>Ga0209227_1001897_pt1 | contig 15646 bp, 14 predicted proteins | sample YNPBryantNP2012_FD_185815 | JGI IMG/M metagenome (GOLD analysis project Ga0209227, IMG submission 185815) | Anoxygenic and chlorotrophic microbial mat microbial communities from Yellowstone National Park, USA - YNP Bryant NP 2012 (SPAdes)... ...
AAAGGAAACTTTGTGACTCCGTGTCTTCGTGGTGAAACTTCAGGGTTTTTGCAGTGGAGTCATCGCTGGACTACAATTCAAACGGTTGGCTCAGCAATGCCACCAGCAATTTGACGGCGTTCTGCACGTCGTCGTAATCCACCATTTCGGAGGGGGTATGAATGTAGCGGGACGGGATGGAAAGACATCCGGCCGGGACACCGGCGCGGCTTAACTGGATGGCGCGGGCGTCGGTCGTGCCGCCCTCCAACACCTCGCGCTGGTAGGGCAATTTGGCTTGTTCGGCTGTGCGGACCATCCACGCTACCACGCGCGGGTCGGCCAGCATGCCCGAATCCTTGACTTTGATAGCCGGCCCCTTCCCCAGCCCAACTTCCATCTTCGAGCCTTTGGGCGTATCGCCGGTGCCGGTGACGTCCACAGCCAGGCCGACCTCGGGGTCCACGCCGAAGGCCGAGGCGGTCGCGCCGCGCGTTCCCACTTCTTCCTGGGTGGTGAATACGAAATATACCTCGTGCGGCGTCTCTTTCAGGGCGCGCAAGGCCTCCATCGCCACGACGCAGCCGATGCGGTCGTCCATAGACTTGGCGACCAGCCGCTTGCCCAGGTCCAGGAACGGGCGCTCGAAACCGCAGACATCGCCCACTTTGACCGGGCAATCCTTTTTCGACGAAGCGCCCACGTCAATAAAGCATTGCTCCAGCGTGGGGGCTTTGCTCATATCGGTCAGGCGATCGGTGCCGATGACGCCCGAGACGCCGTTCACAAAGCGGACGCGTCCGCCGGTCAGCGCCTGGGGGCGAATCCCGCCGATGCCCGTGAAGCGGACGAAACCGTTATCGTCAATGTGGGTGGCCATCAGCCCGATTTCGTCCATGTGGGCAGCAATCATGATGCGCTTGCCGTTCTTGCCTTTTGTCCCTTTGCGGACGATGAGACTGCCCAGCGGGTCGGTGCGAATTTCATCGGCCAGCGGTTCGACCTCGGCCCGGATGACCTCGCGAATGGCGGTCTCGTAGCCGGAGGGGGAGAAAGCTTCGGTGAGTTTTTGGATGAGTTGTTTCATGGGATGAGTCTCCTGCAAAAAGGTGAAAATCGAACCACAAAGACACGGAGACACGAGTAAGTAAATGAAAGGAAACTTTGTGACTCCGTGTCTTCGTGGTGAAACTTCAGGGTTTTTGCAGTGGAGTCATGGGATTTCCTGTTTTTACAGCGAATTACGTGAATCAGTCAACGGTTTTTAGAGGGTCAACGCTCTTCTGCCAGCAATTGGGGAGAAAGACGCCCCAACGCAGCAGAGATGAGCGCCGCGTAGTTTTTCCAGTCTTCGAGACGGGCCAGGCTGATGGCGGTGTGGCTGTAGCGGTGCGGCACCGAAACCGAGATGCTCGGAATGCCCTCCCGCTCGCGATGAATGCTTCCGGCGTCTGTCCCGCCGCCGCCTGGCTGGCGCACCTGGCAGGGAATCTTTTCGGCCTCGGCTGTGGCCAGGAAGTGGCGCACCAGCCGCGGGTCCGAGAACGTGGCGCCGTCGGCAATGTAAATCGCCGGGCCGAGGCCCAGTTTCGTGTTGTAGGCGGTGTTCTCTTCCCCATCCCAGGTGGGCAGGTCGTTGGCAGGGGTCGAGTCGATGGCGATTGCCAGGTCGGGGGCGAAGGCATGGGCGGCCACTTTGGCTCCCCGCAGACCGATTTCTTCCTGGACGGTGAAGGCGGCCAGCAGGTCAATGTTGGGCGGGGCGTTTTTGAGCAGTTCAATCAGCGTTGTCACTCCCAGCCGGTTGTCGAGCGCTTTGGCCATCAGCGATGGCCCCACCCGGCGGAAGCAAGTCGCAAAAGTCGCCCGGTCGCCCAGGTTGGCTTTGCCCGACGGGCCCAGGTCAATCCGCAGCGTATCGAGCGGAATGGCCCGCTTGCGCTCCTCGGCGGTGGTCAGGTGAATGGGGCGCGCCCCAATCACGCCGGGGGTGTGGTCTTTGCCTACCCACACGCGCTTGCCGACCAGTTGGCGCACGTCAATCGAGCCGACCGTCTCGAAGCGGTAGAGGCCTTCGCCATCCTCGGCGACCAGCATGAAGCCGACCTCGTCCATGTGCGCCGAAACCATCACCCGCAGCCGCCTGGCAGCAGACCCTTTTTTCACTGCGAGCACGTTACCGAGGGCGTCCACTTTCACCTCGTCCACGTGGTTTTTGATTTCTTCCAGCACAATCTGGCGCACTTCGCCCTCATCGCCCGAGACGGCGCAGGCGTTGCAAAGTTTTTCGAGCAACTTGAGTTGGGAGTTTCCGATCAACAGTTTTTCGGCCATGTTTCCTCGATCACTTATTCTTCTTGTCTTCCCAGACGATTTTCTCCATGAAGTCGGGCGTCAGCCGGGCAATGAATTCTGCCATCCAGCGGCCAGCGCGCCGAATGTCCTTGATGGAGACCATTTCGACCGGCGTATGCATGTAGCGGAGCGGGATGCTGATGAGGGCGGTCGGAATGCCTTCTGCTGCAACTTGAATCGCGTACGCATCGGTGCCGGTGTGACGGGGAGCGTACTCCATCGAGTAGGGAATCTCCAATTGTTCGGCCAGTTCCTTCAAATTCTTGACCAGCGCCGGGTGTAAATTGGGTCCCAGGCAGAGGGTCGGTCCCTTGCCAAAGGCAACGGTGTACCAGTCGTTGGCGCCGGGGCCTTTGGCGAAGGTCACATCCACCACAATCGCCAGGGTGGGCCGCAGGCCGAAGGCGGAGGTCAATGCGCCTCCCAAACCGACTTCTTCCTGCGAGGAGGCCACAGCCCAAACATCCCACTGATGGGGGCGATTTTGCAGTTCTTCCAGACAAACGGTCAGGGCGGCGACCGAGGCGCGGTTATCGAGCGTGTGACCGGTGATCACCTCCCCGGCCAGTTCCACCGGTTCTGTGCCGTAGGAGACCAGGTCGCCCACCCGCGCCTGTTGGGCAACCTGACGCGGCGACAGGCCGGTATCGATCAGCAAAAATTCGAGCGGTACCGGACCGTCGGCCTGCTCTGGTGGCAGGAGGCGGGCCGAGGGTTGGGCCACGACCGCCGGCAGGAGGGCGGTCTGCCCTCCGCCCGTCGCGTGGACGGTGACCGGTTGACCGGGCAAGACGCGCGCGTCCACCCCGCCGACGCTGGTGACGCGCAGGAATCCGTCCACGATGCCGGTTACCATCAGGCCGATGGCGTCCATGTGGGTCGAAATCATTACCGAGGGGCGCGGCGCTGGCCCGGTTCCACGTCGGAGGCCATGGAGGGAGCCGATGTTGCTGCGGCTGATTTCGTGAACGAGGGGTTTCCAGCGCTCTTCGATGATGCGAGCCACAGGCTCTTCATGACCGGAGAGGCCAGGAGCAGAGAGCAAATCGTTGAGAAAGGGAAGAAGATCAGGCATATTGGGTATGGTGAGAGAACAGGAAGGTTAAGGGGTAGGAGAAGGCGAAACAGGCGTCTCGCTGGGGGTATCCGAAGGCAACGGGGTCGCCGTTGCGGTCGGTGTGCTGCTGGCGGTGGGGGTCTTTGTGATCGTGAAGGTGGGCGTCGGTGTGAAGGTGCCGGTAGGGGTTGGGGTGAACGTTCCGGTTGCCGTCAGCGAGGGCGTGAGGGTGGTGGTCAGGGTAGCCGTGATGCTTGGCGTAGGGGTGAGGCTTATGGAAGGCGTAGCGCTGGGAGAAGGCGAAACGGTTGGCGTATGCGTTGGCCTTTGACCCGGCGATATGCTGGCCACCACCAGGCCAAGACAGTAACACGGCAGCGTCGCCACAATGATCGCTGCCAGAATTAAGCGCGTACGAGTCTGTTCGGAGACGCCAGCAAACACGCGGCTATGATAACATCAGTTGAAGGGATGGGCAAGAAGAATTTGCAATTGACGATTTGTAATTTACGATTTACGATTGAAGCGTGATACCCATTCACCTCAAACTCTCTGGTTTCCTTTCTTATCGCGATCCTGCAGAAGTGGATTTCACCACTTTCCATCTCGCCTGTATTTCTGGCGCCAATGGTGCAGGCAAATCCTCGCTGCTGGATGCGATGACCTGGGCGCTCTTTGGGCAGGCGCGCAAGCGGGATGAGTCGGTCATCAACTTGCAATCGAAGGCGGCGGAAGTGGCTTTTACCTTTGCCTATGAGGGCAACGTCTATCGCGTCATCCGCTCCCTGGCCCGTGGCAAGCCGACGGTGTTGGAGTTCCAGATTCAGCAACGCGCCGGGGGCGAGCAAGAACCGGTGTGGCGCCCGCTCACCGAACGGACTGTGCGCGAAACACAGGCGCGCATTGAACAGGTTTTGCACCTCGATTACGAGACTTTTGTCAATGTCTCCTTTTTCTTGCAAGGCAAAGCCGATCAGTTTGCCCAACAGCCACCTGCCCGGCGTAAGGAAATTTTGGGCAGTATTCTGGGGCTGGAAGTCTGGGAGACGTACCGCGAACGCGCTGCCGACCGTCGTAAATCGCTGGAGCGTGACCTGGCCTCCCTTGACGGGCGTTTGCAGGAGATCGACGCCGAACTGGCGGAGGAACCGCAGCGGCGTGAGCGGCTGGCCGCCCTGGAGAGCGAACTGGCGCGGCTGACGGCCGTCCGCAAAACGCAGGAGGCTGCCCTGGAAAGCCTGCGTCAGGCAGCCGCCTCGAAGGTCGCAGCCGAAAAGGCGCGGCTGGAGGAGGAGCGGCGTGGCCTGAAAGAACAGGAAAAATCTGTCAGTGCTCAGGCGTCCCTGGGCGCTTCTTTGAGCGCGCAAATTGAACGGGCCAGGAAGACGCTCGAAACCGCCGAAAGTCGCCTTGCCCAACGCCCCTCGCTCGAATTGGAGCGCAACGCAGGACGAGAAGAGCATGCCCGCCTCAAGGCCGAAAACGAACTGCTCAAAACGCAGATGGAAGAACTCAAGGAACGCATCGAGAAACTGGAATCGGCTGGCGGGGCCACCTGTCCGCTGTGTGGACAATCCCTGAGCGAGGAACATCGCCTCGCGACCCTGGAACAACTGAACCATGAAGGCCGCGAAAAAGGCGATCGCTTCCGTGCCAACAAGGCCCGCATGGACGAACTCGTCCGGCAAATTGCTGATTTCGAAAGGCAAATCGCTGCTCTGGAAACTGCGGAACGCGAGCGCCTGACGGCTTTGAGAGAGGTGGCCCAGTTGAGCGAGCGGCTGGAGTTGATCCAGAAAACTGTTCAGGAGTGGCATGAGAATGGCGCGAAGCGGCTGGCGGAAATTGAGACCCTGCTTGCCAGTGATGAATATGCCCGTCTGGAACAGGCCACCAGCGCCGATGTCCGCCAGGCTGAGCAGACGCTGTTTCTGCTGCAGGAACAGGAGAACCGCCTGAATCAGGAAGTGGGCGCAGCGCGGCAAAAGGTCAACGTGCTGGACGATCTACGGGCGCGCCGCAAACGCCTCGAGGCCGAACGGGAGGACCTGGCGCGGCAAATTGGCCGTTACCGGGCGCTGGAACGCGCCTTCAGCAAGGACGGTGTCCCTGCCCTGCTCATCGAGCAGGCTTTGCCAGAGATCGAGGCCAAAGCCAATGCTCTGCTCGACCGCCTCTCCGATGGCACGATGGCGGTGCGCTTTATCACCCAGGCGGCCTACAAGGACAAGAAGCGCGAAGACCTGAAAGAGACCCTCGATATTCAAATCAGCGATGGGGCCGGCCCGCGCGACTACGAGATGTATTCGGGCGGCGAGGCCTTCCGCGCCAACTTTGCCATTCGCCTGGCGCTTTCGGAAGTGCTGGCCAGCCGCACCGGCGCCCGCCTGCAAATGCTGGTGATTGATGAAGGATTCGGCTCGCAAGATACGCTTGGTCGCCAGCGTCTCATCCAGGCTATCCGCGCTGTGCAGGATAACTTTGCCAAGATTCTGGTCATTACCCACCTGGAAGAACTCAAAGACGCCTTCCCCACCCGCATCGAGGTAGAAAAAAACGAGGGGGGGTCAGCGGTTCGAGTGCTTTGAGGCCATCAAAATTCTCCCGCCTTCTCTTCTTCCTTCTTTCTTCTTTCTTCTTCCTTCTTCCTTCTTTCTTCTTCCTTGCTTCCTTAAAGATTGAGACCATATGCCATCACTTTTGCTTATTTCCACCCTGGCGCTCGTGCTGGGTATTCTCATCATCACCTGGATTCATAACCAGTATCATCTCGACGTAGTGGTTTCGCCCACCCCGCCACCGCTCGAAGCGCCGTCGATTTCGGTCATCGTCCCGGCGCGGAACGAAGCGCGTAACATCCGCCGCTGTGTGGAGGCCCTGCTCGCCCAAACCTACCCGAATTACGAACTCATCGTCCTGGACGACCGTTCCACCGATGAGACGCCCCTCATTTTGAACGAACTGGCGCAGCGCGATTCCCGTCTGCGCGTCGTGGCGGGCGCGGACCTGCCCCCCGGCTGGGCCGGCAAGCCCCATGCCCTGTTCCAGGCTGCAAAGGCGGCGCGCGGCGAGTGGCTCTGTTTCGTGGATGCCGATACCTTTGTCGCACCGGAGGCGCTGGCCTCCGTCTTTGCCAAAGCGCAGGAAACCGGCGCAGACTTGTTCACCATCATGACTGACCAGGAGATGCGAACCTTCTGGGAGCGCGTCATCTTGCCGCTTGTCTTTACTGCTCTCTCAGTGGGGTTTTCGCCGCGGCGGGTCAATAACCCAAAGCGTAAAGATGCCATCGCCAATGGCCAATTCATCTTCATCCGTCGCGCCGTTTATGAGGCTGTTGGTGGACACGAAGCCTTGAAAAATTCCATCGTAGAAGACAAAGACCTGGCAGTGCTTGTCAAACGGTCGGGGTATCGCCTGGTTGTTGCCGACGGGCGGCAGGTGGCTGCCACGCGCATGTACACCTCTCTGCCCGAAATGTGGGAAGGATGGACAAAGAACATCTTTCTTGGCCTGAAAGGTTCAGCGGGGATGCTCTTGCTGGGAGCATCTGGGGCATTTGCCAGCCTGATGGCAGCACTGGCGCTTCCGCTCTGGCTGATAGGTGGCCTGGCGCTGGGCGCAGCAGGCAGCGGGCTCGGCTGGATCGTGGCGGGCGAGGCGGCCCTGTTGTGGGGCTACCTCATCTTCTGGCGATTGCTGGTTCTGAAAGGAATGCGCGTTCCGGGCTGGTATGCCCTGACCGTGCCGCTGGGGGCCGGACTCTTCGCAGCGATGATGTTCACCTCCGCCTGGAAGGTCCTTTCTGGCCGTGGTGTGACGTGGAAAGGCCGCCGCTACCGCTAAAAAAATCGGACGGCACCCCGTCCGACAATCCACAATCCACCCACAATCCTCAATCATCAATCCTCAATCCTCAATTCCACGGCCCTTGCGTCCACTGCGCCAGCAGCAACGGGTCGGCGATAATGATGCGCCGGTTCTCGGTGCGGATCGCACCGGAACGCTCCAGTTCACGTAGAGAGCGGGCTACCACCTCCCGCACGGTGCCGAGGCGGGCAGCCATTTGATCCTGGGTCAGTCGGATGTTGCCGCTCTCGTCCACGGCCAGGATGCTGATGAGGCGCGCCAGGCGATGCGTGACCTGGTAGAACGCCATTTCACTCGCAGCCCGCACCAGCATTCGCAGATTTTGACCCAGATTGTTGATCACCTTTTGGGCAAATTCGGGATTGGAGCGCACCATTTCGCGAATACAGGCTGGTTCCACCACCCATACCCGACTCGGCTCGATTGCCTCTGCGTTGACGGGATTCCCGCCATTATCGAAGACCGCCACCTCGTTGAACGTCTCTCCTTCCTGGAGCAGGCGGACGATGTACTGCCGTCCCTGGGGAGAGATGCGGTAAATTTTGACGCAACCGGCCTCGACGATGTGCAAACCGGCGCACTCTTCTCCCTCCAGAAAGAGCGTTTCCCCGCGCTCGAACTGGCGTAAACTGACGCATTCGCCCACTCGCTTCAACTCACCTTCGGCCAGGTGGTCGAAGTAGATGTTCTGGCGCAGGGCGCGCATCTTTTCGTTCAGGTCAACTTTGAGAACGTTCATCAAACCTGCCCGTTATCTCTTCCTCACAGGCCAACCTCGACTATTTTCCCAACACTGCTGCCAGCGGAGCGGGGGGCTGGACCGACGCGCTGCTGCCTGTTGCCTGAAGCCGTTCCACGTCTCGCGCCCACAGATAGAGACAGGTGTGATAGGCCGTTGCGGTGTAGGACGTAAGCACGGCGGCAATCATAATGAACACGCTGGCCACGATCACACCTAGGCCGATGCCGCTCACCAGTCCAAAGGTGGAGGCGTCGGTGATGGTAATCAGCCCGTAGCCGATGCCAAAGCCGAGGCCGATTCCCAGTCCGCCCAGAAGGAAGCCGATCAACCCGTTCACGGCCTTCACACCGACCGTGCTGATGCCCACCAGCAGGAGGTTATTCTTGATGATATTGCCAGCGCGCTTGAGAGCGTCTTTCAGGTTGATGTCTTCAATCACCATGGCAGGCAGGATGAGAAAAGCAGCCTCCGTCCAAACCGTATCAATCAGCCCGGCCAGGAAGTTGCGGCTCCCCGATTTGCGTTTGCCTTCCAGGAAATTCTTGACCAGATTGACTGCTGTTGAGACCGCCGCCAGGCTCATCAGGTCCAGCAGGTCGCGTCGGACGATGGCCCACGCCTTCGACATGACCCCGTCCCCCTCAGCCAGGTAGCCGTAAATCAGGTAAACAGTCATGGCTGAGAAAATGTACCCCACGGTGTACTGGGCGAAAATCATGGCTGCCCCCAGCACGAACAGCACCACCTGTCCGATAAGGCTGTTCTCCCCGCCGGTGAGAAACGCTGCGCCGATCATGAACGGGATGATGACAATCGAAACAACGAAGCCGGCAAACAAAGCAAAAATAGAAGGCTTGATGAGATCGGGATCTTTGATGGCCATTTGCCATGCTTGTTGAAGAAACGACCAGCCGCGCGCGAACGATTTCATACGACGCTCCTTATTTGGATAAACTCAGGCTAATTATAGCAGACTTACAGGCTCCAATTCTACGCGCCAATCGTTCAGGCGCAATGTCCGCACCAGTGTCTCTGGGGCGGGGCCGCGCAGGACAATTTGCCAGCGGTAGTAACCGCCGATTCGGGCGAAGAAACACGGCGCCGGTCCGATGAGCGTTGTTTGCCGTCTCTCCTCCAGCAAAATTTGCTTTTGCAACTGTTCCCCCACGGCGCGGGCCTCGGCTTCTGCTTTGGCGGGGTCGCGATGACGATATTCCAATCGCACCAGGCGGGCAAAGGGCGGATAGCCCAGTTTGCGGCGCTGTTCCAGCTCATGGGCGTAGAAACCGATGACATCATGCCGGGCGGCAGATTGGATGACGTAGTGCTCCGGCTGGAACGTCTGCAAAAAGACGCGCCCGCCCAGCGAAGAGCGGCCCGCCCGTCCTGCTACCTGTGTCAGCAGGCTAAACGTCCGCTCAGCGGCAAAGGGGTCGGGTAAGTTGATGCCCACATCAGCCAGGACAATGCCGACCAGCGTCACCAGCGGCAGGTCGAGGCCTTTGGCCAGCATCTGGGTCCCGATCAGGACATCGGCGCGGTGGGCGGCAAAATGGCTGAGGATGAGTTCGTGAGCGTCTTTGTGGCGGGTGGTTTCCCAATCCCAACGCAGCGTGCGGGCCTGCGGAAAGAGCGCCCGCACCTCGGCCTCTACTTTTTCACTTCCCAGCCCGTAGGCGCGCAGGTGTTTGCTCCCGCAAGCGGGGCATTTCGGGGGCATGTGGCGGTGGTAGCCGCAGTGGTGACAGGTGAGCAGATTGGGCTGAACCCTGGCAGGGGCGGGGGAGCGTTCGACGCTTTCGAGATGCAACGTCAGCGGGGTGTCGCAGTGGGGGCAGCGGGCGGTATATCCGCACTCGCGGCAAAAGACATAGGTCGCCGTGCCGCGCCGATTGAGGAAGAGGATGGCCTGTTCGCCGCGCCCCAGGACTTCTCCGAGGGCCTCTGCCAGGCCGCGGCTGAAGATCGAGCGGTTGCCCGCTTTGAGTTCGGCTCGCATGTCCACCACCTGGACCTCGGGCAGGGCGCGCTGTTCGATGCGTTCGGGCAGGGCGAGCAGCGTCAGCGATTCTCCTTGTTGGGCCTCGTATTGCTGGGCGACGGTGGGAGTGGCCGAGCCAAGCAAACAAACTGCCCCACACAAACGGGCATATTGTCTGGCCGCCGTAATTGCATGGTAAAAAGGCGTCTCTGCCTGGTAGTAAGACGAATCATGGCATTCATCGGCGACAATCAGCCCGATTTTGGGCAAGGGGGCAAAGAGGGCGGAGCGCGGCCCAATGACCACTTTGAGAAGCCCCAGGCGGGCGCGCCGCCAGGTATCGTAGCGCTCGCCTTCGGAGAGACGCGAATGCAAGAGCCCGACCTGACCCGGGAAGCGTTGCAGGAAGCGTCGCACCGTTTGGGGGGTGAGCGCAATTTCGGGGACGAGAATCAATGCTCCCTGGCCGCGGCGAATGGCCTCCTCGGCGGCACGCAGGTAAAGTTCGGTTTTGCCCGAGCCGGTTACGCCATGCAGCAGGAAGCAGGCGGGAGGCTGTGAGAAGGCGCGCTGGATGTGTCCCCACGCGGCTTGTTGATCGGGCGTCAGGGTTAGGGGCGTGGGGGCTTCGGCCGGGGCAGCGGCCACCCCTTCGAGCGGATCGCGCCAGATTTCGGCCTCTCCCAGCACGATCAGGCCGCGTTCCTCCAGTTCCTGCAGATCGGCCAGGTTGCAGCCCGACTCGGCATAGACCCATGAGACGTTAACCGCCTGCGGATCGCACATCAAACAGCGCAGCGCTGCCTGGCGACGGGCGAGGGTGGCGGCGGTTTTTCCCAGCGTGGGCAGGGCAGCCTCGGCCTCCTCCGGTGGGACGGCTAACTGCGCTGTGCGCACGAACTTGGGACGAACGGAGGGCGGCGGCAGGACCGATTGCGCCGTCAGCACGCCCGCGCGGACGAGGGTTTCTGCCACTTTGCGCCAGTCCACGTTCTTGAAATGGCGGTCAATCTGACGGCCGCGCAGCGAGCCGCGTTCGTTTAGCAGGTTCATCAACCGCTGAGAGACGGACGAAAGGCTGGCGGTCTCCAGCCGCGAACGCCTCTCTTCTCGCAGGGTGTAAAGGACATCGGCATGTTGCGAAAGGCCCGGGGGGAGCATTAAATCCACCATGGCTGCCAGGGGGGCGAGAAAATGTCCGGCCATCCAGCGTGCCAGGGCAATTTGTTCTGGGGTCAGGACGGGTAAGGGGTCCAGGAGGGCGAGAACGGGCCTGGTTTGGGGCAGGGAAGGCGTGGCCATCAGTTCCAGCACTACTCCCTGGACGGTCTGCCTGCCAAAGGGAACCGTCACGAGATGCCCCATGCCGACCTGCCCATCCAGTTCGGAGGGCAGGTGATAATCGAATTCCCCACTGACAGCCGGCACATTGACAGCCACACGCACGAAGGTCATAACGCGATTATACCTGCTGGCAATTAAAAAATGCCCCTTGCCGTCGTTGTGAAAAACGCGCGCGAGGGGCAAGGGAGAAGCGTCGGTCTATGCGGTGGCGGGCGGGGTCTCGGCCTCGGACGGCGGGAGGGAGACGTCTGCTACTGCTGTCAGTCCTTCGATGGCTTTGATCTCGCGGTAGGTCAGCGTCCAGACCATGGAGTCAAAGAGAAGGTACCAGCCGCTTAGGAGCGTGAGCGGGGCAAACAGGATTGTGAGGAAGAACGGCATGCCCGCCAGAACGCCGATGATGGCGGCCAGGGTCGAGTTACCGAAGAGGCTGGCTAATCCGAAGGCGATCAGCCCGGGGATGGCGGCCACCAGCAAGGCCGGAATGAGCAGCAGGAGGTACACCGGAATGAGCACGAAGAACAGGATTATCGAGGCGATGCCAAAGCCAATGCCAATGCCGAGCATGGCCAGCCACATCAGGGCAACACTCTTCCAGTTCCGTTTGAACATCGCCCAGCCTTCCTGAAAGGACTGACTGAGGGTCGCATTTTCCAGGATGGCTTTGCGGCCAAAGAATTCGCGCAGGAGGCGGAGGAAGACCATTGCCACGATGAAGGCGAATATGAACAGGAAGAGGCATCCGATGCCGGCAATCACGCCGCCGGCTGCGGCGACATCGTTCCCGCGGATGATGCTGACGAAGTACAGGACGGATAGACCAAAAACCAGGGAAATCAACAGGATGGCTGGCAGGCTGATAATCAGGTCAATCAGCCACAAGCGGAAGGCGCGCCGATCCCAGCCCAGTTTCCAGCCGGCTTTGAAGCCGACTTTTTCGCCGGTCTGCTCGTAATGATCCGTCATCCGCACCACCGCGGTTTCAGAGACATAGCGGACGATGGAAAAGACCGCACCCACGAGCAGGATGAGCACGATGATGCCCACGCCAATGCCGAGGATGGCGCCCATATGTTCGCCAGGATTTCTCAAGATGGGCAGGACGTTCTGATTGAACCACTGGAACAACTCACGCAGGCGCGGGTTTTGGGCCATTTCGGGCGGGAAGGGCTGACCGCCATCTCGTCTACCGCCAAACTGGTAATTTGATCCACCGTTTCCTGCACCACCCGAGGTGAGGGCCATTAAAATGCCGAAGAGCCACAGTACCTTGTAATCCCATAAAATGTGCCAGGCACGTTTGAGGATTTTCCCGATATCAATCATGTTTGGTTCTCCTTTCAAAAAGTGAAATTGAGGAGTCCTTGCCAGAGCAGCCGCCTGTGCAAGGAATTACCGGTGCAACGTCACCGGCAGCGGGCGCGGGCGGCGTCGAATCCACCAGACGGTCAGCCAGCCCCAGTAAAGCAGGACAATTGCGGCTTGCCAGAGAAAACCGTTGAACCAGTTGATGCCGAAGACGCTGACCTCGTTCAAGGTTGAAAGCAACGGATGGGTTTCGGTTTCAATGCCAAAGACGGTTTGAGCCATGCTGATCCAGAGCCATTGTTGCTCGCTGTTGAGCCACGAAACATTTTCCAGTAAACCGGCTGTATTGGCAGCGGTGACCACGCTGGTGAGGGTGAAGACAGTTTTGGCGAAAAACCAGGCGGCCATCAGCACTGCCGGGACGAGCCACCAGACCGGCGAACCGGGTTTCGGTGGGCGATCGGCCAGGGTGCGGCGCGGCAGGTTCAGGGTCAGGTTAGCGACGAAGCGCTCGACCGGCAGAAAAGCCGGGGTCGGCGTGTCATGCAACAGGTTCAAGACCTGCCGCAGGGTTTTGAGTTCTTCCCGACAGGTTTCGCAGGAGGCCAGGTGCATTTTTACCTCCAGCAGGCGGGTGCCGTGCAGTTCACCATCCAGGTAGGCATTGAGCAGGTTGCGGATGTTGTCATGCATAGTCATACTCCGGTTGGAGAATCTGCGCCTGGAGCACTTCGCGCAGACGGTTGCGTGCATAGTTGAGGCGGGACATGACTGTGCCGATCGGGATGTCGAGCACAGCGGCAATTTCCTGGTAAGAGAGTTCGCCGTATTCGCGCAGGACGAGGACGCTGCGGGCGGCCTCTGGCAGGGCGTTGATGGCCTGTTGAATCAGCAGTGCTTGCTCCTTTTGAATGAGAGCGGCCTCTGGACCTGGGGCCTGGTCTCTGAGCCATTGCATTTTCTCGTCCTCAACCGGGGCTTCGTGTTCGCGGCGCAACACGTCCAGGGAAGCGTTGACGGCGATCCGGTAGAGCCAGTTGCGCAGGGAGGATTGTGGCTGAAAGGTCGGCAGGTGCACCCATGCCCGCAGAAACGTCTCCTGGGCCATGTCTTCTGCCAGGTGGGCGTCGCCGCAGAGACGATAGACGACGTTGACCACGCCACTGTAATGCCGGCGGACCAGTTCACCGTAAGCGCTGCGGTCGCCATTTTGGGCCTGCTCGATCAGGCGCTGTTCGGTCTCCGCACTCTGGTTCAGTGCCACGCGTTGCTCCTTGCTGAAATAATGACAAACTCTATACGGGATTCGGGGTTATTTTATTCGGAAATTCAACCACAGATAAACCCAGGTGAACACAGATGCGAAAAGTTGAAAGGCCGCCTGTCTGCGTTATACTTGCTCCATCCTGTTGATGAGGAGACCCCCATGAATCCCTTCCTTGCCCTGCTCATTACCATTGCCGTTGCCCTGGTGGAAATCCGCTCGCTGGATTTTGCTGCCCATCGCGGCTGGATTGAGAGCCGGCTGAGCCGCAAACTCATCCACATCCTCACTGGCCCGCTGTTTGTGCTGTGCTGGTTGCTGTTTCCCAATCAGTTTTGGTATGAACGCTGGCTGGCGGCGTTGGTGCCGTTCCTGTTTACTGTCCAGTTCGCGCTGATTGGGCTGGGCATTATCCAGGACGAGGCGTCGGTCAAGGCCATGTCACGCTCCGGCGACCGGCGCGAGATTCTCAAAGGCCCGCTCTTTTACGGGATTATCTTCGTGGTCATGACCGTGCTCTTTTGGAAAGATTCGCCGATTGGGATGACCGCGCTGATGCTGATGTGCGGTGGCGATGGCCTGGCCGATGTCATGGGCCGCGGCCTCAAGTCTGCGCCGTTGCCGTGGAGCAAAGGCAAGACCTGGTTCGGTTCGCTGGGAATGTTTCTTGGTGGCTGGGTGATGACCGTCTTCATCCTGGCGATTTTTGTCTCGGCGGGCGTCTTTCCTGGACCTTTTGCCGGTTACCTGCTGCCGGTGACGCTCATTGCCCTGGTCGGGACGCTGGTGGAATCTCTGCCGCTAGAGGACGTGGACAATATCACCGTGACGCTGGCGGCGGTGGCGTTGGGGTATTTGCTGTTTTAGTTTGCTCCAGCAGGTCCATATACGCGCCCTCCAGCAGGTCTTCTTCGCGGACGCCTAAGCGGGTCATCAAGTCGCGCGCAATGGCCTGGCCCTCGGCCTCGCTCTGCCCCTCGCGCAGGACGACTTCCAGTTCCATAAAGTGCCCCAGGCCCTCGACCTCGTCGAGGTGGATGCGCGTTTGCCCGGCAAGGTAGAGGAAACGCGTTTTACGGACGATGCCGCGCGCACCCAGAGCGAGGGAAAGGACGGTCTTGAGAGCATCGGGCTGATTGGTCTCAAAGATGTAGTATTCCGAGCGTTTGGGGCCGTCCTGGTCGGGGCGTTGGTAATAAACCAGTTGGGCACGGTCGGGGGCCAGTTGACGCAGTTTCAGGCGACCGTGGGGAGTGTAGAAGAAGGTGTCTTCCTGCGGAATGATCTCGACGGGGGTATTGCTCAGGGCCTCGGCGCGCGCCTGGAAGGCGGCAAAGTCATGGATACGGGCTTTGATTTCGATATTTTTTGGCATGGGTGGATTGTACTCCCCTTTCATCTGCCGACACATCGCAGGCTGTTGTTGTGTTGCAACGTGCTTGTATTGTAATGTTAACATTTCCAAACAATTTGAACGATTTGTGCCCTTTCAATAATATAATTGAGTCAACTGCAAAAACTTGTTTTACCACAAAGGGCACAAAGGAGCACGAAGTTTTTTTTAAAAAATTGTGCGCTGAAATTTAAGATTTTCAATTGAGGCTTTCAGAAATCCTTTGTGTACTTCGTGTCCTTTGTGGTTCAGACCTTTTTGCAGGAGAGTCATAATTGATTTGAAATTTGTTCAATCAGGCTCCATTCTCGCCTTCCCCCATTGACTTAGTTAGTGTACAATTTTTTCTGTAA
>Ga0209227_1001901_pt1 | contig 15606 bp, 12 predicted proteins | sample YNPBryantNP2012_FD_185815 | JGI IMG/M metagenome (GOLD analysis project Ga0209227, IMG submission 185815) | Anoxygenic and chlorotrophic microbial mat microbial communities from Yellowstone National Park, USA - YNP Bryant NP 2012 (SPAdes)... ...
CCAGCGACGCCGGCTCCGGGACCACGCCCTCGCCTTCGACCTTAATGTAGAAAGCCGCCACCGGATTTCCACCGAAATAGTATGGTCCTTTCTCCGGGTTCGACAGGTCTGTGTCGTAGAGCCAGAAGATGTCGGCGTTGCCGTCCGGACCGCTCGTGATCCGCCAACCATTAAGTGTATCGGCATTGTGGATTTGAACGCCGATGGCGAACGAGCCGAACTCCGGGCCGGGCGTGTTCGGATCGCCGATAAAGTCCATGTTCAGCGGGACGGTGAACAACGTGTTAACGCCATCGCCCGCGACGAGCAACTGCGTGACCCAACTTGTACCACCGGCCGGCAGTGAGAACGTCTGGATCAGCGTCGGTGGCGTATCGATGTTCAAATCTGGCGGGGTCACATTGGTCGTGAACGTGGTGTAATACACGCTTACGTCCGTGGCCGGGGCAGAGGGCCCACGCCGAATGCCGACGGTGACGCGGGTGATGTCGGCCCACGTGTAGCCGCCCAATCGGCTGACCGGGATCGGAACGTCGTCAAAGGTCACATCAAACTGCGTGGGCGGTGCGACGTTCGGATCACCGCCGAGGCCCGGGTTAAAGCGATACCCCGTTTCCGTGGTACGGTCGTACAGAACCGTACCCCATCCGGGCACTGCCAGCGCAGCTAACGCCATAAAGACCAACACTTTTTTCATACCCGCTCCTCTCCTGTAGAAGCCTCTCGGCGGGGCCGGTCGCAGGCACGCCCTGCGTCTGGTTCCCTCACCCTCTGCCGGCGATTGGTCCGCTTCGTTTTCGGTGAGGCGTGCCGGACGTGTCACGCAAGCGCCCGCACCGAATGCTGCGCATTACCCGACCGCGCTTTCTTGGCACGGCAGCCTGTCGGTTTATCACGTGCCAGCGCACGGCAGCGCAACAGCGGAAGTGAGAAGAACCCGCCAGATGGCCCCCTCCGCCCTCCTGCGGGCCTCTCGACTCCTCCATTTGGTAGTTTATCTGCGGCCGCCCAGATGTGTCAACGGAAAGTTTCCACTTAGAAGCAGCGCCTGGAACGAAAGCGCGCGTGGCCGACGTGGTTCTTCATCGCGAGCGTGGTCGGCCGTGCCCAAAGGCCGCTGCGAGAATGCGATTCCACCGATCTGAAGTCAGGCCGACAGACCGCTCTCTCCGGATCTGCCACGATCCCCATGTCAGGCAGTCTGAGGGCGCATCGGTTTGGGACTGCAAGCGCTTGGGCGTGAATGCGGAACAAAGGGGGTCGGAGCGCAGCGGGCCTTTGCGGCGAGTCATTCGCCGATAATCTTGATCAGAACCCGCTTTCGACGCTGGCCATCAAACTCGCCGTAGAAGATCTGTTCCCACGGTCCAAAGTCCAGTTTCCCATCGGTGATCGCGACGATGACTTCGCGTCCCATAATCTGGCGTTTCAGGTGTGCATCGCCGTTGTCTTCGCCCGTGCGGTTGTGCTCGTACCGCGACACGGGCTCGTGTGGGGCGAGCTCTTCAAGCCAGCGGTCGTAGTCGCGGTGCAGGCCGGGCTCGTCGTCGTTGATGAATACGCTGGCCGTGATGTGCATCGCGTTGACCAGCACCAGCCCGTCCCGGACGCCGCTTTCCCGCACCGCCTGCTCCACCTGGGGCGTGATGTTGACAAACGCCCGCCGGGTAGGGGTCTCAAGCCAGAGCTCCTTCCGCCAGGTTTTCATGTCTGTGTATCCTTTGTCGGCACCCTGCTTACTGCTCGGGTTTTGTAGGGCTCTGCCCGCGTTCGTGCTCGCCAGCGACTCGCCGGCACCCGCAGCATGCGCTCGGCCCGGCGACGGTCAATGCGGCGCGTGTACGACGTCCTTCACCGCGGCGGTAACGCCCGCCACGAGCATCGCGCCGGTGTCCGCGAGGTGTGCCGGGTACGAGTCCGTCGGGCCCGGCGCTGGCTGCTTGACGCCGACCCACGGTTCGTCGGGGTATCGCCACGCGGGCGCGGCGCGATCGAGAAAGTCGGCGAACCGCGGCACGCGTCGGCCTTTGCGGGCGTAGTAGTAGCGAATGCCGCGCCAACTCGCGAGGTTGGCGACCCAGGCGCGGCTCTTGAGCGGATAGACTTTCAGCCGACGCAAGGCAGAGCGGAACGAATAGAACTCTGCGAACGCCGCCATCTGTGCATGCCGCAATTCCTTGGCTGTCATCCGTGCGGGTTCGTATACCACCGAAGCACCGTTGTATTTCTCCCAATTGAGCGTGCGAAGCCGGCCTTCGCGCTGGAACTGGCAGAAAAAGTCAGTGCCTGGGTAGGGCGTCAAGACAGGAAAGCAGGCCAGCGACAGGTTCAGCTGCTGGGCCAGACGGCATGTTGCCATGCAGTCCTGCCAGGTGTCATGATCAAAGCCGAAGATGAAGGCTCCCCAGAGGCTGATGCCAAAGCTCTGAATCTTGCGAATCCGCCACTCGTAACTTTCTGCGCGGACAAAGCGTTTGCCAGCCCCGCGCAGTGTTTCATCCCGCGGGCTTTCGAGTCCGACGATCAGGCCCTGACAACCGCTCTGCCGCATCGCACGCAGCAGGCGGTCGTTGTGGCTGATAAGGATGTCGCACTGAGACGCCCATGAGATCTGCAGTGGCCGAATGGCTTCGCAGAACTCCAGCGCCCAGTGCTGGTCTCCGGCGAAGTTGTCGTCTGCAAAGATAAAACACCACGGCTTGCGGACTTCGCAAACGGCCCGCATTTCCTCCACAATGTCCGGGATGGACCGCTGGCGGAACTTTCGACCGAAGACCGCCGGCGTGGTGCAGAACCGACATTGGTGTGGACACCCACGCGTAGTCTGAATCGGGTTAGCGACAAGATAGTCTCTGGGGTCGATGACGTCTTTTCGTGGTGTGGCGATCGGCGCCGGCGGGAATTCGGCCCAATGGTATACACGCCGCAGCCCACAATGAGGGTGCGCCCGGGCACGCGTCTGCGCCTCGGTTTGGTGGCTGCCGCATGCGTCGCGCATCCGCTCGAAGTCGGCGATCAGGTGCGGCAAGGTCGCTTCCGCGTCCCCGATGCATACGGCGTCGCAGTGCGCCAAAGCTTCTTGGGGCAGGGCACTGGGATGAATGCCGCCCATGACGACCGGGATCCCCAGGGCGCGGTACGCATCGGCCAGAGCGTAGGCCCTCGGTGCCTGCGTCGTCATGGCAGAAATGCCCACCAGGTCCACGTCGGCACGCGGTTGGTGCGGCTGCGTCAGAGTGCACTCGTCGATGAGCTCGACATCCCAGTGCCGCGGAACGACCGCCGCGCAGATCATGAGTCCAGTGGGCGCGAAGAGCGCCTTGCGCGTGAACGTCATGCTGCGAATGACCTGCGGCATGGTCACGTTCGACAGCGGCGAGTTGGGATTGATGAGCCGGATTCTGGGCCGGCTGCGCACTTCGGCGGCGATCATGCCACCATTCTGGCCGCAACGAGGTTCCAAGTCCATGCGGGCCGTGCATGCCGGCGCGGCGCACGGTGGCGAGGCCCGTCGCAGTGCGGGCGACGGGGACGCTCCGACTGGGTTTGTAGCGTGGCAGGCAGACTCGTATAGGGGATATGACGGAGAGGGCGGGATTCGAACCCGCGGTCCACCAAAAGGCGGACACACGCTTTCCAAGCGTGCCCCTTAGGCCACTCGGGCACCTCTCCCGATCCGCGATTGTCGCAGCAGCGCCAGACTGAGCGCGGCCGCGAATTTGTACGGTACGTAAAACGTGCCGCAGCAGCAAGGGTCCGCACCGCGAGCGCGCCGCGGGGGGCGGGAGCCGGGCGGCGCGAGGAACACCTTGTCGGTTTTGCCGCCCGACGAAACAGATCGGATCGGTGCAGCCGGGGCAGCCTGGTCCTCAACTGGTGCGCGCGGGCGAGTCCCAGCGCACGATCTCGTCCAGCGGGCGTTTCTGCGGAGTCGGGGTTTCGGCGGGATAGCCGAGGGCCATGAGAGCCACGAGCTTGTAGTGCGCCGGCGCACCGCAGAACTGCACGATGTGGCCGGCGTAGGTCTTCTTATCGCCGGCCACCCAACAGGAGCCGGGCCCCAGAGCGGTGGCAGCCAGCATCATCTGCGTGATCGCGGCGCTGCCGTCTTCGAGGTAATACTTCGTGGGCTTGCACAGGACGACAATGCACACGGGGGCGTCGGCGATGAACTTGCCGTAGTCGGTCAGGTCCGCAAGCTCGCGGCGGCGCTGCGCGTCCGTGATGACCACGAATTGCCACGGCTGCTCGTTACGGGCGGTGGGCGCGAGCCGACCTGCCTCGAGCACCTTGAGCACCAGCTCGTGGGGAACAGGGTCCGGCTTGTAGCGGCGGATGCTCCGTCGGCTGAGACTCGTCTGATAGGCGTCCATGGGCGATGCTCCTGCCAAAGGTCAATCGCCGGGGCGTCGCAGGCGGCAGGGTGTCGGCGGCGCGCCGAGCGCTCTAGCCATCCAGCGCGGCGGCCTGCTGGCACAGGAACAGCACGGCCATCCGCACGGCGAGCCCGTTCGTCACCTGGCGCAGAATGCTGGAGTGCGGTCCGTCGGCCACGTCGGCTGCCAGCTCGATGCCCCGGTTCACCGGTCCCGGATGCATGATGAGCACGTCTGGCTTGCAGCGTGCCAGCCGTTCGCGGTTCATCCCGAACAGTCGTACGTACTCGCGGACGGACGGAAACCCGCTGGCGGTCATCCGTTCCTTCTGGATGCGCAGCATATTGATCACGTCCATCTCGGGGAGGACGCTGTCGAAGTCGTGCGTGACCCGCGCGCCCATGGACTCGAACGACCGTGGTACCAGGGTCGGCGGTCCGACCAGCGTCACCTTTGCCCCCAGCGTCTGCAAGCCGCGCAGGTCGGAGCGGGCGACCCGCGAATGCGCAATATCCCCGACGATCGCGACATTCAGTCCCTCGAATCGGCCCTTGCGCTCGCGGATGGTGAACAGATCGAGCAGCGCCTGCGTGGGGTGGGCGTGTTGTCCGTCGCCCGCGTTGACCACGCAGCACTTCACGTGCTCGGCCAGATGCTGCGCCGCACCCGCCGCCGGATGACGCAGAACCATGATGTCCACGCCCATCGCCTCGATGTTGCGAGCCGTGTCGAGGAGCGTTTCGCCCTTGCTGGTGGAGGACATCTTCTCGACGAAGTCGATCGTGTCGGCGGAGAGGCGCTGGGCGGCCAGCTCGAAGCTCATCCGCGTCCGCGTGCTTTCCTCGAAGAACATGAGCACCACGACGCGGCCGCGGAGCGCGGGGACCTTCTTGACACTTCGGGTGGAGACCTCCTGAAACCCGGCGGCCGTGTCCAGAACGTGGAGAATCTCCTCGCGCGTGAGGTCGGAAATGGCCAGCAGGTGCTTCCGGGTCCACACCGGCTTAGCGCGCGTCTTCGCGGTCATAGAGCTGTACCTCGTCCACGCCATCCGTTTCCTGGAGGCAGACCTGTACCACGTGGTGCGGTTCGGTGTCGGTGCGCAGGCCGACGAAGTCCGGCTGGATGGGCAGCTCGCGCAGCCCGCGATCCACCAACACGGCCAGACGGATCGCCCGGGGGCGTCCGAGGTCCATCAGGGCATCCAGCGCGGCCCGCACCGACCGTCCGGTGTACAGTACATCGTCCACCAGCACGACCCACGTGTCCGTGACGTCGAAATCGATCTCGGTACCGCGCAGCACGGCGTTCGGGCCGATGGTCGTCAGGTCGTCGCGGTACAGCGTGATGTCCAGCACGCCGTAATGGCTGACCTTTACCCCCGCCCGCTCAAGCAGCGGCACCAGTCGACGGGCGAGCGTCTCGCCACGCCGGCGAATGCCGACGACCGCTACGGGCACGTCGCGTGGGGCTGTACCGGCGATCGCGCGCGCCATCTTCTCGAGCGTTTCCTGCAACTCGCGGGCATCAAGTAGAGTAGTCATGCGGGATAGCCTAGCGGGGTGAACCGGCGCTGCAAAGCCCGCGCGTGGGCGGGGAGGTCACTGTCGGGCTCGTGCGCGCGCGACGGCACGCGTCGGGGCGTTGGCATGCGAACAGCGGCCCGGTCGGCGACCGCGGTGGTCGCACGCGCTGCGGCGGGCACTGCTGGATTCAGGGCACCTTCACCCAGGCACCGTCCTGCTGGTGGCTACGGACTGCCGCCTCGATGAAAGCGATCCCGACCCGCCCGTCCTCGACGGTGGCGTACCGGCTGCCGTCGGCGTTGTGGCGTGGGTCGGTCGGGTCGTAGCGGCCTTCCAGATACGCGCGGACGTCGTGCTCGAAGCAGCGGTGCAGCCGCGCGAAGGCGTCGTGAAAAGCTTCGGGATGACCGGCCGGTATAGTCGGTTCCGCGAGCAGGTCGGGCGGGAGCGCGCCCAGAAAGCCGTCGTTGGCTGCCACGGCCCCACGCCAGTACACGCGGTCAGGCTGATTCGGCAGGCGGACGATGAGCTTCTCTGGCTCTTCCTGAACCCAGACCAAGGACCCCCGCGTCCCGTTGATTTCGATGCCCAGGTCGTTCTTATGGCCGATGGCGATCTGGGAAGCGCGTACCAACGCGCGGCCGCCGTTGGAGAGTTCGCAGTACGCCGTGAAATGGTCGTCGAGCTGCCGGCCGGGGACGAAGGTCTCCAGCCGGGCGCTCAGTCGGCGCACTTCGAGGCCGGTTACATAGCGGAGCTGCATGAGGGCGTGCGTCCCGATATCGCCGCCGCAGCAGCTTGCGCCCGCGCGCTGTGGGTCAACGCGCCACTGGGCCTGAATGACGCCCGTGTCCTCGGTGCGGCCTGCCAGCCACCCTTGCAGGTAGTACGCATCCACCCAGCGGACATCGCCGATGAGCCCGCTACGCACGATGAAGCGTGCCAGCCGGCTGGTCCAGTGGCCAAGGTACGTGTGTGCGACGCCGAACGGGATGCGGCGCTCTTTGACGGCGGCTACCAGGCGGTCGGCTTGGTCGAGCGTCACCGTGAGGGGCTTTTCGCAGAAGACGGGTATGCCGGCCTCGATGCACTTCATGGCGGGGTCGAAGTGGACGTGATTGGGTGTGACGATGAGCACGTAGTCGACGCGCTCGCCCAGCGGCCGACGGGCTTCTGTCTGGATCATCTCGTCGTAGGTCGGGTAGCCGCGGATGGGATAGGGCCAGTTCTCCGCCTCCTGCATAGCGATCGTGGGGTCGGGATGCAGGGCGGCCGCCGTAACCCGGCGCGTGCCGTCAAAGTGAATGGCCCGCTGGTGCGGGTGAACGATGAAGGCGCCGCCGCCTCCGCCGATCAAGCCGACGTTCAGAGGTCTCGGTGACATGATTCGCTCCGTTTGGAGCGCGCGGCAATGGGCCGCCGCGCTCCGGCAAGTGCCGTGTGGCTGAAAAGCTCGTGCGGGCACGCGCTTGCGGTGTCCGCCACGGCGGGCAATTATGCGCGCATGACCTCTTCGCACAACGGGGCCGGGTCCGCAGCGCGACAGGGAGGGCGCGAGGGTGCGCGTCAGTCGGATGCCGCTGCAACGCCTTCAGCGCAGCTCATGTCGCCGTGGGTTGTGCTGCGTTCGGTGTCAAACCACCCGTTCGTGTATCGCAAGATGGTGCGGGAGGTGGATGACGCGGCGCGACCGGGGCAAGTCGTCAATGTCTATGACAAGGGTCTGAGCTTCTTCGGACGCGGGTTGTTCAACCCGCGCTCGCAGATTGTCGTGCGCATGCTCACCTGGGACACCACGCCTGTCGACGACGCGTTCTGGCGCGGGCGGCTGACGCGGGCGGTCGAATTGCGGCGACGCCTGCGGCTGGACGAGGTGACAGACGCGTGCCGGCTGGTGCATTCCGAAGGCGACGAACTCAGCGGCCTGATTGTGGAGCGGTATGCGGACTGCCTCGTGTTCGAGTTTTTCTCGCTGGGGATGTTCCAGCGACACGCCCGGATCGCCGCGCTGCTGGGCGAGATTCTGGGGCCGCCTACGCGGCTGGACCGCCCGGACCGCGTAACGGGCACGTGGCGGACCGTACTGCGTGCGGACGCCCGGATCGAAGCGATCGAGGGCTTTCACGTCCCGTCACCCGGGGCGTACGTCGATCCGGAGCACCTGCCACGCGTCACGATCCGTGAGCACGGCGTCCGGTACCGGGTGGACGTGCGCAGTGGCCACAAGACCGGGTTTTTCTGCGATCAGCGTGACAACCGCCGGCGGTTCGCCGGTTTGTGCCGTGACGCGGTTGTGCTCGACCTGTGCTGCTATACGGGCGCGTTCGGGCTGACGGCCAAGATACTGGGCGGGGCACGGGAGGTTACCGGGGTCGATCTCGACGAAGCAGCGATCGCCGTGGCGCGCGAGAATGCCAACCTGAATCAGACGCGCGTGGACTTTGTGTACGCAGATGCGTTTACCTATTTGCGTCAGATGCTTGCGACCGGCCGGCAATTTGACGCCGTGGTGCTGGATCCGCCCAAACTGGCCACCGCGCGCGGGGAGGTCCCCGAGGCGCTCCAGAAATACCACGACTTCAACAGTCTGGCGGTGCAGGTGGTGCGACCCGGCGGCGTGTTTCTGACGTGCAGTTGCACGGGGTTGGTGTCGCGGGAGGTGTTCCGGCAGACGGTACATCAGGCCGCGCGACGGGCGGGTCGGACGCTTCAGCTTTTCGACGAGACCGGCGCCGCGCCGGATCACCCCGTCATGCTGAACTGCCCGGAGTCGGCGTACCTGAAGGCTTTGTGGTTCCGTGTGCTGTAGCGTTCTGGTTGTTCCGCCGGGCTGTGTTGGGCCAGAGCATTTGTGTCCGGGGCGATGCTGAATCTGGACAGCGGACGGGGCGCTAGCCTGCCGGGGAGTGGGCGAAGCCGGCCCCGGCCGGCGGCAAGGCACGCCGAGCGCGCCCCGGTGAACTTAGGACCGGTACGACATCTCCGCGTTGGTCGTCGTATACTGCGCATTGGAAGATGACGGGCGGCCAATCGTGCCGGGCTGCCTGCGGGCTAAACCGAGAGGTCGATTCGGCGTGCTGGGGCGACGCCTGGTCCATGCTGTCTTGCTGTGCGGCTGGGTCACCACGTTGTACGCGCAGCCTGTGCAGGGCGTGGTGGAGGCGATCGGTTTTCCGGCCCCGACGCCCGCCGGCTGTATTGTCCGGGCGGGGCAGTGGTTCCCCGTCCGGGTCCGCTTCGCACTTCAGGGCACCGGGCTGTTCACTCGCGAACTGCGTCTGTCGAGCATCGACCTCGATGGAGACCGCGTGCTCTTTGCGCACCCGCACATCGCGCTCTCGTCGGAGGGCGGCGAAAAGTCGCGCCATGTGTGGTGTTACGCAGTCATCAACGCGCTGAATGAACTGGCCGACCACGTCGACGTGCTTGACGAACACGGCGCCGCAGTGGATCGGATTCCGCTGCCGATGTGCGACCTGGTTGCCGGCGATGATCTGCTCATACTGGACCTCAGCGAGCCCAAAGTCACGGCCTTGGACCTGCTGCGGTTCAGCAGCACTGCTCGGGAGGACCCGGGCGAGTCCGAAGGCGCGTACTATCGCAAAGTTGCCGTTGCCAAGGCCCGGCCGACCGATTTGCCGGACAGTTGGCTCGGGCTGGAGACGGTGGACGTCATTGTCTGGGATCAGCCCACCGCGGCCGACCTGGCCCGCACGCGCCAGATCGACGCGCTGATCGAGTGGGTGCACAATGGCGGCCAGTTGATCCTCGGCCTGGGAGCGAGTTGGAACACGGTGCAGGAAAACGCGGCGATCTCCGCGCTCCTGCCCATGCGGGGGCCGGGCACGCGCGCCGAAGTCACGGCGCTGCCCACTTTTCAGGATCGCTTCTGTACGCGTGCGACGAAGTCCGGGGGCTTTGGCAAGCCCATCGTACTTGGCTGGGGCGAGTTGGCGTCCGACGCCGTCCGCACGCTTGGCGACGTTGGCCCCGCCGGCGCCATTCCGCTGATCACCATGCGCCCGGTGGGCTCGGGGCGCGTTGTCGCCACCGCGGCCGGCCTGAAGGACCTTACGACGGCGGCGGGTATCGACGTGCCGCGTTTTGCCGCGGCGCTGCTGGAGCTGGCCCGCTACTCAGATTCGTACCTGCGAAAGCGGCCGGCCGCTCGGTTTGGCGCACTGCTCACCGAACCGCTGTACCTGTCGGAGCTGGTCACCCAGCCCGTTGGCTTCGGCACTGCGACGGCGGCGCGTGGCTTCATCGCGCTGGTCTTCGCGGTCGGATACATCGGGGTCGCCACGGTGGGAACCTGGGCGTGGCTGACGCGTCGCCGCCGCACGCACTGGAGCTGGCCGGCGCTGGCCGTCTGCGCTGCGGGGGCCAGTCTGCTCAGCCTCGGGACGGTTCGAGCGCTGCGTGGGGTTTCCGGCGGCGTCCAATCGCTATGCATCGTTGATTTCACTGCCGGCGAGCGCACAGCCCGCGGACCGTGCTGGTTCGGCTATCGCAGCCCGGTGCGGCAAGTGGCGCGGTTCGCGCTCCCCGGCGAAGGTAACTTCCTGCGCCCGATGGCAAGGCCGCCGCGCGATGCAACGTATTACGTCACCGCGGCACGTTTTACCGGTTTTCCACTGAAAGCGCGTCTGGATGATGTGCTGGTGCGGGGCACGCTGAAGCAGTTCGAAGGCTATTGGCATGGCGAGCTGGATGGCACCATCCGCGGGGACCTGGTCGTCAATCGCCGCGACGGCCGCCTGACGCCGGCGAGCTGGGTGCTCAATGAGCTGAGCGCGAATCTGGAAGGAGCGTATCTGCTCTTCATCGACCCGCGGCATGATGACGGCGGCGTACCCCGGGCTGTGACCTTGACCCGACTGCCGCCGCTGCCTGGGAACATCACCGCCGAGCCTGACCCGCGGCAGATACCGCCGGCGTGTAACATTGTCGCGTTGCCTTTGGGACGAATCCCCGCCGGCGCACGGGTGGACAACCTCGGAGCAACCGTGTACCGCGAAATCGACCGCAAATGGCGCGAGTGGGCCGCGCAGGAAAAACGCAAGCGCCGCGACATGCCGGACCTGCCGACGCTCTGGACCGCGCAGCATGCGTGGCGCGGCGCGACGGCGGTCGCGACGGCTGAGGGGCCGGTGCTCGCCATTCTGTTGGCGTCGACCCGCAACTACTATGGCGCGATCCACCCGGACGAGTACGACGAGGTCGGTCTACCGGTGACGCTGGACGGCCTGCCGAAACTGGACATCACACATTGGCTGCTCGGCGGACGGACGCAGGGACAGGCGATTCTGATAGGCTGGGCGCGCCGGCCCGGTCCGGCCCGCCTCCAGGTGAACGACCGGCCGCGCGACGCATACGCCGGCCTGACGGTGTATCGCGTACGTATGCCGATTCGGTACACGGGCCAGCCGCCGGCCATACGGGAGGAAGTCGTCCCGTGATTGTGCAGACGATCAACCTGACCAAGCGCTACGGGAAGCTGGTCGCGTTGAACAACCTGAACCTGGCCATCGAGGAGGGCGAGTGTTTCGGGTACATCGGACCCAACGGCGCCGGGAAAACGACGACGATCCGCATCCTGGCGACGCTGCTTCAGCCCACGTGGGGCGAGGCGCGGGTGTGCGGACACGTGGTGGGCTACGAGTCCCGCAAGATCCGCCCGTTGATCGGCTACGTGCCGGACTTCTTCGGTGCCTACGAAGACATGGTGGTCCAGGAATACCTCGAGTTCTTCGCCAGTGCGTACAACATCGTCGGGCAGAAGCGGCAACGGATCGTCGCCGACGTATTGGAGCTGACCGATCTGACGCACAAGCAAGACGCGCTGGTGGACTCGCTGTCCCGGGGCATGAAGCAACGGCTGAGCATCGCCCGCGTGCTGCTGCACGATCCGCGTCTGCTGCTTCTGGACGAACCCGCCAGCGGGCTGGATCCCCGGGCGCGCATCGAGATCCGCGAACTGCTCAAAGAACTCCACCGTATGGGCAAGACCATCCTCATCAGCTCGCACATCCTGCCCGAGCTGGCTGACCTGTGTACCAGCATCGGCATCCTTGAGCAGGGCGAACTCGTCTTCCAGGGCTCCGTGCGCGAGGCCTTGCGGCGGGCCCAGACCGGAGCCGTCGTCCGCGTCGTCACGCCCGATGACCAGCAGACGGCCGAGCGGGTGCTGGCGGCGTTGCCGCACGTCGAGAGCGTGCGGGCACGCGACGGGGAACTGGTGCTGACGCTGGACACGGAGACGAACGACTTCAGTTTCATCGCCGAGGCGATGCTGGCCCACCGACTGCGCATCCTGGAGATCAAACGGGAGGAGGTCGATCTCGAAACCGCGTTCATGCGGCTGACCAAGGGGGCGGTGCAGTAGGGGGGCGGAGGCGTCGCGACCTCCGGGTGCGCTGAGCGCGGCGGCTTCGTTCAACAGCGTAGGAAGACCACGCTACCTGGCCAGTGATACGGGCCTCGACACCGCCCCGGGCAACGTCACCACAAAGCGACTGCCGCCCGTGTAGGTGTCGTCAAGCTGCACGTCGCCGCCGAGTAGCCGCGCCAGGCCGCGTGCGATCGGTAACCCTAAGCCGTGGTGACCGTCGCCGGGGCGCGCGGCATCGCCGCGGGCGAAGCGCTCGAAAACCCGGTCCCGCAGCGCCGGGGGGATGCCTGGGCCGTGGTCCTCGACCGTGATTCGGAGAGAATCGGCCGCGGCTTCAACATCGACGAGCACACTTCCGCTCGCGGGGCTATGTTCGACCGCGTTGGTCAGTAAGTTGCTTAGAATCTTCGCGAGCATGTTTCGATCGGACCGCGCAACATCCGTTCCCGCATAGTTCGTCCGAAGCGTGACGCCGCGCGCAATCGCCAAGGGGTGGACCATCGCGATGGCGGCGGCTACGACCTCGGGGACTGATACCATTTCCCAGGCCGGCTGGTCGATCGCAGCGTCCAGCCGGGCCAGGGCGAGTACGTTTTCGACCAGCTCGCTGAGCTGGCGCAGCGCGGCCTGCGCCTTCTGGATCGTCGCGACGTACTCCAGGTTCTCGCGCGGCCGTTGGACGCACACGTCGAGGAGCGTGCGGACGCCGGCCAACGGGGTGCGGAGATCGTGCGCCACGTCCGCCGTGAGCTGCCGCTGTCTTTCCAGCTCAAGGCGAATGCGCTCCAACAACTGTTCAACGGTGTTCACGATCGGATCAAGCTCGACTGGAACCGCGCTACAGGCAATCGTCAGTTCGGGTCGCTGGACGTGGACGCAGCTCAGGTCCCTGGCCAATGCCCTGATCGGGGCCGTTCCGGCACGAGCGACGAAGTGGCCGAGCAGAAGGGCAGCGGCACCCGCAGCCATCACGATCAGGGCCAGCACGCCCGCCAGGCGCCGCAGAGTGTCATGCAGCGGTTGGAGCGACCGCGCGACGAGGACCCAGGCGCGGCAGGCATTCTCGCCCGCTGATGCGCGGGACTCATTCCCGCTTGCCGCAACCGCGTGAAGCGCGACAACTCGCAGGTCGTGCCGGGGTGCGGGCACCCGAGCATTGAACCACAAGACGTGTGCCCCGCGCGCGTCTTGCGAGGCCAGTTCCAATAGTTGCCGGGTGCCTGCCAATTTCGGCGACGAAAACACTGACCGTCCGTCGTCGGCGACGATCTGGATCAGGGTATCTCTGCCCGGAGCGGCGTTGTCGGCGTTCGCGATCTCAAACTCGAACTCGATGCGGCCCTCCTCCTCCAGCCGGCTCGCGAGTGCCTCCGCCTCGGCGTGGAGCGTCTGATCCAGCGCCTGCTGCAACGAGAGGCGCATCATCAACCAGATCGATGCGCTCGCTCTGCCCGTGACGACCAACGTCGCCGCGGCCGAGAGCGTCAGGAGGCGCCGGCGGAGGGATGGACGCACGGTGTGCCCTGCAGCATGTAGCCCTGCCCGCGGCGTGTCACGATCAGCGGCTTTCGCCCGCGATCGATCTTGCGGCGCAAGTAGGAGATGTAGACGTCAACCACGTTGCTCGTTCCGTCCTCATTGGTCTCGTACAGCTTGTTCCAGATGTCGATACGGGATACCACCTGGTTCGCCCGCAGCGCCAGCAGCTCGAGCAGAGAGAACTCGCGGGCGGTCAGCTCAATGGGTTTGCCCGCCCGCCGGGCCTCGCGGCGCGCCAAATCGACCTCCAGGTCGGCGACACGGATCACCGACGAGCCGTGCGCGTAGCGGTGCCGCAAGAGTACGCGCACGCGGGCGAGTAGTTCTGCGAACTCGAATGGCTTGACGAGGTAATCGTCCGCGCCGGTGTCCAGACCGGTGACGAGGTCCGTTGTGGAGTCCCGGGCCGTGAGCATGAGCACGGGCGCTAGGCCGTTGGTACGACGACGACGCCGCAGAAGCTCCAGACCGTTGAGCTTAGGGAGCATCCAGTCCAGGATCACGCCGTCGTAGTCGCCGGTGCGAAGCTGGTACCAACCCATCTCGCCGTCGCGCGCCCAGTCGAGCGTGTATCCGGCTTCGCGCAACCCCTGGGCCAGGGCGGAACCCAGCAGTTCATCGTCTTCGACTAGGAGGAGCTTCATGCGTGCCGTTCCTTGTGGGCAGCACCGGCTCCGGGGAACGGAAGGCCGCGCCCCGCCAGCGGGTAGCGTCGAAACGATCAGCGGTCGTCTCCGTGCCTATTTTTCTCATGATACCGCCCGCTGTGCAGCCCAAAATGGGCTCAGGTTGGTCCTCACCGCGCGGTGCGCGCATGGCCCGCACACCCGAACGAAGGGCTGCTGAGACACGGCAGAGCGGTAAGCACCGTGGTTTCGGCTCAATCGTCATCCTCGTGTTCGCCCTCCTGCTCTTCGCCGTTATTTTCATTCTCCTCACGATGGCGCCTGCCGTTCGGCTTCAGAAGCAGTTCGCAGGTCTTACCGTCCCTCTTGAACTTCGCCTCGTATACCACGTAGGTTTTCTTCTCGAACTTGACCTGTGCGTCCTTGCCGGCGTCCAACTCCACCGCGGTGCGCACCGCCGCCGGCACCCGGTCCGAGGACACGACCTCCTCGATCTCGACCAGGTCACCGGTCGCGGTAACCAGGGCGTCGACGTTCCCGTCCGGCCCCTTCCAGGACGCCTCGTAGAGCTTCTGGCCGTGCTCCACTTCCTCCGCAAACTCGGTCATCGTTGCGCTGCCCGCCAGCTTCTTCAGCGCCTCCAGCGCCGCCTTCGGTACTTCGGACTCCTTGATCTTTCGTTCCTGATCTTCGCTCTCCTTCTTGTTCTGCGCCAGGGCCACCAAGCCCCCGACGAGCAGGGCCGAAACTGCTATCGCCGCACTGAGACGTACGCATTGACTCATCACGAACCTCCTGACAAGGCGCCGAGGAGCCACGAGTCCGCTACACACGAACCCGGCAGCATCCTCACTGCTTTTCACAACACGGCGTGCATTATGAGAACGTCGACATTAGAGGATGATTAGAAGCCGAAGGTCACAGGTGGACGGCAGCAACTCAGCCGTCGGCCTCGCCCCTTCCGGTCGCGATCGGCGCGTCCACAGACCACCCGCTGTTCTCTCGGAACGGCGCGTCTGACGGCACCAGGCCCGCGCGGGTGCGGCCTACCCGCCGACACGCCGGCCGCGGTAAACGTCCCGCGCAGCCCGGCGAAACGGCAAGCGTGGCGCTACCGGAGGATCTCCAGACGTGCAGCCGCGCGGCCG
>Ga0209227_1001912_pt1 | contig 15531 bp, 13 predicted proteins | sample YNPBryantNP2012_FD_185815 | JGI IMG/M metagenome (GOLD analysis project Ga0209227, IMG submission 185815) | Anoxygenic and chlorotrophic microbial mat microbial communities from Yellowstone National Park, USA - YNP Bryant NP 2012 (SPAdes)... ...
TTAAAGTCTCTGCGCCCTCTGCGGTACGGTCGTCCCCTCTACCATGCTCACGAATACATCCTCCAGGGAGGGCAGGATCGGCTCCAGATGGCGTACCATGATCCCCTGGGATTCCAGAAGAGTCCGGATCCGGGGGATAGCCTGTTGCGCCGGGTCGTCCGTCACCACATGGAGCAGGACGCCATAAACCGCCACCTCGCGGATGCCGGGTTGGCCCGGCAGCACATCCAAAGCCCGCATCAGCGGGTCGCAATCCAGTTCCAGCAGCGTGCCCGGCATCCGGGTGGCCTTCAATTCGTCCGGGCTGCCCATGGCGATGAGGCGACCATTGTGCATCATAGCGATGGTGTTGCAGTGCTCGGCCTCGTCCATGTAGTGAGTGGTGACAAAGACGGTGACGCCCTGGCCGGCCAGGGTATAGATCAGGTCCCAGAAGGCGCGACGCGAGGCCGGGTCCACCCCGCCGGTCGGCTCGTCCAGGAAGAGCATGGGCGGCTGATGGACGATGGCGCAGCTCAGGGCCAGGCGTTGTTTCCAGGCCCCAGAGAGGTTCGCCACCAGCTCTCGCTCGCGGCCGACCAGGTTTGCCATCTCGATGAGGGTGGCGATGCGCTGGCGACGCATTCGCAACGGCACCTGATAGATGCCGGCATAGAACTCCAGGTTCTCCTGCACCGTCAGGTCCTCGTACAGCGAGAACTTTTGGCTCATATAGCCGATGCGCTTCTTGATCTCCTCCGGTTGTGTGCGGATGTCATAGCCCAGAACGGTGGCCGAGCCGGAGGTGGGCAGGAGCAGGCCACACAACATGCGGATGGTGGTAGTCTTGCCGGAGCCATTGGGACCCAGGAAACCATAGATCTCGCCCTCTTCCACCTGGAACGTGACCCTGTCAACGGCCACAAAGTCGCCGAATTTACGGGTCAAGTCAAAGACTTTGACAGCGTGTTTCTTTTCGGTCATGGTTGCTGCTCTGACGGGGCATTTCGGAGAGCAGTTCGACGCCTGTCAGCGGCTACTGCCAGCTCCATGAACACATCCTCCATGCTCGGCGCGATGGGCCGCAGCACGGCGATCTTGTGCCTGGCGGTAGCTATTGCCGGACCAGCGCAAAAATGCTATAATTTGGCCCGAAGCGAAGCGACGCACAGAGGCTATGAGGAGCAAGAGCATGTTCAAACCAAGGCACGTGAGCTTTGACGAGTTAAGCGACCGCCTGCACACATACGAGCGCAAATACGGTTATTCGACCATCGAGTTCTACCGCCGGTTCGAAAACGGCGAGCTGGGCGACGACGATGATCTGATGATGTGGGCCGGTCTGTACCACCTCTATCTGACCTCGCTGCCGATCCGCCAGTTCATGCAGCGCGAGTTCGTAGTGGCATGATCATCGGTGACTATTTCGCCGCCCTCGAGCGTGGCCTGCGGCAAAACGTCCATGTTGGGCAGGTTGAGGAACCACTGACCTGCCTGGCTTCGGATGACTACAACGGGTTGATCCGTTGTCGGATCGTTTTCTGGGACGGCTCATATCTGGACCTCTACGAGGTGGTCAGCACCGAGCTGGGCTACCCTATCCGCGTGCATTACGCTTATACCTACGTTCGCGCCGGGCAGCGTGTCTTTCGCTACGATAACGCACCCCATCACCCGGAGATCGTCACCCATCCCCACCATAAGCACGTCGGGTCAACTGACCGTCTGATCCCTGCTGACCAGCCCAGCTTAAACCAGATATTAGCCGAGATAGAGACCTGGCTGGGACGATAGGTGAGCCTACAGGTCGCTGCCCGGCGACCGTCCCACCCGCCCACCGCCGCTCAACTCCATGAACACATCCTCCATGCTCGGCGCGATGGGCCGCAGCATGGCAATCTCTACGCCCTGCGACTCCAATGCACTGCGCAGGGCCGGCATGGCCGCCTCGGCATCAGCCACGCCCAGGTGCAGCAGGTCACCGAAGATCTGCACATCGCGCACAAAATCCAGCCCCCGCACGATCTGCTGGGTGCGGCCCCGGGGCCGGCCCTTCAGTTCCAAAATCTGCGTCTTTATCATGGCCTTGAGTTCGTTGGGCGTGCCCACGGCCAGCACCCGGCCGGCATAAAGAAAAGCCACCCGGTTACACCTTTCCGCCTCGTCCATGTACGAGGTGCTGACCAGGATGGTCACCCCGCCGCTCAGCAATTCGTACAGGATCTTCCAGAACTCCCGCCGCGAGACCGGGTCCACACCGGTGGTCGGTTCGTCCAGGAGGAGGAGCAGCGGCTCATGAATGAGGGTGCAGGAGAGGGCCAGCTTCTGCTTCATGCCACCGGAGAGCTGTCCGGCCCGGCGACCCTGGAACGGCCCCAGCCGGCTGAACTCTAAAAGACGCAGCAGCCGCTTTTCCCGTTCCTGGCGCGCCACCCCGAACAGGTCCGCAAAAAGCCTGATGTTCTCTGCCACTGTCAGTTCGGTATACAGGTTGAACCGCTGGCTCATATAGCCGATGCGTTCCTTGATGTTTTCGGCCTGGCGCACGATGTCATAGCCCAGGACGGTAGCGGAACCAGCCGTCGGTTCCATGATGGCACACAACATGCGGATGGTGGTAGTCTTGCCGGCCCCGTCCGGTCCCACCAGCCCGAACAGTTCGCCGCGCCGCACGGCCAGGTTCATGCGGTCCACAGCCACGTTCTGCCCGCCGCCTGCGGCCCTGAAGATCTTGGTCAGGTCGTGGGTGTCAATGGCATACTCGGGTGTGTTGGTCATCTCGGCTCCCGCTACCGTTGACCGCTGACGGCTGACCACCAAGTTTCCAGCGGTCTGTGGTCAGTAGTCGGCGGTCTGTACGAGCTGTCACTGGGGACCTGTGATGATCCGCGCCTCGGCCGGGAGGCCGGGCTTGAGCGCGCCATCTGGATTGGGCAGGCGGATGCGCACGGCAAAGACCATGCCCACCCGGTCCGCCTTTGAGGCGGTGCCTTTGGGGGTGAACTCGGCCTGGCTGGCGATGAAGGTGACCCGGCCCTCGAACGTGCGACCGGGGAAACCGTCCACGCGCACCTCGGCCGGCTGCCCCACCCGCACCCGGCCCACCTGATCCTCCGGCACATAGACGGTCAACGTCAACTCTTCCAAATCTGCCAGGGTGAGCACCGTGTTGCCGGCGGCGGCCATCTCGCCCAGATGCAACACCTCTTTGAGCACCACGCCGTTCGTGGGGGCCTTGAGGGTCATCTTGTCGCGTTGAGCCTGGAGGGCCTTCACGTCGGCCTGCTTCTGGCGCAGGTTGGCTTCGGCCAGGGCGATCTGCTCCGGGGTAGCCCCGGCCTTGACCGCCTTTACGCCGGCCTGCGCCGCCTCCACCGCCGCTGTGGCCTGGGCATACTGGCCCTTCACCTTGTCAATCTCGGCGTCTATGCTCTGGGGATTGGCCCGCATGGCGAGCAGTTGGTCCAGCGCGGTCCGGGCCGCTTTCTCCCCGGCCACGGCGGTCTCGTAAGTGGAGACGGCCGCGGTGTAACGCGCCTGGGCCGATTCGTACAAGGACTTGGCCGCGTCGGTGCCGGGGTAATAGGCCAGCTCTTGGGCCCGGTCTCGCAGGGCCTCGGCCGCGAGCATGTTGGCCCGGGCCTGTTGCACCTGGCGTTGGGCCTTGTACCACTGCGCCCGCACCTCGGCGATCTTGAGGTCCAGCTCCTGGGGGTTGGCGCGGATGGCCTGGGCGTCGGCCAGGGCCTGTCTGGCGCCGGCCTGGGCGGCCTGGGCCTGCGCCAGCCGGGCCTCCATCTCGGCGACCTGGGCCGGGGTGGCCCCGGCCCGTACCTGGGCCAACTGGGCCTCCGCTGCCGCCACGGCCGCCTCCGCCTGTCTGATCTGCGCATCTATGAGAGCCGTGTCGAGTTGGGCCAGCACGTCGCCGGCCTGCACCCGGTCCCCCTGGTGAGCGTGAACGGCCACCACCCGCCCGGCCACCAGCGTCGTCACCACGATCTCCTCGCCCTCGATAGTGCCGGAACCGGCGATGTCCGGCGAAGTCGAAACCCCAAGCCCCAAAGCCCAGGCCCCAAATGGGGGACTTACTTGGGACTTGGGACTTGCCTGGGCTTGGGGGTTTGAGAGTTGAGCATCGGCCGGCATCCCGGGCTTGAGGGCGTGATCCGGGTTGTCCAACGCGATCCGGACGGCAAAGACGGTCTCGGCCCGGCTGTCCTTTGTCTCCACGCTGCGCGGCGTGAACTCGGCCTGGTCAGCGATGTGGACCACCCGGCCGGTGAAAATGCGACCGGGGTAGCTATCCACGGTCACGGCCACCGGCTGGTCCAGACGCACCCGGCCCAGGTCCGCCGCCCGCACATAGACGACCAGGGTCATGCGGTCCAGGTCGCCTATAGTCATGAGGGTGCGCCCGGCGACAGCCACTTCGCCCCGGCGCGCGGCCTGGCTGAGCACGATCCCGTCAGCCGGGGCGCGCAGGGTCATCTTGTCCACCTGCACCTGCAAGGCTTCGTGGGCGGCCTCGGCCTGCTTCACCTGGGCTTTGGCCGCGTCAATCTGCTCTTTGGGCGTGCCGGCCAGCAGCCCGTCCAGGTTAGCTTTGGCCGACGCCACCTCGGTCTCGGCCAGGTCGTACTGGGCTTTGGCCGCGTTCACCTGGAGATTGGCCTCCAGCGGGTTGGCCTTGATGTCTTGCAGGATGCGCAACCGGGCCTTCGCGCCATCCAGCTCGGCCTGGGCGATATGCACGTCCTCCCAGGCCAGCCAGCGACCAAAGTCGGCCAGTCGGGCCTGAGTGTCCACGGCCCTTTTCACCCCCTCCGGCGTATTCCCGCTTACGGTGATGTCGAACTTGAGAAAGTCCGGGATCGTGGGGTCCCATGATCCCCACGGCGTCCCAAAGACGATGTCAATGCCCAGATCGGCCGGGTTGAAGGTGTAGCTCCAGGTGTCCGGCAGGCGATCCCTCAAGCGCACGGCATAGCCCCAGCCGGCCTCTGTGCTATCTTTGGTGCCCAGGGCCGCCTTGAGCTGCCCCTCGGCGATCTCCACCTGGGCCTGCGCCGCCGTGATCTGCACGTCCAGCTCCTGGGGATTGTCGCGGGCGATGATGGCGTTCTCCCAGGCAGTCTTGGCCGCGTCGCGTTTCGCTTCGGCCATACGGAGCTGGGCCTGGGCGGCGGCGATCTCCTCCGGGCGGGGGCCGGCCTCCAACACCGCCAGGTTCGCCCTGGCCAGGGCCACGTAGCTGGCGGTGCGCTCCAGGTTGGCGCGGTACAGGTCATCGTCCAGGCGAATCACCACATCGCCCTGGCGCACCTCATCCCCTTCACGGGCGACAAACTCCTGGATGGTGCCCGGCGTTTCGGCCACCACGGCCACCGTATAGGCTTCGATGACGCCGGAGGCGATCAGCGCGCCCTGGTCTTGCGCGGCCCACGGCAGAGTGACGGCGCCGGTCGGCCGGTTCACAGCCCACCACGCCGTCGCCCCCACGACGACCACCGCCACCAGGATCAACGCCTTCCATCGTCGCGCCAGGAGTTCCTTCAGCTTCATTCTGCACCGCCTATGCATCCTGCATCGTGCATCCTGCATCGTGCATCCTATATCATGCGTCAAGCGTCAAACATCATCCATTTATTCGAGTTTCTTGCGGAACCGCAGCGCGCTCAACACCATCATCACCACCCCAAAAGCGGCCAGGTATGCCGCCTGGGGCCATAGCACATCGATCCCCACGCCTTTGAGGAAGATGCCCCGGATGATCCGCAGAAAGTGCGTCAGGGGCAAGATATTGGCGATGACCTGGATGAACGCCGGCATGGGATCAATGGGAAAGGCGAACCCACAGAGCATAAACGTGGGCAGCATGATCAGCGCCGTGAGCTGCTGCGCCTCACGCTGCGTCCGCGAGATGGTGGAGATGAGCAGACCCATCCCCAGCGTCACGAACAGGAACAGCGCGGCCAGGGCATAGAACAGGAGCAGACTGCCAGCGACCCTGGTCCCGAACCAGATCACGCCCACCAGCAACGACACCGTCACCTGCAACATCGCCACGACCACGTAGGGCAGGAGCTTGCCCGCCATCAGCTCCATCTGCGACAACGGCGTGGCGATGAGTTGCTCGATGGTGCCATCCTCGCGTTCTTTGGTAATGGCCAGAGCCGTCAGCGTCAGCGTCGTCCACTGCAAGACCACACCGATGAGGCCGGGGATGTTAAAGTCCAGGGCGCTCATGTCTGGGTTGTACCAGGCCCGCGCCCGAAAGTCCAGCGACGGGATGCCGCTCTGCAGGGGCACCCGGGTCAGCAGGATGTTGGCCGCGTGCTGCTGGGCGATGACCGTGGCGTAGCTCATGATCGCGCCGGAGGTGGCCGGGTCGCTGCCGTCCAGCAGGAACTGCACACCGATGGGTTCCAGGCGTTCCATGGCGACGGCATAGCCGGCCGGGATGACCAGCGCGCCCCGTACCGCTCCCCGGTCCACCAGACGTTGAAGCTCCGCATAGCTCTCTACGTGCTCGCGGGCCACAAAGTATCCGCTGACCTGATAGGCGTCAATCAAGGCCCGGCTCGCGGCGGTGCGGTCCTGGTCCCAGACGGCGATGGGCAGGTTCTTGACCTCGCCGCTGAGGGCATAGCCGAATATCGCCAGGATCAGCATCGGCGTGCCCAGCATGATGACGATGCGCATCCGGTCCCGCAAGAGCACCAATGTCTCCTTGCGGGCGATGGCTAACATCCGGCGCAACCGGTTCACGTCAAACACCACTAACCACCAAATAGAAGCGACCGCCGACGGCAGGCTGCGCACATCTCGCGGCAGTCGGCGGTCCGCCGTCAGCAGTTACCCCACCCGCTTCTGGAAACGCAGGGCGCTGACGATCAGGGTGACCAGGCCCATCGCCGCCAGCATAGCCGTCTGCGACCAGAGGGCCTCCAGCCCCACACCCTTGACTACGATGCTCCGCACGATGACCAGGAAGTGGGTGAGCGGCAGCAGTTGCGCGAAAGCCTGCGCCGGGCCGGGCATGGACTCTAGCGGGAACATGAATCCGCTCAGCAGGATCGTGGGCAGGACGATAGCTCCCATGAGTTGCTGCGCCTGGTCCTGCGTCTGGGCCACGGTGGAGATGAACAGGCCGATGCCCAAAGAGAAGATCAGGAACACCACGCTCAGGGTATAGAGCAATAGCGCGCTGCCGTTCATGGGCATCCCAAAGACCAGGATCGCTACCAGCAAGGCCAGGGTCACGTCCGCCAGGGAGATGACCACAAAGGGCAGCATCTTGCCCAACATCAGTTCTATGGACCGCAGGGGAGTCACCATGAGCTGTTCCATGGTCCCCTGTTCCCGTTCCCGGACGATGGAGAGGGCCACCAGAGCCAGGCTGATCCACTGGAGTACGGTGCCCACCAGGCCCGGCACGCGCAGGATGGTCACGCTCAGGTCCGGGTTATACAGGATGCGCGGTCGAAAATCTATGGGCAGGGCGAAAGAAAAGCCCTTGAGTGACCCGGCGATCAGGGCCGTCGAGTGCTCGTTGGCGATGAGACTGGCATAGCTCAGGGCCGGCAGGGCCACGGCCGGGTCTGCGCCGTCCACAAAGAACTGGACCGGGGTCTTCTGGCCGGCCTGGATGGACGACGCATAGTTCGGCGGGATGATCAGAGCCGCCTTGACCTGCCCGGCATCCAGGGACTGGCGCACCTCGTCATAACTCGCGGCGTACCTGACGACAAAGTAGCCGGAAGCGCTGAAGGCATTGATCAGGGCGCGGCTCTCTGGACTGCGGCTCTGGTCATAGACGGCCGTGGCCAGGTCCCGGATGTCCGCGTTCAGCGCGTAGCCCAGCAGCGTCAGCGAGATGATGGGCTGGACAAAGATCATGGCCAGGGTGCGCCGGTCTCGGCGCGCCTGGATGAACTCCTTGCGCATCAGCGGCCAGACGCGCCACAGGGCGATCCTTTTTAGCAGGTTGGTGAGTTGGAACATTGGCAGATAAGTTGACACACAGATGTTGGGACCAATCTACCACTGTACCGGGTTTACCGGCCTCGCGGCGGCTGGATGACGATATTGGCCCCCACGTCGTAGGTATCGTAGACCACGCTCAGCGCGCCGGTGCCGGACATGCCGCCGCCGGTGAACGTGGCCGTGCCGTTCAGGGTGTAGCGCACCACGTAGCCACCCTGCACGGCCGTATACAGCTCGCCTGTGCCACTGACCGTGCCGTCTTCGATGGGCACGTTCTGGATGCTGTACCGGTAGTGGTGACAGAGGATGCCGTTGATGGTTTCATCCGGCCCGGCCTTCTGGACGCCGGGGATGTAGGGGATGAACTTGCTGGCCGGGTAGATCTGCTCCTCGAACAGCGCGATGGCGCCGCTCTCCGGCACCAGGATCCAGGGCTGGTTGCCGATCTTGACCCAGAGTTGCTCGCCGATCCAGATGGCCTCGGCCTTGTTGCTGGGTAGGTACTGCACGCCAGCCCCCTCCGCGCTGACGACGGCGTGGATGGCCTGCTGGGTCGTGTTCACGTCGGCCTGATAGTGGTAAATGCTGGTGGCGCCAGTCGAGGCTTCTTTGAAATTGACGGTCATGCGCTGGCGGAAGGTGCCCAGCGTGTTCAGGGCTTCACCGGTGGGGTTCATCCCGCCGGCTGAGACCGCCGGACCGGTATCCGGCACAGTGGTGGGAGGCACCGGGCTGGCCGGGGCCGTGGTAGGTGCTGGCGTGAGCTGGACCGGCCGCCCGGTCGCAGCCGGCGTGGGCGGGGACGGCTGGCCGGTTGCGGGAGCGACCGGCGTGGGCTGAACCGGCTGGGAAGTGGGACTGGGTGCGATAGATACCGGTGAGCCGATCAGCGTCGGCCCCTCGATAGTGATGGTGCAGGCCAGGGTGCTCATCGTTGCCAGCAGGATGACGAACAGGGTGCGGCAGGTCTTCATGTGCTCCTCCTCAAATTTGATATTGGTTTTGACGTGAACACGTCATTCGTCATTTGTCAAATGTCATGCGTCATGCGTCACGTTTTACATTTCACTTTTCGCGTTTTACGTTTCACGTTTCACGTTTTACTACCCCCTGCAAGAACACGTCCGCCAGGATGGGTGCCAACTCATCGTAGTCAAAGGGTAGCTCTTCCTTCATGCTGAAAACCTCCTGCCCCAGGATAAAGATCAGAGCCATGCCCAATAGAATCCGACTGAGGACCAGGGGATTCAGGTCCCGGAAGATGCCTTGCCTTATCCGGCGTTCCACGTATATCTGGAAGATGGGAAATACCTGCTCGTTCAGGCTGCGAAAGACGGTGCGGCGCAGGTCCGGGCTGACCGCCTGCATGGCGGCAAAATAGAAGCGCAGGTGATCGGCGTAATGCTCCCCCAGGGCAAAGCCGGCCCGCAGGATGCCGGAGAGGAGGGCCTGATCATCAATATCCTGGTCGGCCAGATCGATCTCCGTGCCCAGGGCGACGGTGAACATCATCAGGGGCAGCCGGATCAGTACCTCGCGCAACAGGTCATCCTTGTCCCTGAAATAGAGATAAACGGTGCCGTCGGCCACGCCAGCCTGTTGGGCTATGTCACGGATCGAGGTATCGTGGAGACCCTTTTTGACCAGGATGGCGGTGGCGGCTTCCAGGATCTGCTCCCGACGTTCCATGAGCCGCTGGCTTTTCGCCGGGTCGTTCCCCTCTGGGGCTAACTGCTGGATGAGCACCTGAGCCAGCCGCTCGGCCTCGACCGGGGAGGGCATGGGCACGGCCTCCACGTCCACCACGCGGGAGAGCAGGGGGGCAAGGCCGGGCGGCCGGTCCTGGCGGGAGGTAGCCAGGGCGGTGACGGCCGCGCGCAGGCCGGCGGCATGACCCACGTAGAGGACTTTGCCAGCGCGGTCCTTGAGCATGTAGACGCCGGGACCGTCTGGCAGGGTGGCAACGCGTTCAAAAAGAGCAGCCATGTCATTCTCCGGTTAGATGAATGAATGTATAGCTTTCTTACTGAATGATTGTACAGATATTATACTGAATAATCGTTCATTTGTCAAGGGCCTGGAGTCTGACGGGTGTCTGTCATAGTTTTGCGCCGGCGACGCCAACGCAGTGGGCATGGCTCCCTCTCCCTCGTCGGGAGAGGGTCGGGGTGCGGGTGGAGACCGCCGGTCAGCGCAGAGCGCCCCTCACCCCAGCCCTCTCCCCACTGGGGAGAGGGTGTGCGCGCCCTCGTCTGCAAAAACGTGACGGACACCCATGTCAAATCATCGGGTTGACGAAGTGGGCGTTTGGGGGTATACTCACAAAGCAAAGCTGCGAGGGCAGGCCCAATAGATCGGCGGGATGATGTCCAGACTCAGTAGATGGAAATTCGTGCTCCTCGGCGGTCTGCCAGGCCCAGGCCTGACTGGGTGACCGCCGAGAAACGCGGGTCACAGACCCGCTTTGAGCAACTTTTTCCATCTACTGAGACTACCTACGGTCGCCGCCGCGAGCCAGGCCAGGGAACTAACCGAACTGATAAGGAGGCTGATAATGACAGACAAGATCCAGATCGGCGGTATCATCCGCAACGCGAACCTATCATTGCTCGGAGTCATCGGACTGCCTGACCGCCCCGGTTCAGCCAGGCTGGTCATGAACGCCATGGGTCGCCGAGGCATCAATGTGGAGTTCATCGCCCAGGGCATCGGCGAGCAAGACCGGGCCAACCTCACCTTCTGCGTAAGCAAAGAAAATTTCAAGGATGCCCTGGATGCCCTGCGCCAGGATGTGGCTGCGGAGGTGGAGGCCATCGTGTTCGTCGAGAACGTGGCCAGTGTGGCCATCTTTGGCCCCGACTTTCGCCAGCGCCCGGCCGTCGCCGCGCGCCTGTTCGAGGCCCTGGCCCAGGCTGGCATCAACATCCGGGCCATCAGCACGTCCATCTCTACCGTAAGCTGCATCATAGATAATGACCGGCTGGAAGACGCCCTGGTTGCCGTGCATCATTCGTTTGAACTGCCCTAGACCAGGATTAGCTGGAGTGGAGCGTGTATGAGGGAAGCGGTCAAACCCATCAAGATCGTGGTCACCGGCGCGTTCAATACCGGCAAGACCCAGTTCATCAAGACCATCAGCGAGATCGAACCGGTGACCACTGAGGCCCGGTTGCGGTCATCAGGCGAACGCCTGGCCAAGAAACACACCACGGTGGCCCTGGATTTCGGTCTGGTCAGGGTAGACGGCACGCCGGTGCGTCTGTTTGGCACGCCTGGCCAGACCCGGTTCGATTTCATGTGGGAGGCCCTGGCGGTGGGCATGGATGGGTACGTTGTCCTGGTAGATGGCTCCCAACCCCAGGCTGTGGCCGAGACCCGGCCAGTCTTGCAAGCGTTTCGGCGGCGGCGCCGGCCTTATGTGGTGGTGATCACCAAGACCGATCAGCCATCCCCGCAACCGGTGGACGAGTTGATCGCCGGGTTGAACCTGCCCCCAGGCGTGCCGGTGTTGATCTGTGATGCCCGCAGCAAGAGCAGTGTGCTGGCCACATTACGCGAAACCCTGCGTTACCTGCGCGATGCGCGTGGCTGAAGGGGCGACTCCATGATCAGGCGGCCAGGAGCGCTGCCCGAGACAGAGACGACCGAACTGGCCCTGGTCCCCTGGGCCTGGGAGGCCCTGAAGCGCCGGTGGGGGCAGCTAACCCATCTGTACCGGCGCTGGCAACAGGTGGGGTTGCACAGCCGGTCGCCAGTCTTGCCCATCCTGACCCGCTATGCCGCCCATGTGCTGGTGGTGTTGTTGGCCGGGGTCGTGGCTCTGAGCAGCTCGTTCTACATTCCGGCCACCGGGCAAGCCGCGACCGGCGCACCGGATGAGGACCCGGCGGTGGTTTTTGGCGGAGGAACCGGCTCTGCCCCCAGCGGGTTCATGGTGCCGAGCATCCAGCCCTACACCATCATCCCCAAGCGGCCGCGCCGGGGGATCATCACCTATGTGGTCCAGGCCGGCGATTCCGTCTCCAGCATCGCCGAAAAGTTCGAGATCACCCCAGAGACCATCGTCTGGGCCAACGGCAGCCTGGAGAAAACCCCCGATCTGCTGGTCATTGGCCAGGAATTGACCATCCTGCCGGTCTCCGGCGTCTACCACACCGTGCAGGGCGGCGAGACGTTGGAATCCATCGCCAGGACCTACAAGGTAGAGCCGCGCGCGATCCTGGAATGCCCCTACAATAACCTGGCCGAGCCGGTCAGTCTCCAGGCGGGCCAGAGACTCATCGTACCCGGCGGCACCAAACCATACACGCCCCGCGCCGTCTATGTCTACGATGGCCCCATCCCGGCCGATGCCAGGACCGGCACCGGGTCCTTCGGCTGGCCCACCACCGGCTGGATCTCACAGCGCTACTGGTCCGGCCATCAGGCGGTGGACATCGCCGGGTACAGGGGGACGCCGATCAAGGCCGCCGATTCCGGGTTCGTCATCAAGGCCGGCTGGAGCGATGTCGGGTATGGCAATCACATCATTATTGACCATCGCAACGGCTTCAAGACGCTCTATGCCCACCTGGAATCTTATGTGGTGAATGTGGGCGACTCGGTCAAAAAAGGCCAGGTCATCGGCTTCATGGGCAGCACCGGCAAGTCCACCGGCCCCCACCTGCATCTGGAGATCATCAAGGACGGCGTGCGGCGCAACCCCCTGGCCTACCTGCCCTAGTGAAAAGCCCACCCTGGCGGCGGGAGATGCCGTCAGCCAGCAGAAACAGGATGTTGACGAGACAGAGAGTGGCAAAGTTCTGGAGAACGCACGCGGGCCGAATCTGGCCCCGGGTGCAACGGGTGTGGACTCGCTGGCGAGGACTGACCGGCGAGGATTGGCTGCCCGTGGCGACACGTTACGGGGCGCACCTGTTGGTCATCACCCTGGCCCTGAGTGTGGCCGGGGCCGGGTTGCCGGCCTGGACGGCCGGGGACTGGACGACAGTCGGTATGACCCGGGACGAGAAAAACGGCGGGGCTGAGCCAATCGTCTTCCCGCAGCGACCCGGTGAGTCCCCTACCTTCATGGTGCCGTTGACTCTGCCCAACACCATCATCCCCAAGCGCGGCCGGCGGGGCATCGTCACCTACGTGGTGCAGCCGGGCGACGTGATCCACTCCATCGCCAACAAGTTCGAGGTCTCGGTGGGGACCCTCATGTGGGCCAACCCCGAGCTGGAGATGAACCCCGACCTCCTGATCATCGGCCAGGAATTGCTCATCCTGCCCGTCAACGGGGTGCTGCACACGATCAAGCAGGGAGATACCATCGCGGCTATCGCCCAAAAGTATGGCGTGGAACCCCAGGCAATCTGGGACTGCGAGTTCAATGACCAGCAGGTGCTAGAGACCCTGCCGGCCGGCCAGAAGATCATCGTGCCCGGCGGCAAAAAGCCCTATGTACCCCGGCCGGTCTACGTGTATAGTGGCCCGGTGCCCAAGGATGCCAAACGGGGCACCGGCGTGTTTGGCTGGCCCACGTCTGGCGTGATCACCCAGGGCTATTGGACGGTAGAAGGCGGTTACGGCCACCCGGCCATAGACATCGCCAATCCCGGTATGCCCTGGATTCGGGCAGCGGATTCCGGCTTTGTGATCAAGGTGGCGCGGAACACCGGTGACACCGGCTACGGCAACTATGTCATGGTGGACCACCGCAATGGGTTCGTGACCCTTTACGCGCACCTGGATACCATCCTGGTGAACGTGGGGGATTCCGTGGGCAAGGGGGCGATCTTGGGCCGCATGGGGAACACCGGCAAGGTGCGCGGCATCACCGGCATCCACCTGCACTTTGAGATCATCAAGAACGGGGTGCGGGTGAATCCCATGCTGTACCTGCGGTAGCCCTGCTGTCAGGAATAATGTGGTCCGTGCCTGCCATAACGCCTGTCCGATGGTACAATTGTGCGCCGATGAGGGCTGGTGTCCCGTCGCCAGCCCTTTTGCGTGGAGGTGTGGTGAACACGCCACGGATCGCAGCCGACCGGCGAGGGATGGTTGTGGCAGCCGCCCTGGTCGCCATCCTGGTCCTGGCCCTGGCCCTGCGCCTGTATGGCCTGGAATGGGACGCGCGCGGGCTGTTTCACCCGGACGAACGCCAGGTGCTCGCCGTGGTGGACCGGCTGGCCCTGCCCACATGGTCCCTGCTATTGACCCCAGCCAGTCCCCTTAATCCCGGCTTTTTTGCCTACGGCTCGCTTCCGCTGTACCTGCTCAAGGCCGTGAGCGCGGCCCTGGCCCTTTTAGGTGGTGATTGGGCTGACCCGGACCGGCTGTGTCTCATCGGCCGGGGGCTGGTGGCCGTGAGCGATACCGGCACCGTGCTGCTGGTGTTTCTGCTGGGCCGGCGGCTGCACGGTTCGGCGACGGGCCTGCTGGCGGCCCTGTTTCTGGCCCTGGCTGTGTTGCACGTGCAGGCCGCGCATTTTTACACGGTGGACCCGATCCTGGCATTCCTGACCGTGCTCACCATGTTGTTGGCCGGGCCAGTGGCGGAGCGGGGAGATCGGCGGTGGGGGATCATGGCCGGCGGCACCTGGGGCCTGGCCCTGGCCACCAAGGTCAACGCGGTGTTGCTGGTAGTGCCGCTGGCCGGGGCCTGGATGCTGGGCACACCACGACTGCGGCAGGGCCTCATCGGCCTGATGCTCACCGCTGGCGTGGCCCTGGGCGTCTTTCTGGCGACAGAGCCTTACGCCCTCATTGATGCCCCGACCTTTGTGCAGCAAACATTGAACGAGATCGCCATAGCCCGGGGAACAGTGATCTTCCCCTACACGGTGCAATACCAGGGCTCGATCCCCTGGCTCTATTTCATCTGGCAGACAGCCTGGTGGGGCCTGGGTCTGCCGCTGGGCCTGGTGGCCTGGGGTGGGTTGGTTGGCCTGACGGCGTGGGCCTGGCGTGGGCATCGGGCTGCGATGGTGCTGTGGACCTGGGTGCTGGTCTATTTCGCCATTATGGGCGCTTCGTTCGCCAAGCCGGTGCGCTATATGTTGCCGCTGACGCCATTCCTGTGTCTGGCCGGGGCGAGCCTGCTGGTAAAGCCCCCAGCCCAACGCCTGGTGCCCCCCAACCAGGTCGCCAGTCTCATCTCTCGTCTGGTCACTGCGATCATCATTGGGCTGACTGCGCTCTACGCGCTGGCGTTTGTCGCCGGCGTTTATGGCCGCGAGCACCCCTGGCTCACGGTTTCGGCCTGGGTCTACCGCCACGTGCCGGCCGGGGCCACCATCGCCGTGGAGACCTGGGAGCATGGCCTGCCGGTGGAGATGACCATAGACGGCCAACACCGCCTGCCGGGCGAGTACACGATCCGCGAGTTAGACCTGCACGGCGCGCAGGATGAGGCCGCCCGCGCGCAACTGGCAGAGAACCTGGCCACGTGCGACGTGATGATCCTGGCGAGCCGGCGCGGCTATCTGCCGCTGACCCGCCAGGCGACTGTCTACCCCCTGGCGGCGCGGTTCTATACCCGCCTGTTCCACGGTGACCTGGGGTTCGAACTGGCGACCT
>Ga0209227_1001920_pt1 | contig 15491 bp, 11 predicted proteins | sample YNPBryantNP2012_FD_185815 | JGI IMG/M metagenome (GOLD analysis project Ga0209227, IMG submission 185815) | Anoxygenic and chlorotrophic microbial mat microbial communities from Yellowstone National Park, USA - YNP Bryant NP 2012 (SPAdes)... ...
TACATCCCCAACCCGCGCAGGTACTCGTAGCTCATCCGCACGCTTTCGAGCGGCGGGCGCTGACAGACATCCTGCTCGACGACGAACCATTGCGCACCGGCGTTGAGCGCGGCGTTCAGGATCGCAGGGATGTCCAGCGTTCCAGAGCCAACTTCGGCGAATGTGCGGCTGCCGGGCGCCATATCCTTCAGATGAACCAGCGGCGCGCGCCCGGCGAACTCGCCGATCAACTGCACCGGATCGACGCCAGCATACGCTGCCCAGTACACATCGATCTCGAACGCTACATCGCCCGGATCGCATTCGTGCAACAGAATGTGCAGTCCAGTCGTGTCACCAAAGGGGTGCAACTCAAAATCGTGGTGATGGTAGCAGAAGGTCAACCCGGCGCGGCTGACCCTCTCGCCGATGCCATTGAGGACGCGCGCCAGCACATGGTAGTCGTCGGCGCTGCTGCGGCGCTCCGGCGGCATCCAGGGACAGATCAGATAGGGTGCGCCAAGGGTCTGCATGTCTGCAAGAACGGTGTCGAGTTGACTCTCCAGCGCCTGGATTGGCACATGCGCACCCGACACGATCAACCCGATTGCGTCAAGTTCGCGGCGCAGTTCTGCAGCGCCCATGCTGCCAACGCCTGCCACTTCGACGGCGCCATACCCGATCTCTTTCACCTTCTTCAGCGTCCCGACATAATCGACGGATGCCAGATCGCGCAGGGTGTACATCTGAAGCGATAGCGGGTTCGTAGCCATACTATGTATCCCTATGGGCTATAATGTGCTATATCCGTCAATGGTTTCACGTATTGTCAGTTTTGTCAAACGAGCGCAACTATGCATGTGCTGATTGTTGGCGCAGGACTTGCAGGATTGACCTGTGGTCGCATACTCGACTCGCTTGGGGTGAATGTCACGATTGTTGAAGCCGGTGATGGCATCGGCGGGCGCGTGCGCTCCGACTACGCCGACGGTTTTACGTTCGACCGGGGGTTTCAGGTTTTGTTCGAGGCGTACCCGGCGGCGCGCCGCCATCTTGATATGGAAGCGTTGCATCTGCGGCGTTTTGATCCGGGCGCGATCATTTGTCTCCATGGTCGACGTTTTGTTCTGACCGATCCACTGCGCGATCCGACGGCTGCCATCGATGCCGCGCTCGCTCCGATTGTCCCGCCGTTCGATAAACTGCGCATCCTGCTGCTCGCACAGCGTCTGCGCCGTCAACCAATCGATGCAGTGCTGGCAGGCGATGACGAAACAACGCTGGCGTATCTCCGACGCTGCGGCTTGAGCGAACAGACAATCAACGTTTTCTTTCGACCGTTCTACGGCGGCATTTTTCTCGACCGTAGCCTGCGTACCAGCGCCAAATGCTTCCGGTTCGACTTCAAGATGCTCAGCGAAGGCGCGGCGGCGCTGCCAGCACATGGCATGGGCGCAATTGCAGAACAACTCGGCGCTCCGCTGCGCGAACGCGGTCTGATCCGATTGCACGCTCCGGTTACCGCACTCATCGACTCCAGCGGGCGGGTGACCGGCGTGCGACTGGAATCAGGGGAAGAACTGTCTGCCGATGCGGTGGTGGTCGCCACGCCAGCGCCGGAAGCGGCGCGGTTGAGCGGTTTGCCAATGCCGCAGGGCGCGTTGCAGACGATCACGCTCTACTTCGGCGGCGATCGACCCGTCTATCAGGGACGCAAGATCGCCCTCAACGCCGCTTCTGATGCGCTGGTCAATAACGCGCAGATGCTCAGCAATGTCGCGCCAGAGTACGCCCCGCCCGGTCGTCACCTGCTCAGCGTTTCGGTGCCTGGCGCGAGTTCGCTGAGTGATGAGGATCTCTCCCGCGCGGCGCTTGCCGATCTGCGGCGCATGTTTGCCGGTGATACCGCTGCGCTGGCGGCGCTCGAAGGGTATCAACCGCTGCGCATCTATCGCCTTTCCTATGCACAGTTTCCCCAGGCGCCGGGCATTCATCCTCTCCTGCCCGACAATCGGAGCGGGCGACCGGGACTGTACTTCGCGGGTGAGTTTACCGAGGCGAGCAGCCTGAATGCCGCGATGATCAGCGGTGAAAAGTGTGCAGCGGCGGTGATGGAAGACCGGCGGGCATAAACGGCATCTCAAGACGCAATTTCAGCCGCCGCCTGAGGCACACGACGTTCATTGACAGGAGATCGCTTCGCTCCCTACGACTCCCGTGATACGTTATCCGAATGAACGGCATGATCGACAACGCCGTTGTCGGGATGCAGCGGTGCGGGACGCAACGCCAGCATGCGCGCGGCGAATGGCGCCAGCGTGATCGACAATGCCGCCAGATCGTCGCGCCGAAGCGCATCCGTTGAGTTCTGCGGCGGATCGTCATCGAGCAGGTCATCAATGAGGCAGTCGCCATCCGGCAGGTCTGCAAGCGGCAACGCAAGCGTCACCTGACGATGGAGGGGACTGACGTTCAGGAGCGTGACAACACACTCTTCCGGGTGTCGTCGCAGCACCGTAAAGACTGCCGGGTCGTCGCAGCGCACACCGTTCGGATCGATTGCGCCGCGGCGCAACGCAACGCTGCGCGCCCGTGCGTGGAGCAGGCGGGTGATACCGTCACGGTCGCCGGGTTCCTGTTCCTGACCGGCGCGGATCAACGGCACGTAGCCGCACCCTACCATGCCAGCAAGGATCATGCGTGCCGGGCGTGAACCCCGGAGTGCATCAGCCAGCGGGTTGCTCACACACGAATGATGGCTTTCAGTGAAACACGCGCGCAGTCCTCCCGAATCACCGACTGCCAGGTTGTCGATCAGCCACTCCTGCATCTCAGCTGCGCCAAGCGTTCCAATTGCCAGATAGGTAAACATATGGTGCGCTGATTTGTCGATGATCAGATCCCGACAGGGCGCAAGCAGCGGTCCTGCCAGATCGGTGACCAGCGCCGCGTCGGGTCGAACTTGATGCATTGCGGCGTACAATATCTCGATCAGACGCACCACGCCCATACTGCTGCTGCCGCTGATCGCTGCGCCAAGGGGCCATCCTGGCGGCACATCGCGTGCAACCAGCACGCGAAAACCGTCGATACCGCTCTGTTCCATCAGCGTCATCAGCTCACCGACGGCATAGGTGCGCAGGGCATCATTGCGCCAGTCAAAATAGAAGGTATCGACCTCCCCCGCAAAGCGAATGAACTGTCCGCTCTGATCGAGGCAGAACCAGTCTGGATGTTCCGATGCGTAGGGCGAGTCGGCGGCGCAGCCGGAGAGGGGCAGATCCAGGATCACCCGCATCCCGCGCGCATGGGCGGCAGCCACAATGTCGCGCAATCCTTCGATCCCTCCGCTCTCCGGCGCCAGCATCGCAAACGAGCGCAGCGCATAGAGGTCCTCCGGTTGCGCCGGAGACCATTCTTCGGTGTACTGACGCGGTGCAGCAATATCGTGAACCGGCAGAAGGCAGAGTGCGGTGCAACCCAGGCGCTGAATGGCATCGAGCGCCTCGATTAATCCACGGGCGCCCCCGAAATGCGCCGGATGCGTCACAAACACGGCTGCATCCGCCACCCATTCGGGCGGTGTTGCCGGGTTTGTCCGGCTGCGCGTCATCATCTGATGGATCCGTGGCAGGGCGTTGTGCCAGGGTGCGCGCTCCAGCAGCAGCGCCTGCACCCCAACGGATAGCGCCACCTCAACCCGCAGGCGCTCCGCAATGCGAATGTCATGAAACAGGGTGACGGCATTACCATCGCTTTCGACCCGCGGACGCGCCGCGTTGGAGGGGTCTTCGTACCAGCACGCCAGCGTTTCGCCAACCATGTCGTTATGCAGGGCGAGCAAACCGGGCGCATCGGCGGGCGCCAGAGCAAACGCCGGGATCTCCAGCGCCGATGTGTCTGACCAGTGACGGTGGTGCGGGTCACCGCGCAGGCGAGCAATCGGCAGACGGGGACGGATCACATTTGCCGGCGCTTCGAAGCGACAACGTTCCGGCATGCCGACGCACGCGCCGCTGATCGTCAGGCGCACTCCGCACAACGCCAGTTCATCGTCGCCGGTATTTTCGATGCTGATACGGCGTGTTATGAACGACCCGACGGCCCGGTAGCGGTCGTAGATCTTCAGCGGACCAAGACCGACGACGATCACGATTTCGACGCCGCCGGGAATATCGTAGAGAAAATGGTTGAGATAGCGAGCGAACGAACGTTGGGTCAACCAGCCGGTTTCGGCGAGCGAGACATCAACACCCGTGTGCGGCGTGCCACGCCCGATCACGTCCGGTCCACCCGGTCGGCGCAGTGCGCGTAACCCGCCATCGTCGAGAGAGAACTCAAGTTCGAGTTCCGCCAGGGTCACAATCAGTGCGTGGCGGGTGGAACGCAGGGTGAAAGTAGCCATGGGAGCGCGTCTCGATCAACCTGACGATCTGGCATCACATAGCAGCAACCCGATCCGCAAGCGCCGCGAGCGCGTCACGGGTAGCGCCTGGCGGCAGCGCTGTCAACGTCTCGATCGCCTGTTGCACGTATTGCTGCGCTCTGGCGCGTGCAGGCGGAACGCCGTCACGCCGCACCCGCGCGATAACTTCTGCCGCGTGGCGCGCATCGAGCGGGTGCTGATCGATCACTGTCGCCAGTCCGGCGCCACCCTCTGCGTGCGCGGCATAGATCAACGGCAGCGTGATTCGTCCGGCGCGCAGGTCGCGCCCTGCATCATCGCCCTCGATCTCATAATCACGCACTTCGACAGCGATGTGGAGCGCCATGCCAAGCGCCCGACCAAACTGTCCCAGGAGATCGCCCGACGCATCATCGCCACTGCCGCACACAACCCCGACACGCGCAGCGGCTTCGAGCAGCGCAGCAGTGCGGCTTTCGGCGACAAACTCGTGCTGCGCCAGCGCCTGATCAAGCGGATCGAGCACGGTCACCGGCGCCAGTTTTCCCTCACAGAACGTCATGACCACTCGCGAATACATCCCAATGATGCGCGCATCCGGCGCCAGCGCCATCTCAGCCGCAGCCAGCGCCAGCAGATAGTCGCCCGCCATCAATGCCACATCACCGTTCCAGTGCTGATCACCGACCGGTTTCCCACGACGGCGCGCTGCTTCGTTGATCAGGCTGTCGTGAACGGCTGTGGCGCTGTGGATAAGTTCGGCAGCGGCGGCGGCGTGAACAACCCGGCGCGTGTCGTAGCGACCGAGACGCGCTGCCAGCATCACAAGCGCAGCGCGCAGGCGCAGTTTGTCTGCGTCGCGCATGGCAGCGTTCGCAGTCTGAGCGACGATTGGGCGGGCATTCATCCGCACAGTAATGATCTGTTCCACTTCCGCCAGATCTCCGGCAATGTCGTCCGGAAGCGGGAGAGACGTTGCATACGTCATAGGTTTGTGTGAGCGTTGGTTATATGTCTTCAGAAGCATACCCCGAACGCATTCTGCTGTCAAACGAGCGAACGATTTCTCAGCGGTTTCTCATATGCGAGGTGAGGAGCATCGGGACAGGATCAGGCATAATGGATCATGATAGTTCCCGGGCGATTGCTTCGCCGCAGCTGACTGTTCGGGAAGATGCCGATCCTCCGGATGAACTGGCGCAACGATGCAACGTGAATCCCCGCGTTTGAGCAAGTCGTAAGGAGAGTATGTGATGCGTCTTTTTTCGATCCTGTTCGTTTTCCTCATTGTGGCGCTCGCTGGTTGCAATTCGATACCTGCCCGCACGCCGCTCGCCGACCGACCGGCAGGGACGTTGATCCCAACCGCAGCGACCACGCCGGTACCGCCGGCACAGCCGACTGTGGCGACCACGCCGGCGCCGCTGGCGCAACCGACATCCATTCCGCCGACGCCTGATGCCGCACCATCGGCGCCGGTTGCCACCGCACCGCCTGCGCCGCAATCGGCTGGGGCATGGCCCCCCACGATTGCGCTGCAACAGATAGCCGACGGGTTTGATCGTCCGCTGCACATAACGCACGCTGGCGACGGCAGCGGACGACTCTTTGTGGTGGAGAAGGTCGGGCGCATCAGAATCGTGCGCGACGGACAGGTGTTGCCTGAACCATTCCTGGATATTACCGATCGGGTAGGATCGCGCGCCAATGAGCAGGGATTGCTGAGTGTCGCATTCCATCCGCGCTATCGTGAGAATGGCTGGCTCTTCGTCAACTACACCGATGATGATGGCGACACTGTTGTCTCACGGTTCGAGGCAACCGGCGACCGCGCCGATCCGGTCAGTGAACAGGTGGTGTTGACGATTGGACAACCCTTTTCCAATCACAATGGTGGATTGATTGTGTTTGGTCCTGACGGAATGCTCTATATCGGGATGGGTGATGGCGGCGGCGCCGGAGATCCGCTTGGCGCGGGGCAGGATCGTTCGACGCTGCTTGGAAAGATACTGCGCATCAATGTCGAAGATCTCCCGTACACTATTCCCCCCGACAATCCCTGGGCGGATGGCGTTGATGGTCTGCAGGAGAACTGGGTGATCGGCGTGCGTAATCCGTGGCGGTTCTCGTTCGACCGTGCAACCGGCGACCTGTTTGTCGCCGATGTCGGGCAGAACCGGCTTGAAGAGGTGCATCTGCTGCGCGCCGGGCAAATTGCAGGGGCGAACCTGGGCTGGAATGTGATGGAAGGGGATGAGTGCTTCAACCGCGATGACTGTGACCGCAATGCTTTCGATCTGCCGATCGACGTCTATCCGCATAGCCTGGGGTGCTCCGTTACCGGCGGACATGTCTACCGTGGCGCGGCATTCCCCGCCTTGCAAGGAGTCTATATCTTCGGCGACTTTTGCAGCGGGCGCATCTGGGGGTTGCGTCCGTCTGGCGCGGGGTGGGAGCGTGTCGAACTGTTGCAATCCGGTTTGCAGATTGCTTCGTTCGGGGAAGACGAAGCCGGCGAGTTGTACGTTGCCGGGTACAATAATGGCGTCCTGTACCGGATCGTTGTAGAATAGACCGGTAGACCCGATGTTCGTGGTCTGGCACACGACCGGTTGAGGTTGACCCATGCCCCCTGTGACCGTTCAGGATGTCTTGCGCCTGGCGTTGCCAGACGGTTCGGCAGTCGTTGCCGGAAACGCTGGTCTCAACCACCAGGTGAGTTGGGTGACGACGCCGCGTGCAACGCCGCCGGCCTTTACCAATCTACGCGGCGGCGAATGTGTGGTGGTGGCGACCAGTGTGCTGCGTGCGCTCGATGAGCGTCTGACGCTCGCCAATCTGATCGAGCGCCTGGCGCAGGTGCCTGTGGCAACCATCGCCGTGCAGGGCGATATACCCGATCAGGCGCGTACAACTGCCGAGAGTCTGCGTTTACCGCTCATTCACCTTCCCGACTCGTGCGATATTCGTGAAGTGGAACGCGAGGTTCAGCGTCTGATCAGCGACTATGATGCGCAGATCGAGCGCCGCGCCGCCCAACTCGGCTCAGTGCTGACGCAGCGTTCGCTGGCGGGCGCCGGGGTCAACGGGTTGCTGGAAACGCTCGTCGAGCGCACCGGACGCAGCCTGGCATACTACAGTCCAGGCGGAGAGGTGCGCGCGTTACGGGCGCGCGGACCGGCGCGCGTTGCGTTGCAGACGCTGCAACCACGCGCGACAGGCGCAGTCGCACATTTGGGGCAGCATATCTGGGTGCAGCAGATCGGGCAGATGGCATCCGGCGATGCGGCAGGGCGCAACTTCGGCTACCTGGCGCTCTGCGGCGACGCGCTCGACGACTGGGATCGATTGGCGGCGCAGCAGGGTGCATCGGCGCTGGCGCTGGAACTGGCGAAAGAACAGGCGGTGCTGGCTGCGGAAGAGCGTCTGCGCGGCGATTTTGTGCAGGCGGTGCTCGTCGGCGCCGCAACCGACGACAAAACGCTGGTGCAGCGCGGGCGTGAGCTGGGCTACGACCTGCGACAACCGCACGTCGCTCTGCTCTGCGGCATCGTCGATGGGGATGATCGCACAATTGCACGGATTGCCGATGCGCTCAGCGCCGCGCTCAACGCTCTTGGAGTCGCTGCACCGATGATGCGTCGGATCGATGATGTGCTCTGCTACATTCCGGCGGTCAGTCACGGGCGACGCTTCCACGAAGTGGCGGATCTGCTGCGCCAGCGTTTGGTGAACAATGTTCCTGATGTGCTGGTCGCAATCGGGCGGGAGGCGCCGACGCTCACCTCCTGGTCGCGCTCACTGCGCGAAGCCGAACAGGCGCTCCTGATCGGGCGGGAACTGGTGGGCAATGGGCGCGTGCTCGACTTCAGCGATCTGGGGGTGTACCGCCTGCTCCTGCTGCTGCGCGAGTCGCCCGAACTGTGGGAGTTCTACCGCAGCACGCTTGCCACGCTCGTCGAGTATGACCGTGACCAGCACGGTGAGTTGCTGAAGACGCTCGAAGCGTTCTTCGAGCATAACGGCAACCTGGCGCGCACCGCCGATGCGCTGCACATTCACCGCAACACCCTCCTCTACCGCCTGACGCGGATCAAGGAGATCAGCGGGCGCGACCCGGATGTGGCGGAGGATCGCCTGGCGCTGTGGCTGGCGCTCAAGGCGCACCGCGTCCTCAAGACGATTACGGAACCGGTGGGGTAGCCGCCGATAGATCAATCATCGGCGCGCTGGAGATTGGCGAAACTCGCCAGCAGACGTTTGACCCCTTTGCCCACAAAAGCGACAGTCACTTCTTCGTCGCCTTCGACCAGTTTTGAACTGACGACGATCCCCTCGCCGAACTGCGCGTGGCGCACTTTCTGCCCGGCAAAGAAGGCGACGTCGCGCGGTCCGTCAGACGGAGAACGGCGCGACGGCTGTGTGCGTTCCTGGCGCTGCTCGTGCGCAATTGCCGCACGATTGGTGAACAGTGACGACTGCTGTGCAGCGTACCCGCGTTTTGGCGTGCGTTGCAGCAGGTCGGGCGGGATGTCGTGGAGAAAGCGCGACGGTGTGGCGATGTCGGCGCGCCCATAGGTGGTGCGGCGAAAGGCGTGGAGCAGATAGAGACGCTCTTTTGCGCGGGTTGCGCCAACATAGAACAACCGGCGCTCCTCATCGAGCGCGTCGCGGTCATCGGTCGAGCGGGCGTGCGGAAGCAACCCTTCTTCGAGACCGACCAGAAAGACGACTGGAAACTCCAACCCTTTCGCCTGATGCAGCGTAATGCACGTGATGGCGTCGCGCTCTTCCTGAAGGGTGTCGATGTCGGAGACCAGCGCAACCTCTTCGAGGAAGGTCGGCAACTGAGTCTCAATCGGCAGCGTGGCATAGTTCTCGGCAACGTTGCGCAATTCCAGCACGTTATTCCAGCGATCCTCCCCTTCCTCTTCACCATACTCATGGTGCAACGCCTCACGGAACCCTACCTGCGCAAACAGCCATTCCATCAATGCGCCAAGCGTCAGGCGCTGACGCTGAGCTATCATCTCATCGATCAGCGAAAGAAAGCCGAGCAGGGCATTGCGCGCGCGCCCCCCCGCCCCTCCGCCTGCAGAGGACGCCGGATCGGTTTCAGCAGCGAGCATCTGGAGCGCCACATACAACGGCACAGCCGCCGCGCCTGCGCGCCGCTCCAGGTCCTCCTGCGTGCGCTGCCCGATGCTGCGGGCGGGCCAGTTCAGCACCCGACTCAGGCTGATGTCATCGAACGGATTGAGCGCCAGACGCAGATAGGCAAGCGCGTCTTTGATCTCCTTCCGCTCATAGAAGCGCGTACCGCCGACGATCACGTAGCGCAACTGACGCGCAAGCAACGCTTCCTCAATAGCGCGCGATTGCGCGTTTGTGCGGTACATGATGGCAATATCGCCTGGACGATACGCACCGCTGGCAAGCAAACGGGCGATTTCCGCAGCAACCAGTTGCGCCTCTTCGTCCTGGTCGTACCCTTCGATGAGCTGGACTTTCGCGCCCGCGCCGTTGTGCGTCCAGAGGCGTTTTTCGCGCCGCCGCTGTGCGCTGCGGTTGATGACCGCCTGGGCGACATCGAGGATTGCCTGGGTGCTGCGGTAATTCTGCTCCAGCAGAATGACCTGCGCATCGGGGTAATCTTGCTCGAACGAGAGAATATTCCGGATATCGGCGCCGCGAAACGCATAGACCGACTGATCCTCATCGCCAACGACGAAGATATTGCGATGCCGCGCTGCCAGTTGCTTCAGCAGAACATACTGCGCCCGGTTCGTATCCTGGTACTCATCCGCCAGGAGGAAGCGGTAGCGTTCCTGATAGCGTTCGAGCACGGTCGGGTGATGATCGAAGAGACGCACCGTTTCCACCAGCAGATCGTCGAAATCGAGCGCATTCGAGTCACGCAACAGTTCCTGATACCGTGCAAAACAACGCGCCGTCACCTCCTCGAAGTACGAACGCGCATGGCGACTATAGTCGGACGGGGTGATCAATTCATTCTTGGCGCGCGAAATGGCGGCGTGGATGGCGCGCGGCGGATGTTTCTTCTCTTCCAGGTTCAAATCGCGCAGGACGCGCTTCATCACCCGCAATTGATCATCAGTATCGTAGATCGCAAAATCGCGTTCCCGCCCCAGGTGAACAATGTCGCGGCGCAGAAAGCGCGCGCAGATACTGTGAAAGGTGCCGACCGTCAACGCTGCCGACTGTGCCGCGCCGATCAAGGCATCAAGACGGTCGCGCATCTCACGCGCCGCCTTGTTGGTGAACGTCACAGCCAGAATCGTATGCGGATCGACACCCTGAGCGCCGATCAGATACGCGACGCGATGGGTCAGCACGCGGGTCTTTCCGCTTCCCGGACCGGCGAGCACCAGCACCGGACCGGGATCAACCGTCACCGCCTGCTGCTGCGCCGGGTTCAGCGTGCTCAGGATTGCGGCAGAATCGGTCATGAGTCGCCTGTACGCACCGTACCGATCTCGCGCATTTTCCGATCGTACTCCACCTGTTTATCAAGCGATCTGGTCCACTCCAGGTCGCTCAGGACAATACTGCGGTAGGCGGTGTACATCTGGAACGCGGATCGTTCTGGCGGCATCTTGCCGACGCCGGTCGCCAGTCCTGGCACTGCAATCGAACGAATGCGCTCATGCTCGAACTGTGCGCTCTGGTTATGCGCTTCAACAGCGAGCAGAATGCCGCGCATCGCCAGGTAGGCGTTGATCGTTGCGCTGACGTCGCCGGGAACGCGCATCGTCGGCGCCACCACCACATAGCGGAAGCGATCGCTGCCGGTCGCCATCACAAGCGCCTGACCGACGAGCAACTCTCCCGCATACTGCCGGTCGATCACGGCGCGCAGCCGTTCTTGCAGACGCCAGTCGAAGATTTCACGACTGATCGTCAGATCGATGCCGCCATCGGTATACCCAAAGGAGTTCGCCGGCACTGCCAGCGCCTCGACCGGCAGCGTCAGGATATTCCCCTTCACGATCCGCACCCCGAGATCGAGCGGGAAATAACGCTGCCATGCGCGCACCATCTCCTCTGACCGGTCGCAGAGTGTCAGGGCTACCGCCATACCCGTCTTCCTTTCCGACGTCGTAGATGCAAACGTGGCGTTCTGCCATTATACCAGCGCCCGCACCACTTCGATCCCGTTCATTGCCATATGGTGCAGGAACAGCACGTGGTGCAGATCGCCATCGTGCGCCTTGATACGCAGTTCACGCGCCGTCGATACCGGTGTATCGAACGTATCCACTGCATTGGCAGGCACAATCACACGTCGCCAGATGCCATGCGCATTCGCCTCCAGGCGCAGATGCATCGCGCCCTGATAGGTGCAGAGGTCGGTGCAATCGCCGACGACGATGAACCGATCGATCTGCGGGCGGGCGCCGATCCAGTCGCTCAGACCGGTGCCGATCATGGAACTGATCGAGTTCTTGGGAAACACAGCAATATCGCTAAAGAACGGCAACGCCTTCAACTCTTCGACCGTATCGCTCTCGGCGCTGCCAGCGATGCAGTGCGGCGGGTATGCTTCGAATTCCGGCGTCTGCGGATCGTGTGCGTCCTGCGTCAACGCAAAGTTGCGCACCCCCAGCGCGTAGGCATGCGTGAGCAGGTCGGCGACCGGGCGCGCAATCCGACCGACACGCTCGCTCGCCAGCGGACCGCTCTTACAGAAGCCATTGATGACATCGATCGACAGCACAGCGACACGTTCGGGTTCACCGGCGACAATGTCCGCCAGCGGCACATCCTGCAACGCACCGAACCACTCATCGAGATACGTCAGGAATGGACGTGCGTGGTCAGCCAGGTTCATCCGGGCAGGCATAGGTTCCTCCTCAGAACGATGCACGTTTGCCGGGCTGCGGAGCGCACCCGGCGCAAACCGGTTCCATCTCACGACGACGGATGATGTTCCTGCGAATCATCTGCGTCGATGCGCGCCTCGCGCCAGCGGAAGACGAACTGCCCATCGCCGCGATCGCGGCGGAAGCGATAGAGCCGTGTCGGGCGACCGCGCCCCTCACGCAGCAGACCGGTCTCCTCCAGCACGCCAGCGTCCTTAATTTTACGATAGAAATTGCCTTTGTCCAGTTTTTCACCGAAAATTTGTTCGTAGATATGTTTCAATTCGAGGATCGAAAAGACTTCCGGCAGCAGTTCGAACGCCAGGGTGGTGTACTCCAGTTTTGAGCGCAGCCGCGCCAGCGCTGTCGCCAGGATGCGGTCATGGTCGAAGGCGAGCGGCGATGGAATCTCGCGCACCGGGAACCAGCGCACATCGAGGCTTTCGTCCGACACCCGCAGACGCTGCCGGTCGGCGCGAACCAGGGCAAAATAGGCAACGCTGATCACCCGCGTGCGCGGGTCGCGATCCGGATCGCCAAAGGTGTACAACTGCTCGATGTAGATGTCACGCACGCCGGTTTCTTCTTCGAGTTCACGGCGCGCAGCATCCTCAAGCGACTCATGCATCTGCACGAAACCGCCGGGGATCGCCCAGAACCCTTCGTAGGGCCAGCGTTTGCGTCGCACCAGCAGAACGTGGAGTTCGCGGTCAATCAGGGTGAAGATCACCACATCAACGGTGACGGAGGGGCGTTCGTAGCGCGCGGGGTCGTAGGTTTCGGCGGTTTCGTCCGCTGTGTCTGCCATCGCCGCACCTCAATTAGTGTCATTGCAACAATAACTATAGCGGCAGACGCAGGTTTTGTCAAGGCAGGCGAATCGATCTTGACAGAAAACGCCGAAACTGTTACAGTATCAATGCACGCGGGAGTGGCGCAACGGTAGCGCATCTGCTTCCCAAGCAGAGGGCTGCGGGTTCGAATCCCGTCTCCCGCTCCATGAGGGCGGTACACCGGTAAACCCCGTCGCTCCTCCGGCGGGGTTTCTTCATTTCTAAAACATCTCCTGGCGGTATCTCGTGATCGGGCGCAACCGGGCAGCGTATCGCGCCGACCGGTTGTGCTGCGTTTATCTCATACTGTTCAACAGCCAGACCAGTGTGCCGATCAGGACGATTGCGCCCGTGGCGCTCACGAGTGCGCCAATCAGGTTGATGAGCGCACGGAACAGTATGCCGATCATCCAGCGCGCCGCTCCGATCAGGATGACGGCGAAGATAATCGTCAGCAGGATGTCGAGTTCCATGGTTCTCCTCCCTTCTGTGACGCCTGAGGGGTTGTTCCCTCGCTTGCAGCATACCGCGTCTGCGCCCCGTGCAACCTGCGACCTGGATGAGGGGTTGCCTGCGTTCTGGCATCGTGTTGTTCAGGGAAAGGAAGCGCGCGGCTCACCTGAGGCTCACCGCTCCCTGTCTGTTTGAAGACGGGTAGACAGTCGCCAAACATGGTGTATAGTAGGCATATGCGCAATCTGCAAACCGCTCAGGAGCGTCTTCAGGCTATGCCGCAGGTTCGGAGTTGGCCAGAGTTGCTCCGGGCGGAAGTGAATAAGGGAGACCCACGATGAACAATGCTGGCACTACGTCGATCCGCTCAATGCCGGTGATCCTGTGCGCGATGGATCTGGAGTCGCACGGAACGAGCGCAATTGAGTCCGACTGTTTCGCGCCGCCGGAGACCGATTGCGCATGCCCGGTCGATGGCACTCTGCCGCCGCTCACTGCCGACATCGATCCAACGGTTGCGTATGCCCTGCCAGCGCTCCACACCGATGCCCTTCCAGGGGGTTGGGTGCTGGCGTTCAACCCGCAGGGCGCTGCGGGTGTGGTAGTGCTTGATCAGGCAGCCTGGACGTTGCTCGACCGGTTTCGCCAGCCCCGACGATTGGTTGATGCCGCCGATGAGGGCGACGACGTCGGGATGGTTCATCGCGGGGTGCTGCGCCTTGCCAGGTTGGGATTGATCCAGCGCGTTGATCGACCGGCAGGCGTGCAGCGCAGAGCATCCGAGACGTTGACCGCCTGGCTGCATATAACGAATGCGTGCAACCTGCGCTGCGACTACTGCTACATCAACAAGACGCCCGATTCAATGGACGAGGCGCGTGGTCGGCAGGCGGTTGATGCCGTGATCCGCTCCGCCGTGGCGCACCGGTTTCGGCGGGTGAAACTGAAGTATGCCGGCGGCGAGGCAACACTTAACCTGCCTCTTGTCATTGCGCTTCATCAGTATGCGCGCGATTGCGCAACCAGGCATGATCTTGCCATCGATGGGGTTGTGCTCAGCAATGGCGTCGCGCTCGGCGACCGCCAGATCCGTCAGATCCGCGACAGCGGGTTGCGCCTGATGATCTCGCTTGACGGCATCGGTGATCTGCACGATGCGCAACGGCGGTTCGTCAACGGTCGCGGTTCGTTTGCCCACGTGGCGCGGACGCTCGACCGGCTGGCGCAGCATGGCGTGGTACCGTCGCTCTCGATCACCCTGTCGCACCGCAATCTCGCCGGACTCCCCGAAACCGTCGCGTATGCGCTGGATCGGGGGTTGCCGTTTTCGCTGAACTTTTACCGCGCACACGACTATGCTGCCGCTCATGCCGATCTCGCCTATGGCGAGGAGGAGATCATTGCGGCGATGAAGGCGGCATTTGCCGTGATCGAACAGCGTATGTCGCCATACCGTCTCTTCGACGCGCTGCTCGATCTGGTGCGGTTCGATGCGCCGCACGACCATCCCTGCAGCGTCGGGAGCGCGTATATGGTCATCGACCAGCACGGCAGGGTGGCGAAGTGTCACATGGAGATCGAGCGCACGGTGACCGACGTTGATGCGCCTGATCCGCTGCGTCTGATCCGCGAAGATGCCACCGGCATTCAATACATTCCGGTTGACGCAAAGGAAGGGTGCCGGACATGCACATGGCGCTTCTGGTGCGCTGGCGGCTGTCCGGCGCTGACGTACCGCATAACAGGACGTTTCGACGTCAGGTCACCGAACTGCCGTATCTATCAGACCCTCTTCCCTGCGGTGCTGCGGCTGGAGGGGTTGCGTTTGCTGCGGTATGCAGGGGGAGCTTCGCCTTGCATAGCCGATAGCCGATAGCCGATAATCGATAGCCGATAATCGATAGCCGATAATCGATAGCCGATAATCGATAGCCGATA
>Ga0209227_1001923_pt1 | contig 15466 bp, 15 predicted proteins | sample YNPBryantNP2012_FD_185815 | JGI IMG/M metagenome (GOLD analysis project Ga0209227, IMG submission 185815) | Anoxygenic and chlorotrophic microbial mat microbial communities from Yellowstone National Park, USA - YNP Bryant NP 2012 (SPAdes)... ...
GTAAAGCACCATATTTCCTCAGTAGCAGATCAGCTTTCCTTGTTTTAATATTGTTTTTCATGAGTGGAGCATCAACAGCTATGATATCTGGTTTAAAATTGTTTACAATATCTATTATCTCCTCATCCGTGTACACTATCTTGAATTCAATGGTGGGTTCATTCATCATGCATACGCCTGTTGGATGTGTTATTTTACCAGCGAGATCTAAACCTAGGATCCTCATATCTAACCAGATTTGTAATAAAAAACAATGGATATTAGAGTAACGTCTCATCATCATTTGTTTGCTTTCATTCATGATGATTCTCTAAAGTGATCCTTTTCTCAGGAGGCGTATCAGTTCTCAGTTGTGGTTCACAGGTATAAAGCACACGTGTGAATCCTGTATACTCAGGCGTATAAAACGCAAATCAGAGGATGAAGGTTTATCAGTTTAAAAGATATTATTCATTGTCAATTTGAACAGTGGAATCACACAGGGTTACAATCAGTATCCTCTCAGAGGGGAGAGGAAGATGCTTATACGTTCAAAATGAAAATGTTTTTTATTGTGGCGGCGCCTCCTGCTCAGGTGTTGCCTCTTTACCTTTACATAGTATACCTAGGGAGACTGTTGGTCTGTCACCATTCACAGGTGTACATGAAACACCGTCAACACCGTAGACCCTCTCTATACCTTTATGGATGTAATGCACGAGCCAGATAGGCACATGTATTAGTTCACCTTCACCTATCTCTGTTTTTATATCGAACGTCTGTATACGGTCAATTTGATGGGATAAACGCCTACGTATTTTATTATAGTCTTTGGAGTTATAATACAACAACAAAATTATATAGTGAAAGAGCAACATTGGCAGATTTTTTTATTTTCAGTATAAATGTCTATAATGCAACAACAAATACAAGTATAACAGGGTATTCTGTTCAAATCACAGATATAACAGGAGAAAATATAAAAAAATATGGTAAAAAGAGGGAAATAATGGCTTTAAATTTATCTTATATAATATGATGAGTATAAATGATACAGGCGTGTATAATGGATGTTGATGAACTAGCTGATGAATCTATAAAATCACCTGATACCGTTAAGAGTATAACCGCTGAGGAGGTTACATCACTACTGGATTACACAACTATTATCTTATCAGAGGAACCTGTGTTAATCGAGGTTAATAAACCTGTTGTATTCATTGGTGATACACATGGTGACTATGAGACGACTAGAGCGGTTGTTGATCGTTACCTCAAAGAGGATAAGATCATTGTATTTCTAGGTGATTACGTGGATAGATCACCTGTACAATGGGGATCAGTATATAATATAATCTACCTGTTTCTCCTTAAATATAGGTATCCTGATCGTTTTATACTTCTACGTGGTAATCATGAGGCTAATAATATAATACCATGTTATCCTTATAGTTTTGATTACGAGGTTGAGCAATACTTCAAATCACCCAGGGTTCATGATGAGTTCGTTAAAGCATTCTCCATGCTTCCTCTAATGGTTATATCCCATAGAGTCTACGCTGCTCATGGCGGGTTCATACCTGGTTTCAACAAGGGTATGCTTACTAGTATAGATAAGAATGATAGATGTTTTGTTGAGATGATCGTGTGGAGTGACCCGGTTTTATCACCTACTCTAAGAGGAGCAGGTTACCGTTTCAAAGAAGATGAGCTTAGAAGTTTCCTTACAGGGGTTAACAGTAGGGTTTTTATCAGAGGGCATGATTACCATACACTAGGTTTATCAATATATAATAATCAATGTTTAACTATTTTCACATCAAGGACTTATAAAGATATGGGTAATGGCGGTGTACTAGCAGCTGAGGTTAACCAAAACGTTAAATCTGTTGATGACGTCAGAGTCATGGATTACTCAACAGGGGAATGGCGTCTCTATAAAGTAAAAAAAAATTGTAGATTCATCATATAAAATAAGGGAGGAGGGATAAGCGGACAAGGTAAAAAAACCTGCTTTAGATGCTCTCGATGATTCTGACTACGTACCTGTAGAATCTCTGCACTGAGCTTATAGACACTTGCTCATTTGGTGAATGAAGGTGTTTTATCGTAGGACCTACTGATATCATATCCATACCTGGGAATTTCTCACCTATTATACCGCATTCTAAACCTGCGTGTACCGCTTCAACCTTTGCATCCTCGTTGAACATTTCTTTGTACACCTTTCTGCATAACGCTAGTAGTTTAGAGTTCATGTCAGGTTTCCAACCAGGGTAAGGTTTATCCTCTGTTATCTTTACTTTAGCTAGTTTCGCTATAGCTTTTATACGATCCCTTGTATCATTCAACTCTGATTTAACAGCGCTACGTGAACTCATCAGTATCATTATACTCTTATCCTTAGGTGTTACGACAGCTAGATTAGTAGACGTCTCTACAAGACCTGGTATATCGTAGCTCATTTTTATTACACCATGTGGTAGGCTATGTAGCAGGTGCAGTAGTTTAACTTGCAGGTTTGAGTCGTAGATCTTTTTTATCTTATCTGTTTTTTCTATTATCATTGAGCAGTCAGGATCAACAGGTTTGATCTCCTCTGTTATATCCTGCATCTCTTTTTTTAATAGTGATACGAAATCATTGTAGTCCCTATTTTTTACACCAACTGTTGCAAAAGCCTCTCTTGGTATAGCGTTGTGTTTATCCCCGCCGTGTATATCTGATATGTAGAATTCATAGTTCTCTGATGCTCTCCATAGTAGACGTGTCAGTATTTTTATAGCATTTCCTCTTTGTTCTTTTATATTGACTCCTGAGTGCCCTCCTTTTAGACCTGTTATCTTTATGTTTAAAGCTGTTATATTACGTGGCGCTGGTTTGTACTTTAAAGGTATTTCTATCCTTGATTCACCTCCACCTGCGCATCCAACAGTTAAAACTCCGAAATCCTCGCTATCCAGGTTGATCATTATCCTGCCTTTAAGGAAATCTGGTTTGATAGCGAAAGCCCCTGTTAACCCTGTCTCCTCGTCAACAGTGAATAAAGCCTCTATAGGACCGTTTTTTATATTATCATCCTCTAGGACTGCTAATGACACTGATAAACCTATACCGTTATCAGCTCCTAGTGTTGTACCCTGTGCTGATAGTATATCACCGTCTCTTTTTAGTTTTAAAGGGTCTTTGCTGAAGTCATGGTCAACGTCAGCGTTCTTCTCACAGACCATATCCATGTGGCTCTGCAGTACGATTACAGGTTTATCATTTAGATTCTTGGATGATGATGGTTTAATCACGACTATGTTACCAGCGTCATCTGTCTTGTATTGTAAACCTCGTTGTTTAGCAAAATCTATAATGTATTCTCTTATCTTCTCTTCATGTTTTGAGCATCTAGGTATTTTACTTATCTCTTCGAAATGCTTCCAGACAAGCCTAGGCTCGGTATTATCAAGTATACCCATATATTAAAACCCCTTTTTCCCTGGTTCAACCTCGAAAATGGTTAAACCTTATCTGTGATGATATTAACCTACTATTGAAAGCCTGGATAGCATTAACCTCTATATAAATATTTTATATAGTGCTCTGTTGTTACCCTTAATTACTTTAAGATGGAAGAGGCGGTATGATTTATGGATTGGGGTATGAAGAATCGTTTATCAAGGATTATTAAACCTAAGGATGGGCGTACAGTCATGCTAGCGGTTGATCATGGTTACTTCATGGGGCCTACAACAGGTTTAGAGGATCTAGGAGCAACAGTGAAGCCTCTGTTAAGATACGCTGATACCTTGATGCTGACAAGAGGGGCGTTGAGGAACTACGTAGACCCTACGGTTGACATACCTATAGTTCTAAGGGTATCAGGTGGTACTAGTATAATAGGTAAGGAGCTACTGCATGAAGGAACTGTAGCATCAGTGGAGGAGGCTATAAGGCTTAATGCATCAGGTGTAGCGTATTCCATACTAGTAGGAGCTGATTTTGAGAGGGATACATTACTAGGTTTAACTAGTTACATAGATGAAGCTGAGCGTTACGGTATACCAGTCCTAGCGGTTACAGCTGTTGGTAAGGATATGGTTAGGGATGATAAGTACCTGAGTTTAGCTTCACGTATGGCAGCTGAATTAGGCGCTCATATGGTTAAAACGTACTACTGTAAGAACTTCGAGAAAGTGGTTGACACGTGCCCTGTACCTATAGTTATAGCTGGTGGTAAGAAGACATCTGAGCAGGAGGCTTTACAGATGGCTTATGATGCTTTGCAGGCTGGTGCGGTCGGTGTAGACATGGGTCGTAACATATTCCAGAGTGAGGACCCTGTTGGTATGATTAAAGCTGTACGCGCTATAGTCCATCAGAGAGCTACACCTGATGAGGCTTTTGACATATTTAAAAATGAGCAGAATAGAAGGAAAAAAGAGAGGAGGGTTAAATAAAAAGGGTAGAATAAAAAAACTTTTTTCTTTTTGTTTTTTTATACCCTTGTTTAAATTTTATGGTTTTTAAACCTTAAAAGGATGAATTTATTATTGCGAGTTGGGGTATCTTCATGGTGAGTATGAAGGTTGCTATGTATTATAATAATAATGATGTACGTATCGAGGAGATGCCTGTACCGTCTATCAGTGATGAGGAGCTGCTAGTTAAGGTGCATGCTAGTGGTATCTGCGGTAGCGATGTAATGGAGTGGTATAGGATAAAGAAAGCACCACGTGTGCTTGGTCATGAGATAGCAGGTGAGATCGTAGAAGCTGGTAAGAAAGTGAAAGGTTACAAGGAAGGGGATCGTGTCTTCGTATCGCATCATGTACCATGTGGTTCATGCTATTATTGTGTTAATGACCAGCATACACTTTGTCATATGCTTCATAATACTAATTTTTACCCTGGTGGTTTCGCTCAGTATATAAGAGTACCCAGTGTTAATATAAGGAATAAAGGAGTTCTAATGCTGCCATCTGATATGAGTTACGATGAAGCAGTGTTCATTGAGCCTTTAGCATGCGTTATACGTGGTCTCCATGTGGCAGGTGTTAAAACTGGTCAGAGTATGCTAGTGGTGGGTAGTGGTATCTCAGGTTTACTTCATGTTAAAGTCGCTAAGGTTTTAGGTGTTAAAAGGACTTTAGCAGTTGATATAAATGATTATCGACTCTCATTCGCTAAGAGGATGGGTGCTCATGCGGTTTTTAAATCATCAGATGCTACAGTTGATAATATAAAGATGTTTAATGATGGTGAGCTACCTGATATCGTTGTTGTTTGTACTGGTGCAGAGTCAGCTATAGAGCAATCCCTGGGTCTTGTTAGACCTGGTGGCGTAGTTTTATTCTTCGCTCCTCCTTCCCCTGGTGTTAAGATACCGTTCCCGTTGTTTGACTTGTGGAATAAGCAAGTTAAGATGGTTTCTACTTATGCTGGTGGCCCTGAGGATCTTAAAGAAGCGATGAATCTTATATCCTCTAAGAGGGTTGTTGTCACTGATATGATAACTCATAAGCTTCCTTTATCTAAGGCTGCTGAAGGGTTCAAACTAGTAGCCAAGGCTGATAAGTCAATAAAGGTTATAATAGAGCCTAATAAGTTGTAGATAAAAGAAAATGAGAAGCGGGTGTAGTATTTTTTAGTCAATATGTTTTTTTTATTTTATTATCCTTGTTAACTCCTCTTGCAGGTGTTTGATTGTTTCCCTCTTCTGTTTAAGCTCGTTCTCTAGCATTTTTATATACGCGTCTTTGTCATCCTCTTGTCTCTGCATCTCCCCGTAAGCGTTGATCCTGTCGTATGATGAGAGTTGGTTCTTTATGAGTTGTTTTTTGATGTCTTCTAGTATTTTATCTTCTAGTAGCTCAGCGATCATAGATGTTAATGATTCTTGCTTATGATGAAGTGACGCTGGTTTACTGTATTGTTTTATCTCATTATTTGTTAAATTATCATTTTTATCTTCAGATTCAGTTTTACACGATTGTTTAATATCATCTGTTTTATCTGATTTTTTAGCTATGTACTCCTCTTTGCTTAATCTACCTATGATTGTACTGTCTAATCTGTTTAGTAGATCTGTGCATCTTTTAATGAGATTATCTAATATTTTTATTCTTCTGCGTTTATCCATGACTTCCTCTGAGAAGACTCTACGGTTGATATCCTCCACTACTCGTTTCTTTATTATATCTAGTAGTTCATTGTTTAATTGTTCTCTCTGCTCGTTGTAAACATGTAGATTAAACAGTAGCGTCTTCCTCAGTCTTTTCCCTTCTTTTATATAATGTATGATCTCAGGGTCTATACTCATTAAAAAACTGTTTTTGTCATCATCGCTTATTTTAGATGAAGGCAGGTAGGTTAACTCAGGTGTTACACGTTCTTTGAATTCTATCCTCTCTATGGTTTTAACCGTATCAATGTACCATCTTGGGGTCAGGATTAACCCTCTTTTATCCTCTATGAACTGATCAATTGGGATTCGCAGACTCGTATTCGAATCCTCGTCTTTAACATCGTAGCCTATGATCTCATCACTGTTTTCATTGTATATCAATGATTGAATAAAACCTATTTTTTCACCGGTTTCCTCGAGGTAGACTGGTTTACCGAGGTTTCTTTTTTTCTGCCATTTGATTATACGATTAGTTTTCGATGAATGTTTTTTCCTGATGTGTTTTATTCTGGTTTTTTTATTTTTAGATGATGGTTCTGTTAACGCCTCATGAATGTTTTTTAAGAACAGGGTTTGCTCCTGGTTCTCTGAGTTATTAACGTCTAAGTTACTTATATACGCGCCAATATTTTTTAATCTGGTTGGCTCATAGTCTTTATAGGTTGTCTTCTCTCTTCTTTGTTTAATGATCTTCTCCTCGTATAATCTATCGATCTTCTCCTCTATATTCTCAGTGGTATTATGAGTCATATACTTAGTATCCTTATTATTGTTGTTTTTAACCCATCTTACTCCTTTTTATTTTAACACCCTATCCAGTTAGTGGTAGTAATATTCTTCATTGTTTTTAATATTTCGTGTTATGTATCTGAATATAATTTTTGAATGTATGAACTTATTTACTAAAAGAATCTGAGGCAGGAAAAAAATGGTTAACATGTTTTAACTTGTTTTTTTCACTAGTTTAACGGGAGACGGTTTTTTTGCAATGATGACATCAAATATTTATAAGAAGATGAGTCATATCGTTTACTTTGATGAGGAAAATAAAAGCCGCATGGGATTTAATGAGATTAGAGCATGGTTTCATGATTGCTTTAGCTATTCTAGTAGGAGCTGTTATCTCTGCTAGGTCATTCCCGCCGTTTGATGTTTTCATTTTTACTTTCTTTACTGCTTTGTTTCTTGAAGCTAGTACTTTCTCTTTGAATGATTACTATGATTTTGAGATAGATAAGAAGAATAATAGGGTTGACCGCCCTTTGGTTCGTGGTGATATCACGCCTAGATCTGCTTTATACTTATTCTACATTTTATTTCCTTTGGGTATACTGTTTTCCTACCTCGTTAACTTTTCATGTTTCATAATAGCTTCTATCACTGCTTTATTCGCGTTATTGTATGATACAGTTTTGAAGAAGGTTAAAATGATAGGTAATTTATTCATCGCTTACACGATGGCTGTTCCTTTTATCTTCGGTGCTGTATCAGTTTCAGAGGAGGGGTTATCATCTATGATTAATGCACCTGCTGTGTTTATACTTGCTTTGATCGCTTTCCTTGCAGGTGCTGGCCGTGAGATAATGAAAGACGTTATGGATTATAGTGGTGATAAAGCAGGTGGTGTTAGATCATTACCTTGTTATATTGGTGCTCACGCGTCTAATATAGTATCTGCTTTTTTTTACTTATCAGCTATCCTTCTAAGTTTTCTCCCGTATAGTTCACCTGTTTATGGTTCTTATTATAAGAATATGTATTATCTTGTTTTCATCTTAGTAGCTGACATCCTGCTTCTTAGTACATCGCTTCATCTTATATTAAAGAAACAACCTGATCTTTTCTTCTATAGGCGTTTCACGTTGTTTGCTTTATTTATCGGTTTAGTAGGTTTCCTACTCGGTGCTTTCATGGGATGAGATCGTCTATGACTCAGGGTGATACTCTAGGTGTCATCATCGTCTATGTTTACGTAGCATCTCTTATCCTTATCACTGATAGGGTTATATCTAAGAGGTACCCTATGTTTGGTCGTAAATTTCTTCATATCATGACTGGTAACATAGCTTTTATTCTACCTTTGTTTAACACACGTGAAATCATGGTTTTTCTAGCTGCTGCTCCTTTTATACTTTTCACTTTCATGATCAGTCCTTATTCCCCTGTTAAATCCATGCAGATTAAAGCGTCTAAAGCAGGTCATGGTTTAGGTCTTGTTTACTACTCTATTACGTGGACTGTACTAGGTTACTTGTTTTTTAACCATAAAGAGATCATAGCTGTAGGTATACTTGCTATGTCGTATGGTGATGGTTTAGCATCTGTTATCGGTGTGAAGTACGGTGGACGTACTTATAACGTATTCGGTGATGTTAAAAGCTATGCAGGTTCCTGCGTCATGTTTTTATCCACGTTCATCATCATGATAGTAGCGTTGATCTTTTACGATGTATCATTGTCTCATATTGTTTTGTTTTATCTGGTGTTTATTGCTTTTATCACTACCCTGGTTGAAGGTTTAACACCGAAGGGTATAGATAATATAACCGTACCATTCATCACCGCAGGTTTATATTGGTTATTTTACAATATCAGGTGGTTGACATGAAGCTTATCATTGTTGATGGTTTAGATGGTGTAGGTAAGGATACTCATGCTCAGCTTATTAAAAAGAAGTACGAGGATAAGGGTTTAAAAGTTATCATCCGTTCACATCCTGAGTCTGATAATTTTTATGGTAGAACAGCTAAGAAGTCTCTGTTAAAAACAGGCCTTATAAATCAGATAAAAGCTTCTTTGTTTTATGCTCTTGATGTTCTTTATTCATTGAAGCGTTACTATTACTCTAAATCCAACAGGGTTGACGTGTTGATCATGGTTCGTTATCTTATCGGTACAGCGTATCTACCTAAGAGGCTATCACCTCTAGCTTATCTGTTCTTCATTAAATTCGTCCCATTGTCAGATTACATGTTCTTCCTTGACGCTCCACCGTCTTTACTGGTTTCACGTGTTAGCAAGAGATCAGAGGTTGAGATGTTTGAAACATTAGAGGAGTTCATAAAAGTACGTGAGAAAGCCTACATATTGATTAACAAATGGCAGCATTGGCATATAATAGACACATCAGGATCAGTAGATGAAACATTTGCTAATATATCAAGGATATTAGATGAGATTGACAGGGAGAAAGAGTCAAAAGCGTAAGAGGTAGATAAGACTCCCTCTATCTATTAATCTAGTAAAGCCTTCCACTGTATCCACCTCCACGCTCCCCCATAAAAAACATGAGGATTCTACTTCGTGTTTACATTTATCATGCTTTGTACTATCTCTTTAAGATACGGGACTGTACGGTATCTGTTGATATCAGATGGTTTAATCCAACGGTACTCTGTATGCTCCCAGTCTATATTTATTTTATGTTTTTTTCTAAGTTTAAACATGAAAGGATGTATAACCCATTCGTATAACTGGTTCTCATAGGTATCCTCAACTTTAACTGGTTCACCTATTCTGATTAGCTCAACTTGGTCAGGGTTTATACCTGTCTCTTCTTTTATCTCTTTTAACGCTCTTATGTATGGTTCCTCATCAGGGTTTATGTACCCTGCTATAGCACCCCACCATCCTTTGTATGTTTTAACCTTTCTGCTTCTTTTAAGTAGAAGTAGTTTTTCTTCGTATAGGAGCAGGCATGAGACTACGTTAGGCATTTGGTCACTACTCTTAAGAGGAGGATGATTTTTTGCTTAGAATTTTTTACTTATGTATGATACGACTGATTCAAAGACTGCTTTACCGTCACCTATGTTACCGTCTAAACCTGTCTGCGTCCAGTTAGGATGCTGATGCTTGTAGTAGACGCGCTCAGGATGAGGCATCATACCGAACACGTTGCCTATATGGTTGCATATGCCAGCTATGTTCGATGTGGAACCGTTAGGATTCCATGGGTAGTCAGCGTATTCTCCATCTGGGTTAACGTATCTGAATACTATCTGGTCGTTCTCCTCTAGTTTCCTAAGGTAGGTTTCTTGTTCATCCAGTGGGAATAGTAGTTTACCTTCAGCGTGAGCACTAGGTATAAGTCTAACCTCATCTTTTTTAATCTTGGATGTGAATATGCATCTGCCGTTGTTCTCGTGTTTAAGTAGCGTTGGTCTACATTCAAACCTGTTAGAGTCGTTAATGGTTAAACATGCTGTTGGTGTATCAGTTATAACAGTGTCTATACCTGGTAGTAATCCTAGTTCTATTAGTACTTGGAAGCCGTTGCATACTCCTAGTATAGGGTATTCTTGTGATACGTACTCTTTTAGTTGATCGTAGAGTCTGCTTTTTATCCGTGCTGCGAAGATAGCGCCTGCGCGTATATAATCCCCAGCTGAGAAACCTCCTGGTATCATTAAGCATTGGAAGTCAAAGAGATCTCGTTTCTCATCCTTGTTGCAGTCAATATGCAGTAGTTGTTTTAGATGAACGAACTCTGGTTTCACTCCTAAACGTTTAAAAGCGTCATATGACTCCTGCTCGCAGTTAGTCCCTTCTATACGTATTATACCGATGCGTATATCCTTTATCTTCACTGCATGCTCCCTCTAATTAGTGTTTTTTTATCTATGATAGGGTTTGAAAATTATGAACTGTAAACCCTCATCGTTTATATATGTATTATGTTTACAATTTAACTTATTAATTATGATTGATAAAAGAGAACGTTGGGGTAGCAGAGCAGGTTTTATACTAGCGACTATAGGATCAGCAGTTGGTATAGGTAACGTATGGCGTTTCCCATCAGTGGTAGGGCAGAACGGCGGAGGAGCTTATCTTATACCCTATCTTATAGCTGTCTTCGTATTCGCTATGCCTTTGATGATTCTAGAGTTAACAATAGGGCGTTACTACCAAGGGGATGTTATCACAGCGTTCCGTAAGGTGAAGGAGCGTTTCAGGATTCTAGGATGGTTTATATGTTTAGTAGTACTCCTCATATTGAGCTATTATCTTGTTATAACTGGTTGGACCTTGGGTTATTTCTTCTCTTATTTAACCAATACGAGTATGGTATTCTCTGATTTCACATCATCTTATACACCGGTTTTGTACTTTTTAATAGCATGTCTGATAACAGGTTTAGTAGTCTCTCTCGGTGTGAAAAAAGGTATTGAAAGGATATCAACCATTCTGATACCTTTCTCTATAATAATATTATTAGCGTTAGCTATCTTTGCTTTCACTCTTGATGGTTTCAATGAGGGTGTAAGCTTCTTGTTTGCACCTGATTTTTCAGTTTTATCTAACCCTTTGTTATGGGGTGCTGCTTTTGGTCAATCCTTCTTCTCTTTATCAGTTGGTTTTGGCGTGCTTATAACATATGGTAGCTACCTTGATAAAGGTATTAATATACCTCGTTCATCTCTTATTGTAACGTTAGCTGATTTGTTAGTAGCTATGTTAGCTGGTTTAACTATTTTTCCTATAGTCTTCACTTTTGGTTTACAACCAGGTATGGGTGCTGAGCTTGCTTTCTCAACGCTGCCTAGGGCTTTTGACATGATAGCGTATGGTCGTTTTTTAGCTGTATTGTTCTTTCTTCTGCTTTTCTTTGCTGCTTTAACATCAGCTATAGGGATGTTAGAGGTGGGTGTATCAGCGTTTACCGATGTCTTTAAACTGTCACGTAGAAAAACCAGTCTTATACTCATGTTACTGATAATGCTCATTGGTTTACCTGCTGCTCTTAGTTACACATCAATGAATCTAAGTTTAGGAGGTGTTAGAGTTCTTGATCTAATGGATGACTCTCTTGGTACTTATGGTTTGTTACTCACAGCGTTTATCACCGCTGTAGTTTTTGCATGGTTCCTGGATAAAAGGATACTGATCGATGAATTAAAAGATTCAAAGAGATTAACTAGTGTAGTATACCCTGCGGTGAAGTATTTTATACCTGTTATCCTAGTTATAACATTACTCTCTCAGTAGATTACATTTTTTCATGAGTTTGTGGTAAAATAACTATTTGATCAGCCTTATAAAAATTAGGGATCACCTGTTTTTACCTGAGTTACGTACTCACGGATCTATCCTATGCAGAATTCAACGTTTCAGTGAGACGCTGTTCCATTGAAATACCACGTACGAAAAAGGGAGCACTCTCGTCAGGTGTGATTATAGTTACCTCAAAAGTGAGAACTGGTTCAGGTTATGACGGTAGATGGTGGGATGCTCCATGTTTGAAAGATCGGCTGGAGTAACCGGAGGAGGAATTGTTTGAACTGTTCGGTGGTGAGTTGTCTGAGGCGGCAAGAGATGGTTCTGAGTCCACTGAGAAACAAACCAACCATGCGTGCTTTCCCTTTGGGAGGTGTTTGTACATCACCGGTTTCCTCTTTTTTCTCTCCTTCAAGCACGCAGAAGATATAGGCGAAAGCAATGGGTATCAACAGGGTTTCTATTCGTTTTGGATCAGCCACCCTGGTTTTCTCCAGATCGAATGCGTTGCTTTTCCAGTCTTTATGCATGGGTTCAATGGTGGCACGTTTCCCGTAGGTTCTTTCAGCTTTGATAGGGCTTCCTGCTGTTGTTGCGATAACCAGTGGTTCATCATAGTCTTTGTTCCAGGTCAGCAAGACGTTCATCTTGAAACTACTATCTCGGGTTAACACCTGATTATAGAGGATATGACGAGAGCCTTTCTTCATCCTCTGTATCAAAGTAGCCACCTTTGTCTCAGGGGTGTCTTCACCTTTCAGGTACATACTGGATTTGATACGTAATGTCGCTGTAACGTCAAACTCGTTTTTGAGCCATTCTGCTAGCTTCGGGCTAGCGAACTCCCGATCTGTGACTACATGGATAGGTTTGTCAGAAAGCCAGCTCATCTGCTGGAGTACGATGATAACAGGAAACAGTACTTGTTTCCACTGTTCTAAAGAACTGTTTCCTTTCTCTCCGAATACCATCCAGTGTAAGGGGAGAGCACGGTTTTTGTAGCTTATTGCTACTGAGAGAATGTTAATGTATTTTTGTCGTTTCTCCCAGTCTGTCCTATCGATGATCAGTATGATTTCTGGGAGTTTTTCCAGAAGAGGGCGCATAAGATAGATTAATGGTTTGATAGTCAGCGAGGGTGATATACGTGGATTTGATAGAAAACGTCTGATATGTTGTATGCGTGACATCAATTTTATATCGTTATTTGATAGGAATTCACCTAGTCTTGAAATATGGGCTTTGTTATTGTCCAGGAGACAGACAATCAACTTCACCAGTGTGTTTCTCAATGGTTTTGATAGTTTCAAATTGACTGCTGTGAATAAGTTTAAAATAGTCATTTCAAGATATGCGTATGTGTTCATTTGGTGCATCCCTCATTAATGGAATGGGGGATGCACTAAAAAAATGTAACCTACTGAGATTTTATATGCTAATTGAAATCAGTGTTAAGGGTTAGAAATCTGATTATGCGTCTGCATATAGGATTAAACACATTCCCTGTTTTTTTGGGCGGGTATTGATTAGTAAACAGTAGTTTTTAACGCTTTTAAAAACAAGAGGGGGTTGATGCTGCTCTGTGAGGCGATATTACTGTCCTCACCACTAGGTGCATCCATCAGGGAATACTTTTAATAATCAGTTGTTTTATTAACAGTAAAACAAAGAAGAGGAATCTGGTTTATGTCACAGGAAGAGTTAATGAGGAATATATCTATTATAGAGTACTATAAGGAGCAGTTGAACGCTATTGATGCGCAGTTACAGTACCTGCAGGCTATGGTTGAGGATAATTTTAAAGCTAAGATAACACTTGAGCAGTTAAAAAAAACACTAGGTGAATCAGATATATTGGTCCCTATTGGTCTAGGTGTTTTTGTTCATGCTTCACTTAAAGACACATCAAAAGCATTGATTGATATAGGCGCTGGTGTTATAGCTGAGAGAAGCATTGATGAAGCGATGGAGAAGCTGGATAGACGCATAGAGGATCTTCAGAGGAACCAGGAGCGTTTATACTCCATGTCTGATAGAATACAAAAAGAAGCTGAGGAGTTGTCAGCTAAAACAGAGAAGATGTTGGAGGATCTAAAAGGAAAATAGGCATCCTTATTAATTTTTTAAGGGTTTAGATTTTTTATGTTTAACTTTTTGAAGAATAAATTAAAAATATTCGAGAAAAAACTTGAAGAGGAGATCGAAGCAGAGTTAGCAAAAGAGCAGGTGGCATCATCAGAGGATAAGCAGATTAAGGGTATAGTTAAAGATGAGACGCAGGGGAGAGCTGCTCCTATTATCACAGCTAAGACAGATGAATCAAGGTTTGATCATAAAAAACAAAGGGATAAACAGATAGAGGAGAGTATTGAAGCAGAGCTAGCACGTATAGTTCAAACACGTAAAACCATAGAATCAGTAGTAGAACCAGCTAAGAAGACGACATCCTTTAGTCTAGATGAGAAGAGGATAGACGAGTTACTATGGGACTTAGAAGTAGGGTTACTAGAAGCTGATGTAGCGTACTCAGTTATCGAATCAATAAAGAACAACATCAAAGAGGAAATAAAACATGTACCCTTCGACAGGGGTAAAGCCACAGAGTTCATTAAAAACCTGTTAAAACACGCTATCTCAAAAGTACTTTCATCTAATAATTTTAACCTGATAGAGTATATAAAAAACAGGGGTAAACCTGTTGTGATAATGTTCGTAGGTGTTAACGGTACAGGTAAAACATTAACCATAGCTAAGATAGCTAATCTCCTGAAGAAGCATAATATAACATGTGTAATGGCTGCTGGTGACACCTTCCGCGCTGGTGCTATAGAGCAGTTGGAGACACACGCTAGGAATCTTGATGTGAAGTTGATTAAGCATGGTCCTAATGCTGACCCTGCGGCGGTTGCATACGATGCTATACAGCACGCTAAAGCTAAGCATAGGGACGTGGTCTTGTTGGATACCGCTGGTAGGATGCAGACTAATGTTAATCTAATGGATGAGATGGCTAAGATTAAGAGAGTAGCTAAACCTGATCTTATAATATTTGTAGGTGACGCCCTGTCTGGTAACGACGCAGTGGAGCAGGCTAAAAGATTCAACGAGGTAGTAGGTATAGATGGTGTTATATTAACCAAGGTTGACGCTGATGCTAAAGGAGGAAGCTCTTTATCTATCGCTTACACTATAGGTAAACCATTATTATACGTAGGTGTAGGTCAAGGTTACGATGATCAGATACCATTTGACGCTGAATGGATGGTTAAAAACCTATTTGAAAGAGAATAAAAAAACCTGTTCATCATCACATCT
>Ga0209227_1001928_pt1 | contig 15447 bp, 16 predicted proteins | sample YNPBryantNP2012_FD_185815 | JGI IMG/M metagenome (GOLD analysis project Ga0209227, IMG submission 185815) | Anoxygenic and chlorotrophic microbial mat microbial communities from Yellowstone National Park, USA - YNP Bryant NP 2012 (SPAdes)... ...
TCGTGCGTCGCGGCCCACGCGGCCGCGCGTGCGAGATCGCGCGTCACCGCCTGCTCTTCGGTCGCCGAACCCCGCCACTGCGTGCCGAGCCAGCGGTCGCTGCCCTGCACCCATTCCGCGCCCTGATGCGTGAATTGGAACGGGTTGTAATAGTGCACGGTGACGATGAGGCGTCGGTCGTCGGCCGGCAGCTTGAGCCGGGGAAGCGCATCAACGTTGTTCCAGTTGGTCGGGCCGATGATCACCTCGCGCGTCGGGTTCGTCTCTCGCACCACGGCGAGACCGGCTGTCAGCAGCTCGTTCCAGGCATCGGCATCGAGCTTGCCGTTCGGTTCGTTCAGGAGTTCGAACCGCAGATCGGGCGGATAGGCCCGGTAGTGGTCGGCGATCTGCCGCCATAGCGCCAGAAAGCGGGCCCGATGGCCGGCCGGATCGGCGATGAGCTCCTCGTAGTGATGCATGTTGATCACCGCGGCCAGGCCACGCGCGAGCGCCTGTTCGACCGTCCAATCCACGCGCCCAAAGAACGCCGGGTCAATGGTGTATGGTTCGGCGGCCAGGGCATGGGCCGACCAGCGAATCGGAATGCGCACCGAGTCGAAGCCGGCATCGCGGATGAGGTCGAAGTATTCCTCTCGCAACACCACGCCCCATTCCCCTTCGCGCGGGGCTTCCAGCGCGTTGCCCAGGTTGACGCCGCGACCGAGGCCGGGCCCTGTCACGCGGGTCGGGGCCGGCGATGCCGCCGTGGGCCCCGATCGTTGCTCGCTCACCGTGCAACCCGCGGCAAGCAGGAGCAGGCCCGCCCCCACGATAAGCCGCAAACCGGGTTCGAGCGCAGTAGAGCGCAAAGGCCAGATTTTTCTCATACGCAGAAAGTCCACTTTCGGGTTTGAGGGCCGGCAACCCTCGTCTGAAGCTCCGATTCATTCAGAAGACCCGTCGGCCGCCAACGCCCGGATGATGCGGGCATCGGTCGCGGGGAACGCCAGGTCGCGCCATTCGTCGGCCGTGGCCCAGCGCACGGCCGCGCAACGCAACGGCTGCGCCTGGCCGGCAACGATCTGACAGCGGAACGCGTACAGGGTGAGACGAAAATGCGTGTAGGCGTGCTCGATGCGAGCCACCGCCGCGCCGGGACGCACTTCGACGCCGATCTGCTCGCGAATCGTGCGTCGGAGGCCGGCTTCCGGCGTCTCATCTTCCTGCAACACGCCCCCCGGAAAGCCCCACAGGCCGCCGAGCAGTCCCCGCGCCGGCCGGCGGATCAACAGAAGCGCGCCCTCGCCATCGGCGATGACGCCGGCTACAGCCGTGTGATGGGGTAGTTGCGGCCTGCTGCGCGCGACGGGACGTTCGGCTTCGACCCCCCGCGCATGGGCCAGACAGAGATCCGCCACCGGGCAGGTCGCACACGCGGGTTGGCGAGGAGTGCAGATCAACGCGCCGAGCTCCATCAGCGCCTCGTTCAAGGGACCCGCTTCGTCGTCGGCGACCGCTTCGACCAGGGCCGTCGCAAGCTGCCAGAGCTGTTCCTCGACGGCAGTTTCCCGCGGATCGGCCGCGATATCGTAGAGGCGGCACAAGACGCGGCGGACATTGCCGTCGAGCACGGCCGCGCGCCGGCCGAAGGCCAGGCTCAAGATCGCGCCGGCCGTGTAACGGCCGATCCCCGGCAGGGCAAGCAACGCCGTCCGATCGGCCGGCAGCTCGCCGCCGTAGAGCGCCATCACCTGGCGGGCGGCCTGATGCAGGTGGCGGGCCCGCGCATAGTAGCCCAATCCTTCCCAGGCTTTCAACACTTCGTCTATTTCGGCATCGGCGAGCGCGGCCAGATCGGGGAAGCGGCGCATCCAGCGCTCGTAGTACGGCACGACCGTGGCGGCCTGCGTCTGCTGCAACATGACCTCCGCGATCCAGACGGCATAGGGCCGCCGATCGCGGCGCCAGGGCAGATCGCGCCGCGCGGCTCGCATCCACGCCAACAGGCGCGCGGTGAGCTGATCGAGGGGGATCACTGCCGAAAGGGTCACGAGGGCGATGTCGTTAGCGGTTGATCAGCGCCGGCCCCAGGAGCTGGGCAAACAGCCAGAACGCCATCATGGCAATCAAGATGACCCACGCCCAGGCCGGCAGGCCCAGGAAGACGACAGGGGTGTGCTTTTTCTTTTCCACGGGCTTGGGCAACTCGGCCTGACAACGCCAGCACACCCGCTTGTCGTCCGGGTTCCATGTTCCGCACTTCGGACAATCCATGCCCGCACTCCTGTTCTTCGCAGTTGCTCATGCGCCGTCTGGTGGGCGGCGCATAACGCGTAATGAAACCGAGCACCACTTTACGTGCCAGGCACCTGGGAGGATGCCTGGCACGTCCGGCGGCCCATCTCTCAGCCTCTCGGCGGCGGCACGCCGAGCAGCTCGTAGTCGAACCGGCCATCCTTCATGATCGTTTCGCCGTCCACGCTGATGGTACAGCGCAGGGGGATCACGTCCATGTGCATCGGCGACGACCACGTCGCGCCCGTTTCGGCCGGATAGGGATTGCCGAAGGCCAGGTGGACGCCCGGGATCTTCTCGTCCTGCAACATATTGCCGACGAGCTTCTTGAGGCCGATGTTCGTGCCGATGCCGAATTCGCCGATCCGGCGCGCGTTTTCGGCCGAATCGAGATACGCGTTCAGTTCGTTGATCAGCCCCGCGTCGCTCCCGCGCACCGACTTCGCCAGGCTATCTTCGATCTGAATGGTCACCGGCTGTTTGAGCACCCCGTACTTCTGGCTGAAATAGTCGCCGACGACATGGGCTACGATCGTGCCGCGGACCGTTTGGGGCGAGGTATAGGTTTCGCCTTCGGGCAGATTGCCCCATTGGCCGGGACGGTGATAGATGCCGGTGCACGGCACCCAGCGCAACGCGGGATCGAAGGCGGCGAGCAGATCGGTGCCGTCGGGGGTGGTCACGTGGATGCTCTCGGCGAGCCGCACCATGTCGTACACCGCGCGCGTGACCGACGCGATGGCGCGATAGTCGGCCCGCATCCCCTCCATCATCAGTTGGGCCGTGATCCCGGGCATGTGCGCATGGCGCACGTTCAGGTCGTTGAGCAGAAAGACGCGCAGGCCGGCGCGAAAAGTCACTTCGCCGGGCAGGGTAGAGGCCGCATAAAAGGTGACCGTGGGGCGAAACTTGAGCAGTTCAGCGCGCAGGCCTTCGGGCAACGCCTTCACCGGTCGCTCGGCATATTGTTCCAGATCGTGCAGCAAGACTTCGCCGCCCGCCTCCGATGCCTCTTCGCTCAGCAGCCGGCCGATGCCGTGGGTCACCCGGTCGGTCAGGATGAAGACGCGATCCGCGGCCGTGATGCCCATGCAGGTGCGCGCGGCCACGCGCGCACCTGCGCGCATCGCCTCCAATTGATTAAAGGTCAGATGAGCAGCATCTGTGGGCATAGCTCCTCCCCGGTCTTGCTCGTGTATCAGCCGATGTCAACCCCATCGGCCGGTTTATTCTACCACGTCTGCGCCGGGAGGGAAAACTTGCCGGTCGTTCACGCGCCTTCGATTTCCACCGCCAGGGCCACCGCCTCGCCGCCGCCCAGGCATAGCGCGGCCAGGCCGGTGCGCAGGCCCCGCTCGCGCAGGGCATGGATGAGCGTCACCAGGACGCGCGCGCCGCTGGCGCCGATGGGGTGGCCCAGCGCAATGGCTCCACCGTTGACGTTGACCCGCGCCTCGTCCAATCCCAGCTCGCGGATGTCGGCCACGCACTGCGCGGCAAACGCCTCGTTCAGCTCGATCAGGTCGAAGTCGGTCGGCTTCATGCCCAATTGATCGGCCAGCTTGCGCACCGCGAAGATCGGCGCGGTGAACAGCTCCAGCGGCTTCACGGCCGCCTGCGCGTAGCCCATGATCCGGGCCAGCGGCATCAGGCCATGCCCCGCGGCCGCGCCGCGCCGCGCCACCACCAGCGCGGCCGCGCCGTCGGTGATCCCGGGCGCGTTGCCGGCGGTCACCGTGCCGCCCTCCTTGAAGGCCGGTTTGAGGGTCGCCAGGACCTCTACGCTCGTGTCGCGCCGCGGGTTTTCGTCGGTGTCCACCACGAGCGCCGGACCTTTGCGTTGGGGGATGGTCACCGGGACGATCTCGCTCCGAAAGCGGCCGGCGTCTATCGCCTCGATGGCCTTGCGATGGCTGGCGCAGGCGAACTCATCCTGGGCCCGGCGGCTCACCCCGTAATGCTCCGCGATCCATTCGGCCGCCATGCCCATGTGCTGATGCTCGAACGGGCACCAGAGGCCGTCGTGGACGACCGCATCCACCAGCTCGGCGTTGCCCAGCCGATAGCCGAAGCGCGCCCTGGTGAGGAGATAGGGGGCCAGGTTCATGTTCTCCATGCCGCCCGCGACGTAGAAATCGCCGTCGCCGGCGCGGATCATGGCGGCCGCCAGCATGACCGCCTTCAGCCCGGAACCGCACACCTTGTTGACCGTCAACGCGCCCACCCGATCGGGCACGCCGGCGCCGATGGCGGCCTGTCGCGCCGGGGCCTGGCCTTCGCCGGCCAACACCACGTTGCCCATGATGACTTCCGCAAGGAGGGCTGGATCGAGCCCGGCCCGCTCGAGCGCGGCCCGGATGGCGATCGCGCCCAGTTGCGTCGCGGGCACGCCGCTCAGGCCGCCCTGAAACTTGCCGATCGGGGTGCGGCTGGCGCCGAGGATCACAACGTCGTTGTCGTGATGGGACATCGGGGACCTCCTCGAAATGCTATTTCAGATCGAAGCCCTGTTGTTCCAGGATCGCGCGCAGTTCGGTGCGCCAGGCCTGCGCCACGCGCCGCGCCGAGTGTTCGAGCCAGCCGTACTCTTCCATCTGCTCGGGCCGGCCCGGCACCGGCACCTGGCGATTCTGGTAGATGCCGGTCGCGGCCATGATGCGGTCGTATGCCGCCAGCTCGGCATCCTTCGGCGCCGCGTCGTAATGCTCCCAGTGGAGCACGGCCGAGAGGGGCAAGCGCGGCCGCACGGTCGGCGTCGTCGCGGGCCAACCGACCGTCATGCCGACGATCGGGAAGACCAGCCGGGGAAGCCGCAGCAGCTCGATCACCGCGGCCACGTTGTTGCGGATGCTGCCGATGTAGCAGATGCCCAGACCCAGCGACTCGGCGGCCAGCGCGGCGTTCTGCGCCGCGATCGCCACGTCCACCGCGGCGACCAGGAAGTTCTCCACGTATGCGGTCACCTGCGTATAGCCGCGCCGCTCGCAGGCGCGGTCGAGCCGTTTCAGGTCGGCGCACCAGGCCAGAAAGACCGGCGCCTGGGCCACGTGCGCCTGGCCGCCGCACAGCTCGGACAGCCGCCGACGCACGGCCGGATCGGTCACGGCCACCACGCTGGTCATCTGAAGGTTGGAGGAGGTGGAAGCGCGTTGGGCCGCGGCCACCAGGGCCTCGATGATGTCGGGCGCCACAGGATCGGGCTTGTAATGGCGAACCGAGCCGTGACGCCGGATCAGTTCGATGGTCGGTGTAGTCATGGGTTTCGCGCCTTATAGACCTTGCAAGCCAAAGCGATCGTCGAAGAGCTTGATCGAGCGCAACACCTCGGCTTTGGCGGCCTCGGCGTTCTCCCAGCCGACCGGCTTGGTGCGCATGCCCTCCAGGTCCTTGTAGACCTCGAAAAAGTGCGCGACTTCGTTCAGGTAGTGCGGCGGCACGTCTTTGAGGTCGTGATATTCGGAGAAAAGCGGATCGGTCGCCGGCACGGCCAGGATCTTGTCGTCGTGGAGGCCGCGGTCGAGCATGCGGAAGATGCCGATCACGCGGGCCTGGATGATACAGCCGGGAAAGGTCGGCTCGTTGGTCATCAGGAGGATGTCCAGCGGGTCGCCGTCGTCGTAGAAGGTGCGCGGGATCAGGCCGTAATCGCCTGGATAGTGCAACGAAGAGAAGAGCACCCGATCCAGGACGATGACGCCGTTTTCTTTGTTGTATTCGTACTTGTTGCGCGAACCTTTGGGGATCTCGATGATTGCATAGACGATGTCGGGCACTTTCGGCCCTGGCCGAAGTTCGCGCCAGAGGTTTTGCATGGGCATAGGCTGGTTCTCCTTCAAGAAGTGTGGCGTTACAGATGCCGCAAACGCACGACCGGATGATTGGCGTGCTCGTTCAGCTCGCCGATGCTCACGCCGGCGGCCTCGCCCAGGCGTTCGGGCGTGAAGAAATCGGCCTCATGCAGGTTGGTCAACCGCTCCTTCTCGGCTTCGGTCAGGGCGTGGCCGGCAAAGACGGCCTCGGGCGACGCGAGGAGCCGGTCTCGACAGGCGGCGCAGAGCTGGGCGTGGGCCAGGACGAAGAGCAGTTCGCGCTGCGACATTCAGGCGCCTCCTTGCAGCTCGGCCACGATCTGCACTCCCGCGCTGGCGCCGATGCGGTTCGCGCCGGCCGCCACCATGGCCCGGAAGTCGGCCGCGGTGCGGATGCCGCCGGCCGCTTTGACGCCCATCGCCGGCCCCACCGTGCGGCGCATCAGCGCCACGTCGGCCGCGGTGGCGCCGGCCGGCCCGAAGCCGGTCGAGGTCTTCACGAAGTCCGCGGCCGCATCTTGCGCCAGCACGCACGCCGCCACCTTCTCCTCGTCGGTCAGGTAGGCCGTCTCGATGATCACCTTGACGATGGCGCCGGCCGCATGCGCCGGCCGCACCACCGCGGCGATATCGTCGCGCACGGCCCCATAGTCCTGCGCTTTGAGCGCGCCGATGTTGAGCACCATATCTATCTCGGTCGCGCCCAGCGCAATGCACCGTTCGGCCTCGAACGCCTTGACCTCCGGCAGGTCGGCGCCCAGGGGAAAGCCCACCACCGTGCACACCGCCACGTGGCTGCCGGCGAGCTCGGCCGCGCAGAGCGCCACCCACACCGGATTGACGCACACCGCCGCGAAGCCGTGCTGCCGCGCCTCCGCGCAGAGCTGGCGGATCTGCGCGGCCGTGGCGGTCGGCTTGAGGAGGGTGTGGTCGATCAGGCCGGCCGGGTGGGGGATCTCGATGGCTGTGGAGGAGGGGACCGGCGCAGGCGCAGCCAACGCCTGGCGCACGGCGCGTTCGATGCGCGCCGCCAGTGCTGCCGATAAATCGTTCATGTTGCCTCCGCTTCTATCTCATTCGGCCGCGCTGAGATCGGTCAGATCGTATTGCGGCACGATGGCCCACCACTGCGGCGGCCAATACGACAAGACCGCCTTGCCGATGATGTCCTTCTGCGGCAACGGCCCCCACGTGCGCGAATCGCTGGAGTTGTTGCGGTTGTCGCCCATCACAAAGACTGTATCGGGCGGCACGGTGAGCGGGCCGAAGCTGCGGTTGGTCGGATTGGGGCCGAACGGCTCGGGCATCAGCTTGCCGTCAATGTAGATTTTGCCGTTCCGCATCTCGACCGTCTCGCCCGGCAACGCGATCACGCGCTTGATGAAATCGCGGCTCGTGTCGAGCGGATACTCGAACACGATCACATCCCCGCGCCGCGGCGAGTTCACGCACCAGGTCTTTTGCCATTTGATGCCCAGAGGCGGCAGATCGAGATGCAAGCCGGGACAATACGCGAAGCGATTGACGATCAGATACTGGCCGTTGTGGAAATTCGGCTCCATGCTGATCCCGTCAATGCGGAAGTTGAGCACCACATTGCGGATCACCAGGAAGAGCAGCAACGCCAGGAGCACCGTTTGCACGAGCTCGCGCACGGCTGCCAGGATGGCGGCGCCGGCGCCGGTCGCGGCGGCCGAAGGCGCCTCGGCGGAGAAAACGGGATCCGGGTCGGCCCCGGAGGACGAGACACGGTCGGCCAGCCCATCGTCGGCCACGGCGACTTCGACATCAGAATCGTTCACGGACTTTCCTGTGGTCATGGATTCGATCTGGGCGCATTATAGCACCGCCCGCGCGTCATGGCAACTCGCCATCGCGCCGAACTTGGGCTATGTCATGTCGCAAAGCAGAAGAAAGCCGGAAGGCCCGCCTTCGGATCCGAAGGCGGGCCTTCCGGGACTCCTCCCGGCGCGTCCAGGGCAGCCGGGGCGCGATCGAAGCGTGACGCTCAGAACGGCGGCTCGGCCAGGCCGATCAGATAGCCGAAACGGGCGATGAACTGCTCCGGCGACAGCTTCGTCTGCGCGGCCAGGCGCGCCAGGAAGAGTTGGTTCTGGGCGTGCTCCGGCTTCAGGCGGATCATGAAGCGATAGGCCGACTGATAGATGGACGAATCCACGTTCACCATGCGCACCCGCGTGCGGCCCGTCTTCGGGTCCACGAACTCCTCGTAGGGCACGGGCACGACCTGGTTGTTCTGGATGGTGATCGTGGCGCCGCTGCCTCCCTGCGCCAGGTAATCGGCCGCGCCCTGGCCCAGGCTGATGGTGTAGTCAATGTCGTAGGCCACCGGATCGGCGCAGCGCAGCTCGTAGCCCAGCTCCTTGTCCACCAGGCGCATCTTCACCCCGACGCTGTTCAGGGTCTCCGCGACCTTCTTCTTCAAGATGTCCGAGAAGTTGATCTCGGCCAGGCGGATGTGGCCGTGCTCGTCTATCTCCGCGCCATCCAGGTCCTTCAGATCGTCTTTGGCGAGCTGCTCGACGATGCCTTCCGCCACGATCGCCACGCCGTGATCCCGGCCCTCGGCCAGGCGGCGGATGATGGAGGTGGCGATGATGTCTACCACATGCTGGAGGCGGATCGGCTTGCCGCGCCACTCCTCGGCGATCACCGTCAGGGTGGCGCCGGCGCTTTTGCCGATGCCCAGCGCCAGATGCCCGGCCTGGCGTCCCATGCTCACCACGATGAACCAGCCCGGATTGGTGCGGGCATCCTCCATCATGTTCATCACCAGCCGCGTGCCCAGCTCGCGCGCGGTCTCGAAGCCGAAGGTCGGGATCCCTTCGGGCAGGGGCAGGTCGTTGTCAATCGTCTTCGGCACGTGCACCGAGCGGATGTTGATGCCCATCTTCTGGGCCTGTTCGGTCACGCGGCGCACCGAATACGCCGTGTCGTCGCCGCCGATGCCGATCAGGGCGGTGATGCCCGCCTCGAGCAGCGCGTTCACGCAGCGGCGCAGGTCCTCTTCCGATTTGGTCGGGTTGGCGCGCGAGGTCCGCAGGATGGACCCGCCCTGCATGTGGATGCGGCTCACGTCGTTGATCGTCAGCGGCGTGCAGTTGATCTTGCCGGCCATCAGGCTCTTGAACCCATCGTAGATGCCCAACACCTGCATCCCGTGATTGATGGCCGTGATTGTGGCGGAGTGGATCACGCCGTTGATGCCGGGCGCGGGCCCTCCGCCGACCAGAATACCCAACGTGGGCGTAAGTGGTTCTTTCATGGCTTAATCGTTCCTCCAGAAGAATATACAAAAAAAGCTGGCCATGCGCGGCGCGGCGCCATTGGCCAGCTTCTCGGTGAGAGAATCACGCCACAACGTATCTATGTTAGATTAACACGCGAATTTTGAGTATGACGCGTATCAGTCAACCCGTCATATTCCGCCGCGCCGGGCGCGCATCTCCTGCGGCAACAGCGCGGCGTAGAAGAAGCGGAACGCGGGCGTCGGCACGCCCAGCGCATCGCCGAAGCGCACCATCACGCCGATCAACGACTCCAGCTCCGACGGCTTGCCGTCCATCACATCGCGTTGCATCGAGGCGGTCTGTTCGGCCGCCATCGCGTCGCAGAAAGCCATCGTGCGGCCGACGATGTCCTGGTCCAGGGCGATCCCTTTGGCGCGCGCCACGGCCTCCACTTCGCGCATGGCCTCTTCGAGCAGGCGCCGTGTGGGCGGACAGGTCATGATCTCGCCGGCCGGCACGCGCGCCACCGCGCCGACCCCGCTGAACGGCGCAATGAAGATGAACTTGCTCCAGAGCGCCTTTTGGATGTCGGTGGTCGCCTCGGCGACCGCGCCCGCGGCTTGCAAGGCCGCCACGATCGCCTCCACGCGCGGGGTGATCCGGCCGTCCAGCTCGCCGACCACCACCCGGCGGAACTGGCTGATCTGCTTGATGACGCCGGGCGCGGCGATGTAGCTGCCCACCTGACATAGCCCGCCGATCACGTGTTCGCGGCCCAGCGCGGCCGCGGTGCGCTCGGCCGCGTCAATGCCGTTCTGGAGGGGCACGACGGTCGTCTGGGGGCCGATCAGCGGCCGCATGGCCGCGAGCGCGTCGTCGAGATGGTAGGTCTTGGTGGCGAACAGCACGTAATCCACCGGGCCGACGGTTTCCGGGACATCGGTGGCCGCGGCCGGCGCGATCGCGAAATCGCCGTGGACGCTCTGCACCTGCAGGCCGTGCGCCCGGATGGCCGCCAGATGCTCGCCGCGGGCGATGAACGTCACGTCGTAGCCGGCCCGGGCGAGCAGCCCGCCGAAATACCCGCCCACGCCGCCGGTCCCCATCACTGCAATGCGCATCGTCTCTCTCCTTGTTGTGTACTTCAGTGCCCATCTCCGCCTCTGGCCCCTGCTTGCTGCTCGCGCAGCGGTACGCCCCAAAGGCACAAAGGTCGGGATGGGAGCTGATTCGGTAGACGCATCCTTACACCCATCTCGCCATAATGTCAAGATGCGGGTAGGCTCAGACGGACTTGCGTTGATCCACCAGGTTACCAGGTTCAACTTGCTTGACTTTCGCAAAGCTGTGGTATAATTATTACACTCGTGATTGCGCACAAAGTAACGCGAGACCATCACCACCCTATGAGCTACGAGATCGGTGAACGCAATGGAGCCATTCATCTCTATGATCTCGGCATCAGGTGTGCCGGCTCTTGCGCGGCGCGCCTTCTTTCTTCCTGACTGTCAGCGCCCTGTCATCGTAGGCTTCCAGGCAAGGCTCGATCATCGCACCGGGCCTTCCTGTGTTCTGGCCGTGCCTGTCTTCAAATCTATATCTCACAAGGAGGCGAGACCATGAAGAAGTTGTTCGTCGTCGTCAGCATGCTGGTTGTCCTGAGCATGCTCCTCTCGGCCTGTGCACCGCAGGCCACGCCGGCGCCGGCCCAGCCGGCCGCCAAGGCCGAGCCGACCAAGGCCCCCGAGGCCAAGCCGGCCGAACCCACGAAAGCCCCTGAGCCGACCAAGGCGCCGGCCGCTGCTCCTACAAAAGCTCCTGAGCCGACCAAGGCGCCGGAACCGACCAAGGCTCCGGCGGCCCCCACGGCGACCGCCGCGCCGCGGCCGACGCCCCCTCCGGGCCGCGTGGTGGTGGAGTTCTGGTATGGCCTGGGCAAGCCGCTGGGCGACGTGCTTGAGGCCATCGTGATGGACTTCAACAAGTCCCAGGACAAGTACTACGTAGATCCGATCTACAAGGGCGGCTATGCCGACACGATGAACGCGGCCATCGCGGCCTTCCGCGCCGGCAAGGCTCCGCACATCGTCCAGATGTTCGAGGTCGGCACCGCCACCATGATGGCGGCCAAGGGCGCGATCAAGCCGGTGTATCAGTTGGCGCAGGAAACCGGCTGGAACCTCGACCCCAACATCTACATCCCGGCCGTGCGCGGCTATTACAGCGAAGGGGACAAGATGATCTCCATGCCGCTGAACAGCTCGACGCCGATCTTGTATTACAACAAGGATGCCTTCAAGAAGGCCGGGCTGGACCCGAACAAGCCACCTCAGACCTGGGCCGAACTGCGCGCGGCGGCGAAGAAGCTGGTAGAGAGCGGGGCAACCAAGTGCGGCTTCACTTTCGAGTGGCCCACCTGGACGCAACTGGAGAACTTCTCGGCCATCCACAACGTGCCGCTGGCCACCAAGGCGAACGGCATGCTGGGCATGGACGCGGAACTGTTGTTCAACAGCGACCTGCACGTCCGCCATCTGCAAACCCTGATTGACATGCAGAACGAAGGCTCGTTCAAGTACGGCGGCCGCGATGGCTCGGGGACCGTGCTCTTCCCCTCCGGCGAGTGCGGCATGATCCATGCCTCCTCGGCCGCGCGTGCCCGCATCAAGAACGAGTCCAAGTTCGACTGGGGCGTGACCTATCTGACCTACTACGATGACGTGCCCGGCGCGCCGATCAACTCGATCATCGGCGGCGCCAGCCTGTGGGTGATGAACTCGCCGGGCCGCACCGCGGAGGAGTACAAGGCCGTGGCCGAGTTCTTCAAGTACATCAGCCGGCCCGAGGTGGACGCGCGCTGGCATCAGGAGACCGGCTACCTGCCGATCACGCACGGCGGCTACGAGAAGACCAAGGCCGATGGCTTCTACGAGAAGAATCCGGGCGCCGATTTGCCCTACAAGCAGTTGACGCGCACCCAGCCGACCGAGAACTCGCGCGGCCTGCGCCTGGGCGATATGCCGCAGATCCGCATCATCGTCTACGAGGAGTGGGAGAAGGCGCTCCAGGGCCAGCAGACGGCCAAACAGGCGATGGACAACGCCGTCAAGCGCGGCAACGAGGTCCTGCGCGCGTTCGAGAAGACGTATAAGTAAAAATGGTTTTTGCCTGGCTTTGGATCGCGGCGCTCCAGCGCTGCGATCCAAAGCCAGGGCGCCGCAATCCAAAGTCGGGGCGCACGATCGGGCGCCCCGACTCCGGAGAGGAATAATGGAGGATGAGATCTCTCCGAAAGGAATACGATGCAACGTCGCGTAATCTTCAACAATCGCATCTTGCCCTACTTCCTGCTCCTGCCGCAGCTCATCATCACCGGGGTCTTCTTCTTCTGGCCCGCGGCCCAGGCCATCCAGCAGTCGGTGCTCAAGCAAGATCCGTTCGGCCTGCGCACGCAGTTCGTGTTTCTCGATAACTTCCGCACGGTGCTCAGCGATCCGCTCTATCTGGAAGCGTTTCAGGTGACCATCGTCTTTTCCCTGGCGGTCACCCTCTTTGTGATGGTCGTGGCCTTGTTCCTGGCCGTGATGGCCGACCGCCAGATTCGCGGCGCGCAGACCTATAAGACCCTTCTGTTGTGGCCCTACGCGCTGGCGCCCGCAGTGGCCGCGGTGCTGTGGAACTTCATCTTTCATCCTTCCATCGGCATCTTCGGCAAGGCGCTCAACAGTTGGGGGCTCCATTGGGATTATCAGCTCAACGGCACGCAGGCCCTCCTGCTCGTCATCCTGGCGTCCTCCTGGAAGCAGATCGCCCACAACTTCCTCTTCTTCCTGGCCGGGTTGCAATCCATCCCGATCGCCGTGGTCGAGGCGGCCACCATTGACGGCGCAAACTCGTGGCGGCTCTTCCGCCGGATCCTCTTTCCTCTCCTTTCGCCGACGACCTTCTATCTCCTCACCATCAACATGGTCTTTTCGTTTTTCGACACCTTCGGCGTGATCCACGCGCTCACCCACGGCGGGCCGGGCCGGGCCACGACCACGTTGATGTACAAGGTGTACATGGACGGCTACGTCAATCTGAACCTGGGCCATTCGGCCGCCCAGTCGGTCATTTTGATGATCATCGTGAGCGGACTCGTCTGGCTCCAATTCCGCTCGATGGAAGGCAAGGTGCACTACGCATGATCGCCAGACAAACCCGTAACCTCCCGGTTCATCTCGTCCTGATCACCGCGGTCATCCTGTTCGCGTTCCCGGTCTATCTGGCCTTGATCGGCTCGACCTGGGATGCCGGCGTCATCGGCCGCGGGCAAATGCCCCTGACGCCGGGGCCTTTGTTGATCCCCAACTATACGAACGCCCTGACGAGCGCTCAGGGCAGCCGCATCACCGGCTATCCGGTGCAGGTCTTGCTCTGGAACAGCGCCAAGATGGCGTTGGCCATCACCATCGGCAAGATCGTGATCTCGATCCTGTCGGCCTATGCCATCGCCTTCTTCCGCTTCCCGCTCCGCTCGTTCTTTTTTGCGCTGATCTTCCTCACCCTGATGTTGCCCATCGAGGTCCGCATCGCGCCGACCTACAAGGTGATGAGCGACCTGGGGCTGATCAACAGCTTTACCGGCCTCACCGTCCCGCTGATGGCCTCGGCCACCGGCACGTTGCTCTTCCGGCAGTTCTTCCTGACGATCCCCGACGAGTACGTCGAGGCGGCCAAGGTGGACGGCGCAGGGCCGATGCGCTTCTTCTGGAGCATCGTCCTGCCGATCTCGCGCACGAACATCGCGGCGCTCTTCGTGATCCTGTTCATCTACGGTTGGAACCAATACCTGTGGCCGCTGCTCATCACGACCAGCCGCGACATGGAGACCATCGTCGTCGGCATCGTCAAGATGATGGGCACCGGCGAAGCGCAAACCGACTGGAACCTGATCATGGCGAGCACGGTGTTGGCGCTCTTGCCGCCGGTGTTGATCGTGATCCTGATGCAACAGTGGTTCGTGAAAGGGCTGGTGCAGACGGAGAAATGAGCCGTCTCGCCCACATTTGAAATATCTGGATACAGAATGAGTCAGACGATTCGCATATTTTGGACGCTGGGCCTGTTGGCGTTGGTGCTCGTCGCGGCGACGTGCAACGGCCCGGTCGCACCGCAGCCGACGCCGCAGGCCGCATCTCGACCTCTGCCGCAGGAGACGGCGACACCGATGAGTACAAGGACTCTGAACATCGCCCACCGGGGCGCGCGTTCGCTGGCCCCGGAAAATACGTTGGCCGCGGCCCGCAAGGCGCTGGAGATCGGCGCCGACATGTGGGAGCTGGACGTGGCCATGACGGCCGACGGCGTGCCGTTCGTGGTGCACGACGATACGCTGGAGCGCACCTCCAACGTCAAGGCCGTCTTTCCCGACCGCCGGCCCTGGAGCAACCATTTCTTCACCTGGGCCGAGGTGCAACAGCTTGATTTCGGGACCTGGTTCGTAGAGAGCGACCCGTTCAAGCAGATCGCGGCCGGCCAGGTGACGCCGGCCGAGCTGGCAAGCTATCGCGGGGAGAAGGCGCCCAGCCTGCGCGAGGCGCTCGTCTTCACGCGCGATCACAACTGGCGGGTCAATGTGGAGATCAAAGACCTGTCCGGCACGGCCGGCGATGCGACGGTCGTGGAGAAGGTCGTGGCGCTGATTGACGAGCTGGGCATGGCCGACCGGGTGCTGATCTCCTCCTTCAACCATCGCTACCTGGAGCGCGTCAAGCAGGCCAACCCCGCCATCGCCACCGCGGCGCTGGTGGAGCGGGCCGTTCCCGACCCGGTGGCGCTGCTCAAGCGGCTGGCCGCGCAGGCCTACAACCCGCGCAACGGCCAGATCGCGCCGGCCGAGATCGGCCAGCTCCGCGACGCCGGCTACGATGTGTACATCTGGACCGTCAACGACGAGGCGACCATGCGGCAACTGATCGCCGCGCGCGTCAGCGGCATCTTCACCGACTTCCCTCAGCGCCTCAAGCCCCTGACGGCATCCCATCCATAGCAGAGCAGACGCCCTCGTCCCGGGCGCAATGTAAAGCGAGCTTTAGCTCGTTATGCACCGTAAGGCGAGCTGAAGCTCG
>Ga0209227_1001931_pt1 | contig 15433 bp, 14 predicted proteins | sample YNPBryantNP2012_FD_185815 | JGI IMG/M metagenome (GOLD analysis project Ga0209227, IMG submission 185815) | Anoxygenic and chlorotrophic microbial mat microbial communities from Yellowstone National Park, USA - YNP Bryant NP 2012 (SPAdes)... ...
GCTCTCAATTGTGCTTAGTCTACGGCTTCAAGGAGCGTTGTCAAGAGCACGGTGCGGCTGGGTAGGGGTTACCGGTGGGAGAACACCGGAGAGCGCAAGGCCTATGTACCACCGGCCCTGGGGGAGGGTTCGAGGAGCGCCAGGTGCGTGGCCAAAGCCGGCAGGTCCGCCACGGTGCGCAGCGCCAGGGGGGAGGGCTTTTCCAGCACGAGCTTGGCTGCCACCACCGCTTGGCGAAACCCCAGTGCCTGGGCTTCCCGCAAGCGGGCGTCCCCCCGCCCCACGCCCCGCACTTCCCCCAAAAGCCCCACCTCCCCGAAGAACACCGCCTCCGGAGGGAGCGGCTTGTCCGCCAGGGAAGAAAGCACCGCGGCTACCACCGCCAGGTCCGCCGCGGGCTCCTCCACCTCCACCCCGCCCACCACGTTCACGTACACGTCCCGGTCCGCCAGGCGCACGCCCAAGCGCTTTTCCATCACCGCGAGAAGCAGCGCCAGGCGCCCCGGGTCGAACCCTTGGGCCACTCGCCGGGGGTTCAGCAGCGGCGAGCGGGAAACCAGCGCCTGCAGCTCCAAGCAAAGCGGGGTGAGCCCCTCCAGGATCACGGTGACCGCGGAGCCAGGGGCTCCGGGGATGCGGTCAGCGAGCAGCGCTTGGGAGGGGTTGGCAACCTCCGCGAGCCCCCGCTCCCCCATGGCGAAGAGCGCCATTTCCATGGCGGGTCCGAAGCGGTTTTTCGTGGCCCGCAGCACCCGGTGGGCATGGGCGGGGCTGCCGGAGAACTCCAGCACCACGTCCACCAGGTGCTCCAGGGATTTGGGGCCGGCCACGGTGCCGTCCTTGGTGACGTGCCCTACCAGCACCACCGGCGGCCCGCCCCCCTTGCCCAGCTCCGCCACCCGGGCCGCCACCTCCCGCACCTGGGTGACGCTCCCCGGGATCGAGGGCACCGCTTCGCTGCGCATCGCCTGCACCGAGTCCACCACTAAAAGCCGCGGCTTGGTGCGCTTCGCCGCCTCCAACACGGCCTCCACGCTGGCCTCGGCCAGCAGCAACAGCCCCGAAGCGCGGCACCCCAACCGCTGGGCGCGGAGCGCCACCTGCTGCAGCGATTCCTCGGCGCTGGCGTAAAGTACCGGCCCCTCCCGGGCCACGTGGTCGGAAAGCTGCAGCAGCAGCGTGGACTTGCCCACCCCGGGCTCGCCAGCCAAAAGCACCAACGATCCCGGGACCAGCCCGCCCCCCAGCACCCGGTCGCAGCCGGCAAGACCCGTGGTCAGGCGCGGGGCTTCCGCCAACTGCACCGCCGCCAAAGGGCGAGGCTCGGGAGTCCGTGGGGAACGCGTTCGCGGCTTTTCCGGCTGAGGCTCGAAGGTGTTGAAGGCACCGCAGCTGGGGCAGCGTCCCAGCCATTTGCTGGACTTCTGGCCGCAGTGGGTGCACTCCCAAACCGGCAAGGTGGCGCCTTCCTTCCTGGCTACTTGCCCCCAAAGGAGGCGGCGGTGCCCAGGAGGTACTTCAGGTCCTCGTCCCTCCAGGTGATCCCCGCCCCCACGAAAGCCGAGGAGCGGGCGGACCAGCGTGGGTCGTCCCAGCCGGCGAAAGCAAAGATGTTGGGGGTGAGGAAGTAGCGGCCTTCCAGCCGCAGGTGGGGGGGCTTGATGTCCCGGTTGAAGTCGTAGGCTTCCAGGGTGAGCTTCAGCTTGCGCTGGAGCAGCTCGTGGTCCAGGCCGAACCCCCCTACGGATTCGAAAAGCCCGGCGCGCACCGTGGTGTTCCCCAGGTGGTAGCCGATTTGCGCGTTCACCGTGGAAGCGTCGGTGATCTTTTGCTTGGTTTGCACGTAGGTTTCCTTGTGGCCGTCGGGGAACGTGGTGGTGACGGTTTCCTGGGTGTTGCGCACCCGCCCGTAAGGGGAGTCCACCAGCTCCAGGCGGAAGAAGCGCTTTTCGGTGGTGTGCAAATCGAAACCGAAGGCGCTGCGGGAATCGTCCAGGCTGGGCAAGCTCTCGGTGCGCAGCACCACGTCCAACCGCCAGCGCTCGGCGCGGCCGATGGTGTTCTTCAGGCTCTGCACCCCGGATTCCACGGCCTTCAAGGTGCTGTTGAGGTTGTCCACGGTGGCCTCGTCGTTCACCAGCTTGCCGATGGATCCCTCCCCCCGGGCGATCTTCGTGGTGATTTGGTTGAGGTTGTCCGCGGAGGTGCGCAGCCTAGCCGAGAGGTCCTTGAGGTTGGCGATGGTATCGCTCACGTTGCTGCGGTTTTCCGCTACCACCGAATCCACGTTGTCCGCGAGGCGCTGGAGCTTTTCCGCGAGCTTGGGGAGCTCCTGCTTGAGCGTGGCGGAAAAATCCCGGAAGTTGGCCAGGGTTTGGTCCACGTTGGCGCGGTTCGCCGCCACCAGGTTCTTGGTTTCCGCCACCAGCTGCCGGATGTTGTCGAGGATCTCGTTGAGCTTGGCGGTACCCTCGTCCCCTCCCAGGGCGCGGCGCAAGCTGGCGGTGACCTCCTTCACGTCCGCACCGATGTCCGAGGCGGTTTTCAGCACCTGATCGAAAGCCACCGGGCTTTGGCCGGAGAGCACGGAGCCAGGGGGCAGGGGGGGCGCGTCCAGCGGCCCGGGGTAGAGCTCCACGTACTTGTCCCCCAGCATCCCCAAGCTGGTCACCTCGGCCCAGGCTCCCTGGTGCAAACGCACCTGGGGGTCCAGGCTCAGGGTCACCCGGGCGCGGCTGCCCACCAGCTCGATCCGCTCCACGATCCCCACCCGCACCCCGGCGATGCGCACCGGGCTTTTCTCGTCCAGCCCCGCCACCGAGGGGAACTCCGCTTGTACTCGAAAGCGACCGGCCTTTTCCCCCAGGGGGATTTCCTCGATCTCGATGATGAAGATCGCCAGGATCACCAAGGCGACCAACATGAAAGCCCCAACTTTTGCGGTTTGCGTCATGCTACGTCCTCCTCTACGGGTTGCCCCGCTAGGAAGCTCTGGATGTACGGATCGGGAAGCTGGCGAAAGACCTCGGGAGGGGCCGCCGCGAGGATCCGCCCGTCCCGGAGCATGGCGATCCTATCGGCGATGCGGAAGGCCGATTGCATGTCGTGGGTGATGGTGACCATGGTCACCGGCAGCTTGTCGCGCATCTCCACGATCACCCGGTCAATGGCTGCGGCGGTGATGGGGTCCAGGCCGGTGTTGGGCTCGTCGAAGAGGAGGATTTCCGGCTGCAGGGCGATGGCCCGGGCGAACCCCACCCGCCGCCGCATCCCCCCGGAAAGCTCCGCGGGCATCTTGTTCTCGATGCCGGAAAGGTGCACCAAGCTCAAGCACTCCCGCACCCGGGCGGCGATGGCCTCCTCGGAAAGCTTGGTGTGGCGCCGCAGCGGGAAGGCGATGTTCTCGAACACGTTCATGGAGTCGAAAAGCGCCCCCTCCTGGAACGCCATGCCGAACTTGCGGCGGATCGCCAGGCAGCGCTCCGGCTCGGCGCACGCCAGGTCTTCCCCGTCCACGATCACGTGGCCCTGATCCGGCTGGATGAGACCGATGAGGTGCTTCAGGAGCACGCTCTTGCCCGCCCCCGAGCCCCCCACGATCACCAGGGACTCCCCGGGCCACACCTCCAAGTTCACCCCCTGGAGCACCTTCTTGCCCGCGAAGGATTTCCACAGATCGATCACCGCGATCTTGGGGGTTTTGCTGCGGCTCGGGCCTTCCTGCTGCACCTGCACCTCCGCTAGAAGAGGATCTTGGTGAGGAAAAAGTCCGAAAGCAGGATCACCAGGGAAGCCATCACCACCGCCGCGGTGGTGGAGCGCCCCACCCCTTCGGCACCACCGCTGGTGAAGAACCCCTTGGTGCACCCGGTGACCGCGAGGATCAGCCCGAACACCGCGGCCTTGATGAGGCCGGAGAACACGTCGTTGAGGTCCAGGTACTGGAAGGTTTTTTCCCAGTAGACCACGGGGTTGGCCCCCATGAGCCCCACCGCCACCATGTACCCCCCCAGCACGCCCACGCCGTCGGCGAACGCCACCAGGAACGGCAGCATGATCGTGGAGGCCCCCACCCGGGGCACCACCAGGTACTGAATGGGCTCCACCGCCATGGCGTAGAGCGCGTCGATCTGCTCGGTGACCCGCATGGTTCCCAGCTCCGCGGCGAAGGAGGAGCCGATGCGCCCGGCGATCATCAGCGCTGCCAGCACCGGGGCTAGCTCCCGGGTGAGGGAGAGGGAAACCACCGAGGCCACGAACCCCTCGGCGTGGAACCGGGCGAACCCCCGGTAGGTCTGCAGCGCCAACACCATCCCGGTGAAGAGCGCGGTGAGCCCCACCACCGGCAGGGAGTCCACCCCAACCCGCACCATCTGCCGCACCCACTCCCGGAAATCGAAGGGCTTGCGGAAGGTCCAGAGGAAGGCGCTGTGCAACACGTAAAAGAACCGGCCTACCTCCTCGAACACCGCGATGGCGCGGCGGCCGAGAGCTTCAAAAAGCAGGGTGAGCGGCTTCATCGGCGAACTCTGGGTCGGAGAACAGCGTGTACGGCTCCAGGTACACCAGGGTAAAGCTGTCGGTGGGGCCGTTTCTTTGCTTGGCGATGATGATTTCCGCTTTGCGCTGGTCCTCCATGGTTTCCTCCTCGGCTTTCGGCAGCGTCCTGCGGTGGATGAAGATCACCACGTCCGCGTCCTGCTCGATGCTCCCCGATTCCCGCAGGTCCGAAAGCTGCGGCCGGCCGTCCCCCCCGCGCCGCTCCGGCTGCCGGGAGAGCTGCGAAAGCGCCACCAGGGGCACGTTCAGCTGCTTGGCCACCATCTTCAGCCCCCGGGAGATGGCGGAAACCTCCTGGGTGCGGTTTTCGGTCTTGGTGCCAGAGTTCATGAGCTGCAGGTAGTCCACGATCACCAGGTCCAGCCCGTGCTCCATGGCCAGGCGCCGGGCCTTGCCCCGCAGCTCGAGGATAGAAAGCGAGGCCGCGTCGTCTATCCACAGCGGCGCCTCGGCCAGCTCGTCGGCGGCGCGCACCAGCTTTTCCCAGTCGGTGGGGCCTCTGCCCGGCTTGAAGCTGATGTGCCCGCTGATGATGCGTTCCAAGCTCACCTTGGCTTGGGCCGCCAGGAGCCGCCGCACCAGGGCTTGGGCCGACATCTCCAGGGAGAAGAACAGCACGTGCTTTTTCAGCTTCACGGCAGCGTGGGCGGCGATGTTCAGGGCCATGGCGGTCTTCCCCACCCCGGGGCGGGCGGCGAGGATGACCAGCTCCTGGGGCTTGAGCCCGGAGGTGAGCTCGTCCAAGCGGCGGAAGCCGGTTTCCAGCCCCACGAACGGGTGGGCTTGTTGCCGCACCTGCTCCAGGTGTTGCAGCTCGGCGTGGGCCAGGTCCCCCACCCGCTGCGGGCCGGTTTGGATCGCCCGGTCAGCGAGCTGCAGCACCAGCGTTTCCACCTTGTCCAGGATGTCCAGGGCCCGGCCACCCTCCTGGCCAGCTTCCACCATGATCGAGCCGGAAACTTGCAGCAGCGCGCGGCGGATCGCCTTTTCCCGGACGATCTCCGCGTAGTGCTCCACCCCTTCGGGGTCCGGGAGCTCCTGGGCCAGCTGGGCCACCACCGCTGGGCCGCCCACCCTTTCCAAAAGCCCCAGCTGCTCCAGCATGGCCACGGTACTCACCACGTTGATGGAGTTGCTTTGCCCGGAAAGCGCGATGAAGGCTTGGTAAATGAGCTGGTGCGGCTCCAGGTAGAAGTCCTCGGGCTTGAGGATGTCCACCACCCGGAAGAAGCAGGTGCTGTCGTTGAGGATCGCCCCCAGCACCGCGCGCTCCGCTGCCTCGGAAAAGGGCAGGCGCAGCGGGGTAGCTTCCACCGCCTCCCGCGCCGTCATGGCACCCATGCGGCGTATCCTAGCACTTCAGCTCCCTTTCCAGCTCCCGCCACGGCGGCGCCGGCCGGGCTGGGTCGCTCCCTTAGAATGCCGGCGTGCGGGCTTACCTGGACTGCAACGCCACCATGCCCCCGTTCCCCGAGGTTTGGGAGCGCCTGGCGGGGCTGCAGCAGCTGCGGTTGGGCAACCCCTCCAGCGCCCACCAGGAGGGGCGAACGGCCCGCGGGCTTTTGGAGCAAGCCCGAGCCCAAGTGGCGGCGCTGGTGGGGGCGGCCAGCGAGGAGGTGGTGTTCACCTCCGGCGGCACCGAGGCCAACGCCATGGCTTTGTGGGGGTTGACGCTGGCGTTGGGGGGGCCTGCGGGGGTCACGGTGTACGTGTGCGCCGTGGAGCACCCCTCGGTGTTTGCCGCCGCCCAGAGCCTGGAGCGGCTCGGGGCGCGGGTGGAGGTGTTCCCGGTGGACTGGCAGGGGCGGGCGCAGCTGGCGGGGCTCGCGCCGCGCCCCCCGGCGGTGGTTTGCCTGCAGCTGGCCAACCACGAAACCGGGGTGCTCCAGCCGGTGGAAGTGCTGGTGGCGCAGGTTCGGCAGCCCCAGGTGCTGGTGCACTGCGATGCGGTGCAAGCGGCGGGCAAGCTCGGGGTGGATTTTCACCGCCTGGGGGTGGACACGCTGGCGCTTTCGGGGCACAAGCTCGGGGGGCTTCCCGGGGTGGGGGCGCTGGTGGTGCGCCAGGGGCTGGAGCTGCCTGCCTTGGTTGCCGGGGAACAGGAGCAGCGCCGCCGGGGAGGCACCGAGCCGCTGGTGGCTGCTTGCGCCATGGGTTGGGCTTGCGAGGTGCTCGCCTCCCGGAAGCAGCGGTGGGAGCAGGTGGCCCAGCTGCGGGACGAGCTGGAGGAGCAGCTGTTGGCCAAGGGGCTGGCGGAAGAGGTGTTTTCCCGCCTCGCCCCCCGGGTCCCCAACACCACCTGCTTCGCGCTGCCACCGCCGCTTCTCGGGCAGGTGGCGGTGGCCGCTTTGGATTTGGCGCAAGTTGCGGTATCCTCGGGTCCGGCGTGCAGCTCGGGAGCGAGCCGAGAGAGTGCCGTGGTGCGAGCTATGGGTTTCGGTGAGATGGCCAGCAGGGCGTTGCGAGTCTCCATGGGGCTTGCCACCACCCCGGAAGAGGTGGCCTGCTTGCTGACCGCGCTGGAGCGGCTGGTGCACCGGGGGGCCAAGGGATGATCGTCACCTGCCCCGCCTGCCGCACCAGTTACCAGTACGACGAGGCCCGCTTCGGCGATGCCGCGGTGAAGCTTTTGAAGTGCGCCAAGTGCGGGCAGGTGTTCGAGGTGCGCCGGCCGCAACCCGCTAGCGACGCCACCTCCACCCAGCAAATGCCGGCACCCGCAGCTGGGGCAGGAGACGCCACGCGCGTCCGCGGCAAGACCCACGAGGAAACCACCAAGCAAATTGATCTCCACAAGCTGGCGGTACAGCCCAGCGAGGAGCTGCCGCAGCTGGCACCGCTGCCCAAGGACCGGCGCTACTCCCTGGCGGTGATCCTCGGGGCGGATGCGGGGAAGGTGTTCCGGGTGGAAACCCCCCGGGTGGTGCTGGGGAGGGGGGCGGGGTGCGACATCCAGCTCGCGGACAGCGAGGTCTCCCGGCGCCACGCCATGCTGGAGATCCGCGGGGACGAGGTGCTGCTCAAGGACCTGGGCTCCACCAACGGCACCTTCGTGGAGGGGGTGCGGGTGCAGCAAGCCAAGCTGGAGCCCCAGCAGGAGTTTTCCTTGGGCACCACCACGCTGATGCTCATCGTCACCGAGTTGCGGGATTCGGAGCTCCCCTGAGGTTGTTGCCAAGGCCATGCGGGTGCTAGTGGCCATGTCCGGTGGCGTGGACTCCGCCGTGGCCTGCGCGCTCATGGCGCAGCAGGGCCACGAGGTGGTGGGGGTCACGCTGCACCTGGCGGATCTCTCCCGGGTGGGGCTGGGGGTTTCCCGCTGTTGCTCGCTTGCCGACGTGGAAAACGCCCGGGCGGTTTGCCACAAGCTCGGGGTGCCCCACTACGTGCTGGACATGGAAGGGGAGTTCCGCCGGGAGGTGCTGGAGTTCTTCGTGGAGACTTACCTGGCGGGGCGGACCCCATCCCCCTGCGTGCGTTGCAACTCCCGGGTGAAGTTCGGCCAGCTGCTGGAGGTGGCAGCCACCCTGGGGGCCGATGTGGTGGCCTCGGGGCACTACGCCCGGGTGGTGGTGGACGAGCAGGGCACGCCGCACCTCTACCGGGGGCGGGACCGGGAGAAGGACCAGTCGTACTTCCTCTTCGAGCTCGAAAGCCACCAGCTGGCCAAGGTGCGTTTCCCCTTGGGGGAGATGACCAAGGGGGAGGTGCGGGAGCTGGCCGCTTCGCTAGGGCTGCCCAACGCGGCCAAGCCCGACAGCCAGGAGGTGTGCTTCGTCCCCGAGGGCAAGCGCTACGTGGACGTGCTCCGGGCCCTGGCCCCGGAGCGGCTCCCCGGAGCAGGGGAGATCGTGGACACCGCCGGGCGAACCTTGGGGCGCCACCCGGGGTTCGTGGGGTTCACCGTGGGCCAGCGACGGGGGCTGGGGGTGGCCTCCGGGGAACGCCTTTACGTGCTGCAGCTGGACCCGAAGGCCAACCGGGTGGTGGTGGGGCCCGGGGAGGCGCTCTACAAGCGCCAGCTGGAGGTGGGGGAGGTGAACTGGTTGGTGCCCCCGCCACCGCGGCTTACTGCCCAGGTGCAGGTGCGCTCCCGGCACCAGCCTCAGCGAGCGGAGCTTTCGGTGGAGCGGGATCGGGTGCTGGTGCAGTTCGCCGAGCCGGTGCTGGCCCCGGCGCCGGGGCAGGCAGCGGTGTTTTACGCTGGGGAGGAGGTGTTGGGCGGGGGGTTCATCCTCCGCGCTTGGGACGAGGCCCCGGGGGCGTAGCGCTACATGGGGGGTTCGGGAGGCTGCCCGGGCCCTTGGGGGATCTCGCCGAAGTTGCGCTCGTAAATCGCGATGTTTTCCGCCAATGCCCGGAGCAGCTGCTTGGCGTGGACCGGGGTCATGACCAGGCGGGCTACCACCTGCACGTCCTCCCTCCCCGGCACGATGCGGCCGAAGTCCAGCACGAACTCAGCGAAGTTGTGCACGATGGACGCGAAGTTCGCGTAGGTCCCGAGGCTCACCGGGTCCGGCACGGTGATCTTGATCTGCCCTTGGCTCATAGCGCCTCCCGCAGCCATTCTAGAACAACGCCGCTTTCGCGTACACTGAAAGCTGATGGAGGCGATCGAAAGCGCTGTGCTGACTTCCTACGCTAACCCGTTAGCGCGGCTATGGCTTGGGCAGGAGGGCCCGTTGGTGAGCGTGATCGTCCGCACCACCGGGCGGCGCGAAACCTACCAAGCTCTCGAGAGCTTGGCACACCAACTCTACCGGCCCATCGAAGTGGTCTTGGTGGATGCCAGGGGGCAAGGGGTGCCCCCGGAGAAGCTTCCAGAGGGTTTGGAGGTGCGCTGGGTCCCGTCAACTCGCCCTCTTCGCAGGAGCGAGGCAAGCAACGTGGGCCTGGGGGCCGCCAAGGGGCAATTCGTGGGGTTCTTGGATGAGGACGACTTTCTGGCACGCACCCATATTTTGCGTCTGGTTGCGGCCCTTTTGGCGAATCCCCATTACCTGGTGGCGTACTCCGGCACTGTAACCGTCGGTCGCTCGGGGGGAGAAATTCTTTTCGCGAAGCCTTTTTCGAGGGCCAGGCTGCTCGCTGGCAACTTTATTCCCATTCACGCGGCTCTTTTTTCTCGCCGCGCGCTCCTGGAGGGCTGTGCTTTCGACGAAACTTTAGACTGCTTCGAAGATTGGGACTTCTGGCTGCAGCTCGCGGAACGAAGCTCTTTCCTGTGGCTACCGGCGGTCACTGCCTTTTATCGCGCGTCGGGCAGCTCGGGGGTAGGGGCTGCGGCGAGCCATTGGGAGCTCCCTTCCGGTTGGCGAAGAGTGCAGGAAAAGTGGGCGCGGAAGGCAGATGGTCCCGGCTGGGACGAGCAGGCAGCGAAGGAGCTCGCCGCTTTGGAAGCGGCGCTGGCGAAGAAAGAATCGCAGCTGGCCACAGTTGCGGCACGTTTGGCGGCAGCTGAAGCGGAGCTAATGTTCATCAAAACCAGCAGGTCCTGGCGCTGGACCGCGCCGTTTCGGGTGATTTCCAGAAAACTGCGCGGCCACAAGGGCCCGAGGTTTGAACCGGCAGATAACACGGTCAGTGTCGGATTCGCTTGGCTCACCGACTACAAGCCTTTTCCGCTCATTTCGGTAATTCTGCCTTGTTACAACGTTCAACGGAGCGAGGAGTTTCTGCGGGAAGCCATCACTTCGGTGGAGCAACAAGTCTACCCGGATGTGGAGCTGGTGGTGGTGGACGACGGCTCAACCGATGAGACTTTTTCCCTGGCTTGCCGCTTAGTGGAGCACTTATCTATCCCGGCGCGAGTCCTGCGCAAGGCCAACGGCGGGCAGTCCTCGGCCCGGAACGTGGGCGCCGGTGCAAGCCGCGGAGAGTGGTTGGCCTTTTTGGATCAGGACGATGCCTACTATCCGGAACGTTTTACAGCTGTTTTTCCCTATCTCGGAGCTCAAACCAATCTTGTCTACACCGACGCGGACACGATGCGTGCCGACGGAACGACCTTATGGGTTGGCATCCATCGCAACTTTGGGTGCGGTTGGCCTCATCCCATTGGCTCCGCCCGAGAGGCGATGACCCGCGATGTTTTTGTCGTTCCTGGTGTAATGACCGTGCGCACCGCGGCGTTTCGAGCGGTGGGCGGCTTCGACGAACGGCTCTCCGGCTATGAAGATGACGATCTGTTCGTGCGCCTTTGCCAACTAGGGGGTGTGAACTACGTTCCCGTATCTACGCTTCGCTGGCGGATGCACGCTTCAAGCGCCTCCCAATCACATCGCATGGTGCAAAGCCGGATTCGGTACTGGGACAAGCTCATGGGAGAAGTCGGGCGCATCGGCGACAGGGAACTCGCCAAAGAGGTGAACAGAAGGTTCGTCAGGGAGTTCGCGAGGCAAGCTCTGTGGTCGCTGAAAGATGGCAGCCCGGTGTTCGAAAGCAACGTTGAGGGGCTCGAGCGTGCCCTTGAGCGCGTCCCGCTCCGCCTTCGGTTGCCTTATACCTTTTTCCTGCTTCCTTGGCTCTGGTTAGCCAGGAGGTTCCCTTTGCTGCGGCGGCTCATTCGGACGCCACGAGAAGGCTGGGACGTGAGATGAAGAGCGGGACATCAACCGCTAGTTTTTGAGAGTAGGGTGCCGAGCGACAAAGCAGGAGGGGAAAATATTGCTCTGGAGGATCTGCGCCACTCGGAGCCGGGGTCTTCAGATGTTCTTTTCTGGGCTGGCTGGGAGGGGACTGAGAGCAACCTTCATCGTTGCAAAGTAGGCGCGCCAGGCCTCACTGAGCGGCCTTCGGCCTTTGCGCGTGAACGGCGCCGCAAAAAAACGCAGAGCCATGCCAAGAAGGATGAGCGTGCGCACGCCGAGCGAGACCCACTGGCCGTGGTGCTTCCTCCAATAGCGGAGAGCGTTTCGGTAGAAAATAGGAAGAAAACGCTCGAACCCCAGAATTGCGCGAGACGTGCCTACGTGGTGTCCGAAAACTGCTGTCGGCCAGAAAAGTATCTCGCCCTTTCGCCACAAGCGTCGGCAGAAATCCACGTCCTCGAACCAAGCAGGAAAGAATTGCTCGTCGAAACCGCCGATAGCGTGGAACACCTCTTTGCGTACCGCAAGAGCTGCTGCCGCAGGCTGCTCGACCGGGAAAGGCATGTCTCGGCTGCATTGCAGATAACGATCACGGGCAAGCCAAGGATTGCCAGGCCAGAGCTCGTCGAAGAGCAACAGCTCTCTCGCGAGTTGGCCGAGACGGGGAAAGCGCCGTAGCTGAAAAAGCGCGTTTCCCATCGAGCCCTTGTCGAGGTCTTGGAGCTTGGGAGCGAGCGCTACGGCCTGAGGATTTCGACGGAAGCCTTCCCATAGTGGGGTGAACGGATCCCCCAGGGCCACCGTGTCCGGGTTGAGCAGCAAAAGAATCTGGCCACTGGCCTGCTGCGCCGCCTGGTTGCAAGCAGCGGCGAAGCCACGATTGTGCTGGTTCCGTAGCACGACCGCGCCGGACCAACACCCGTGCAAAACGGATTGGGGGAAGGCGGGGCTCCCGTTGTCCACCACGAGGAGTTCCAAACGCAGAGGGCAGAGCTTACGGGCCTGGCTCAGGGACGCAACGCAGGCTGCGAACTCGGGCCCTGGGAACCAGGTAACCATCACGATGCTTATGTGCACAGGCTCCTTCATCAGGCCACTTTCCCCACGTTGCCCATTCTAACGGGGGTGGCCTTCGGGGTGTTTGACGCTGGGCTGGCCTGGCCGGTAGAATGCCTTGCGCGGGCTTTCACAAACCCGCCCGGAGGGAACCATGAGCGGCATGTATCGCATCCCCAAGCCCACCAACGAGCCCGTGAAGCAGTACGCTCCGGGAAGCCCCGAGCGGGCGTCCCTCAAGGCCAAGCTGGCTGCCATGCGCAGCCAGGAAATCGAGATCCCCTTGATCATCGGCGGCAAGGAGGTGCGCACCGGCAGGCTCGGCACCTGCGTGATGCCCCACCGGCACGGCCACGTGCTGGCCCGTTACCACAAGGCGGGGCCCCAGGAGGTGGCCATGGCGGTGGAGGCTGCCTTGGAGGCCCACAAGAGCTGGTCGCGCATGAGCTGGTACGACCGCGCCGCGATCTTCCTCAAGGCCGCAGAGCTTCTGGCGGGCCCCTGGCGCGACACCATGAACGCCGCCACGATGCTGGGACAGTCCAAGACCGTGTTCCAGGCGGAAATAGATTCCGCGTGCGAGATCATTGACTTCTGGCGCTACAACCCGTACTTCATGCAGCAAATCTACGAGGACCAGCCCTACTCCCCCTTGGGGCAGTGGAACCGGGTGGAGTACCGCCCCTTGGAGGGGTTCGTTTTTGCGGTGACCCCGTTCAACTTCACCTCCATCGGCGCCAACCTGCCCACCTCCCCGGCGCTCATGGGCAACACCGTGATCTGGAAGCCGGCCTCCACCGCGGTGTACTCCGCGTACTTCACCTACAAGCTCCTGGAGGAGGCGGGGCTGCCCCCGGGGGTCATCAACCTGGTGGTGGGGTCCGGGGCGGAGGTGGGGGACCCGGTGCTGGCCTCGGAACACTTGGCGGGGCTGCACTTCACCGGATCCACCGCCACCTTCCAAGCGATGTGGCGCAAGATCGCGGAAAACCTGCCCCGTTACCGCAGCTACCCGCGCATCGTGGGGGAAACCGGGGGCAAGGACTTCGTGTTCGCCCACGCTTCCGCCGATGTCCAGGCGCTGGTTACCGCGCTGGTGCGGGGGGCGTTCGAGTACCAGGGGCAGAAGTGCTCGGCGGCATCCCGGGCTTTCATCCCCGCCTCCCTCTGGCCCCGGGTGAAGGAGGAGCTCTTGGCCCAGGTGGCGGAGATCAAGGTGGGGGACGTGGAGGACTTCCGCAACTTCATGGGGGCGGTGATCGATCGCGCTGCCTTCGAGAGCATCGTGGGCTACATCGAGTACGCCAAAGCTTGCCCGGATGCGGAGATCCTCGCGGGTGGGACCTACGATGCCAGCGTGGGCTACTTCATCCAGCCCACCGTGGTGCTGGCCAAAAACCCCGAGCTCAAGCTGATGAAGGAGGAGATCTTCGGTCCGGTGCTGACGATTTACGTTTACGAGGATGCCAAGCTCGAGGAGGCTTTGACCATCTGCGACCAAGGCTCCCCCTACGCGCTCACCGGCTCGGTGTTCGCCCAGGACCGCCAAGCCATCGTGTACATCACCGAAAGGCTGCGGGACGCGGCGGGCAACTTTTACATCAACGACAAGCCCACCGGTGCGGTGGTGGGGCAGCAGCCGTTCGGCGGTGCCCGGGCTTCCGGCACCAACGACAAGGCGGGGTCCATGTGGAACCTGATCCGCTGGACCAGCCCCCGGGCCATCAAGGAAACCTTCGTGCCGCCGCGACATTTCGCCTACCCGTTCATGGGTGCCGAGTAACCGCGGCCAGAGCGCAGCGGGCCCTCTTCCCGGGAACCGCAAAAGATCGCAGCCCCTCGCCCCGGACCCCGCTGCGGCAGCAGCGAGGCGAGGGGCTTGTTTTCGCGGTCCGTCTCAGCTTGCCTCGGGGGGCGGGGTTTGCTTGCGCGAGCGCAGGTCGGCGAACAGCAGCCAGAGGCCGAACACGATCAGCGCCAAGGGCCACCAGTCCGCCAGAAAGCTCAGGTCCAGGGGGTAGAAGTTGTTGTACAAGGCCAAGGATCCCAAAAGCACCAGCACGAGCCCCACGGCGAGGTTGCCAGCTCGCCGCGCCGCGGTAGGGGTGGCGGGGCTGGGCTCCCCTAGGGGCGAGGAGGCGAGCTGGTAGGCGTCGATCATTCCGTAGAAGAACACGAACGCCACCACCACGCCGGAAAGGTCCGCGTGGTCCGCAAGCCAAATGCTTCCGAGAAACGCCGCCAGAAACGCTACGCCCCGTTGGGGCATCCCCAGGTACACGTGCCCCAGGCCCGGAAGCAGCGAGAAAAACGCCGCAAGCCCCGGGGCCTTCCGCGGCCGGGGGGGCGGTGGTGGGGTGTGGGCAAGCTCGCTCATGATCTTCCTTCCTCCTCGTGCTGGGAAACGCGCTTTTCGGGGGTGGGGTTCTGGGGGCCGGTGCCCAAGGTGGCGCGCCACAGCTCGAACGCCTTGGCTAGGGACTCCCGGGCCACCCTCTGGGTGTGGTCGAGCCACGTGCGCGCTTGCTTTTCCGCCCACCGCAAGCGGTTGGCCACCGCAGCCTTACCGTAGAACAAGGCGGTTTCCACCTTTTGCGCGGCTTGGCGCCCCAACCACTGCTGGTTGCCGCTGGCAAGTACCAGGGTGCCGGCCACGATGTACAGCACCGCCGCCGCCATCCGGGCACGCCGTGCCGCCGGGGCGATGCGGGGAAGGGCCACCGCGGCGAGACGGGGGAGCAGGGCCCCGGGGGGCTTGGTTTCCCGCCCCAGCTGCTTGCAGCTGGCCAGCACCTCCCAGCTCACCCGGCACGGCTGGCAGCTTCCCAGGTGCGCCGCCAGGAGCTTCCGCTCTTCGTCGGTGGCTTCCTCGTCGAGCACCGCCCCCATGCGGGCCACCGCCACCTCGCAAGGCTGGGGAAGGCGAGGCATGGCCGCAAGCCGCTGCACGAGCTCAGGGGGGGCGGGTGCGCTGCGCACCGCAGCCCCGGCTTGGCGCACCTCGGGCCAGGAGGCCACCAAGGCCTGGCAGGCGGGGCAGGAAGCCAGGTGGGAGGCCAGGGGCTCGGGGAGGGGCGAGCCCGATTCCAAGTGGCGCAGCACCTCCAGGCAGGCGGTCATACCCTTGCCTCCTGGGGGTTTTCCCCCAAAAGCCCGCGGATCGCCACCGCCAGCTCCCGGCGGGCGCGGTTCAGGCGGGACTTCACGGTGCCCAAGGGCAGGTCGAA
>Ga0209227_1001932_pt1 | contig 15418 bp, 10 predicted proteins | sample YNPBryantNP2012_FD_185815 | JGI IMG/M metagenome (GOLD analysis project Ga0209227, IMG submission 185815) | Anoxygenic and chlorotrophic microbial mat microbial communities from Yellowstone National Park, USA - YNP Bryant NP 2012 (SPAdes)... ...
AGACCCTGCGTGAGCACAGATTACGTCGTTGGACGCGGGGTCGCAGACCCTGCGTGAGCACAGATTACGTCGTTGGACGCGGGGTCGCAGACCCCGCGTGAGCACAGAGTACGTCGTTGGACGCGGGGTCGCAGACCCCGCGTGAGCACAGAGTACGTCGTTGGACGCGGGGTCGCAGACCCCGCGTGAGCACAGATTACGTCGTTGGACGCGGGGTCGCAGACCCCGCTTGAGCACAGATTACGAGGAGGTAAGCTCTCGTGAGCATTCCGGCAGAGTTTCTCAACCTGGCTCAGATCATCGTCTCGGTGGCCCTGCTGGTGGCGATCCTGGTCCAGGTCAAGGGCGAGGGGCTGGGCAGTTTCTTTGGCGGCGAAGGCGGCGGCATCTTTCGTACCCGGCGGGGTTGGGAAAAGACCCTGTTCAATTTTACTATCGTCCTGGGCATCGTCTTTTTCCTGGTCTCCCTGGGCAATGCTTTGGGGATCGGGCGCTAGATGGGCGGCCGGCGCATGCGCTGGCCCCTGGTATTGGCCCTGGTGGGGGCGCTCCTGGTGGGGGCGCTCCTGGTCTACCTGGGGTACACCGTCAGCACTGAGGAAGTCCCCGCTGTGGGGGGGACCTATATCGAGGGCCTGGCCGGCAACCCGCGGGCTATCAACCCCCTATATGCTGACCTGTACAGCGTGGATCGGGACATCGGCGCGCTGGTTTTTAACGGCCTGACCCGCATCAACGAGCGGGGGGAGATCGTGCCGGACCTGGCCGTGCGTTGGGAAGTCTCCCCCGATGCCCGACAGTACACCTTTTACCTGCGCCCCGAGGTGCACTGGCACGACGGCGCCCCCTTTGGCGCCGATGATGTGGTCTTTACCGCCGGCGTCATCCATACCCCGGCCTTCGATGGCAGCCCCTACCTTATCCAGGCCTGGCAAGACGTGCAGGTGGAGAAGGTGGATGCCCTCACCGTGCGTTTCACCCTCAAGGAGCCTTTTGCCCCGTTCCTGGAACAGACCACCCTGGGCATCATCCCCAAACACCTGTTCCGCGATACGCCGGTGGGAGACCTGGACCAGGCGGCTTTTAACACGCGCCCGGTGGGCACCGGCCCATACAAAGTCAAAGAGGTAGCGGCGGACCACATCCTGCTGGAGGCCTACGAGGGCTATCATGGCGCGCACCCCTATATCAGCAAGGTGGAGTTCCGCTTCTACCCGGACTATGACAGCGTCCTGGCGGCCTATCGCCGGGGCGAGGTGATGGGCGTCTCCCGCATTGCGATCAAGGACCTGCCCCAGGCCCGCACCCTGGAAAACCTGCGAGTCTATACCACTCGACTCTCCGGGTATCGCATCATCTATCTCAATCTGCGCGACCCCATCTTCCAGGACCCGCTGGTACGCCGGGCTTTGCTCTATGCCCTGGACCGGCAAAAGATCGTGGATGAGGTGCTAAGCGGTCAGGCCATTGTGGCCCATAGCCCCATCATGCCCAACTCCTGGGCCTATGATCCCACCATCCGCCAGTATCACTATGACCCGGCGCAGGCCCGCGAGCTATTGACCAGGGCCGGCTGGGTGGACAGCGACGGGGATGGCATTCGGGACCGGGATGGCGAAAAGTTCGAGTTTACCCTGGCAACCAATGACGACCCGCAGCGGGCCGCCATCATCGCCGAGGTGAGCCGGCAATGGGCGCAGGTCGGCCTCCGCGTCTACACCGAGACCCCCGGTTGGGTCGAGTTGGTCAGCGATTACCTGATCCCCCGCCGGTTCGACGCCGTGCTGACCGCCTGGGAACAGATGCCGGTGGACCCGGATGCTTACCCGTGGTGGCATTCCACGCAGATCACCGGCACGGGACAGAATTATGCCAGTTGGGTCAACCGCGATGCCAGCGAGGCTCTGGAACAGGCCCGGCTGACGCCGGACCGGGAAAAGCGTCTGGCCCTCTACCAGCAGTTCCAGGCTATCTTTGCTGACCAGGTCCCAGCTATCCTGTTGTTCTACCCCCTGTACCATTATGGTGTGGACAAAGAAGTGCGGAATGTCTACATCAGCCCCCTCATCGAGCCGGCAGACCGCTTCCGCCATATCGCCGATTGGTACATCAATACCCGTCGGATCACCATCCGGGAGCAGAGCACCGTCCGCTGAATCGTTCGGGCGGGATTTTCGCGCCTGGTCTCTAAAGATTCAATCAGGGCGCGAAGGAGCAGGTTTCATGATGGCCGATCCTGACGTGCCCCCAGGCGCAATGCCCAGCCGGGTCCGGCGGTCAAAGGCCCAGGCCCGGGCCAGCTACAACCGGTTGAGCCGGTGGTATGACCTGCTGGCCGGGAGCGAGCGGCGGCTGATTGACCGGGGAATAGACAGCCTGGGGGTCCAGGCCGGCGAAACGGTGCTGGAGATCGGGTGTGGCACCGGCTATGCCCTGCTGGCCCTGGCCCGCTCCGTTGGCGCGACAGGCCGGGTCTATGGCCTGGACATCGCGGAAGGGATGTTGCGCATCGCCCGAACGCGGGTCGGGGCGATGCGTGTGGCCGTGGGGTGTGGAGACGGGGCGCATTTGCCCTTTGTCGGGGGGCTGTTTGACGCGGTCTGGATGAGCTTTACCCTGGAGCTGTTCGACACGCCCGAGATCCCGGTGGTCTTGGGTGAGTGCCGGCGAGTGCTGCGCAGCGGTGGCCGGCTTGGCGTCGTCGCCATGTCCCGGCGGGGCAGCGGATGGCCCCTGCGCCTGTACGAGTGGACACACGAGCTGCTTCCCAGCCTGGTGGATTGCCGCCCGATCTTTTGCCGGGAGGCGTTGACCGTGGCCGGCTTTGCCGTCAGTGTGGCAGAGGACTTGCGCTTCTGGGGACTGCCGGTGGAGATAGTGGTGGGCCGGAAGCCGTAGGTGAGGTCTGGCGTACCAGCAGGTGTCCCAGCACGGCCCGCAGGTCCGCGCCAGCCCGGGTGCGCACCGGTAACCGCCGCCCGTCGGCCGGGAGATACATGCCGGCCTCGATCTCGACCACGCCGGCCGGTGTCTGGGGGTCCAGCACCAGTTCATAATCGTCCACGATCACCTCGCCCACGGCCCAACTGCTGGTGGGGCGCGTGCCCTGCACCGGCGGGTTATCCTGCCCGGCCCACTGGCGAGGCTGGGCGTCAATGATGTGGGTAAAGACGGTGTAATCCTCGCCCACCGGGCGCAGGGCCTGCCAGTATAGCGTCAGGCGGATCGTGTCCCCGGCCTTCACCGATGGCAGGTCCGCGCTCCCCTGCAATGTCTCCGCGGCCAGGGTATAGTCCAGCAACAGGAGATCATCCTGAAGGACGGCGTTGACGGGATGTTGGGCCGGGAGTCGCTCCTGGTCCACGAAGGTCGGGGCCAGATAGCCGTAGCTGCCCAGCCCCACCGCCACGATCAACGCGGCCAGTGGTCCCAGTTGGGCCAACGGCCTGCGCCAGGCCGCCACTACCGCCCCGGCCATCACCGATAGACTCAAGGCCACCAGGCCCAGCAACTGCCAGGGGTAGCGGATCAGCATTCCCCCCAGAACCCAGACCGGGGCCGCCACCGGCAATATCAGGACCAGCACGGCCAGCGTCGCCGTCAGGAAGAAGGCGATGTGTGGCCGGGGCGGCGTCTCGTCGCCAACAGCATCGGGGGCCACCTCGCTCGCGGTCACCAGGGCGACCAGGCCCAGGGCGGCCAGCCCCCCCAGCGCCACCCCGACTTGTAAGGGCAGGGTGTCGTCCGGGCCGGGGATACTGAGGCCCGTGCCCCAGGCAGGCAACAGGAGCTGGAAGGGGTAGACCAGGTGTTCGGCGGCACTCACCGGTGAGAGCAGGGACACTGGCCCGGCGACCCAGATCGGCACCCACAGCAACAGGCCCCCCAGACCTCCCAGGCCCAAGGCCACCGAGGTCATGAGCAAGGCCCGCCAGGTGCGTCGGGCAAGCGATTGCCACACCGCATAGGCCACGGTGAGGGCGAGGGCAGCGACGGCCAGACCCAACTGAGTCCATGTCAACGCCACTCCCGCGAGCGTCAGCCAGGGGAGCGCGCGCCAGCGCCCGGCCATCGCCTCATGAGCCTGCCATAACAGCCCAGGGAGCAACATATAGGCCAGCGCATCGGCCAGCGCGCCCCGCACATAGAGGGCGGCCAGGAAAAAGGGGGCGTAGGTGTAAGCCACGGCGGCCAGGAGCGCCGGGCGTCGGCCCCAGAGCTGGCGTACCAGGGCATACATCGCCAGGCCGGCGCCCAGGATGCTGGCCCCGAAGACGAACCTGACGGCGAACACCGGGTGCGCGCCCAGCAAGACCGGGGCCTCGGCCAGGTAGAACGGCAACGGGCCGCCGTCACTCAGGGCCGGGCTCCAGCCCGGCGTGAAGTGACCTCGCAGCAGGGCCTGGTGCAGCTCCACCACGTCATAGACGGCCAGCACGCCCTGGTGAGACTGCCACAGGCCGGGGAAAAAGAGCGGCCCCCAGACCGGGGCGATCAGCAGCAATACCAGGAACAGGTAAAGGTCCAGGCCATAGGTTGCTTTCATTGGTGGCTCGTGATTGGTTACTCGTTGCTGGTCGCTGGCCTATGGTCCCAGGTGGCCTTCTTGCTGATACCGGGCGAACAACTGGCCCCAGGGGGTCTCGGCGCGCCACCGGGCGTAGACCTTGCTCTCCTTGAGGGGCCAGTGGATGTAATCGTGGTTGAACTCGCTGATAAAGATGGGGATATTGACCAGCGGCGTGCGAAAGACGAGCTTTTGCAGGAACCGGGTGGGGCCATACCAGCCCAGCCAGCCCAGGAAGCGGTGGAACGACATCCCGACTTGAAAGCCCCACCGTTCGTCGGCGGCATCCGGGTCACCCACGATCTCGATCTCAGCCAGGTCACCTACGCCCAGGCCCCGCTCGTGGGCCAGGCGGATATAGGGGATGCTCAAGGGATCAAAGCCCATCATGGCCGCCGCCACAGCGTCAATGGCGGTCTGGTCGGCGCTGGCCAGGATGACGTTTTTGACCACCGGGCGCATGGTACGTGGGCCGGGGCCATCGCCGGCCGTGGTCCCGTCCATCACGGCGAAGATGCCCCGGTGGATCTCTTTCTGGATCGCCAGCAGGTCCACCAGGGTCTCGTGGATCCAGGTATGGGTATAGTGCCGATGCGTCGCCAGCAGGCCGCCGAAGGCGTTCTTCATCGCGCCGGTCGTCGTCGTGTAGATATGACATTTAACCGTGGGCAAATGCACAATATTCTTGCCGAAAAAGTAATCCGGGATGCGGATGCCTGCCGGGTAGATGTGGTCCAGGGCCAGCATCTGGGCCTGGGGTTTGTAGGGGACCCAGGTCATATCCTGGGGCTTGAAGTTGTACAGGACCGGGATGCCGTAATGCTTAAAGATGGGCACATAGTTGTTCAGGTCCTCGCCTTTGAAAGCGTCAATCACCACTGTCTGGTTCTGCACGCAGGATAGATCGGTATAGCCGCGCTGGCGTAGGGCCCGGATCGTGCCCTCTAACTGCCAGGGGGTGGTGTTGGCGCTGGGCATGGGATAGTGCCAGGAGATGTTATCCTTGAGAATGGTGGTGGCCTGGGGGTCCAGGGCCTCTTGCACCCCGGCCAGATCTAACAGACGGTCATAGTCTTGTAACACGGTCTCCGGCTGCGTGCGCAGCACAGCGACTCTGGCTCGCCTGGTCATGAGTCCTCCTTGTAATGAGCGATGGCCGGGGGATTATACCAGCGGCCGGGGCCGGCGTCAAATGGCCTGGCCGGGAGCGTTACACATTGGGGACATGGGAAGCCCGCAGAGGCCCGCTGGAGTCGAGCCTTCAGGGGCACGAACCGGCTAAGGCCTCGACTCCAGAGCCATGATCTGTCCCCAACGCGATACGCTCACCCCGGCCGGGGTTGCGATTTGTCTTTTAGCTGCCCCCGTGCTATAATTTGATTATTCGCTGTTGGTCCATTTCAAGCCGGAACCCGAAGGAATATGACTTCAGAACGGCCATACCGTATCCTCAAGATCGCCCCCACCTCTTTCTTTGCCGACTATGGCTGCCATGTGCGTATCCTGGAGGAAGCCCGGATTCTGCGCAAGCAGGGGCATCGGGTCACCATCTGCACCTATAATAACGGCCATGACATAGACGGGCTGGAGATTCGCCGGACCATACCCTTGCCGTTCCAGAAAGACGTCAATATCGGGTCCTCGCGGCAAAAGATCGCCATAGACGTGTTCCTGGCCTTCACCTGCCTGCGAGCCGTCTGGGCAGTGCGGCCGGATGTGATCCACGCGCACCTGCACGAGGGGGCCCTCCTGGGATGGGCCGCCGGTCTGACCCGCCGTGTGCCGGTGGTTTTTGATTTCCAGGGCAGCCTGGTTAGTGAGATGGTAGACCACCGCTTTCTCCGCCGCGACGGACCGTTTTTCCAGCCGATGCGCCGGCTGGAAGACACCATTGACCGCTTGCCCAGAGCCATCATCACCAGTTCCCATCACGCCGCCCACTTGCTGCAATGCGAATTTCGTTGTCCCGCCGACCGTATCCACGTCATCCCGGACTGCGTGAATGCCGATGTCTTTGTCCCCCGCTGGCTGGTGGGTCAGGAGGCCCCGGTGAGGGCCTTGAGAGCGGAATTAGGCATCCCGCCCCACCGTCAGGTGGTGGTCTATCTGGGTCTGCTGGCCGAATACCAGGGGACGACTTTGCTCCTGGAGGCCGCGCGTCACCTGATCGTGGCTGGTGGCCGGGATGATCTGCATTTCCTGATCATGGGCTATCCGGGTGAGGATTATTATCGCGGCCTGGCGATGCAGATGGGTCTGGGGGCCTATACTACTTTCACCGGCCGGATACCCTATCCCGCTGCGCCGCGTTACCTGGCCCTGGGGGATGTGGCTGTCTCGCCCAAGATCTCTGATAGTGAGGGCAGCGGCAAGCTGCTGAATTATATGGCCATGGGCCTGCCCATAGTGGCCTTTGAGACGCCGGTCAGCCGGGAGTTCCTGGGGGAACACGGCGTATATGCTCAGGTGGGCAACCCGGTGGCCCTGGCCGAGGCTATCAGCCGGGTAGTAGATGACCCGGCGACGGCGCAGGCCCAGGCCCGGGCCTTGCGCGCCCGCGCAGAACGAGACTTTACCTGGGCCGAGGCGGGCCGACGCATCGTCCAGGTTTATGACCGGGTTTGCCGACTGTGAACCATAGTGGCCCAGAAACGGTATAGTCAGACGTGCGGATCGCCTTCGTGGGCACCTTCGGGATGCGGCCCAAGGGCACGATGAGCAGCCGGGCCTTGCCGTTGGCGCAGGCCCTGGTGCGCTGTGGTCGAGGTTACCAGGCCCTGTTGGTCGTCCCTCCCTGGGACTGGCCGGCCGATGCCGGGCGTGTCGAGGAGCGGAACGGCGTGCCGGTGGTCTATGTCGCCTTGCCCCCGGCCATCCCCGTCCTCCGTGACGCCCTCATCACCTGGCGGTTGCTGCGCGCGGTGCTCGCCTGGCGGCCAGATGTGATCCACTGCTGCAAACCCAAGGGCTATGGCGGCCTGGTGTTATTGATCTGTTGGCTGGGGCGCAAGCTGGGTCTGACGCACCTTCGCCTGGTGGTGGATACCGATGACTGGGAAGGTCCCGGCGGCTGGGACGAACGTGGCCCCTACAACCTGGCTCAACGCCTGGTATTCCGCTGGCAAGAACCGTGGTTGTTGCGTCACGCCGATGCCGTGACGGTCGCCAGCCGAACCCTGGTGGACATGGTGCTGGCCCTGGGGGTGCCGTCGGCACGTGTCCATTACCTGCCCAACGGCGCCGGCTGGCAGGCCGATTGGCCGACCCCAGACGGGGCCGCCATCCGCGAGCGGCACGGTCTGGGCGCCGGGCCGGTGGTGCTCCTGTATACGCGCTTTTTCGAGTTTGACCCGGCCCGGGTCGGGACGGTCCTGGCCCGGGTGGTGCAGGCGGAGCCGCAGACCCGGCTGCTGGTGGTGGGGCGGGGCTTGACCGGCGAGGAGCGGGCGTTTGCGGACCAACTGCGCGCGCAAGGGCTGGCTGAGCGGGCCGTGTTCGTCGGCTGGGTGGAGGCCCCGGCCGTGCCACACTATCTGGCCGCCGGTGACGTGGCCCTTTACCCCCTGGATGACACCCTGCTGAACAGGACCAAGTGCCCGGTCAAGCTGATAGACCTCATGGCCGCTGGCCGGCCGGTGGTCGCCGAGAGGGTGGGCCAGGTGGCCGAATACATTGTGGACGGCGAGAGCGGGATATTGGTCCCCAGTGGCGATGTGGAGGCCCTGGCCGACGCAGTGGTAGCCCTGCTGCACGACGTGGACCGGCGTCGGTTGTTAGGCGCGGCCGCCCGCCATCGCATCTGGACACACTTTGCCTGGGATGTGCTGGTCCACCGGGCAGAACAGGCATATCAGACCTTATAGGAGACGCAAGTGACCAAAGTACAAGACGTAGCCCGGCGCATCACTGACAATGTCAATCAAGTCATCGTGGGCAAATCCTGGGAAGTGCAACTGGCCACCATCGCCCTCATCTGTCGGGGGCATATCCTGATCGAGGACATCCCCGGTGTGGGCAAGACCATGCTGGCCAAGAGCCTGGCCCGGAGCGTGGGGTGTACTTTCCGGCGTATCCAGTTCACCCCCGATATGCTGCCCTCCGACGTGACCGGCGTCAGCGTGTTCAACCAAAAGACCCGCGAGTTCGAGTTCCGACCCGGCCCGGTTATGGCCCAGATCGTCCTCACCGATGAGATCAATCGCGCCACACCCAAGACCCAATCGGCCCTGCTGGAGGCAATGGAAGAACGCCAGGTGACCGTAGACGGCGTCACCTATGCCATGCCGGAGCCGTTTCAAGTGCTCGCCACCCAGAACCCCATCGAGTACGAAGGAACATTCCCCCTGCCAGAGGCCCAGTTAGACCGGTTCATGATGCGTATCAGCCTGGGCTATCCCCGCAAGAGCGAAGAGATCACCATCATGGATGCTCAACGGCGGGTCCATCCCATCGAGACGTTGGAGCAGGTCGTTACCGCCGAGGAACTGTTGGCGGCCCAGCAAGAGGTCAAAGACATCTACATCGCCGATCCGATCAAGGAATACATCGTCAATCTGGTAGACGCCACCCGCCATCACGGGGACATCTACCTGGGAGCCAGCCCACGGGGTAGCCTGGCCCTCTACAAAACCAGCCAGGCTCTCGCCGCCATTCAGGGCCGGGATTATGTCATCCCAGATGACATCAAGGCCCTGGCCGTGGTCACGCTGGCCCATCGGCTCATCATCAGCCCCTCAGCTCGCCTCAAGAACGTGGAGAGCCGGCACGTGATCCAGGAGCTTCTGGAGACGATAGCGGTGCCAGGTGCTCCCAGCCGGCGATAGTACGCGGCCTCTCGTGGTCAGGCCCGGTTGCTCGCGGTGGGTTCGGCCGGCGCGGGTTTCCAAACCCGGCGTGAGCCTGGCCCGGCGTGATAGTGCCGGATAAGGCCAACTTTCGGCTCGCGGAGCGACAGTTCAAACAAACAGGGAGCGAATTTAAGCGAGGGTGTACCTGGAAGGAGAAGCTGCATGAAAAAAACATCATCATCATCGGCGCCGGGATCGGCGGGATCGCCACCGCTGCCCGGCTGGCGCAACGAGGCTACGCCGTGACTGTGCTGGAAAAGAACGACCGGCCAGGCGGCCGGGCCTCCCTCATCCAGGAGGGAGGTTATACCTTTGACACCGGGCCATCGTTATTTCTGATGCCCGACACGTATGCCGCCACTTATCGGGACCTGGGCGAGCGTATGGAGGACTATCTGGACCTGGCCCGGCCTGGGGATGACGCTGGCCCTGGCTCCAGAAAGCCCCCCTCGGTTGCGACAGTTACCTGGCCTCGGTATCCTGTTTGCTCGATGAATCTATCACGGCGATTTCGCGCCCTGTCGCGGCTTTCGTGTTCCAAAATCACGCCTGCCCGGCCCGCTGACCCCGCGCCGATGGCCTTGCTGCTTGCGCGCCCAGGGCCACAACAACGAATGAGGAAACCAACGAATCGCCCTGGCTGTCATTCGTTGCATTCCCAATTCGCTGTCGTGTTCCGCCAGCCAGATGCCCCCGCTACACACCGAACCCCAGAACCATGAGGCCCCTCCGGCGTGACTGCGGACTGCGAACTGCGGAGGATACCCCGTGTCTTTGCACATCGCCCGGCGACATATCGCGGTGGCAATGGTTCTGGGGCTGGTGGCCGGGTTATTCGCCGCACGTCTTCTGGCAGAGGAATGGCCGGGGCTGTTCATGGCCCTGTATGAGCCGGCCGGGGCGGCGGTGCTGGCACTGCTGACGGCGTTGCTCCTGGTGATCGCCTGGCTGATGACCTGTCGCCTGACCCGGACCCCGCCGGACGTGACGCCGCTCCTGCCCCTGGCTCTCCTGGGCGTCTATGTGGTCCAGCCCACCGTGAACCCCGTCCAGGCGTGGACGCTGCTCGCCGGCAGCCTGCTCTTGTGCTCCGCGTTTTACGTTCCACGTTTCACGTTTCACGTTTCACGCTTTACGTTTCACGTTTCACGCTTTACGTTTCACGTTTCACGCTTTACGTTTCACGTCTCACGCTTCGCGCTCCCCGGCGTGATCCTCATCGCCTTCCTCCTCTACCTGCGCACCCTGGCCCCCGGCGTGGTCGTGGGTGACGCCGCCGAGTTTCAGACCGTGCTGCCCACACTGGGGATCGCTCATCCCACCGGCTATCCCCTCTACACGCTCCTGGGCTGGGTGTTCACTCGCCTGCCCCTGGGCGAGGTAGCCTGGCGCGCCAACCTGCTCTCTGCCATCTGTGGCGCGTTGACCGTGGGCGTGGTATATCTCATTGTGGAAAAGACCCTCGCCCCACCCCTGTTCCCCCTCCCCTCCCCCAAATTTGGGAGAGGTGAGGGGGTCGTAGCTGCGCTGGCTGCCCTGACCTTCGCCGCCACTCCCACCTGGTGGGCGCAGTGTGTGATGGCCGAGATCTACGCCCTGGGCACGCTGCTGGTTGCACTGACCGTGTACCTGGTGCTGCGCTGGTCTGAAGGACCCCGACCGCCGATGGCCGACTTGGGGCTGGCAGCGGGTTGTATAGGGTTGGGGTTAGCACATCATCGCACTGTTGTACTTTTGGTCCCGGCGGTGCTGGTTTACGTGTGGTGGACAGACTGGCGGATCGTGCGGTGGCCCCGGGTCTGGCTGCCGGCGTTGGGGCTGTTCCTGCTGCCCCTGGCCCTTTATGCCTATTTCCCGTTGCGCTGGCCGGCTCTTCACGGCGGTCAACCCATGACGTGGGAGCAGTTCGAGTTCCTGGTGTTCGCCAGAGGCTATGCCCCGGCCCTGCGTCTGGACGGTATCCTGACCCCGGACCGCTGGGCCATCTATCTTCGCCTGGCCGTCGAACAGTTCGGGCCGGCCGGCCTGGCCCTGGCCATCAGCGGGGCGGGCTGGTTGCTGGCGCGCCGGCCCCGGGCCGGTGTCCTCACCGGCCTGCTCTACGTCGCCACGGTAGCCTTTGGGCTGGCCTATTTTGTGCCGGACGTGAGCGTGTTCTTTATCCCGGCCCACCTGGTGCTGGCCCTGTGGATCGGGTACGGGCTGGCCGGCTTGATGCGGGTATTGACCAGGACGCCCCGGTGGAGAGACCCCCTGCAAGTGCTGGGGTTGACCGTCGTCGCGTTGCTCCCCCTGACCCTCATCTGGGCCAACCTGCCGGCCGTGGACCGCAGCGGCGATACGGCGGCGCAGGAATGGGGCGAGCGCGCCCTCTCGTATCCCATCGGGCCGAACGCCGTGATCATCTGCGACATGCACCGGTTGGCCTCCCTGCGTTACCTGGCCCACGGCGCTGGCTGGCGCCCGGACCTGGAGATCGTCATGCCGGACACGGAAGCCCAGGCCCGGGAGATCATCGCCCAGGCGTTGGCGGCCGGCCGGCCGGTCTACCTGGCCCGCTTCGTGACCGGCCTGGAAAACATCTATGCCCTGCGCTCCGTTGGTCCGCTGGTGGAAGTCTCGCCATCGCCCTTGACCACCGTTCCACCCATCGAGCATCCCGCCGACGTTACCTTCAACCAATCCATTCGTCTGGTGGGTTTCGCCCGTCAAACTTCAAACGTCGAATGTCAGGGGTCTCAACACGTTTTACGTTTTACGTTTTACTGGCAGACATCCGCACCCATCGGCCAGAACCTCCACCCGTGCCTGCGCCTGGTGGACGAAAACGGCCGGGTCTGGGCCGAGGAGTCGGGGCGCCCGCCGGTGGACGGCCTCTACCCGACCACGGCCTGGCCGGTCGGGAGCATCGTGCCGGACTATCACGAGTTGACCGTGCCGCCGGGCCTTCCGCCGGGCGAGTACCGGGTGCAGGTGCGCCTGGTGTCGCCTTTCGCCAGGGAGGGCCTGCCGGCGTCCACCGGCGGCGATGCGGTGACGTTGGATACCACGACCATTGCCCCGCTGACCGGGCAGCCGGGGCACCTGGCCCGCGCCCGGTTCGGCCCCCGGCTACTCATGGGCTACGACCAGGATGAGACAGCTCGACCCGGTGGCCGCGTTCGGCTCACGCTCTATTGGCGCGCCCTCGGCCCGCTGACCGGCGATGTGCAATACACCATTCGGTGGACAGGGGAGACCGGGTCGTGGGAAGAGACCGTCGCGTCGGCCTGGTCCCAGGGGACGCCGGATAGAGTCTGGCAGGAGACTTTAACGGTTTCAGTGCCGCCATTCTTCACCGGCCCCGGCCAACTCTGGCTGGGCTGGCGCGAGGGGACGATCCGACCGGGCTGGCTGGCTCCACCAACGGACCGTTTGCCCCTGGCGAGCCTGAACATCGCCGCCGGGCCGGATGCCGGCCTGGCTAATTTCAACGACCAGGTGCTGTTGTTGGCTGCCGAGGCCACACCCACCGCGTTGTCCCCCGGCGACGAGCTGCGGGTCACGTTGCGCTGGCAGTGCGTGAGACGCATGACCACGGATTACACCGTCTTTGTGCACCTGCTGGACGCCGGGGAGCGCATCCACGGCCAGGCCGACGCCCAGCCCATCTACGGCACCCGGCCCACCACCACCTGGCGCGAGGGCGAGATCATCGCTGGCGATGTCTATGTGTTCACGGTCAAAGCAGATGCCCCGCCGGGCACCTATCGCCTGGAGGTCGGCCTGTACGACGCGGCCACCATGACCCGCCTGCACGTGCTGGATGCGGATCTGCGACCGGTGGGAGACCGGGTGTTCCTACCCCCGGTGATCACCGTGCGGTGAAAGTGAGCGTTCCGCCTTAGGGACCGATTTCGCGGCTGGAGTCAAAGTTTTAGCTGGTTGGCGTTCGCAAAACCTGCCTGAAGGCTCCACTCCAGTGCCCATGATCGTTCCGGCACGCCTGCGCTCTATGTCCCAGGCACGTAACGGTCCCGCCCACCGACTTGGTACAGCCGTCCACCTGTGCTATAATAGACCCGTCACGCATCACGTTTTAAGTTTCACGTTTGACCCATGACCATCCCCAGACCACGCCCAGACCCCAACCTGATCCTGATCGTCTGCGCGGCGCTCCTGGCGTCGGCGGCCCTCCTCTCGCCCAACTTTTTCCTGGAGGCCCACGACGCCCGCCACAGCGTCTATTTCCTCATGCAGTTTGACCAGGACGTGCGCGATGGGGGTATCCCGCCCCGCTGGAGCAACGACAGCAACTATGGCTATGGCTACTGCGTCTTTGTGCTCTACCCCCCGCTGGCGTTCATCGTGGGGGAAATCCTGCACCTGCTGGGTCTGGGTTTTATAGACGCGGTCAAGGGCGTCTATGCCCTGGGGTTTCTGTTCTCCGGCCTGACGATGTACCGGTTTGCCCGACGTTGGCTTGGTCCCGGGGGCGCGCTCATCGCCGCCCTGGTCTACATGCTGGCCCCCTATCACCTGGCCGACATCTATGTGCGGGGCGCGCTGGCCGAGTTCACCGCCTTTGCCCTGTTCCCGTGGGCATTGGGGGCTTTTCACGACCTGGTGGAGTGGGGCGGCGCTCGAAACCTGGCCCTGGCCGCCCTCGCTTATGGTCTGGTCCTGCTGACCCACATGGCCGCGCTGGTGATGTTCACCGCATTCCTGGGAGTCTATCTTGTCTTCCTGGTGGGGTATCGCTCCTGGCGAGAATGGCGGGCCGGCGGGGCATTGGCCGGCCTGGCCTGCTCCCTGTCGGCCTCGGCCCAGGTGACCTTCGCCCTGCTGTTGGCCCTGATCCTCAGCGCCGTCTTCTGGCTCTCCATGCTGGAAGGCACCACAGCCATTGACCAGAGCGAGTTCATCGTGGCCCGGGCTGACTGGCGACGGTTCTTTGTCTATCTCGACCAGTTCTTCTCGCCATTCTGGGGCTATGGGTATGCCGGCGAGGGGCATTACGACGACATGAGCTACCAGCTGGGCGTCGTCGGCGTGGTGCTGGGGATTTTGTCGCTGTGGACCTTGCCCCGGCTGCGTGGCCCGGCCCGCGTCCAGACCGCCTTTTTTGCCGGGGCCACTATCGCGCTCTTGCTCTCGATGACGGCTGTCTCTGCCCCACTGTGGGAACTGGCCGGCTCGCTGGCCTTCACGGTGCAGTTCCCCTGGCGCCTGCTGACCATGTCCTCGCTGACCCTGGCGTTCCTGGCCGGGGCGGCCCTTACCTCTTCCCCCAGCCCCTTCCCTCTCCCGAAATCAGGGAGAGAAGAGGAGGCGAGCGAAGCGAAAATCCTGCCCAAACTCGCTCCCCTTGCCCTGGTAGTGGTGTTCGCCAGCACGCCATACCTGGCGCCGCAGTGGACGCCGGCCATCCCCATCACCCCCAAGACCCTCATTGAGTTTCAGTTGTCGCACCGCGAGATATTGGGAACCATGCGTTGGACCACGGCCAAGCCCACCACCTCGCCGATGGTGGCGCAATACCTGGCTGAAGAGCCATTAGTGAAGGGCCGGGCATTGGATGGGGAGGGCGTGGCGGAGACGTTGCGCGTGGGCGGCCACAGCGCTGATTTCCGGGTCCAATCACCGGCCGGCACCGCGCTGCTGGTCTACACGCAATACTTTCCCGGCTGGTCTGCCTGGGTAGACGGGCAGCCTGTCCCGGTCTACATCAGCGACCCAGACGGCCTCATCGTGGTGCACGTGCCGGCCGGCGAACACGTCGTGACCGTGCGCCTGCTGGAATCCCCGGTCCGTTTAGCCGGTGATACGCTGTCGATCATCGGCGTGATCATCGTGATCGGCTTGCTGATCGTTCCGCCGTTGTGGAAGCGTGTGTTCAGGATGCAGGGTACATGATACAGGATGCAGGATACAGGGTGCAGGATGCAGGGTGCAGGATGCAGGGTGCAGGATGCAGGATGCAGGATGCAGGATACAGGGTGCAGGATGCAGGATACAGGGTGCA
>Ga0209227_1001935_pt1 | contig 15404 bp, 9 predicted proteins | sample YNPBryantNP2012_FD_185815 | JGI IMG/M metagenome (GOLD analysis project Ga0209227, IMG submission 185815) | Anoxygenic and chlorotrophic microbial mat microbial communities from Yellowstone National Park, USA - YNP Bryant NP 2012 (SPAdes)... ...
CGTCCCGCCGGTCGCCTCGCTGGCCGGCCGCACCGCCACCAGCACGGCGACGGCGACCAGCACCAGCGCCAGCCCGGCGCCCACGGCCATGGCCAGCACCCGCGGACGGACATGCAACAGACCCGCCAGCCGCTCCAACCACCCGGCCTCCCGCTCTCCGGCCTTCGCCAACGCCACGATCGCCGCGGCGGAGGGCCAGCCGGACGGCGCCTGCGACCGGTAGGTCTCACCCAGTTCGGCCATCCAGGCCGAGACCAACCGCTGCCGCTCGACCGCCCTCCGGCACACCGCACACCCCTCGAGATGCCGACGGTCCACCTCCCCCAGCGGCTCCACACCGTCCGCCGCCAGCCAGACCCGCTCCGCGTCCAGATGCCCCCCGCCGACCCGCCGCTCGCCCATCAGACCACCGAAATCTCGCCGTCCAGGAACTCGGCGAGCGCCTTCTGCAACTTGTGCCGGGCATGAAACAACCGCGACATGATCGTCCCCTTCGGCACCTGCAACACCTGCGCCATCTCCTCGTACGTCAACCCCTCGAACTCCCGCATCACGATCACCTGCCGGTGATGCCTCGGGAGGGTCTCGAGGGCCGCCACGAGCTTCTCCATCACCTCGTGCCGCCGCGCCGCCTTCTCCGGATTCACGTCGTGCCGCACCGACACGATCGGAACCCCCCCACCCTCCGCGACCTCGTGCGCCAACCGATCCTCGTACGGCGCCGCCCGCATCCGCCCCGCCTTCCGCACATGGTCGATGCACAGGTTCATCGTGATCCGATACACCCACGTGTAGAAACTCGAGTCGCCCTGAAAGCTCCCCAGATGACGGTACACCCGGACGAACGCGTCCTGCATCACGTCCATCGCATCGTCCCGGTTGCCCACCATCCCCATCGCCAACCCGAACACCTTCCGCCGGTACCGCCCCAGGAGCTCCTCGAACGCCTTGACGTCCCCCTTCTGCGCCCTCCGCACCAGCTCCAGGTCCGCCTCCCGGGCCTCCGCCCCGGAACCCGACGGAGACGCCGGCTTCGACGCACCCGCAACTCCGATATTCACTCGGCCCCACACACCCCCGCCGGAAGAACCCGCGGCCGCCTGACACGAAACCCCACCGACGCGCGGAACCACCCCCTCGTCGCCCTCCGCGACCTCCTCCCCCGAGCCCTCCGGCGGACCCCGGTCGAAAGACTCCGCCGCCTCGTCCCGCTCAGCCGTCCCCATGGAACAACGGCGCCCTCCGACGCACGAACCGCTCCACCGCCGCCCGATCCTCGTCCCGCAGCTCCAGGAACTGCACCCCCATCCCCGGCATCCTCTCCGGCGTCCGCGCGTTGTACTCCCGAACCCACCGCACCTCGCAAGACACGCTCACCACGTGCCCGTCCGGCAACGTGAAGTTCACCCGCAGCCGCGTGCCCACCGGCAGCAGATCGTACGTCGCCACGAACAGCCCGCCCTCCGAAATGTCCTCCGAGAAGCCGACGGAAAAGTTGCCCTCGCTCTCAAAGCCGATATCGACGTCGAGCGGCATTCGACGGGTGGCGCGCCGAGGATCATGCGGCACCTCCCGCGGCGGCCCCGGCAGCGACGGCACCATCGACGCACGCTCCTGCGCCTTCTGCAACGGATACAAGAACGCCATCACCGCCGCGACCGTCTGCGTCGTCTGGACCACCGCCGGATCCTCCGACCGCAGCTCCCGCAACACCCGCATCGCCTCGCGAAGGTGCCCCATCGCCTGCCGCACCCCCGCCATGTGCGCCGGCTCCTCCGGCCCCGAAGCCTGCACTGCAAACAACGCGCCAATCGCCCTCGCCAGGCTCGCCGCCAACGCCTCGATGCCTGCACCCGCCCCCGGAAGGTCCTGCAACAGCCCCAGACACCCGGCCAACCACTCCCGCGCCTGCCGCGCCGGACGCGACGCCCGAAACAACGACGACGGCGACTCCACCCCTCCGACACTCATCCAACACACCCTCCCCCCTCGCGCCCGGACCCACCCCTCTCCGCCAGCACGCCCGCATCCTACCGGATTGCCCGCGAATCGCAAGCGAGGTCGCCGCCCCGCGCACCCCCCTACTCGTGCACGAACGGCGCCGGCACCTTCGGCCCGTTCCGCACGAAGTTGTCGAGACCGATCCGCATGTCCCGCGTCGCAAAACACGAAGCCAACATCTCGGCCTCGTACCGCAACCCCTCCTCCAACGTCCGCTTCGCCCCCCCCAGGATCGCCTCCCGCAGGATCGCGTCGATCCGACGCGACAACCCGCCGAGATCCACCTCCGGCAACGCCGCCGGAATCTCGATCGGTCCCCGCGGAATCGGCCGCGGCTTCACCCTCCCCGCCACAATCTCCCGCACCAGCTCGATCCCCCGATCCCGAACATCCCCCTCCACCTCCTCCGCAATCAACCCCAGCTCGAACGCCCGTGCCGACGAGATCGGCTCCCCCGTCCGCAAGATCGGCCACGCCGCCGCCAACCCGATCCACCGCGGCAACCGCTGCGTCCCCCCCAGCCCCGGAATGATCCCGAGCTTCACCTCCGGCTGCGCCACGAACACCTTCAGCCCCCGGCTCGCGATCCGCATCGTGCACGCCATCGCGATCTCGTTCCCCCCCCCAAACGCCAGCCCGTTCATCGCGCACACCACCGGCTTGCCCAGATTCTCGATCGTGTTGCACGCCACCTGACCCCCCAACGCGTGCGCCTTCATCGCCGCCCCGTCCGGCAACGCCGCCAGCTCCCGCACGTCCGCCCCCGACACGAACGCCCGCGTCCCGAACCCCGTCAACACCGCCCCCACGATCCGCTCGTCCCTCCCGATCGCCTCGAACTGCTCCGCGAGCTGCCGCAAGACCGTCGCCGAAAGCGCGTTCAACACCGCCGGACGACGGATCGTCACCACCGCCACGTCCCCCACGTCCTCCCGAAACACGAACGGCACCTCGAACGGCTTCCCCGTCGCCGCCTGCCGCACCAACACCTCCGCCACCTTGAACCCCGGATGCCGCTCCGCATAGCGCCGCACCAGCTCCAGCGCCCGCCCCACCCCCACCTCGTTCATCGTCCGGAACGGCGGCTTCATCACCAGCGCGTTCTCCACCGCCACGTCCAGATCGCCGATCGATGCGATCCCCGAGTCGACAATCTCCGCCGCCATCCCGAAATACGCCCCCAACATCTCCTCCGCGATCCGTCGCTCCTTCTCCGGCGACACCTCCACCTTCTCGTCCTTGCCCGCCGTCGGCCACGGCGTCCCGTCCCCCACCTTCTCCCGCAGACTCGCCGGCGACCGGTACCACGGCATGATCTTCCGCCCCTCCACCTCCAACCCGTGGTCCGTGATCGGATTCCCCCCCGTCAGGTTCATCGCCGTGAACGGCCCGACCCCCAACCCCAACGCCCGCCGCGCCGCCTCGTCCACCTCCTTCACCGTCCCCACCCCCTCCTCCACCAACAACGCCGCCGCCAGGAAGTTCCCCTCGAAAATCGGATCCACCGCATACCCGTACCGACTCTTCACCCGGATCGGCATCTTCCCGATCCGCTCGTAAAACCGCATCAGGAACGCCGTCACCTCCGGCGCGGTCTCCGCCCCGGGAATCACCTCCACCACAAGGTTCCGCTCCGCCGGAAAGAAATAGTGCACACACGCCGTCCGCGAACGGTCCGCCACGTCGGCAAAGATCACCTCCGGCTCCATGTGCGACGAGTTCGACGTCAACAACGCCCCCGCCGACACCAGCCGCTCCACCTGCACGAAGATCCGCCGCTTCAACCCCTCGTCCTCCGTCGCCGCCTCCACCACCAGGTCCGCCCCACGGATCCGCTCGTAGTCCGTCGTCCATACGATCGATTCCCCCGCCTGCCGCGCCGCCTCGGACGTCACCTTCCCCCTCTCCACCCCCTTCCCCAGCTTCCTCTCCGTCCGCGCCCGACCCGCATCCAGCGCCTTCTGCACCACGTCCACCACGACCGTCCCCACCCCCGCCGACGCCAGGTTCTGCGCAAAGTGCAACGCGATGTCCGGCCCAATGTTGCCCGAACCGATGACCGCCACCTTCGAAATACTGCGACCCTTCACCGAAAACGACATGACAACCCTCCTGCAGTACAACGCATCTAGCAGAGAGCACCCCACGAGGAAAGAGAGTACCCCCACGTCGCCGCAAACGCGGACGTGGACGCGGACGTGGGCGTGGGCGACCTCCCCGTCACCCCTCCCCAACCCGCAACGCCCCCCGAACCGACTCCTCAAAACCCCCCGACAGGACCGACCGCAAGCACGACCCGACGACGCAGCCCGCAAGCGGCCGCCGCAACCAGAAGCGCGCGGGCACGACTCGAACGACCGGAAGACCTACGGGGCGACGCAGAGACCGTAAGTCTCCACCCCCAACGACTGGCAGGTCGCCCCGGGGACGTCCGAACAGTTCGGAGTGCCGCCGGCGGTGTCGCAGAACTTGTAGCAATGCCCGTCCGGATCGTCAGGCGTCGTATAGCACCCGTAGCCGACCGCACACCCATCGTCGCACGGGCTCCCCGCCGTCCCCGTCCCCGGCGCCCCTATCCCGCACTGCGTGCACGAAGCCGTCGTGCTCACGGTGCACTGCTGCGACGCCGAATCGCACCCCGAGTTGTCGTACGGACTGCACGTCGTGCACGCCGACCCGCAGATCTGGTAGCCGCCCCACGGAGAATGAATGTCGCATGACCGGCCCGGCGGACAGTCGGTGTCCTCGTAGCAGAACTGCATGCAATAGAAGTGCACCCCGTCCGTCCCCAGACACTGCGCCCCCGCCTGGCAGTTGTCGCTCCCCGCCGGACAGAGCGTGTCCAGCGGGTCCGTTCCGGCCGGGATGCACTCCTCGTAGCTCTCCGACGGCGTGCCGCCGATCACGCAGCGCTCTCCCGCCCCGCAGCCGCACTGCAGGACCACGTTGCACGTGCCCCCCGGCAACTCCGACCGGCAGGTGCCCGAGTCCCCGTCCGCATCCGCATCCGCATCCGCATCCGCATCGGCGTCCGCATCCGCATCCGCATCCGCATCGGCGTCCGCATCCGCATCCGCATCCGCATCCCCGCCGCCACCGCACACGCAGCGTCCGGGGGACGGCGTCGTGGCCCAGCTCCCGGGACGACCGTCGCTGCAGCAAACCGTGCTCCCCGCCCGGCACAACGCCTGCGTGCACGTCGGCGTCGTGTCGTCGTCGTCGCCGCACCCCGGCACCACAAGCCAGAAACCGGCGAAGGCGACGGCCACCACCAACAACATCATCGAGCTCCACCGCATCGCTTGACCCTCCTCCACCCGGGCCGCAACCCGAGCCCCGGGCCGCCGAGCGACCCGAATCCGCTGGACATAGTTGGCTTACCAGAGGAACCCCGACCTGTCAAGGAACCCCGCCACCCCGCATCGCCAGCGCCGCCCCCACGAAACGCACGAACAACGGATGCGGCGCCATCGGCTTCGACTTGAACTCGGGATGAAACTGACACGCCACGAACCACGGATGATCGGATAACTCGACCATCTCCACCAGCCGCCCGTCGGGCGAAAGACCCGACAACACCAGCCCCTTCTCCACCAGCCGATCCCGGTACGCGTTGCTCACCTCGTACCGGTGCCGGTGCCGCTCCGAAACCTCCGCCTCGCCGTAGGCCTGCCGGGCCCGCGTGTCCGGTGCCAGCCGACACGGCCACGCCCCCAACCGCATCGTCCCTCCCTTCGCACTCACCCCCTTCTGACCCTCCATCAGGTCAACCACCTTGTCCGGCGACCTCTCGTCGAACTCCGCCGAGTTCGCCTTCTCCAGACCGCAGACGTGCCGCGCGAACTCGACCACCGCCAGCTGCATCCCCAGACAGATACCGAGGAACGGGATCCTCCTCTCCCGCGCATACCGGATCGCCGCAATCTTCCCCTCGATGCCCCGCGAACCGAACCCCCCCGGCACCAGCACGGCGTGCGCCCCCGCCAACAACGCCTCCGCCCCGCTCCGCTCCACCTCCTCCGAATCGACGTACCGCACCTCCACGCGGCACGAGTTCGCCAGCCCGCCGTGCGTCAGCGCCTCGTGCAGACTCTTGTACGCGTCCCGCAGGTGCACGTACTTGCCAACCATCGCCACCGTCACCGTCCCCCTCGCCGGCTCCCGCAGACCGTCCGCAATCTTCTTCCACTTCGCCAACCGCGGCGCCCGCGACCAGATGTTCAGCAGCTCCGCCACCCGGTCGTCCAGCCCCTCCGACTTCAACCGCAACGGCACCTCGTAGATCGAATCCGCATCCTGCGCCGCAATCACGTTCTCCACCGGCGTGTTGCAAAACAACGCGATCTTCTTCTTGTGCTCCATCGACAGCGGATGGTCGCACCGGCAAACCAGGATGTCCGGCTGAATCCCGATCTCGAGCAACGCCTTCACCGAATGCTGCGTCGGCTTCGTCTTGATCTCCCCCGCCGCCGCGATGTACGGCACCAGCGTCACGTGGATGTTGATCGCGTTCTGCGTCCCCAGACTGTGCCGAAGCTGACGCACCGCCTCCAGGAACGGCAAGCTCTCGATGTCCCCGATCGTCCCCCCGATCTCCACGATCACCGCGTCCACCCCACGCGCCGCCTCCCGAATCCGCTCCTGGATCTCGTTCGTCACGTGCGGAATGACCTGGATCGTCGCCCCCAGATACTCCCCACGACGCTCCTTCTGGATCACCGCGTCGTACACCTGACCCGTCGTCACCGAGTTCCGCCGACTCATCACCGCCGACGTGAACCGCTCGTAGTGCCCCAGGTCCAGGTCCGTCTCCGCCCCATCCTCCGTGACGTACACCTCCCCGTGCTGGAACGGACTCATCGTCCCCGGGTCCACGTTGATGTACGGGTCGAGCTTCATCAACGTCAGCTCGAGACCCCGGTTCTCCAGCAGAGCCCCCATCGAAGCGGCGACGATCCCCTTGCCCACCGACGACACGACGCCGCCCGTCACGAAGATGTACTTGGTCTGCTTGCCCGGCATGACCACCCCATAGTCCACGTCGACCGCGACTGTCAACGATGCCTGAAAACCCGTGCAGGGATCCTGAGAAATCCGCGCCGCCCGCCGCGCACGACGAACCCCCACCCCTCCCGCCGGCCGAACGGCCCCCAGGGCCACCCGGCCCCCGATCCCCCCGCCGCCCGGCGTCGCCGCGACTCGCGAACCCCGCCGTGCCGGCTTCCTTGACGCACCGCACGCCGTCCCGTAGCCTGATCGGAGGACCGGTCCCGCGGCGCACCGCACGAACCGCGGGCCAGGAAGGTGCACATGCGCGCATACCCGCCCGCCACCCCGCGCTGCTGGCTCGCCCTGCTCGCCGCAGGTCTCGCGTGCTCCACCGCCGAGAACCCCCCGCTTCCCGACGCCAGCCCGCCGGACACGACCCGACCGGAGGACGGCGACGCGACCCTCCCCCCCGACGCCGTCGACGACGAAGGAACCCTCGACACCGCCGACGACGCCCGAGCGCCCGCCTGCACCCACGACCTCGAATGCAACGACCTCATCGATTGCACCGCCGACTCCTGCGACCCCACCACCGGCACCTGCGTCCACACCCCGGTCGATGCGGTGTGCGACGACGGCAACGCCTGCACCGTCGGCGAGGTCTGTGACCCGGCGACCGGCTGCGCGGGCGGCGCACCGATCGATTGCAACGACGGCGTGGCCTGCACCACCGACCGCTGCGACCCGTTCACCGGCGCGTGCAGCCACGACCCGGACCACCGCGCCTGCGAACCACCGCAGCTCTGCGACCCGGTCGCCGGATGCATCGCCCCGCCCCCCTGCACCACCGCGGCGGAGTGCGACGACGGCGACCGCTGCAACGGCGCCGAGACCTGCGACCCCGCGATCGGCTGCCACCCCGGAACGCCGGTCGTCTGCCGCGACGAGATCGAATGCACCCGCGATGCCTGCAACCCCGCCACCGGCGAGTGCGTCTTCACCCCCGACCCCGCGATCTGCGACAACGGCAACCCGTGCGACGGCCCCGAAACCTGCAACCCCGCCTCCGGCTGCGAACGCGGCACGCCGGTCGATTGCGACGACGCCGTCCCCTGCACCGTCGATTCGTGCGACCCGACCAGCGGCCGCTGCAGCCACGCCGCCGACGACGCACGCTGCAACGACGACGTGTTCTGCACCGGCGTCGAACGCTGCGACCCCACCGCCGGCTGCCTTCCCGGAACCCCCCCGTCGTGCTCCGACGGCATCGGCTGCACCACCGACCGCTGCGACCCCACCCGCGACGCCTGCATCAGCACCCCCGACAACACCCGCTGCGACGACGGACAGCTTTGCAACGGCATCGAAACCTGCTCCGCCGCCGCCGGCTGCATCGCCGGATCGCCGCCGTCCTGCGACGACGGCCTGGCCTGCACCACCGACACCTGCAACCCGGCCGGCAACGGCGGACGCGGCGCCTGCGTCTCGACCTCCCCCGACCGCGACCGCGACGGACACCCCGACGTCGAGTGCACCGGCGACGACTGCAACGACGGCGACCCGACCGTCTACCCGGGCGCCCCCGAACGGTGCAACGGCCGCGACGACAACTGCGACGGCAGCCCCGACGAGACCCTCCCCTGCGTCCTTGGCTCCGCCCGACCCTGCACCGTCGGTAGCTGCACCGGCTCCCAGACCTGCCAGCCCGGCTGCACCTGGAGCACCTGCATCGTCGCCGCCATCGAAACCTGCAACGGCGTCGACGACAACTGCAACGGCATCCCCGACGAGGGCTTCGACTGCGTCTACGCCTCGACCCGCGCCTGCACCGTCGGCACCTGCCCCGGCACCCAGACCTGCGTCCCCGGCTGCACCTGGGGAACCTGCACCGTGACCGCCGCCGAAATCTGCAACGGCCTCGACGACGACTGCGACGGCGCCACCGACGAGACCTTCTCCTGCATCGCCGGCCGCACCCGGAGCTGCACCGTCGGCGCCTGCCCCGGCTCCCAGACCTGCTCCGCCAGCTGCATCTGGGGCGACTGCGTGACCACCGCCGTCGAAACCTGCAACGGCCTCGACGACGACTGCGACGGCGCCACCGACGAGACCTTCTCCTGCCGCATGGGCGCCACCCAGCCGTGCAGCAACGCCTGCGGCGTCGCCGGCACCCAGACCTGCCAGTCCGGCTCTTGCACCTGGGGTTGCTGCAACGCCGGCACCGAAGTCTGCGGCAACTCCTGCGACGACGACTGCGACGGCGCCGTCAACGAAGGCTGCGCCTGCAGCGGCGACGACTGCTCCTGCCCCCTCGTCGTCGCCCCCACCGGCGGCACCTACACCGGAACCACCGTCGGCATGGCCGGCAACTACGACGGGACCTGCGCCTACTACACCGGCGTCCCCGACGTCGTCTACGCCTTCACCCCCTCCACCGGCGGCCTCTGGCAGATCGACACCATCGGCAGCGGCTTCGACACCCTCCTCCACGTCCACAACGGCCCGTGCCTCGGTCCCGAGATCGCCTGCGACGACGACTCCGGCGGCAGCCTCACCTCCCGCGTCACCCTCACCCTCTCCGCCGGCGTCACCTACTACATCGTCGTCGACGGCTACAGCACCTCCGGCACCTACACCCTGCACGTCGCCCGCGCCGCCACCATCACCCCCGGCGACACCTGCGCCGACTCCAGCGGCTTCATCACCAGCTCGGGCACCTGGTCCGGCGACACCTGCGGCTACGCCCACGACTACACGCCGGGCTGCGCGCCCAGCTCCACCGCCCGCGACGTGGTCTACGGCCTCTCCCTCGACCGCAGCCGCGAAGTCATCCTCGACCTCTACGGGTCGAGCTACGACACCGTCCTGTCCGTGCGATCCGCAAGCTGCACCGGCACCGAAGTCGGCTGCAACGACGACGACTTCGACCCCACCTCCTACCTCGACCTGGTCCTCGGCGCCGGCACCTACTACATCATCCTCGACGGCTACGGCACCGCCTGCGGCTCCTATCGGATGAACGTCTCCATCTTCTGATCCGCTGCCCGATCCCCCGCCGCGACCCTACTCCCCCTCCGCGCGGACCGGAACGCGAAGCTCGTCCCCAGGACGGATCGCGTCGGCGTCCCGCAACCGCGGGTTCAACTCCAGGATCCGCTCCACCGTCGTGCCGTGCCGGCGCGCAATGCGCGACAACGAGTCGCCCTCGCGCACCGTCACCATCCGCCAGCGCCGCCCCTCCGCGCGCCCCTCGTCGAAATCCACGTCGCCACCCGGACGCGGAATGACCAGCTCCTGTCCCACGCGAATGCGGTCCTCGTCGCGCAACCGGTTGGCCTGCCGGATCTGCCGCACCGAGACGTGATGCCGACGCGCGATCGAGATCAGCGTGTCGCCCTCGCCAACCACATAAAGGTCGTCGGCGCGCGTGTCCGGACGCGTGTCCTCCCCCGCACGGTCGCCCCCCCCGCCGGGCACCCGCAGCTCCTGTCCCGGCCGGATCCTCGACGGGTCCGCCAGGTGGTTCAGCTCGACCAACACCGCCGTCGTCGTCCCGAACCGGTTCGCGATCGACGACAGCGTGTCGCCCTCCCGCACCGCGTACCGACGGCCCGGCCCCGGCTCCTCCACCCGCGGCTCGAGCTGCCCCGGAATCAAGATCTGCCACCCCGGCTGCAGCTCGTCCCCCTCCCCCATCCCGTTCGCCTCGCGCAGCGCCGCCGCCTCCACCCCGAACCGCGCCGCCACCGCCTCCACCGTCTCCCCCTCCCGTACCCGATGGCCACGATGCGGCTGCGGCCCCACGTACGGCAGGTTCGGAGGCGGCGGCCGGAAGAACGGATACGGGTCCGTCACCCGACCCTGGACGAACAGCGTGAAGTGCAGGTGATAACCCCGAGCAATCCCCGTGTCCCCGACCCGCGCGATCACCTCCCGCCGCTCCACCCTCTGACCGGGATGCACCAGCAGCTTTTTGCAGTGAGCGTAGAACGTCACCCACCCCCCCGGATGCAACAGCACCACCATCCAACCGTAGCCGCGAATCGTGTTGTCCGCGTAGACCACCAGCCCCCGCTCCGCCGCGCGGATCGGCGTCCCCTCGTCGGCCACGATGTCCAGCGCCTTGTGGCGCCCGTTCGTCCCCGAACCGTACCCGCGCGCCAACCGACCCCCCGGAATCGGATACGACAGCCAACTCGGACGACGCTCCCCCCCCGCGGCCCGCAAGTAGCGCGCCGTCACGCCCCCTGGGGCGGTCAACCGATGCACGATCGCCGGCGTCCCCAACCCGAGCTGCTCCACCAGGCGCGCCTCCTCCCGCGTCGGCGCGTCGTCGTCCCGCCCCCCCCCCGGGGTGCGCTCCTCCACCGGCTCCGACTCCGCCGCCTCGCCCTCCCCCTCCGCCGCGTCCTCCGGCAGCGCCGGCCGGTCGTCCGCCGATCCGCCCCCCGGCGGCAACGCCGCCGCCGGCACCGCCACCGCCACCGTCACCCCCACCCACCCGGCCCACAGCCGCACCGCACCCACCGCCCGGATCGTCGCCCGCATGCACCCACAGCTTCCGGGAAACCACCGCCGGATGTCAAACGAACGGCAGATCACCCGACCCCCCCACTCACTTCCGTCCCGCAACAGACCGCCCGACCCCCCCAGGACCTCCGCCCCCCAACCGGCGAACGAGGCGGACGCCTCCGACCGACGAGGCATCTGGTCCCCGTCCGGACGGATTTGCCGGAACAGCACAGGACCGGTTCTGGACTACCGTGCTCGTGGTCGTGTTCGTCGTCGCCAAGCGGGCGCGCCGCTCAGTACGGACCCCGGATCTGCCGCCGCAACCGCGCCAACGCCTGCTCCTGTAACTGCCGGATCCGCTCGCGCGACAGCCGGAACTTGTCCCCGATCTCCTTCAACGTCAGCTCGTCCTCGTCCCCGATCCCGAACCGCCAGCGCAGAATCCGCGCCTCGATCGGCGGCAACCGCTCCAGCAACCGGTTCATCTCCGCCCGCCAGTCCGAACGGCACAGCTCCTCCAACGGCGTCGGCTGGTCGTCCGCCGCCAGCACGTCGACGAACCGCCGCCCCTCGTCGTCCCCCAACGGCCGGTCCAGCGACAACGGCGGGTCGAACGACTGCGCCCGCACCGCAATCACCTTCTCCTCGTCCAGCCCCACCTCACTCGCCACGTTCCGCACGTCCGGCTCCTCCCCCGTCCGCGCCGCATACTCCGCCACCACCCGCTGGATGCGCTGGTGCGTGTCGAGCATGTGCACCGGAATCCGGATCGCACGCCCCTTGTCCGCCAACGCCCGGTTGATCGCATGCCGGATCCACCACGACGCGTAGGTCGAGAACCGGTAGCCCTTCCGCACGTCGTAGCGGTCCACCGCCTTCATCAGGCCGATGTTCCCTTCCTGAATCATGTCGATGAGCGACATCCGCCCGCGGTGGTAGCGCCGGGCCACCGACACCACCAACCGCAGGTTCGCCAGCACGAACCGCTCCTTCTCCCGGATCGTCTCCCGCCTCGCCGCCCGCACCCGATCCAGGTAGCGCTCGTACCCCGCACCCCGGACCACCCGCCGCATCCCCCGCGGACACGACCCGTTCGCCCGCGACAGGAACTCCACGTGCTCGATCATCCCGTTCAGCAACACCCGGTCGATATCCAGATCCCGGAGCGAACGCCCCACCCGCCACGCCGCCGCCCGCAGCTCCTCCCACCGGCGGGCGTCGAACCGCCCCCCACAGGCCCGGTAACGACTCGGCCACCGCGCCAACTTCCGCACCTCCCGCGGCGTCGCCCCGTTCAGCATCCCTCGCAACCGCTCCAGCAGGTGCGGCAACACCGGCGGATACGCGAGCAGCTCCACCCACTCCCGGACCTCCAGCTCCTGGATCCGGTACGCGACCCGGCTCTCCTCCGACGGCGTCAACACCGGGTGCGCCGACAGGTCGCCGAAGTACAGCGCCAACGTCGGATCCCCACCCTGCGAACGGACCGTCTCCCCCCGGTCCGCGGCCCGCTCCGGCAGCGAAACCGCCTCGGCCTCCGGGAAAACCACCTCGTCCATCGCGTTCACGGCCATGTCGAAGCCCTCTTCGACCTTCTCCTCCGCCTCCCATTCGAAAGACGCCACGAGAAGGGCCCCGTATTCCCGGCGAGCGCGAAATCCGACCACCGGGCGTCCGGACGAGCCGATCCCACGCCCCCCGCCCCGGCCGGCCGGAAACCGCCACGCCTCCCCCGCCGGTGTAATCCGCAGCCGTCGCACGCGAAGTAGCTGCGACGGAGGCAAACCATGACCCGAACTCGATGGACCTTCCTGCTCCCGATTCTGTACGGCGCCCTCGCCGCACAAGCCTGCGACGAGGAACCGGCGAGCCGACGCTGCGATCCCACCGCCGCGAACCCCTGCGGCACCGGCGAGGCCTGCGTCGCCGTGCGGCGCGACGTCGGCGAGTGTCACCCGGTCTGCGACCCGCACGCCGCAACCCCCCCCTGCCCCGACGGAACCGCCTGCATCCCCACCGGTCCCGACGCCGGAGCATGCACCCCCACCTGCGACCCCGCCGTCGACGACCCCTGCGGCGCCGACTGGGCCTGCGTCCCCGCCGGCGACCGCGGCTCGATCTGCCGGCCGCTCTGCACCCCGGGCGGCGCCCCCTGCCCCGCCGGCGAGGTCTGCCAACCCCTCGACGACGGCCGCGCCGCCTGCATCCTCCAGTGCTCCCCCGACGACCCCGACTCCTGCCGCGGCGACCGCTCCTGCGAACGACGAACCGACGGCGCCTACGCCTGCTACGACCCCGTCCTCCTCGCCGGCCGCGTGTTCGACCTCGTCTCCGACCGCGGCATCCCATTCGCCCGCGTGATCGCCGCCGACCAGACCGGCGCCGCCGCAACCAACGTCGCCGTCACCGACACCGACGGCGCCTACCAGCTCACCGTCCCCGTCACCCGACAACCGGATGGCACCCTCGCCCCCGGCGGCGGAACGTTCTCGCTCCGCGTCACCGCCCAGGACTACGAGAACTTCCCCCACGGCGTCCGCGTCGCCCTCCCGATCGATGCCGCCGCCCTCGCCGTCGCCGGCGACGGACGCTGGACCGTCCGCAACGCCGCCACCGACGTCGGCCTGATCCCCCTCCCATCCCCCACCCGCGAACGCGGCAGCATCGCCGGCCGCGTCCTCGCCGACTCCCCCGGCGGCGTCCTCATCGTCGCCAGCTCCGGCACCCCCGACCCGCCGCGCGCCTGGTCCGACCGATCCGGCGAATACGTCGTGTTCAACGTCGAAGTCGGCGCCTACGTCGTCAAGGGCTACAAGGCGTTCCTCCAGCTCCAACCCGCCCCGACCACCGTCGACGTCGGCCAACACGTCGCCGGAGTCGATCTGCGCGAGCTGTCCGACACCCCGACCGGCGCCATCTCCGGCACCGTCCAGCTCGTCAACCCCGGAGACTGCCGCGCCACCAGCGTCGTCCTCGTCCCGGAAGAAACCTACGACGACACCCTCAAACGCGGCGAGGTCGCCACCGGCCTGCGCGCCCCCGCCCCCCCCGCCGAACCGAACATCACCGCCACCTGGGTGATCGACGGCGTGCCGGACGGCAGCTACGCCGTGCTCGCCGCCTTCGAAAACGACGCCTGCGTCCGCGACCCCGACCCCGGCATCGCCGGCACCCAGGTGCAGCACATCACCGTCCCCGACCGCCTCTCCGGCACCCGCAGCTTCATGCTCGACCGGTCGTTCAAGGTCACCGGCGCCCTCGCCATCCTCGACCCCGGCGAGACCGGACCCGAAGCGGTCACCGCCACCCCCACCTTCCGCTGGGCCGACGACTCCAGCGAAGACGCGTACGACCTGGTCGTGTACGACGCCTTCGGCACCGAGGTCTGGCACCCGGACCCCTTGCCCGGCGTCAGCGGCGGCACCCCCGAGCTGACCTACGCCGGCCCCGCCCTCCAACCCGGCATGTACTACCAGTTCCGCGTCACCTCGCTGCGCCGCGGCGGCTCCCAGCCGATCTCCAGGACCGAAGACCTGCTCGGCGTGTTCTTCCCCGAATAGCCCCGGCCCGTCCACCCGGCCCCACGCCCTCCGACTGGACACCCGCCGCCCGGATCGCTAGGGTCGTGCCCGCCGCGGGCGCCAACCCCGGCAGAGGTGCAACCATGCGCGCCGGCCGCGCCGGAACGAAGCCGGTTCCCATCCGCAAGGCGATCCCACGCCCGCCGCTGCCGCTCCTCCTTCTCGCCTCCGCCGCCCAGGCCTGCCGGCAACCCACCCCACCGCCGCCCGACGCCGACGCCCCGCCGCCACCCCCCACCTTCGTCGCCGGCCCCTTCCGAACCCTCGACCTCCCCGAACTCGAACTGCGACTGGAAGCCCCGGAAAACCTCGTCCCCCACG
>Ga0209227_1001939_pt1 | contig 15379 bp, 9 predicted proteins | sample YNPBryantNP2012_FD_185815 | JGI IMG/M metagenome (GOLD analysis project Ga0209227, IMG submission 185815) | Anoxygenic and chlorotrophic microbial mat microbial communities from Yellowstone National Park, USA - YNP Bryant NP 2012 (SPAdes)... ...
GGCAAGATACCCGGCAGTTACTTCCGCAGAGAGATAGGCAGGCCGAGCGAAAAGGAGGTGCTGACCTCCCGCTGCATAGACAGGCCCATTCGGCCCCTGTTTCCGGCGAACTACCACCACGACACGCAGATCATCGCCACCGTCCTCTCCATAGACCCTGAGATAGACCCTGATGTCCTGGCCATAACAGGGGCCTCGGCGGCCCTTTCCATCTCAGATATCCCCTTCAACGGCCCTATCGCAGGTGTGCGTGTGGGCAAGGTAAACGGCCGCTTGATCATCAATCCCACCAAGACTCAGTTGATGGAGTCGGAATTGAATATCATAGTAGCAGGCAGTCAAGATGCAGTGGTGATGGTGGAGGGAGGCGCTGCTGTTTTGCCTGAGGAAGAGGTCTTAGAGGCCATCTTCTTTGCACACAAAGAGATGCAGCCCCTGATAAGGCTTCAGGAGGAACTTGTAAAGGAAGTTGGCAGGCCCAAGTTCGCACTGGAGCCTGAAAAAGAACTGCCGGACACCCTTAAAAGGGCTATGGAAGAGCTGGAGGGAAGTATGCGCCAGGTCATCACCACTCCAGACAAACAGGAACGGGGAAGACTGAAGGACACCATAGAGCAGGACTTTATGGCCAGGTTTGCAGAAGATCTGACCGGTTATGAAAAGGTCTTCAAAACCGCCCTCAAAGAGATGGAAAAAAGGATGATGCGTGCCATGATCGTCAATGAAAGACGCAGAATAGATGGCAGAAAATTTGATGAGATACGGCCTATTTCCTGTTCCATCGGTGAACTGCCCAGGACCCATGGTTCTGCGGTCTTTACGCGAGGAGAGACGCAGGTCCTGGCCGTGGTCACTCTGGGCAGTGCCGAGGATGAACAGCGCATCGATGCCATAGGCGGTGAGATCTTTAAACACTTCATGTTGCATTATAACTTTCCACCCTTCTGTGTGGGAGAGGTCAGACCCCTCAGGGGCCCTGCCAGAAGGGATATAGGCCATGGCGCCCTGGCTGAACGGGGCATAGCAGCGGTCATTCCGCCTCCTGAGGACTTTGTCTATACCATTCGCGTCGTCTCTGAGGTCATGGAATCCAATGGTTCCTCTTCTATGGCAACCGTATGCGGCGCCACTCTCGCCCTCATGGATGCGGGCGTGCCCATTCGGGATATGGTGGCAGGTGTGGCTATGGGTCTTATCAAGGAAGGCGACGAGGTAGTAATCCTTTCCGATATCCTTGGAGACGAGGATCATCTCGGGGACATGGACTTCAAGGTAGTGGGCACACATGAGGGTGTGACATCCATTCAGATGGATATCAAGATCTCTGGTCTCACACCTGAAATAATGAAAAAGGCCATGCTTCAGGCCAGAGAAGGCCGTAAGTTCATACTTGGAAAGATGAAAGAGGTGATATCCACACCCAAAAACGAATTAAGCCCCTATGCACCCAAGGTCTTTTCCCTGCAGATCAATCCGGAAAAGATAAAGGACCTCATAGGCCCTGGCGGCAAAAACATCAAGGCCATAGTGGCTGCCTCTGGTGCTAAAATTGATGTGGACAATGCAGGAAAGGTCAAGGTCTTCGCCTCCTCAGGGGATTCTGCGCAGAAGGCCATTCAGATGATCAAACAGCTTACCGCAGAGCCTGAGGTGGGTGTGGTCTATGACGGTGTGGTGAAAAAGATCATGGACTTCGGGGCCTTTGTGGAGATAATGCCTGGTACGAACGGTCTTCTGCATATATCTCAGATCGACACTAAACGAGTCAACTCAGTAAATGATTACCTCAAGGAAGGCGATGAGGTGCGGGTCCAGGTTATCGAGATCGACAAACACGGAAAGATCAAGTTGAGCCGTAAGATATTGTTGGAAGAAAATAACGAAAAGAAATAAGGTAATAATCTGTTAGGCGATTTTAAAATATGAACGAAAAGATAACCATTCAAAACAATACCATGCCGCCCCTTGAAATCGGCGATCTCTCCGTGCCGATTCCCATAATACAAGGCGGTATGGGCATAGGCATCTCCATGGCTGGGCTGGCCTCTGCTGTAGCACGCTGTGGAGGTGTGGGCGTGATCGCTGCTGTTATGATAGGCATTACCGAACCCCATTGGCAGCAGGACCCCAAGGGCACAACCCGCACGGCCCTGGCAAAACAGATAGCCCTTGCCAAAAAACAGGCGCCTGGAGGTGTCATTGGCGTAAACATCATGGTGGCCCTTCAGGATTACGATGAACTGGTGCGCATCGCTGCCAATGCAGGTGCTGACCTCATAATCAGCGGTGCAGGACTGCCCCTCAAGCTGCCTGGGCTTCTGCCTCAGGGCGTTTCCACCAAATTGGCCCCGATCGTTTCCTCGGGAAGGGCTGCGCAGCTCATCTGCCGCAGATGGCAGGATCACTACGGCAGGCTTCCTGACCTCATCGTAGTGGAAGGCCCAGAGGCAGGAGGACATCTGGGTTTCAAAAAGGAAGAGCTGAATGCCCCTGAAAATCGCCTGGAAAACCTGGTAAAGGACGTCATAGAGGCAGTCAAACCATATAAAACCCCTGCAGGTAAACCAATACCAGTAGTGGCGGCAGGTGGTATATATACAGGGGCGGACATTTATCATTTCATTCATGATATCGGTGCAGCAGGCGTTCAGATGGCCACCCGCTTCGTGGCCACATACGAGTGTGATGCCTCCGACGCCTTCAAGGAGGCATATCTCAAGGCCAAAAAGGAGGACATCACTATCATCAAGAGCCCTGTAGGGCTGCCGGGAAGGGCCATAAAGGGCAAATTCATCGAGATGATGGCTGAAGGCAAAAAAAGGCCTTTCAAGTGCCCCAACAAATGTCTCGCTCCATGTGACTATAAAACAGCGCCCTATTGCATCAGCACCGCCCTCATAAATGCACAACGTGGGAATATAGACGCAGGTTTTGTGTTCTGTGGTTCAAATGTCTGGCGAGTGGACAAGATCGTGCATGTCCATGAGCTGATACAGGAACTGGTGGATCAGTATAGAGAGGCTGAGAAGGTCTCAAAATAGAGGAAGGTTGGCAAAAACGGCCTATTTTTCAAAAAAGAAGATGATGTTGTCCACCTCCCTCTGAATGGAGGCCAGCAGCTCTTCCTGTTTGTCGACGATTGAAAACGGAAGCATGCTTCTCTTCTGATCCGGCGTGAGATTTTTATCCACAAGCGTATGCGCCCATACCAGGAGCCTGGTAAGGCCGTTTGGAAACCGCCTTTTGTCTTTCATGTGGTGATTTGCTATGGCAGTCACCATCTCTTCAGGCATAGACCAGCTTTTGGCCAGATATGCGCCTATATCCATGTGGGTTACCCTGAACAGAATGCGTTCCGCATCAATGGCCTTATCCCCGCCACTTACGGCATACTTTGAAAACTCGGCCAGCTCAGCGTCCCTTTTTTCGTTTTTCAGATATTGCAGCAACACCAGCTTGCCGATGTCGTGCATAAGACCCGTGGTAAAACCGCGGGCCAAGGGTATGATGAACATGTCCAGTTCTCGAAGCATACCCTGCATGGCGTATGCCACCAGAAGACTGTGCTCCCAGATGTCATATTCAACCGTCAAAAAGCTTTTGCCAAAGGAATCCTGCAGGGACGACGCAACGATGATGTCCAGCACCCTTCTGCCGCCCAAAATGGAGACCGCCTGAAACACGGACTCCACTGGCCTGGATATACCGTATGCTGCGGCCTTGGTGGCCTCCAATATCTTGGCGGACAGCACAGGCTCGAAACTGAGTTTTCTGGCCAGGTCCAGCAGAGAGAGGTCCTCAAGGGAGGTATTGGTCACCATTTCCAGCACATAAGGGGAAATGGGCTTGATATTTTTTATGGCAGTCTGTATTCCAATAGGTATGGAAACATTTGATTGCTCTTGGGTCATTGCAGTTACTCCATATGCCCTTAAATTGATTTATGGATTCTTTTAGTTAGAATACAGACAACACCTTTGTAAATCAAGGATTAGATTATGCACAATTCACCTCTGGCGGAACGCATGAGGCCGCGACACATCGATGAATTTCTTGGGCAGAGACACCTCATAGGCCCAGGCAAACTGCTGACAGGCCTGCTGGAACGCGGCAAACTGCCGTCCATGATCCTGTGGGGTCCGCCCGGCTGCGGCAAAACCACTCTGGCCAGACTGTTGTCAAGTGTCGCAGGTATGCATTTTGTTGCATTTTCCGCTGTCCTGTCCGGTGTCAAGGAACTGCGTTCCATAGTTGAAGAGGCCAGGGAAAGGGCGGAAAAAGGCATTGGAACCACCCTTTTCGTGGATGAGATACACCGTTTCAACAAGGCCCAGCAGGATGCCTTTTTGCCCCATGTGGAAAGCGGGCTCATCACCCTCATAGGCGCCACCACCGAAAATCCGTCCTTTGAGGTCATAGCCCCTCTCCTTTCCAGGTGCCGTGTGCTGACGCTTCAGCCCATGGAGCCAGCTGACCTGCACATACTTTTAGACAGGGCGCTGACCGACACTGAACGCGGGCTTGGAAAGCTGGGGCTCACCATCACTTCACAGGCAGCAGGATACTTGGTGGCAGCATCGGATGGAGACGCCCGTCACCTCCTAAACAGCCTGGAGGTGGCAGCGGAACTTGCACTCTCCGGAAATACAAAAGAGATAGGCATGGAACTGCTGAAGGAGGCCATGCAACAAAAGGCCCTTCGCTATGACAAGTCTGGCGAAGAGCACTATAATCTCATCTCCGCCCTGCACAAAAGCCTGCGAGGAAGCGACCCTGATGCAGCCCTTTACTGGCTGGCCCGAATGCTGGCCTCCGGCGAGGACCCCCACTACATCGCAAGGCGCATGATCCGTTTTGCATCCGAGGATATCGGCAATGCAGACCCCAATGCCCTGACACTGGCCATCTCTGGGCTTCAGGCCTTTGATTTTCTGGGCTCACCCGAAGGAGAGCTGGCCCTGGCGCAGGTAGCCGTCTATCTGGCCACTGCGCCCAAGAGCAATGCGGTATATGCAGCCTTTGGAGAGGCCATGGCTGATGCCAAAAGATTCGGGGCGCTGGCCGTTCCTCTGCATCTGAGAAACGCACCCACACGGCTCATGAAGGAATTAGGGTATGGAGAAGGCTATCAATATGCCCATGACATGGAAGATGCTGTGGTCACGCAGGATCACCTGCCGCGAGAACTGCGGGAGCGTATCTACTATCGTCCCACGGCACGAGGCCATGAGCTGGTGATAAAGGAACGCCTCGAGAAGTGGCGCCGCATTCAGGCCCAGAGAAAGGCGATGCACCGCTGATATGCCTCAAAAGACCTGGCAGGAGATTGAGGAAATCGGCCAACTGCTCTATGACGGCCTGAAGGAGTGCAGGTTGTGCCCTCGCAGGTGTGGTGTAAACAGGCTGAAGGGCGAAGTAGGGTTTTGCAGGGCAGGGGCCGTGGCAAAGGTGGCCAGGGGTGTGCCGCACATGGGCGAAGAGCCACCGCTTTCGGGCCAAAAAGGGGCTGGAACCATCTTCTTTTCCCACTGCCACATGGCCTGCATCTATTGCCAGAACTATCAGATCAGCCACCTCCACTACGGCAAGGAGGTCAGTATAGAGGAGCTGGCGCAGCTCATGTGGGACCTGGCACAAAAGGGCTGCCACAACATCGAATGGGTCTCTGTCACCCATTTTCTGCCTCAGACCCTTCTGGCCCTGGCAAGGTGTGTGCGTAACGGCCTGAACCTGCCCATTGTGATGAACTCAGGCGGCTATGAATTGCCAGACACCCTGAAACTCTTAGAGGGTATCGTGGATATCTATCTGCCAGATGCCAAATATGAAAACAGCAAGTATGGCCTACAGTTTTCAAGGGCACCAAATTATTCAGCAATCAATCAGGCCGCCATAGCCGAGATGATACGACAGGTGGGCACTGAACTGGTGCTGGACTCCTCTGGCATCGCAAGACGGGGTATAATCATTCGACACCTGGTTTTGCCTGGTTGTGCCCAGGACTCCAAGGCCATATTGAAGCGCATAGCACTCTGCCACGGCACAAATGTGCATATCAGCCTCATGTCTCAGTATTTTCCGGCCTTTCGAGCCAAAGGAGATGAAACGCTTGGCAGGTATCTTTTGCAAGAGGAATATGAAGAGGTTATAAGATTTGCAGAGGTATGCGGCCTGGAAAATGGCTGGATGCAGCCCTATGAACCACTACAAGAGGAGTATTACCCTGACTTTCTGGACAATTCAGTGACCGTGATGGTATAAATGTGTAAGGAGTAACCATGTTTAAAAAATTATTGAAAAAACTCAAGGGAGAACCCATTGAGACGCAGTCTCCCTCTTTTCAAGAGGATGCCCAGGCTGAGGCCCCAACACTTGCAGAAACAGCCGAGGAGCCTGAAAAGGCCGATGACCTTTCCCTTTCACCCGCTGATTCCTTGCAAAGAGTAGCTCAACAGCCTCAAAAGGCCGAAACAGAGCCACAGCCTTCGGAAGCACTCACTTCAGCAAAGGGCTTCTTTGCAAAACTCAAGCAAAGGCTCATAGAAACTGAAGCAGCACCTGACTCAACGGCACTTGATGAGCAAGAAGAAAAGGCCGAGGCTACTCCACTTGCTGATTCCTTGCAGGAAGGGCCGCAACAGCCTCAAAAGGCCGAAACAGAACCAGCCATTCAAGAGGAAACCGCACCAGCAGAAGGCTTCTTTGCAAGACTCAAGCAAAAGCTCGCCAAAAGCAAAGAGGGCTTTGTCAGACGCATGGACGAGCTGCTTCTGGGCAAAAAGGAGATCTCGCCAGAGATACTGGATGAGCTGGAGGAGATTCTGGTCACTGCCGATGTGGGCGTCAAGACCGCTTCCGAGATCTTTGAGCAGATTCGAGCAGAGGTCAAACGCAAGGAACTAAACGATGTGGACGCCCTGCGAGAGCGCATTCAATTCAAGCTCCTGGAACTTTTGAATGTGAATGCCCCTCCACTTACCTGGAAAGGGAACCCCTGCGTGGTGCTGGTGGTGGGCGTAAACGGTGTGGGCAAGACCACCACCATAGCCAAGCTCACATATTTCCTGCAGGAACAGGGCAAGACCTGCCTTTTGGCGGCTGCCGATACCTTCAGGGCCGCAGCCATAGAGCAGTTAGATACCTGGGGTCAGCGCCTCAACACCCCTGTGATCAAACACAAACACGGTGCAGACCCCTCCGCCGTGGCCTTTGATGCCATAGAGGCAGGCATCAAACGAAAGGTGGATGTGGTCATCATAGATACGGCTGGAAGGCTGCACACCAAGACAAATCTCATGGAGGAGCTCAAGAAGATTCGCCGGGTGATCGCCAAAAAGATACCTGATGCCCCGCACGAGACCTTTCTTGTGCTGGACGCCACCACAGGCCAGAACGCCCTGTCTCAGGCCAAACTCTTTCGAGAGGCCACGGACCTGACCGGCATCATACTTACCAAGCTGGACGGCACTGCCAAGGGCGGCATAGTGGCGGCCATAGCCCATCAAATGAGGCTTCCCATTCGTTTCATAGGCATCGGAGAAAAGATGTACGACCTGCGGCCCTTTGATGCCAAGGATTTTGTGGCCGCCCTGTTTGAAAGGGATACTCAGGGAAGTTAGATGGGCGCATACCAGAAGGGCAGCAAAATGATATAGGTGGCTCCCATGCCATAGACCAGCAGTTCACAGAGCCTGTGCCTTAAAGGGCTTACCATCCCATAAAAGTCTCCATAAACCAGCCGGTGCAGCACATGCAGGCCTGCAGCCACACTGCTTATCACCAAAAACAGGTCCAGCAGCGGATATATCCAAAAAGGCACATGAAATTCCCAGGAAGAGAGGTCAAGGCCGAATTGCCTGCCCAGGGTTGGAAAAAAGAACTGGGCCTCGTGCAGGGCATAGTTCAAACGGCAGACCAGCTCTCCGGCAAAGGCGGTGGGCACAAACACCGGCACCATGGGAGAGAATCTGCCGAACAGCTCGTCCTCGGTGGTGCCAAAGACCTTGGCGCCCAATTTTAAAAACATCACGGTCATGACAAACCAAAAGAGCAAGAGGCCTGAAAACACGGCCATTCGATATGCCGTTGAGTAATCGGCTGGTTCAAATGCCTTTAGAATACCGGCATCCATGAAACGGGCCAGCTGTGATGCGAGAAGCAGGGGAATGATGTAGGAACAGGTGATATAGCGGCCTTTACTGATGAGTAGTTCGGCAAAGGGGCTTCTGAAATTTATGCGGGGTGAATTTTTGTCACACAACGAGACGCATCTGCCGCAGATGAGACAATCCAGGTTGTTGGTGACTCCGAAGGCGCCTAAATACACAGGGCAGCCGCGCTGTCCGTCCCTGCCCCTCTTACAGGCAAAGGATGTGCAACCCTTGCAGATACTGTGGTCAGGCCTGAACTCCGTCATGGACATGGTGGAGGCCACACCTGTTATGCGGCCCATGGGGCAGAGATAGCGGCACCAGGCCTGAAGTGGATACAGAATGGAAAAGAATGTGGCGCCTCCCAGAATGGCCAAAATCAATAGGGCCGTGGCCCGGGGAGACTCCTTGATGCCCATGCTTTCCTCCAGCCAGATGATGACCGCAAAGAGAAAAACAGCCCAGTAAATGCCGTATTTCTGAAGCCAGCGGGGAACAGGCCTATATCGCACCCAGCCCAAACGCTGAAGCACCCGGCCCAGACCTGGAAACGGACAGAAACCACACCACATGCGGCCCACAAAAAACCAGCTCAAGACCATGCTGGGCCACCAGAGGCCCCAGGAAAGGAAGATGACTATGTTCTCGTGAGGGTCTTGAGGCCCGAAAAGGCCCGAAAGGATGATGAAGGTAAAGACCACATCGCCTATGGTGCGAATGGAGGCATGCAGTTTCCTGCGCTGCAAAATCTGTTTAAGGGCTGGAAAGGCCTGAAACAGGTCCAGACGCTCATTGGGGTATTGATCAAAGAATATGCCTATGACCCGTTTTAGTCCCATCTGCCCCGCCTTACCGAATTTAGGAATAAACCACACATGTTAAGATGTGGTGAAGGTAGTCTGCCATTGTGATTTTAAGCATAAACATCAAAACTTGTCCAGATGATTTGTACTCACACATCCTGCATCAGATTCACTCTTTCCCATTGACTTTTTGAATTTCTTTGTAATAATTGCAACCCTGTTTTTTCTAAATAATAACTATCTGCTGATTTAAAATTAATTGCATCATGACACACAAAAAAATTAGATCCTTGAGTGATATCCTTAAAAAATCCCCTCTTCTATTTGCTGTAGTATTAGGCCTGGCTATCTTTCTTTTGGGCTATACCTATCTCAAAAACGAGCTGGAGCATCGAGTCGCAATACACGAAGCCGCACATATCACCCTTCAAAAGGGTCTGCATGACAGCATGGTGGCCAGTCTGTACAAGGACAGTGAAATCCACTTTCGTCTTTTTGTATTGCAATCCGAGGTCATTCAAGTCTTGCAGGCAATTGCCTCATCTCCATGGACATTGAGACAGGGGCTGCGAAAGAACCTGGAGGATATAGTGGGGCCTGCCCATGCCCTTCTCAAGCCCATGGGCTTAAATGGCCTGTATCTCCATGACACACAACTCACGCCGCTTTTGGCCATTGAGAAGACGGTTTTTTTACTCCCTCCTGCGGAACAACGGCCTGAAATCCTTCAGGCCAGCATGGAAAGAAAACCCCTCACCTGCTTCAACACCTCTAACCAGGGCATAACACTTCATCACATCTTTCCCATCCTTTTAGAGGACAAGCAGATAGGCATAGCAGAATTTGTTTACTCATATGATGCCATATTGGCTAAACTAAAAGAAGACAGCAATAAGATTCTGGGATATACGGATTATGCCATACTCTTCAAAAAAGACCATTTGATGGCTCAACACCTTTCAGAAGGACTCAAAGGGTATAAAGAATCTCAGCATCTTTCCCAATGGCTCATGCCCATAGAGCAGAAGGTTTTCATAAATGGACAGGAAATCTACCTAAAAGACTTATTAGATAACGCCTCACTGACTAAAGGAATAGAGGAATTCCAACACAATCTCGCCTCATCCAAACCATTTGCAATTCAGCTCCCTTTTACAAATGCCTTCTCCTCTCTCATCTTTCTGCCCATTACAGGCATACAAGATGATTTACAGGCCTATACCGTGGTATTAATACCAAAAGACATGGAATATATGGCACTTCATACGCATTATAAAACCATGCTTCTATATCTGTCAGTCATCACCGTACTGCTTTGCAGCATGGCATATCTATTAGTAGTTTTCCAGCGGAAACAAAATGATATCTCCAGTTTTCTCTCCAGCATGTTTGCAAGTATTCCGGATGGACTTTTGATAGTAGATTCAAACTGGAATATAAAGGATGCAAATGAGACCGCCTGCCTCATTCTCAAATACTCCAGAGAGGAACTCATAGGTCAAAACCCCCATTATCTCTTGCACTATCACGGAGACAATCCCATTTCACAAGAAGACTGCCAGGTTTATAAGGCAATCACACAGACAGGCAGTTACAGCGGCGAGATGGGATTGAAAACAAAAGACGGCAGGTCCATTGATGCCCACCTCTCTTGCAAGGCATTTTTTGCAACAGGACAGAATGCCCCGCATCATGTCATAATCTTCAGGGATATCTCTGAACAGGTTGCAGACAAGCGTGAGCTTCTTGCCTCATCCAATTTCTATTACATGCTCATGGATATCACCACCTTGTTTCTCACCACAGACCATAAGCGCATGGATGAGACCATTCATTACTCCATCGGCCAGATAGCCCAGTTTTTCCAGGCCGACCGCTGTTACCTCTGTCACTTTTCTGAGGACTACGAGTTTCTGACCGCCAGTTATAGCTGGCACAGGAATGGCTTAAATGAGGCCGGCGTCTCCTGTTTGGAGGCAGTCAAAAGATGTAACTGGTTCATAGACCGGCTCTTTCGGCAGCAGGCCGTCTATATCTCCAGCATAGACCAGTTGCCTGCAAGCGCCTACTGTGAGCGGGATGCCATGATAAAGGGGCAAATAAGCTCATTGGTGCTCATTCCGGTCATTGACAACGCCATCACAACGGGTTGCTATGCCTTTGAATACATGACTCCGCAGAAATTCACAGAGGATTTCATAAGCCGCATGGTCTTTGCCACGGATATCATCACCAACGCCCTGTATAAATTCAGGTTTGAAAGGCAGCTCGTGCAACTGGCCACCACCGATGGGCTGACAGGGCTGTTCAATCGCAGGCATTTTCTCGAACTGGCTGAAAAGGAGGCTCAGACCAGCCTGCGCTATAAGACACCCCTTTCACTCATCATGTTCGATATAGACCACTTTAAGCAAATAAACGACTCCTTCGGCCATGCAATAGGCGATGAGGTCTTAAGGGAGCTGGCCAAGCGAGTCAGGCAAACCCTGCGCGAGACCGATTTTGCAGGCAGATTAGGCGGAGAGGAATTTGCTGTCATCTGCCATGTTTCGCCTCAAAATGCCTATATCCTGGCCGAAAGGCTGCGAAAGGCCATGGAAGAGGCCTGCGTGGTGTGCGGCGAGGCCCGCATTCCATTTACCATCTCATTGGGCGTAGCCGGCCTTACAGGCGAAATTCACGACCTCACAGGACTGCTCAAATGTGCTGATGATGCCCTCTATCAGGCCAAAAATGCCGGCAGAAACCAGACTCGCATCTGGGGCGAGTGAGCCGGCATATTCCATCGCAATGAGAGAGAGGGGTGCGCACATGCCAGGTAGGGGCGGCCCACCAAAGGCCGGTAGGGGCGGCCCCCTGTGGCCGCCCAGATAGCGATGACCGCCCATATTCGGGGCAACCACAGGGGGTTGCCCCTACATTGTCATTGCCTATTGTGATTTCTTTTGAAGCTCCGCTATGGCATGAGTCAGCTGCAGAATGCCAAAAGGCTTTTGAAGCATGGCTGCATCCTGGCCCTGCAAAACCGTCATCTCCTCCTCAGGAAGCCCGTAGCCTGAGATAAACAGGGTCTTGAGGCCCGAATAGATGGACTTCAGCCTCTCCCTTAGCTCCGGGCCGCTTATCCCTGGCATGGCAACATCCGTGATCAGAATGTCAATGGAGGGGCGTTCATCCTCTATTAAACGAAGACACTCCGCCGGGTCACTGAAGCCTCTAACTCGATGCCCATCTGCCTGCAGCACCATGGAGACCAGGCTGACTATATGCTCATCATCGTCCACTACTACGATCTCCAGGCCTTGAGCCGTTAAGGGCTCTGAAGCCTGCTGAAGTGCTTCGGCTGTTTTCAGGGCATTTTCCTCCTCCACCATGGCAGGCAGTGTGATGGTAAAGGTGGTTCCCTTGCCCACTTCACTTTCTACGGCTATCTCGCCGCCATACTGTTTGACGATGCCATAGACATTGGAGAGTCCGAGGCCGGTTCCGTGTTCAGGGCCCTTTGTGGTGAAAAATGGGTCGAATATCCTCTCCTGCACCGCCTTACTCATGCCGCAACCAGTGTCTTTAACCCTTAAGACCACCTGCTTAACCACTCCATCTGGAGTATGAGTCTCTTGATTGCTGGTCTCGATGGTGATGACGCCACCCTGAGGCATGGCATCCCTGGCATTTAAGACCAGGTTCATCAGCACCTGCTCCATCTGATTTTTATTTACAAACACTGAAAAGAGGTCTGGCGCCAGATTTAGTTGTAGTTGAATATCTTCACCCAAGAGTTGAAAGAGGCCGTTTTTCAGCTCCTCTATCACGCTATTTAATTGCACTCTCTCTGAAACGGCCTCTGTCTTTTTGCTAAAGGTCAAGACCTGTTTCACCACCAGGGCAGCCCTTTCAGCAGCCCTTTTGATCTCTTGAAAATAGCCATACAGCTTGTCGGACGGGTTTAAGGCGTGCATGCCCATCTCTGCATAGCCCAGCACAGGCATCAGGAAGTTGTTGAGGTCATGGGCGATACCACCTGCCAGCCTGCCTAATGCCTCTAATTTCTGGGATTGAAGCGATTGCCTCTGGGCCTCGAGTGCCTTGAATGCAGCCTCTTTCTGCGCTGTGACATCCCGGGAAAGGAAAATGAAATGCTGCTGCTCGTTGAAAGGCATCTGTTTGGGGACCACAGTAAATTCAAACCATTTGAGCTCACCATTGATGGAAAGGGCGTATTCTCCAGTGGCCTTGCCCTCTCTCAATGCCTGCTGCAGGCCCTTCATGCCGGCCTCAGCCACCTCAGGCGGAAGGCAATCCACAAGGGTCTTGCCCAGAAAGGCCTCCGTGGGCAAAAACAGGAGCTGAGGGTTGGAGGAGTGAAAGTCATAAAAACGGCCTGAGATATCCACCTCGAAGAGCAGGTCAGGAATGGCATTTAAAGTGGCCTCCAGGTGATTTTTGACGGCTGTGAGCTGCTGTGTGCGCCGAATGACCAGGTAACGCAAAATGACCACGGTCAAGGTCAGAATGACCACCAGGCCGGCCCCCAACCACATCAGCAGGATTAGCCTGGTATCCAATGGTCGTGTAAGGGGTTTTCCCATCCATTTGTTGTGAATTCGCTCATATTCCTGTGAAGTAATGCTGGAAAAGCCTTTTTGCACCAGCTCCAGCAGCTCTTTATCCCCCTTTTTGACGGCCCTGTGAAACTCGCCGTTGTAGAGATGAAATGCGTATCGCAGGTCATTTTCGGCCTTTTGGCGATGAATCAGGAAATTGGCCGGCGGTTCGTCCATACAAAAGACCTGAATGTTCTTTCTTACGGCCTCATTTAGAATGGCCTGATAACTGGAGTAGGGACGCAGGTCACGAATGCCATGGTCATTGAGCCAGTCCACACAGGCATCGCCTGCCTTGACGCCCACCACAAACCCTCGAAGGCTGCTCAGATCCGCAATGCCTGTGATGTCCTTATGGGTATAGATGGCCACGGGTATGGCGGCATGAGGCGGCAGAAAATCCATAACCTCCTCTCTGACCGCAGTGCGAAAGGCTGTATCTATCACATCCGCCTTGCCTGACGCCATGGCATGCAGACAATCCGCCCAGTCCATGCCTGTCAGAATGACCCTTATGCCGGTCTTTTCCTGCCAAAGCCTCCACTCATCCACAAGTTTACCCACCAATTTACCCTGCTCATCTCTAAAGGCATAAGGGGGATAGTTGTCGTCCACGACTACTGTAATGGAGGTGCGCTGGCCCTGAATCTGAGATGCCCACAGTGGCAATACAAACCAAAATATGCCTGAGGTCAGAAAAATAACCCAATACAGGCAGTATGATTTTAATTTACGTCCTTTCATAATATAGATATCCCATTTATCCCGTTGGACGGCCCCCAAAAGGCAAAATCGTCCCTAATCCTGCAAATTCTGACGATAAAATATTTATAATATCTACTCTTACCAGTATTAGTATTAGCCCAAATCCAGCGATGAATTTGTCATAAAAGCAATAATGTCTTGTCTGGTCTTTGATGTTTGGCTGAAGTGGAGGTATGTAAACGTTCATCTATCAGGAGATCAAGGGAGACCAGGTAGGTATATTATGGCCCAAACAATGCTCAACTTCAAGCTTGGGGTAACGAATACAAAGCTGCCGGCCGGCCAATGCTGGATTGGCGTTGTTGAATGCCGCCCAGATCGTCGCTGAAAAAAGGGGCCGCACGATTTATCTATCTGGGCGAGGGTGGCTATACATATGTCCATAAGCGGCCATCCTGGAACCCCATTCCCTCAGCTTACACCAGATTCAATCGCGGCATTTGGGTTGACAATACCAAATAAAAGCCATTATTTTTCTGTACCCCCCTTTTATGTTATATCTGCATGGATATTGAGGTCATTAATCCAAAGATATCCTTTTACCCATTTCAACACCTAAATCGGACATGGGACCATATTGAAGGTCTTTAATATACTTTGGGGTAACTATTTAATTAAGGAATAATCTCATGGAAGGGATCAAACTGGTACAAATAGGCGATTGTCTGGTCAGTGATGACCCAAATGTGATATTTGAAACCTGCCTTGGCTCCTGTGTGGGTGTGGCCATCTACGACCCTCAAAGACGCATAGGCGGCATGTGCCACATCCTGCTGCCTGATGGCCCTGCTGAAAAGAAACAGACCCATCCAGCCGCCTATGCCACTACTGCCATTCCATTCCTCCTGAATGCCTTTGAAGAACTGGGAGGCGAGAGAAAAACCGCAACCACGGCCATTGCAGGCGGTGCATCCATCATGACAAAAAATACTGGGACAGACCTCAAAATAGGTCAGCGGAATCTGCTCGCTGTAATGGAGGGTCTAAGACAGGCGAATGTAAAGGTCTCATACCAGCACGTGGCAGGCAATCTGGGGCGTGTAATGCGCCTGTACAT
>Ga0209227_1001941_pt1 | contig 15372 bp, 5 predicted proteins | sample YNPBryantNP2012_FD_185815 | JGI IMG/M metagenome (GOLD analysis project Ga0209227, IMG submission 185815) | Anoxygenic and chlorotrophic microbial mat microbial communities from Yellowstone National Park, USA - YNP Bryant NP 2012 (SPAdes)... ...
TCCAACACGCTCCGGGCGCTCCACTTTGCTACAACCGCTCATTGCACATGTATGATGTTGTCAATTTGCCAAGACACATGCACCTCTCCTGCACTGCAGATGTCATGCCATCGCCAATGGATCAGCAGCCGGCGCCCTTGACGATCCTAACTCCGTTCAGGACATTCACCAGATACATCCGGCTTCTTCGCTCTGTTCTCACCGCGCATACACAGTCGGCATGCTCCAACACCCGCCAATAGTCCACACCCAAACCCGGCTGGGACCAATCCGGCCCAAAATGACGGAGGCCCGTTCCATATAATACTAACAAAACAACCAATTGCATTCGATAAACACGCCGCTCCGCTCCCTATCACAAGCCATGTCGGCACAGAAGCAAATCGCGGCATCGTTTGCCGATGTCCATGAATTACGTGAACAGCGTACCTGGCCAGCCATCGCATGAATCCTTCGGCCATATACATTGCGGGTCCGAAGAACAAGCCTCCAAGAAAAAGGATACCCGCCATGCGCCTGCACTCGCGAGCATCAACACCGTCCGCTGTCGCCGTTATCCCAACGGCGAACAGAGCAGCACAGACAAATACCATTATTAGCTTTATAATCTTCATAATATCTTCCTGCTATCGAGCGGCTATGGAAATCTGATGAGTCGTCCAAGACGCTGCTCCTCAAACCCCACCGGTTTACCAAAGACAGACCAGTTGAACTCGCCAAGATCAAGCCAGTCCGGCGACGTCCAGGAACCAATCTGCCAGGCAACTGTGAAACCAGCCTGAACCGTGCTATCAAACGTGGCAGACCCAATCACGTATACGGAAAACCCTGAGCCGGCTGAAACAACCTCAAGTCCAGCTCTTACATTAGCTGCAAAGGTTGCTTTCGCCGCCCCCGACACTTTAAGTTTCACATTATCGCCAATTTGTCCGCCGCCGAAAACTGATAAACCTACCTTAGGCCCAAGGTCTAAATCGACCAGGTAAAGCTTTCCATCGACAACGATCTCACCCGGGCACCAGTTTACAACCGTGCTGGCATGTGTTCGCTGTTGGGCGAGCGAAAACGTTGCATCAAGCCCGAAATAAACACCAACCGGTCCAACGTTTGGTATGTTTACGGTCGCTTTTCCCTGTCTGCGATATTTTGCTCCGATCGCTACCTCTACGCCAATCTGAATGCTCGCGGTATAGCAGCAACCACACATTTCTATATCTCCTGAGGCATCCCACCCTGCATACACTCCGGTTGCAATATTGGCCGAGTAAGCCCAGCCGATTTTGCCAAGTTTACGGCAAGGCTGTAAACCCAGTGGGTCAAGGTGTATTTGCGTGTCGTTGGCCACGAAGCAGTAGAGATTAATTCCTCCTCCGTCCTCGCCTATTGGATCTCGGCTTATCCACCTGCCTGTGCTTGGGTTGTAATACCGGTAGCCATAATAGAGCAGGCCTGACTCGGTATCGGTGTATTTGGTGGAATACCGTATCGGGTTGAGGGTGGCCAGCGGGCCGGATACACGAATCGGTTCGGCAAATGGACCGTATTCGTACCGGGCACACACCAGGCCATTCGAGGCATCAACCAACCCCATTACGTTCCCGTTGCCATCGTACACAACAAACGCGTTCGTGGTGGAAGCACCGTAGCATGTCATCTTCAGCAGCCCGCCGACGCCACCTGCGCCCTGCATCGAGCCGCTCAGGTCGCTGCCCCACACATAACTCCGCACCGGTACTCCACCCGCACGACCGTCCAGCTCCGCCACAGGGTTCCACCCGTCCCACAGAAATATCGTGTCGGCCTGTTTCACCCATCCGCCACTGTACGTGTAAAACTGCTTCCGTACCCGACGCCCTTCATGGTCATACTCGAATACGAGTTTCTGTCGTGCACCAGATGGACTGTCGCTGTCGCGGACCATTTCCACCAGCCGGTTTTCTCCATCCCAACTGTACGTCCACCGACCGTCAGAGCGAAGGTTCCCATCGGCATCGTAGGTGAAGTGTTCAGTCTCTGCCGGCACGTACAGACGACCGCTGTTTGTCTGGCCGGCGCCGTACCCGGACACCACTGTCACAGTTGGGTACTGCGCTGTTTGGTTCGGAACCTGTAATGCATGGTGAAAATATTCGCCTTTCCGGGATGCACTGTTGCCGTTCACACTCACCGGCGCAGTCGGATTTGCTATCCCAATGACGTCCACATACCCGGGAACAGTCCTGCTGCTGTACTGGTTCAGTCGGTTGACAGTGTAAGTGGCGAAGCGTAATCCGCCCCCGTTCTCATCCCCGCCCGTTGCACCACCAGTCCGATTCCCAATGTGATCGAAGCTGTACTCGAATTGCTGTCCGGCGACAGGCGTCCCATCAGACCAGTAGCGCTTCCCCCATACAACCTGTCCAAGTTCATCGTACCGGTATTCCCAGTACGAACCGTCAGACATCGAAACCCGTGTCCGCTGGTTCGCGCTGTTGTACTGGTATCTGAAAGAAACGGGGGATGACCCTGACGGAACTGAGGTGATTTCAACCAATCGGTTCAACTTGTCGTAGGACCGGCTGGTGACAAGCCGCGCGGTCCCGTTGTTGGCAAACGTAATGGTGTCGATGAGCGCGGATTCCGGCTGGTACCTGTATGTGACAGTGCACGGCCCATCAGTCACACTCTGAATACGTCCTGCCGAATCGTAGCTGTAAGCGGCAGTCTGAATGACCGATGCACCCCTTCTGCCGGTGACAGTCGCAAGCCTGAGATTGGCGTCGTAGCTCCAGTTCATCGACAACCCCGACAGTGTCCCACCGCTGTAACTCTCTGTCAAGGGGAGGTTTGCATCATTGTAAGTCCAGATTGTCGTAGTACCGTTGCAGGTTGCTACAGTCCGTCTGCCACGGCGGTCATAACCGTAGGTTACATCCGGTGTTGAATCCGAATAATCGATCTTCTGGAGATCACCGGCATTATTGTAGATGTAGCTGGTTGTTACGCCCCGTTTCCAAATGCGAGCTGCGAGCCTGCCTCCTTGTGTGTAGCCGTAAACCGGTCCTGAGGACCCTTCCTGGGCCGGCGGCACGCCTGTTGTGGCGTCTGGATAATCCTTGGATTTGAGCCAGCCGCGGTACAGATCGTAGTTCCACCGTGTAATTGCGATGCCGGAATCGGTTGAAACGCTCTGCCATGTTTTCATTGTACGGATTCGGCCCTGAGCGTCGTATGTGTATTCGACCGGGTAGATGCCTGAACCGCTGGTACGTTTGAGCAGGCCGGTCGGGTAATAGAGGTTTGTTGTGGTCGAGCCGTCGGGCAGTTGTGCACCGGTGACCCGCCCCATGGCATCGTAAAAGGTAAGTGTCACCAGAGGCGGCTGGCCTGAGCCGGGGCATGGAGTTGTCGTGGAGCAAATTTGGTCTGCGTTGTTGTAGGTGTATGCGGTTGTCCCGTTGTTTGAATCGGTGGTGGAGGCAAGGCGCCCGTGCCAGTCGTAGGAATAGGTTGTTGTACCGATTGAATTGCCTGCAACGTCCCGCCTTGTCTCCGAAACAAGCCGACCGAAGGAGAATGTCCTGCTCAACGAAGAGCCATTTGGTGCGATGGTGGTAACGACACGTGAACCGTTCGAGCCGTAGGCTGTCTCGGTGCGGGTTGTGACCGGGGTTGAGCTGTCCCGATAAACAACACTCCAGGATCTTAGCCCTGCGGTATCGGTCATGGTCATCGAGACAAGTGCGGCATTGGTTGCACCATTGGTTGTAAGCTGGAATGTGCGGCTACGTCTGACGTATGCGCCCGAGAAGGTTGTGACATCGTTCGTGGTCCATGTGATGCGATCTGACCCGGCGAGATCGATCTGGTCGTTGCGATTGATGTCGATTGCGGTCAATGCGAGCTCGCCCAGCGGATCGTAAGCGTAGAGCGTGACCACACCGTCGGGGTCACGTTGTTTCCAGAGCTGACCGCGGTTGTTATAGAACGATTGCTGGTACGGGTATGGTGTCGTTGCGGCGGCAAACACCGTCTTGTAATTTCGCCCGAGCATGTCGGTGTATGATTTCGTCCATTCGGGGGTGTCAGTGAAGTTGGAATCGAGTTTGATTTGCCGACTGAACTGGCGCCATACGCCATTGTCCTGTTCGACGCCGTACTCGTAGCGCAAAGGACTGACGGCGGTGCCGGTGAGTTTGGCCAGTTGACCGTCCGGGTAATACAGTTCGATGCGTGTTGAGCCGTCAGGGTAAACCGTTGTTCGGGTTCTGTATCCGGTCGGGTCGGTTGATTGGGTGTACGTTGTGACACCACCGAGTGCATTGGTCTGGGCGATGAGTTCACCGGCAGAGTTGTAGGCCGACTCGGAAATCCGAATTGCAGAGCCGTTGGCGGTCCTGACTGTGCGGAGCGTGTGACCGGCAGGATCGAGGTGGTTTGTGGTTGTCAGCGGCGGATCGAATGACAGGATTGTCGATCCGATCTGTCTGCCCATGGCGTCGTACATGTATTGGGTGATACGACCGTCGGTGTCAATCCAGATGTCGGGTCCGCAGCAACCGAACTGGTGAGTTTCGGTTCTGCCGTTGAGGTATGTGACGGTGTATGAACGGTGGAACTGGTCGAGGTATGAATATGTTTCACGGCTCAACAGGATCATCGAAGGAAACTGCTGAACGGTGCGTGATAGAGTCTGGCCAATGTGCCCAACCACGGTCGTTGTGATGGTGCCTGAGACGATGTTAGTTTGGTTGGTCGGATCCGGTTGGCCGGACAGAATGGTGGTTGTTTGTGTGACGTTTTGGTCGGAACCAGATCGGCTGTAGAAGAAGACCTTGCGGGTGCCGTCGGGATTGTCGATCGAACGGAGGTAATTGCTGAAGGCGCCGTTTGTGTAGAAGGTGCGAACAGTTACCAGGTTGTCCGGCGCAGTCCAGTCTGCGCCGGGGCTCTGGCATTGGATCTGGAGGGTTTGCCCTGGTCTGATGATGGTGTAGGTGCGGGCGATTTCCCTGCCCAACAGATAGTGGACAGTGGTGCGGGGCAGATCAGGTTGCGAACCATCGTCGCCGCTTCCCGGCAGCGGAGTGTAGTCGTAGTGCGTAGCATGACAGAGGCTTTCCGGCGCGTTGGTTGGCGCACCGAGGAACTGCGAAACTACGATCAGAGGTCTCCCCAGGGAATCGTATGAATCGAATCTCTGCCATGGGCCATCAGCGGGAATGACGAGTTTGAGTGGAAGACGGGTCCCGTTCGGACTGAACGGTGGCGGATCGTAGAAGATTTGCGTTGTTGTGCGGCAGCAGTTGCCATCGCCGGTTGTGGATTGTACCAATGCTTCGCCCCAGGAAAAGCGTTTGTAGGTCGCGGTTGTTTTGAGCGCGATCGAACCGTCTGATGAACAGACAGACGATATTTGGTGCCTTGTTTGCGCCAGTGAATCATCAATGACCTGCCACTGGTCCTTGCGGAGATTGCCCGGGTGATCCAGCGACCACGTTGCGGTTTGTGGGTTGTAAGTGTAAAGGAAGACTTCGGAGTGGCCGGGACGCGCGTGGGTAATTTTGAGTGAATTGACCGAGTTTGTGGATTGGGCCGGGTTTTCGATCGTCCAATTGGCAAACCAGTTTGTGGGGTTGATGATCTGATATGAGTCGCCGATCCTCGGGCCGACATCGCTCGGTCGATAGAACAGAATCTGGTATTTGAACTGGTTGATTGGTTGGATGTGTGCGAGGGCCTGAGGCGCTTTGAGCTGACGCAGAACACCGTCGGTTCTGATAACTTCCACATCCGGGCTTGTGCCGCTGAACCTGAGTGCGGTCGGTCGGGCCAGATCAACTGATGGCATCTGTTCCGACATGTAGATTTCCCCGGCAGGAACACCAAAAGCTGCTGTGCCCATGCTCACTTTCAGTGATACGCTGTTGCAGGGGCCGCGGTTCGGATTGCATGGGCCCCTGAAACAGAGAGCCGGTCCGGAACTGGAACCCCCTGTCCCGGAGGAATCACCATCACAGACACCGCCGCTGCCCGGCTCTTGCCCTGTACCCGCCGATGCCCCTTGACCACCACCGCTGCCACCAGCAAGTGCCGAACTCACAATCTCAGGTGCCGCAATGTTCTGGACGGTTGTCTTTGCAACACCCTCCTCAGTTCCTCTGCCATCCCAAGAGGGAGGGTCAATGTAATGGTCGGAACTGAAGCTTTCTGGTCCTGAGGCGGTCACGTATTCTTGGAACGATTTGGCCGTGCTGGAGCCGTCGGCATAAACTGTGACCTCCTGCCAGCTAAGTTTGTAGGTTGTACCTGCCTGGGTGCCGCTCAATTTGAGGCGATAGCGCATTTTCTGGCCAATGCCCTCGTAGTGTATTGCATCCAGCGCATAATAAGCGCTGGCTGGACCATCGCTCAGCGGACCGTCCAACGACGGCATTGCGGCAGTGATCGCGCTCCGGAGCATTTCATCGGTGTACTCATCCGACCACGTTGTGGTTTCGACCGAATCCACCTGTGTTGTCGAGCTCTGGGATTGGTCTGTGTGATGATACTCGACACAGTGTGTGTCGATGGAACACTGTGTGGTTTGGTAGGTGACATTCTTGAGCATGGACTCGAGGAACAGGATGATTTGAGCGGCACAGGCGTGATTGTCCCATGCACCGTTGGCCGATTGTGTTGCGGTGCAATTTGACTGTGGGTTGGCCGTGCTGGTGCTCGAAGCTGTGCCACTGTAAGTTTCGGCACTTTGACAAGAGTCGGGATCATAGACGATCGTTTGCCTTGTCTGGACAGAGGCACTGTTTCGGGTTTGTGCGTCGGTGTATGTACAGGTATGACGACAATCCAACTGTTTTTTCATGAAGAACTTTGGCGGAACAGTTGTCGCGCATCCTCCCGGGGTGCCGCATTTGGTTTTGGTGGCACGGGCGGTTTTGTTCTGGACTGTCACTGTCAGTCCGCAGGACGACTGCGCAACTGCGGATCCGGTGCCGGCTCCGCCCACCAGACACGCCGTCACCATCGCCAGACCTGCCGAGGTCAAAGATGTCCTCAGCAACTTCAAGACCAGTTGCTCCGCATTTGGCAACAGTCTCTCCTTGATCAGATTGATCTGATTTCCCCTTTTCATTGTGTTTTCCTCCTTGGTTGATTCTTAAAAACCGTATTCTGCCTACTGTTCCAGCGGCGTAAACAACTGAAGAGCCGCCACACCGGTTGTACCGTTTTCAGAGTTTAGCCAGTTGGTTTCGCCAGCCTCGCAGGTGCCGTTGCCGTTTCGGTCCTCGGTCCAATCCGCCAAGCCATCGCCGTCGCTGTCCAGCGGTTTCCCCCTCGTATCGGTGGCCGGGTAATGGAATCCGATGTCAACGGTGCTGTTGGCCTCCTTGGTCTGGTCGGTACGCACGGTGTAATGATACAAGCCTGCCGCTGCCGCGCTGCGGCTTCCGCGGTTCACCAGGTTGGTTGAGCCATGGTAAAAACCGCCAACAAAGCTGTTTGTGTAAGCAAAACCGCCCAACAAAACATCTCCGCCCGCGCTGCCTGCAAGCCGGTACTGTGCACTGCCAATGTAGGCGTTGTGATCGTTCAACACACCGGCGTTGAGGCTGATCAAACCGGTGTTGTCGAATGCGTTGTCACGGAATGTCCATGCGCGGGCGGTTTGAAACCGTTCCAGCCTGTTGCTTCCACCCCAGAAGAGGTTGTTGTAAACACTCAGTTCCGGCCAGGCAAAGTACCGGTTGAAAACCCGAACAAACAGGTTGTTGCTCAAACCAATCGTTGCAGCGGTCGTGCCCGAAAACTGCGCTTTACCCCCCCAAATGATGCAGTCTCGCAGCAACAGACTCTTGAACATGAACCAGCCGTTGTCGGTGTAAACGTGATGACCATAACCACCCAAACCGCTCAACTGTGCAAAGCGCAGCTCAGCCGTCGGCGCCGCATCAGCCCCGGCAGTGTCGTGACACGGACCGGTCAGAGTGGCCGGTTCATAGGTTGTGGGGCCCCAGTCGATTGATTGCTCTTGGACGATGTTATACCTGAACAGTCGTACTGGCGCCAACGGTGTCCCCTCCGCCACGAGTAATCCACAATTTTCGACCCGCAGGCCGTGGTTTCCGAAGCTTGCCACTGCGACACCAGCCCCAAGGGTCAGCTTGCCGGCGTTCGTGATAGTCAGGCTCCCGACCGCATAGTCGATCGGCGGATAGTGATAGCCAAGGTCCGGCAGGTCGCTGTCAAGACCGGCCTGCGGATCAAGCCGGCTCGGGGCGGTAATGAGCCCACTGAGCACAATCGGCGCGTAGGTGGTACTGCGCTTCAGCTCGGCAGCAAGTACCGGGTCAATGTTTGTGGTACCTGCGTTCCGCCACCGGTGCCCGGCAAGATAAAAACCGCCGGCACCCACGGTCCGAAACACCTCGTTGCTCGAGGCAGCCCATCGACAGTGGCTTTGGTTGACCACCACGTTGCCAACGTTGCTGACTGCCACCAGAAGGCTGTTGGTCAGCGACAGCCGGGCCATGCTGCCGCTGTTGCAACCCAACTGCCCGCAGTCGTGCAGACTCAGATGCTCTATTCGACAGTCAAAGTCACTTCCGCAAACTGCCCTTCCAACCCGGTCAATCAGCACGTTCTGCAACTGCAGATACTGAGGCGCACTCTGCGCATAACCCTCGGCTGCGATCGCATCACCGCAGTGGACAAACTGACAATGCCCAATAACACAAGGCTGGCCGTTGGCGCTATCCCGAGGATAACACAAACCGGTTCGCGCATGCGCAATTCGCATGTGCCTCAGCACCTGACCGCCGACCCGCACAGTCAGAGCCACATTGCCGTAGTGGTTCGTCCATGGATTGCGGCTCGAGTCAGCCACCGGTTCGCCAACGGTGTCGTCGTCCCGAGCAGTGAACACCGCCGGGTAATACGGTCCTGTGCGACAATCAATCGGCCCATGGCACACGATCCCGGCAGTTGGAGTTGCGCTCAATTTGATCACTGTTCCCCCCTCAAAAACAGTCGTTCCCATCAGGTTAACAGTCCCGCTGACCAAATAGGTGCTGTCAGCCCTGAACACATGGTTGGTCAAACCTCCGATCAGTTCCAGTGCGTAATCAACTACAACACCCTTGCCAGGATCTGCACCGGCCTTTGATACAGCAAGCGCCGTTTCGATACCGTCCTTGTGGGGCAACGACGCCCAGGAGCGCAGTGGCTCTTCAACAACGATAAAGCCATCTCGGAACCTGGGAATGTCGGCGCCAGCCTGCCGGATCGGCTCCGGCCGCCGCGGCAGTTGCGGTCCACCTGTCGCAGATGCTCTCCTCCATCTCCGCGGGTTGCTGCCGCCTGTGCCGGCAGGCTCAACCACAGAAAGCCCATCCATCAACGGACCCAGCTCTAAATAGTCAACATATTCAACCAGAAACCTGCGGCCTTCCAGCAGTTCCCAGCTCCGGCCAACCCGAATCCTTTTCCCGAACCCCTTGCCCGAATCTGTCCCAACTCCAAACGCCTGACCCAGGCCGATGCTCATCAACCCGAAACAAATCTCCTTATCATCGGCCCTCTCTTGCTGACCTCGCCCCAACGCGTTCCCGGCTTTCAGCAATGGCGCATCGAAAAACTCAGTCAACACAGCCACTCGCGCATTCCGCGGGTCAATCCCAAACCCGATCACCACCTCAGGCAAAATCCCCTCGCGCAATATCAGATCCTGCTCAAACCGATCCGGTGAAATCGTGTACCGGACATCCGCAGCCAAGCCATCAAATGCGTCACGATACACCACTTGATTTGCCGCCACCCAATCCGGCCTGCACGGCTTGACCTCACCCAAAAGCACGCTTTCCCCGCTGCTTACATCCACCAACGCCACACCCAATATCGTTGAACGCAGCCGCACCCCATCCGGACAAAGCAAATCAACTGCTCCTTCCTCAGCAAGGTTGGGCGAGAGAATAACCTTGTACTGACTTTGACGACCTATCAAATGACCGCTGCGCGACTGTTCAAACTCGGCCTTTGAAATCACCCATCTTTTTACAGCTTCATCGTACCGGTTCAGTCCACTCGCAAGCTCTGTGTACAGGTTGGTAACCAACACCGCCTGACCTCGAGCATCGATAACTTCCCAAACCTGCCTCACAACCCGATGATGCGGACCCGACCCAACTGTCTCCGGCCCACGGACCAAAACTCCGCACCAACCACTCAAACACAAAGACAAAAATCCCGTTGTAAACAAGCTCGGTTTGCTCAATGCAATCAACTTATTCATAACCTCCTTTTTCCTCCTTGTCGGTGTCTCTCCTCTTGCACCTTGGTGTCCGCCGTGCCAGCCGGTCCGCGCCTTCCGCGCATCGGCCAACTACACGACCGCCAACCACGAGAAACAAATATTCAACTCCGCAAATTTGTCAAATGCGGATTTCAAATACTCAATTTCGGTTTGCACTCAGTCTCCAAATCGCCCACCAAACCTGCGGCGTCGTTCTCCCTTCTCAGCGCGGCGCAGACGCATCGGAATGGGAACGTTGGGTATCATCAAGGGGCTACCCGACCAGAGGACCGATTGGAACGTTCAACGTCCAACGCGCAACTCTCAACGTTCAAAGGGATGAAAAGTTGCCGTCAGGATCGATGGTCAAACGGACATGGGGACAGACACGAAATCCACGAAATCTCGGGTCACAGGGGAGGGCGATTCAGCATGCACAGTGCACCCAAATGTCCCGGATGCAAACCGATCGCTTTCCCCAAATCGGCTTCAGCCTCGGCGGTTCGGCCCATGCCAAGCTTGCCAAGTGCAGCAAGATAATGCGCGTTTGCCTGTCGAACCCGTTCGGACTGTCGCTCGCCGAACTTGGCGAAATAATCGGGCTGATCACCCGCCTTCAGCAATGATTCGCCCTGTCGCACCAATCCCTCGAATATGGCCTGCGCATCGCTCGTTTTTCCGAGTTTTTTCAGGGCCAGTGCCTGATAAAACTGAGCTTCAGAAGGGCCATGCTCACGCGGCGTAACGGAGCGCTCGAAAGACTCGCGCGCGCTTGCGGTGTCGTTCAGGGCTTCCTGTGTCAACCCCACATGATAGAAAACCTGGGCCGCTTTGCGGTCGCGTTTTGGACGTCCGACTTCGAGATTCGACGGGTACTCGAGGGCCATCACGTAGTCTTTGAAAGCGTCGTTGAACTGGCGTCGTTTGAATTTGGCGTGGCCACGCGCCAGCAGTGCGTCTGCATAAAGCGCGTGTATCTCACTGCTGCCCTCCCAATTGTGGAAATGATGGCTGAACATAATATCAAGGGCCAAATCATGCCGACCTGCCGCCACAAGCAACGTCAGTTCACGAATCAGCGCATCGTCTCGGAGTTTAACGACATCGTGATTGTTGGTCAGGATCGACAATCGTCGGGTCACAGGTGCGCCGGCGGCTTCGAGCTGAAGGTCCAGCTCGTAGAAAAAGCGTGGTTCCTTTGGGTTCAACTCAACTGCACGTTGGAGGCATTCGATTGCACGCGCGAAATCTTTGTGTGTTTGAGCGCAGGCCAATCCAAGGTTGCGATGAACAAGGGCGAAGTTGTCTGCCAGTTTGCGCGAGTTTTCCCACGCTTCGATGGCGCGTTGTGGTTGCCGATCGAACAGCAGGTTTCCCAGGTAATACCATCCTCGGGCGTCGCCGGGGTTGCGCTCGATTGCTTTTTGAAGAATCCGCTCTTCTTCTTCGCGGAACGGAAAGCAGAAGTCCGGCGACATCTTGGCAGCGAGCTTGTAGTACTTGAGCGACTGGCTTTGTCCTGTCATTTCTGCGCAATAGCCAAGGTGGTAGTAGATGAGCGGGTGCGCGTTGCTCAGGACCGACTCGCCTCCAACCATTCTCAACAACAGTTCGATGGCTTCCTCCCACAACCCGGCTTGTTCATAGTCGGCGGCAAGTTCAAGGTACGACTGCGGGTCGTTGCGCATAAGGCGTTGCAGGTGGGCGAGAGTTTGCGCGGCTGATTGAGCGCCACGCTGACGCTGGGCAAGCGCAAGCTCGTTCAACGCGCCAAAATCAAGCGGGTCCAAAGCAATTGTGCCAACGGCGTGTTCTTCCGCTTCTTCGGCCCTACCGAGCCGGCGGAGAACGGCGCTTTTGAGGTTGCGCGCCTTTGTGTTCACCGAGCTTGCGGCAATTACTCGGTTGACCAGTTCCAGTGAAAGACCGAAGTTACGCCGAAGGCACTCGATTTGTGCAAGCGCAAGGTTAGCGGGGCTTTGCCATGCCTGTCCCCACGCAGCTCGGTGGAACGCAGCGGACGCCTCGTCAAACCTGCCCTGTGCGCGCAAGACAACGCCAAGGTAGTAATCGGCCTCGGAATCCTTCGGTCGGATGTAATTGGCCGAAGCGCGGTCGATCGCGGCCCGGAGATGCTTTTCGGCATCGGCCCATCGCCATTCTTTTGCGCGGAGAATGCCAAGAGCGGTGTTTGCTCTTATGTCACCGGCATCCCGCCGGACGGCTTCTTCGTAGTACGGCGCGGGTTCAAAAGACGGGCTGTAGAGTTGTTCGATGCGCAGGCCGGTTAAGTACAGTTCCTCATTTGACCGGATTTCGCCTGGCGGGCGCGGCCTTGCTACGGGTTTTGGCATCGGGGAATCCTTCCGAGCCACCGGCTGATAGGCAACCAACTCTCGCCCGTCCGAGTTCAGCAGTGCGAGGCGCAAATCGGTTTCTGTTACGCCCTCTGGCAATTGAACTTCGGCCACGAACGGTTCCCGCGGGCTGATATTGATCGCGCGTTCGAACAAGCCTGTTTTTCCGGCGTGGAGGCTTGCCCTTGCATTTCGAAACTGGCCGGTTGCATTGAACGCGATTCGGGCCGTTCGGTTGCTGACTGTGAGATTAACCGCCGCATCAATGGTCGCGTTGCTTGCGCCGCCCAACTGGCGGATCGGATACCAATAATGCCGCCAGGTCTTGACCTCGCCCGGCTGCAACCAACTGTAGTCGGGTTGATTGTCAGACCACGCCCCGGCCATCAGCTCGAGGTACGGGCCGTCGTTGTCCGTCAACACTTTCGTCCACATCTCGCCTTCGGGGCCGTTGCCCCATTCGAAGAATTTCTTGCCCGGGACCTGATGATGATCTGCATAATGCAGCACACCCGCCTGACGCCCGTGATCGTATCCGCCAAAAAAGTCCATTTGCGAATCCCACGCAAAAAACGAGACCGGCGACGGATGGTTTTTCCACCAGCTCAAATCGACACCGCGATAATCCACGCCAGCGTAGGTTTCGGCGCCGATCGGCCAATGGGCGAACTCGGGTTTGCCATGCTGCACCGCGAACTCGACGTCAGGCGGGAAAAGCACCTGATACTTCTCGTTTGCATGCACGCCCGGATTGATCCAGAACAGGATCGGATGCGCGTACGGGGTGCGATTGAAAATCCGGGCGCTCATCTCGATGTACGAACGTCCCGGATACAATGTCACCCCGATTATCCATTTCAGCCGATGCCGCCACTCGGTTTCACCAATCCAGACCGTCTTGCTGCCGTCCGGGCGTGTTTCGAGTGTGTAATCAACGGGCATGAAACTTGTCGCCCTGTGATGATGCGGAACATTCCACTCGACACCCCCTGATATCCATGCGCCAAGCATGCCAATCAAAGCGGGCTTGATCACGTGCTGGCGGTAGAAAAAGTCATAGTCGTTCGACTTGTCTTTTGCGATGAAGATACGCCCGCCAAGCTCGGGCATTACCGCCAGTTGCACGTATTCATTCTCAAGGTAAACCAGGCGGTAGCTCTTGTTTTGGCGCTCGTCGGTCAGTTTGTCCAAGACAGGATACGGATAGAACGTTGCTCTGGCGCCCTGGTAGGTTCGACCGCTGTAAAAGCGCGGGTTGGGATCGGGCGGCCCGACGACATACGTTGGAATTACCTCGTTTGTTTCCCACAACTGCACTTCTGCAGCGGCGAACTGAGAGCCAATTGTAAGCGCCACCAGAATGGCCCGGAGCAAAGTGCTGCGCGATTCGGAGCCTTTCTGAAAACAGCAAACCGTCATAGTCATCGCACCAGCAATCATTACACCAGCGCCCGGCCACATCGAGCAAATTTGCCTTTTCCCGTTCAATCTCTGATTATGGCCGGCGTGTCGGCCATAATCAGCGAAAGAAAGGCATGGCGGCGGATAACGAGGATTTGCTTGTACTCGTTTCTCGGGTTGTGGATTTGCGTCGGTTTGTGGTTCACGCCGGCCGTTTACCATCGTGTCTATCTGTTTCCGCGCATCAAATCGGAGCTGAAGGTTCTGAGGTCAACGCTGACACCCGGTCAACCCCCGACCGGATGGAAAGAGTTCAAGGGCGTTGTTCACAGTCATTCCCATTTGTCTCACGACTGTGAAGTTCCGTTTGAAGAGATACTCCGCGTACTGCAGCGAACCGGTCGCGACTTTATTTGCATGAGTGACCACTGCGTTAATGGTTTGGCGGATTTCAGTCTCCAGTGGCGCGGCCTTCACGAAGGCAAACTGTTCATTCCCGGATTTGAAATGAGGCGCGGTTTCATGCCGTTCGGGGTCGCCTCGAACGTTGTGCTGACAAACAGCGAAGCCGACGTTCTGCTTGCCCAACAAATCGCATCCGGGGGCGGAGTGCTGTTCTATGCGCACCCGGAAGAACCGCGCGACTGGGATCGGGCGGAACTGGCCGGGATGGAGATTTACAATACCCACGCAGATTTCAAGGATGAGCGTTGGGCGTTACTGAATATCGTGCCGGACGTTCTGCTGAATCTCGATCGCTATCCCGATCTTGTCTTGCGGACCATTTTTGACAGGCCAACGTCAAATTTGGTCAAGTGGGACGCATTGAATCGCAGCCGGCACATCAGCGGCGTCGGTGGCAACGATTGCCATCAAAATGCCGGCCTGAGAATCTGGTGCACGACGACAAACACAATCCGCATGGAAGATACCAGCCCGAAAACATTGTCCGAGTTGCGATTGAATCTGATCACGCGCCTCGTTGCATCCGGTTTGTTTGGCAAACTCGAACCCGGGAAAAAGCTGTTTCAACTCCAGCTTGACCCGTACGATCTCATGGTGCAGCACGTGACCACGCATGTCTGGGCGCACGCCCTGACCGAACAGGAAATCCTCGATTCGCTGCGAATTGGACGAGGGTTTGTCGGTTTTGACCTGCTTGTTGACAGCACAGGCTTTGTGTGGTTCGCCGAAAACACAGCCGGAATGGCTTTGCCCGGCGAAAACCTGCCGTTCGACGCCAAAACTCAGTTCCGCGGTCACAGCCCGTGCCATTGCAGAATTACGATCCTCAAGGATGGGGCGCCGGTTCACCAGAGAGAAGGCGAATCATTGGCATGGCAAGCG
>Ga0209227_1001943_pt1 | contig 15367 bp, 14 predicted proteins | sample YNPBryantNP2012_FD_185815 | JGI IMG/M metagenome (GOLD analysis project Ga0209227, IMG submission 185815) | Anoxygenic and chlorotrophic microbial mat microbial communities from Yellowstone National Park, USA - YNP Bryant NP 2012 (SPAdes)... ...
CCACCATCTCCCGGTCGTCATCCACGATGAGAACCTTGGCCGCCATCCCATCATCCTCCCTTCCTGCGCCCCTGCTCCCTCTTCCCGAAGGCCTCCATGAAGGCCTCGAGTTCTCGGCGCACCGGGACCCCCGAGAGAACGCCCTCGCGGTCCTCGAAGGGCTTTTCCACCTTGATCCCCCCATCGGTGATGCGGAACTGGCGTATGGCCTTGTCGTGACAGCTGGCCCTCTGCTTGAGGATGAGCAGGGCTCTCCTTATGGATGAATCAACTTCTACGTAACTCAGCTGGATAACCGTATCCATCAGGTAGGATATGCCGAACTCCGCCGCCGTGGCCGAGGTGCCGAGGATCTCCGGCTCCTCCTGAGTGATGATGGAGGTGAGTTCGTGCCTCATCAAGCCGTTGATGAAGGCATAAGCGATCTCGCGGAGCCGCAAGGGATCATCGCTGAGCCTTTCCAAGTGGGAGATGGAATCGACGACGATGCGGGCCAGCCCCATCTCCCGGACCAGCCGGTCCAGCAATCCGTCCGCCTGTTTCACCTGGGAGATGAAGACGTCGGGGGAGGTGAAAACCGTCCGGATCAGGCCCTTGTCCTCCAGCTCCTCCAGGGGGATGCCGATGGACCGGGCGTCGCGGTGGAGCTTGCGGGGGAAATGCTCGAAGGTGATGAAGGCCCCGGGCTCTCCCTCGCGCATGGCCCCGGTGGCCAGGAACTCAAGGCCGATGCAGGTCTTGCCGGTGCCCGGCGCTCCCTTGACCAGGGTGGTGGAACCGCGCAGCAGCCCGCCGTCCAGCATCTGGTCGAGCCCCTCAACGCCGGTGGCGACGCGCTCCGCGGCGAACGATCCCCCCATCAGTGCCTCGCCTTTCCCTCGACGCCTTGCCTTCCTATTATACACCGCGCGGTGGTATACTGATGGTGATCGTGCTAAGCGGGGAGCTAGCGGTGCCCTGTACCCGCAATCCGCTATAGCGGGGCCGAATTCCCAACCGAGGCCCAGCGGCCCTGGGAGAGCGCCCCGGTAAGCGGTGATGAAGGTCGGGTCCCGCGCAACGGGAATTTGCGAACCCCGTCAGGTCCGGGAGGAAGCAGCGGTAAGCAAACACTCCCGTGTGCCGCGGAACTGCCTGACCGGAGCTGGCTGCCGGGTGAGGCGCCCGGGACCGGGGGTCGAAGGCGGGTGCACGATCACTTTTTCAATTAGAAGGTTCAGTCGAGGGATGTTCCGGAAGGCGGCCCCGGCGGACCGGACCGCGCCATCGGATCCGAGGAAGGGCGGAGGAGGACGGTTGGCCCATCAGTCCCTCTATCGCAAGTGGCGGCCCCGTGATTTCGATGAGGTGGTGGACCAGCACCTGGTGGTCCAGACCTTGGTCAACTCGCTCAAGGGAGGCCGCTGGTCCCATGCCTACCTCTTCGCCGGGCCGCGCGGCACCGGCAAGACCTCGGTGGCCCGCATCTTGGCCAGGGCCCTCAACTGCGAGGAGGGACCCACTCCCCATCCCTGCAACCGCTGCGAGAGCTGCCTGAGCATCCTGGAAGGCAGCGCTCTGGACGTCATGGAGATAGACGCCGCCTCCAACCGCGGCATCGACGACATCCGGGAGCTGCGCGAAAAGGTCTCCACCTCCCCGGCCCGCTCCCGGATGAAGGTGTACATCGTGGACGAGGTGCACATGCTCACCACCGAGGCCTTCAACGCCCTGCTGAAGATGCTGGAGGAGCCCCCTTCCCACGCCATCTTCGTCTTGGCCACCACCGAGCCCCACAAGGTCCCTGCCACCATCGCCTCCCGCTGCCAGCGCTTCGACTTCCAGCGGGTCCCCTCCACCCTGCTGGCCGAGCACCTGCAGAGGGTCTCCCGGGAGGAGGGGCTGGAGCTGGATCCCGCCGCGGCCCTGCTGATCTCCCGGGCCGCCCACGGCTCGGTACGGGACGCTCTGGTGACCCTGGAGCAGGTGTCCTCCTTCATCGAGGGGAAGGTGACCGCCGAGGCGGCGGGGGACTTCCTCGGGCTGATCGGGGAAGGTTACCTGGACCGCCTGTGCGAGCTGCTGGCCTCAGGGGACGGCTCCGGCCTGCTCCTCCTGGTGGCCGAGCTGGAACGGCAGGGCAAGGACCTCCTGCAGTTCGCCCGGGAGGCGCTGGAGCGCCTCCGTCGCATCTTCATCATCCAGAACACCGACGCCGGGCCGGAGTTCCTGGACCTCTCGCGGGAGGAATACGAGTCGCTGCGGCGGCACGCGGACGCCCTGCATTCCCGGCAGACCCCGGGCTACCTGAGGATACTCCAGGAAACGGCGGAGGAGATGAGGCAGTCCAACAACCCCCGGACCGTGCTGGAGATGGGGTTGATCAGGCTGGTGAGGCCGGAGATGGAGATGAGCGTGGAGGCCCTGGCCCTGCGCCTGGAGAGGCTGGAGGAGAAGCTGGAGGAACTGCTGCTGGAGCGGCAGGGTCTGACGCCTTCCCGGTCCGCTCCTGCACCGGTCCCCCCTTCCCCGGCAGGGGCCGGGACGCCTGCCTCCCCTTTATCCCCCGACAAATCGAAAATTCCGCCTGTACAGTCTTCTTCCGGTCAGGAAAAACCAGACGGGGAAGCCGGGAAGGATGAGTCCGCGGAAACGGACCTGCCCACCGCGGCGGGCGGCGGGGAACCTTCTGAGGCGCGGCGGCCGGCGGAGGCCACCCCGGCAGCCGCAGGTACTCCTGCCGCCCTTGATATATCCGCGGTGAAGAGGGGCTGGTCCCGGCTGAAGGAGAGGGTCAAAGAGAGGAGCCTGCCGGTGAGCATGTCGCTTTCCTACGGCTACCCGGCGGCGGTGAAGGGCGGTGTCGTCTTCCTCCGTTTCCATCCCGACGCCCGCCTCTCCTTCGAGAAGGTGGCCGAGGAACCGGTGCGGGCGATGATCGAGCAGTGCCTGCGTGAGGTCTTCCACGCCGACCTCAAGCTCAAGCCGTACCTGGAGACGGGCAGGGGGGCGGCATCCCCTCCCAGGGGCGCGGAGGAGCCCGGGGGAGGCAGGGCCAAGCCCTCCCCCCAAGCGGACATCGGCGCGCCCCCTCGGGAAGTGCGCGCCGGTAGGGAAAAGCAGCGGTCGGAAAGGGCGGATGAGCATGAGGCAGCGGCGGCCGCCCCCGGTCCCGGCGGGGACGGCTCCTCCGGGGGGGAGACCCCCGGCGCCTCCCCCCCGCCAGAAAGCAAGGGTGAGAGTAAAAAGGGAGGCCCCTCGCCGCGGCAGCGGAAGCCCCAGGGGGGCCGCGAAGGCCGGGAGGGCATGGAAAGGCACCTGGTGCGCTTGGTCACCGATGTCTTCGACGGAGCCGAGGTGGTCGAGGAGATCCAGCTCCCCCCGCCGGAGGGCGAGCGTCTCCACGAGTGAGGGATCCGGCTAAAGGCCGGTGTTGCTTGAGGATGGCGAGGTGATGGTGGGTGAACGGTAATTTTCAGAAGATGATGAAGCAGGCACAGAAGCTTCAGCGGCAGATGATGGAGGCTCAGGAAGCCCTGGCGGAGGAGAGGGTGGAGGGCACGGCCGGCGGGGGGATGGTAAAGGTGATCGCGGACGGCCAGCAGAACGTCCTCCAGGTGACCATCGACCCCCAGGTGGTTGACCCCGAGGACGTGGAGATGCTGCAGGACCTGGTGCTGGCAGCGGTGAGCGACGCCCTGCGGAAATCGCGGGAGCTGGCCGAGGAACGCCTGGGCGCCTTCACCCGGGGCATGAAGATACCCGGCCTGACCTAAAGGGGAGCGTTCGCCTTGTCCTATCCGGCGCCCGTGGAGAAGCTCATCGCCGAGCTGTCCAAGCTCCCCGGCATCGGCCCCAAGTCGGCGCAGCGGCTGGCCCTCCACCTGGTCAAGGTGCCCGAGGCGGAGGTCGAGTCACTGGCCGCCGCCCTGCTGGAGATGAAGAGGACCCTGCGCCAGTGCGCCCGCTGCTTCAACCTCTCCGAGGGCGAGCTCTGCCGCATCTGCGCCGACCCGCGGCGCGACCCCTCCGTCATCTGCGTGGTCGAAGAAGCCCGCGACGTCATCTCCGTCGAGCGCACCGGGGAGTTCAAAGGTCTGTACCACGTTCTGGGCGGGGCCATCTCCCCCATCGACGGCGTCGGCCCGGAGCAGCTGCGCATCCCCGAGCTGATGCGCCGCCTGCGGGACGAGGGGGTCAGGGAATTGATAGTGGCCACCAACCCCACCGTGGAGGGTGAGGCCACCATGCTCTACATCGCCGAGGGGGCGCGCTCCCTGGGGGTGAAGGTGACCCGGCCCGCCAGCGGCCTGCCGGTGGGAGGCGACCTCGAATACGCGGACGAGGTTACCCTGGGGCGCGCCCTGCGCGGCCGATGCGAGGTGTGAGGGAGCGGGGTCAGCTCCCGGGGGAAGGGTCAGTCCATCGACCGCTGCGTCCGATGCCATTTCAAGTCCCCCGCCCTCTGTTAGAATAGGTTCTCATGGAGCCGCCTCCCGGAAAAGGTTCCGGGGGTCCTCATCGGGATGCGGGACGGTGTGGAGATATGTCCCTGATCGTGCAGAAGTACGGCGGCAGCTCGGTCGCCGACACGGAAAAGATCAAGCGGGTGGCCCGCCGGGTGGCCGATACCAGAAACAGCGGTCATCAGGTGGTGGTGGTCATCTCCGCCCTGGGGGACACCACCGACCGGCTGGTGGGCCTGGCCAGGGAGATCTGCGAGCGGCCGCCGGAGCGGGAGATGGACATGCTTCTGGCCACCGGCGAGCAGATCTCGGTGGCCCTGCTGTCCATGGCCATGCACAGCTTGAGGCAGGACGCCATCTCCTTCACCGGTGCCCAGGTGGGGATAGTCACCGACAACGCCCACACCAAGGCCAAGATAATCGACATCAAGGCGGAGCGCATCCTGGAGGAGCTGGCCGCGGGGAAGGTGGTCATCGTGGCGGGCTTCCAGGGGGTATCCCTGGACAACAACATCACCACCCTGGGCAGGGGGGGTTCGGACACCACGGCGGTGGCCTTGGCCGCGGCCCTGAAGGCCGATCTCTGTGAGATCTACACGGACGTGGAGGGGGTCTTCACCGCCGATCCTCGGGTGGTGCCGGAAGCCCGCAAGCTGGACAGCATCTCCTACGACGAGATGCTGGAGATGGCGGCCACGGGGGCCCGAGTGATGCAGCTGCGCAGCATCGAGTTCGCCAGGAATTACGGGGTGGTGATTCACGTGAGGTCCAGTTTTACCGACAGCGAGGGCACTTGGATCCGCGACGAGCCCGAGCGCATGGAGAAGGCGGTGATCAGCGGGGTGACCCACGACACCGGGGAGGCCAAGGTCACCCTGAAAGGGGTGCCCGACCGCCCGGGCATCGCCGCCCACCTCTTCCGGCGGCTGGCCGAAGCCAACATCAACGTGGACATGATCATCCAGAACGTCAGCGACAACGCCCAGACGGACATAACCTTCACCCTGGGGGTCGATGACCTCCCCCGCGCCCGCGACATCCTGGCGGTGGTGGCCGAGGAACTCGACGCCCGCTCCTACGACTGCGACGAGGACATCGCCAAGGTGAGCCTGGTGGGGGCGGGCATGAAGACCCACCCAGGGGTGGCGGCGGACATGTTCGAGGCGCTGGCGGAGGAAGGTATCAACATCGAGATGATCTCCACTTCCTCCATCAAGATAAGCTGCGTCGTCAGGAAGGCGGAGGTGGAGCGGGCGGTCAAGGCCATTCACCGCCGCTTCGACCTGGAGCGCGGCATGGTGCAGCACGACTGAAGGGCCCGGGGCACTGTATTGACAGGGTACGTAGAGGAAGAGGCAGAAAGGATGGGCAAGGAATACAACGTCGCCATAGTGGGAGCCACCGGAGCGGTGGGCGAGGCCATGCGCCTCATCCTGGAGGAACGCGGCTTCCCGGTGGCGAGACTGCGCCTCATGGCCTCCCCCCGTTCCCGGGGAAGGCGCCTGGCTTTCCGGGGCGAGGAGGTCGAGGTGGAGGTGCTGGAGGAAAGCACCTTCGAGGGGGTGGACCTGGCCCTCTTCTCCGCAGGCGCCTCGGTTTCGCTCCGTTTCGCGCCGGAGGCGGTGCGGGCGGGGGCCCTGGTGGTGGACAACTCCAGCGCCTTCCGCCTGGAACCCGACGTGCCCCTGGTGGTGCCGGAGGTCAACCCGGGTGAGGTGGCCGGGAACCGGGGCATCATCGCCAACCCCAACTGCTCCACCATCCAGATGGTGGTGGCCCTGAAGCCCCTGCACGACCGCTGGGGACTGCGCCGGGTCATCGTGTCCACCTACCAGTCGGTATCGGGGACCGGGCGGAGGGCCCTGGTCGAACTGGAGAACCAGTTGAGGAGCTGGCTCGAGGGGACCGAGGGGCCGGTGGAGGTCTATCCCCATCCCATCGCCTTCAACTGCCTGCCCCACATCGACGTCTTCCAAGAGGAGGGATACACCCGCGAGGAATGGAAGATGGTCAGGGAGACCCGGAAGATCATGGGGCTGCCGGACCTCCCGGTGACCGCCACCACCGTGCGGGTCCCGGTGCGCGTGGGTCACTCCGAGTCCGTTTACGCCGAGTTCGAGAATCCGGTGAACGCGGAGGAGGCCAGGCAGATCCTGCGGGAGGCGCCCGGGGTGGTGGTGGAGGACGACCCCCAGCGCAACCTCTATCCCCTGGCCCTCAACGCGGAGGGGAAGGACCCTTGCTTCGTGGGCAGGATCCGCGCCGACCTCTTCCATCCCAACGCCCTCAACTTCTGGGTGGTGGCGGACAACCTGCGCAAGGGGGCGGCCCTGAACGCGGTGCAGATAGCCGAGCTCTGGGCGGGCCTGCCCTCTTAGGACACCTAAGAGCGGGGGAGCGGCGGAGGGCCGAAACACGGAAATCGATCCTGGGAGCAACGGCGACGCGTCGGGAAGGAAGGGATCCCGGGTAAACGACGCCGCGGCTTTCTCGCCCCCGGAAGTGGGCGCCTCCCTGGCTGTGCTGGCCCTGGCCTTCATGACCTACTATTCCGCGGTGGCCCTGCTCGCCTCGGCCTTCCGCGCAGACCAGGGAGGCACGGCCAAATTGGCCTATGCGGCGTACTGCCTGGTCCTGGCCCCTTTCCTGGTTGGAGGGGCAGCCCGGCTGACTAAAGGCCGGGGGGGGCTGAGGGGCCTGGGGCTGGTCCCGGTGGAGGGAATGCGGGTCTGGGGCTGGGGAGCGCTTACGGGCCTGCTGGGAGCCGCCGGCAACCTCCTCATCTTCCTCTTCCTCAGCCAGGCGGCCCGGCTCCTGGGCGGCCGGCACCTCCAGTCCCAGGACGCCCTGACCCTGGCCCGCCTGCGCGGCCCCTGGCTGGTCCTGGTGTTCATATCCGCCTGCCTGGTGGCCCCCTTCTGCGAGGAGCTCTTTTTCCGTGGCGTCCTGTACACCTCCATGCGGAATCGCTGGGGGAAAGCGGCGGCCACGCTGGCCAGCGCCGCTGTCTTCTCATTCCTCCACTTCAAGTGGGAGGGGCTTCCCTCCCTTTTCTTCCTGGGGGCCCTCTTCGCCGTCCTCTACGAGCGGAGCGGGTCCCTGTGGCCGTGCATGCTGGCCCACTCCTTCAACAACCTGCTGGCCCTGGCGGTGCTCTTGTCCCTCTGAGGGGGCCTGCCCCGGGGTATCGCGTTCGGGAGGATGGGAAAGGAGGTCGAGGGACCTGGAGAAAAGACCCGAAGGGGCGGGTGACCGGAGGAGCCGCTGTGCCTACCATCCGCAGCGCCGGGCGGCGGCCGTATGCGTTCGCTGCGGCGAGGCGGTATGCCCCGAATGCCTCCGGGTGGGAGCCGAGGGGGCCCTATGCCCCCACTGCAGCGGGGAAGAATTCGCGCCCGCCCGAATTACCTGGGACGGGGACCGTACCGGCACGGCGACCGAGGGTGGTATGGACTCAGCCGCCGCTGGGGAGTGCGCCTTTCACCCGGGCAGGCCCGCGGTGGAGATCTGCTCGTCCTGCGCGGCGCCGCTGTGCCGGCGCTGCCTGAGGGAGGGCGAGGGTGGCGCGCTGTGCCCCGACTGCCACGCCTTCCTCTCGCCCGCGCCCTCCTCCCCGGGCAGGATGAGGGGAGCGGGGAGGGGCCCGGAGGTGCGGGACCGTCCGGCCGAGGAGCCCGTCAGCGCGGGCGGAGCGGTGGCGGAGAGGGTTCCTTGGAGCCCGTGGCCGGGGGTGCTTTTCCTGCCCCTGCCCCTGCTCCTCATGGTCTGGGTGACCTGGCTGGTCAACCAGGGCGGGGGGCTCGGCTGGGGGACCCCCGCCCTGCTCATATCCCTGCTGCTCTACGGCGTTCTCCTCGCCTTCACGGCCCTGCAGCTGAAGAGATGGGGTAGGCCCCTGCGCATGCTGGGTTGGCGCAGAGAAGGTCTGGTATTCTCGCTGCTCGGGGGAGCGCTGGCGGGCGCAGCTGCTTTCGGCCTCAACTTCGCCCTGCTCAACCTGACCACCCGGATCATGGGAGGGTGGGGCTGGCTGGACCGCTGGTTGAGGGGCCTGCTGGAGATAAGGGCTTCCGAGGTCCCCAACGCGTGGGACCTGGTGGTGACCGTCCTGGTGGTCCTGCTGCTGGCTCCCTTCTGCGAGGAGGTCTACTTCCGGGGATACCTTTACCCAGCCATGCGCGGACGCATGTCCCTGGCATCCGCCGTCCTGTTCGACTCCTTCCTCTTCTCGCTGGTCCATTTCGGCCTCTATGGGATACCGGGAAGGCTGGCCCTGGGCGCCGTCTTCTGCCTGCTCTACGAGTATTCGGGCAACCTGGCGGCGCCCGCGGCCGCCCATGCTGTCAACAACTTTTTGGCTTTGCTGGTTCCTTTGATCCCCTGAGCACCTGGAGCCGCCGTTCCAGTGAGCGGAGCGACGGGAGCGCGGGCAAGGCGAAAAGGGTCCTCCACGTCGCTTTTGCGGATAAAGGACATGGAGCGCGGCTGGTAGAAAATACGGTGATGGAGGAGGATGGAGAGGATGAAGAGGTGCGGCGCCTGCGGTGAGGAGAACCTCGACCGGGCCGTCTTCTGCATGTCCTGCGGCAGCAGGCTGGCGGAGGCGGGATCGCATCCTGGTCAAGAAACCGCCCCGGGTCCTTCCCTGACCCCTGAACCTACCCCGCCCCCCCGCCTCATCAAGGAGACCCCCGCCTCCCAGGCGGCGCAGCCGCCGTCCCCGCTTCCCGGGACCGCCGTTGCCGTCACTCCCTCCCTGGCCGCAGGCCCCACTCCGACTGAAGCCCCCCTCTTCGTCCCTCCTCCAGGGGCCGGCTCTCGTCCGAAAGAGGCCCCGCCACCCCCCACGAGGCCCGTTACCCCTTCTGCTGCGAAGCCCGCTGGACCGGCGGCGCCCTCCCCCCCACCTCCCACGGACCGACCGGCAGGGTCGGCCGCAACGGCGCAGCCGGCATCACCCCAAATGCCCGTTCCCGCGGCGCCGACCGCGCCGGAGGCGGCAGCCATCCCGTCCCCTCCTCCCAACCCGCCGACACCTCCGCCCCCACCCCCTCTCACCCCCGTTGACGAGAAGGTGAGTGCCGCCCCGGAGAGCGTCTCTGCTCCCCCCGGAGTCCAATCCACCGCGCCTGCCGCACCTCCGGGAGACCGGACGGCGGTCTCACCCTCGGAGCGCCCCACCACCCCGCTGGCCCCCATCGAAGGCCCGCAGAGCAAGGTAACCTCGGCTCTTCCCCTGGGAGTGGTATGCCCCGAGTGCTACGCCCGCAATGCCCCCTCCAACCTCTATTGTCAGGAGTGCGGTTCCCGCCTCCCCGCGATATTGACCGGAGGTCGGCAGACCGCGTCCGCGGCAGAGATCCCGTCCGCGCCCGCAACTGCGCCTCCCCCCGCCGCCGCGGCCCCTCCCTCCTCGACCACGCTCCCCCCTCCCCCACCCGTGGTGGTGGTCACCCGCACCTCGCAAGCGGACGCATCCGCCGCGGCCGCTTTAGGGCGGGCGAGGAGGACCGGAACGGCCAGGGGCTTCGGCCCGGCCGATGCGCTCGCCCTCCTCTCCGTCCTCGGCCTGGGTGCGGCGGTGAGCCCGCTGTTCGACTGGTCGGAGGGCACCGGGCTCTCTCTCTTCTCCTACCAGGGAGTGAACCGCCCGGGGGGGCCGGGCCTTCTGCCTTATGCGGGCACCGAGTGGCTCAGCGTGGGCCTGGTGGCCTCCGTGGCCCTGGGGCTGGCCCTCCTCTTCCTGATATTGAGGGTTGGGCGGGGGCCCATGTTCACCCTGGCCGGGTGGCTCTCCGCCCTCCCCTTCGCCTACCTCTCCTTCCAGGGCTTGCTGCCGCTGCGGGCCCAGGGCCTGGAGTTGGCCAGGCCGCTGGGATTCCGGGTCATCTTCTTCGGGGGCGCCGTCGCCTCCGGCTCCGGGACGCTCTCGCAGCCCTCCCTCACCCCCTCCATCTGGCTGATCAGCGGGGCGGGGCTGTTGCTCCTGGTGGCCGGATTGCTGGCTCCCCCGCGCGGCTGGGGGCGCCTGGCCACCTTCATCCTGCTGGGCGCGTTCGTCTGCGGCGTCGCTTTCTTCTGCGCCGCCGCCTACAATTTCAACCTGTTCATCTCCGGGCCCCTTCCCGGCCTACCCGTAGCACCCCCCTGAGCGAGGTTGTTGGTGCCAATGCTCCAATCACCCGTCGAATAGAGCCCATCCGGCGGGTCCGCTTCTGGGCCAAGTTGACCGGTTCGCCCCCGGGGTTTATCCTTCTTTGCAGGTAAAAATATTCGTTATGCAAAGCAACTGGCAGAGGAGGAGCTGTGTCGCAGCCTACCGGCTTCTCCGCGAAAGAGAGGATGCCGATGCAGAAGAAAAAGGCCGTCGCTTACGCAGAGGCTTTCGACGCCCTGCTCCCGGGGCTGGTGCGCTCCGCCCGCAACCTGGAATACAGGCGCATCAGCCGGTTCTCCCTGACCCTCCCCCAGTTCTTCGCCCTGGCGGTTCTGGAAGAGGGGCCGCTGATGATGAAGGAGCTGGCAGAGGAGCTGGGCCTGGCCTTGGGGACGGTGACCGGCATCGTCGACCGGCTCCACCGCAGTGGCCTGGTGGAGAGGTTCAGGGACGACCGCGACCGGCGCGTCGTGCGGGCCCGCCTCACCGAAAAGGGGGAGGAAGTGATGCGCGAGATACACCGGGACAGGGTCAGGAATCTCTCCCTGCGCCTGCAGGGCATGGAGGAAGGAGATATCGAGGCCCTCGTGAAACTCCTGGCCAAGTACGGGATGGCCCTCGCCGCGGACGGCGGGGGGGCAGCGCGAGAGAGCGATGGAGGTGAGCCATGACCCCGAGAAAGAAGGCTGTCGCGACCCTCTCGGCCTGCCTGCTGCTCCCGGTGATATTGGGGTTGAACCTGGGCGGCTGCGGAAACCGGGGCATCCCGGGCGTGAAGGTGGGCGAGGCCGTCCGCGGCGACCTGACCCTGCTGGTATCCGCGGTGGGAACCCTGGAGCCGTCCGCGGCCGTGGACGTGGTCTGCCGCTCCAGCTGCATAATCGACCAACTACTGGTATCCGACGGCGACGAGGTGGAGGCGGGGGAGGTCCTAGCCACGCTGCAGGCGGCCGACCTGGAGCAGCAGGCGGAGCAGGCTTATGCCGACTACCTCAACGCCGCTTCCCTCGGGGACATCATGTCCGGGATGTGGAACAACTCCATCGTCTCCTACGAAGCGATGTCCGGAGCCGTGGATAGCTTCGCTTCACTGCAGTCCCAGGTGGACGGGCTGGCCCTGACCTTCTTCGACCTCGTCCCCACCCTGGCCGCCTTCCTGCCCCCGGAGATGCAGCAGCAGGTCATCCAGTTGGTGCAGGCGCAGAGAAAGCAGTACCTCGAAGCCATGAACCAAAGAGTGGCCCCGCAGGTGCCCTCCCCCAGCGGATATCCCTCCAGCGCGGCGGCGGCAGACCGCGAGCGCAAGCGCCTCGCAGCCCAGCGGAACGAGCAGGCCCGGGCGGCCCGGGACGAGCCCCGTATCGTGGCTCCCATGGCGGGGGCGGTGGTCTTCCAGCCCCCCTCATCGGGAGTACCCACCGACCTCCTGGGCAGCTTGTCCGGCAGCCTTGGTTCCCTCGCGGGCAGCCTGGGGGCATTGGGAGGGATGACCATGGGCGGCGACCTAAGCGGCCTGCTCTCCGGCCTCTTCCCCGAGCAGGAGCTGGCCCCGGGAACCCGCATGCAGGCGGGGCAGGCGGCCTTCCGCATCGTCGATCTGCACGAGATGAAGGTCTCGGCGGAAGTGGAGGAGGCCGACATCATCAAGGTGAGGAAGGGACAGCGCGCCGAGGTCGTCCTGGATGCCTACCCCGACCGCGTCTTCCGGGGGACGGTGACCCAGGTCGGCGCCAAGGGCAAAAGCGGGTCCACGGGGACCACCGTCTTCCCCGTGACCATCCAGCTGGACCGCAGCGACATCCCCCTGAAGATCGGTTTCAACGCCACCGTGGACATCGAGGCCTCCTCGCGGAGCGGGGTGGTGGTGGTACCGCAGGCCGCCGTGTTCCGGTCGGGGCAGGAGGCCTATGTCTATGTGGTGGAGAAGGGCGTGGCCAGGAGGCGCGAGGTGGTGACGGGCCTGGAGGCCGAGGACATGGTGGAGATCGTGGACGGGCTGGAGCCCGGCGAGAAAGTGGTGATGGAGGGCGCCTCCAAGGTGAAGGAGGGCGACCGCCTCTGAGGCCACACGCTCCCCTTCGGGAAAGTGAGGTTTTCCCGGAAGGGGCAGCGGATCCCGGGAAGTGAGCGCGCATGAGCATTGAACGGGAACGCGAATATAAAGGCCCGGTGGTGGTGAGCATCCGCGGGGTCAAGAAGACCTACCGCATGGACGGGGTGGAGGTGCAGGCCCTGCGGGGGGTATCCCTGGAGGTGAGGCAAGGTGAGTTCGTCTCCATCATGGGGGCTTCCGGCTCGGGAAAATCGACCCTCATGCACATCACCGGGTGCCTGGACCGTCCCACCGAGGGAACCGTACTCCTGGACGGCATGGACGTGAGCGACCTTCGCGACAACGAGCTGGCGGAGATACGCAACCGCAAGATCGGCTTCATCTTCCAGTCCTTTAACCTGCTGGCGAGAACACCGGCGGTGATCAACGTGGAGCTCCCCCTGCTCTACGCGGGGGTGCCGCGGGGGGAACGGCGCCGCAGAGCCCAGGAGGCCCTGGAGATGGTGGGTTTGGGCCACCGCCTCAACCACTTCCCCTCCCAGCTGTCCGGGGGCGAGCAGCAGCGGGTTGCCATCGCCCGCGCCCTCATCAACCATCCTTCCCTGGTGTTGGCGGACGAGCCCACCGGCAACCTCGACTCCCGCTCAGGAGCCGAGGTGATGCGGATCCTCGAGGAGCTGAACCGGCAGGGCATCACCCTCATCCTGGTGACCCACGACCGCGCGGTGGCCGAGCACGCCGGACGCATCGTCCACATCCGGGACGGTTTGGTGGTGGGGGAGGAGACGACCGGCGGTTCTGCGGGCCCCTCCCTCGAAGCCCTGCCGACCCCGAACCACGGCGGGGATGACCTCGGCCGGGAAGAACCCGCGGAGGCGAGCGGGGGCGAGGTGGCCGCCTTGGAGAACGAAGCTCCGCCGCCCGGGCCGGGCCCGAACTTCTCCCCGGCTGAGGAACAGGGCGGAGACAGGGGAGCGGGGGCACGCGCCCGGCGAGGACAGCGCGCCCCGCGGGATGGCACCGTCCGCGGCGGTGGGACCGCTTTCGAAGGGAAAGGGTCAGAGGAACGGGGGTCGGGTACTTGACCCTTCTGGAGAGTTTGCGCATGTCCCTGGTCTCCCTGCGCGCCAACAAGCTGCGCTCTTTCCTCACCATGCTCGGCGTAATCATCGGCGTGGGAGCAGTGATCATGATGGTCTCGCTGGGCCTGGGGGCCAGAGGGGAAATAGGGTCATCCATCCAGGCCATCGGGTCCAACCTGCTGGTGGTGGTCCCGGGGAAAATAGACCTGAGTTCGAGCATAGGCAAGGATCCCTCCGAGTTCCGCGGGGGGATAGGGGCGCAGATAAACATGCTCCGTCCGGAGTTGGCCGGGGTCCTCCAGGCGAAGCTGCCTCCCGGCTATCAAGTTTCCCCCATCCTCATCGACACCCGCAGCATGCGTTACGGCTCCCGCGAACACTTCACCAGGGTGGTGGGGACCAACGAGCATTACCTCTCGGTGAGGGGCTACTCCATGGCCGAGGGGGAGTTCTTCAGCCGGCTGGAGATGGGCCGGGACGTATGCGTCATCGGACCCAGTGTCGCCCAGGCCCTCTTCGGCGAGATAGACCCCTTGGGCAAGCAGCTGACCATCAGTGGTCACCGTTTCACTGTGCGGGGAGTCACGGCCCCCAAAGGAGCCACCTTCTTCATCGACAACGACGATATCGTCTGGATACCCTACGGCAAGATGAGCCGCTATTTCGGGAAGAACCGGGCCGACAACATCCTGGTGCAGTCGCCCGACCAGGAGGGGGTGCGGGCGGCGCAGACGCTCATCGCTGACATCCTCCTGGAGGAAGGGCTGGAAGACTACGAGTTCACGGTGATAACCCAGGAGGACCTGGTGGCTTTCTCCGAATCCATCCTGAGCATCCTCACCTATCTGCTGGGGGCCATCGCCGGCATCTCCCTGCTGGTGGGGGGCATCGGGATCATGAACATCATGCTGGTATCGGTTACCGAGCGCACCCGGGAGATCGGCATCCGCAAAGCCATCGGCGCCAAGACCCGCGACATCATGTTCCAGTTCCTGCTGGAGAGCACCATCATCAGCCTGGTGGGTGGGGTCATCGGGATCGCCCTGGCCTGGGCGGGGGCCACCGTCTTCAGCCGGATCTTCGACATCCCCAACCTGATGACCCTGTGGGCCATCGCCCTCGCCTTCACCTTCTCCGGGGGGGTGGGCATCTTCTTCGGCGTCTACCCGGCCGTCAAAGCGGCGCGCCTCGACCCCATCACTTCCCTGCGCTACGAATGAGTGGCGCGGCGCTCTGCCTGATCATCCGCCTTTTTCGGGGCACATGAAGGTCATCGGGTGGCCGGCGTAGAAATACCGTTCTGGATGGGTGGAGTTAGGCGCATGTGCCCGGATGAGCGGGAGGAAAGAAGATGAAGGCCCCGAAGGAGAAGTTGCGCGTGGAGATCTACACAACCAATCACCGCATCGTCGCGGATATCCACATCTTTCCAGGGGCCCGACTCACCGACATCATGACCGCCCGGGAGGCCCAGTCCTTCCTCGCCCTGACCGCGGTGGAGGCTTATGAGCTCTCCACCGGCAGGCACATCTTCCAGTCGGATTTCGCCAACATCAACAAGAACCACATCGTCCTCATCCGTCCGGCGGAGATACCCGCGGAGTGGCCTCAACCGCCATCGTTCTGAGTA
>Ga0209227_1001944_pt1 | contig 15364 bp, 7 predicted proteins | sample YNPBryantNP2012_FD_185815 | JGI IMG/M metagenome (GOLD analysis project Ga0209227, IMG submission 185815) | Anoxygenic and chlorotrophic microbial mat microbial communities from Yellowstone National Park, USA - YNP Bryant NP 2012 (SPAdes)... ...
GGGCTTGCCCTTTGAGGGCAAGGACTTTGGTGATGGCGGCGGTCAGGGTAGTCTTGCCGTGATCCACGTGACCAATCGTCCCTACGTTGACATGCGGTTTGGTGCGTTCAAATTTTGGTTTTGCCATTTTTCACTCCATCTAAAATTGCTTGGGGCAAGTTAGAATCGCCCTTTGCCGATAACGGTCTCTGCGATATTGGGTGGTAGTTGATCGTAGTGATCGAATTCCATCGTAAACGTGCCGCGTCCTTGAGTCAGCGAACGCAAAGACGTGGCATAGCCGAACATCGTCGCCAGAGGGACAAGCGCGTGAATCGCGACCATTCCCCCGGCGTGAGTGTCCATTCCTTGCACATGTGCGCGTCGTGCCGATAAATCACCGATGACATCGCCCATAAAATTTTCCGGCACAACCACTTCGACTTTCATAATCGGTTCAAGTAACACCGGCGCGCCTTTTTGCACGGCTTCTTTGAAGGCGAGCGAACCGGCGATCTTGAACGCCATTTCGGATGAATCTACTTCGTGATACGAACCATCCACCAGGCGCGCTTTGACATCCACCACGGGATAACCGGCAATCACGCCGCTATCCATTGCTTCGCGGATACCTTTTTCGATGGCAGGGATGTATTCTTTGGGAATCGCGCCGCCGCGAATCGCGTCTTCAAATTCAAAGCCTTTGCCTTTTTCCAGCGGCTCGATTTCCAGCCAGCAGTGACCGTACTGCCCGCGTCCACCGGTTTGTCGCACAAAACGACCTTCTCCCCGGGCAGGGCGCGTGATGGTCTCGCGGTAGGCAACCTGCGGCTTGCCGACATTCGCCCACACTTTGAACTCACGCACCATCCGATCCACCAGCACGTCGAGATGCAACTCGCCCATTCCACTGATGAGCGTTTGCCCGGTTTCTTCATCGGTGCGCACACGAAACGTGGGGTCTTCTTCTGCCAGACGACGCAATGCCTCTGCCATCTTGTCCTGATCGGCTTTGGTGCGCGGTTCGATCGCCACCGAGATAACCGGCTCGGGGAATTTGATGGCTTCGAGCAAAATCGGTCGGGCGGGATCACACAGCGTATCGCCGGTAAACGTGTTCTTGGGACCGATAACGGCGGCAATGTCGCCGGCGAGCACCTCTTGAATTTCCTCGCGCGCGTTTGCGTGCATTCGCACGAGGCGACCGATGCGCTCGCGTTGATTATTGCGAGTCGTGTTAATGTACGCCTGTCCTGTTGCGAGTCTGCCTGAATAGACACGCACGTAGGCAAGTCGTCCCACAAAGGGGTCGGTGACGATTTTGAATGCCAGCGCGGCAGTCGGTTCGTTTTCATCCGCGCGGCGAATTTCCTCTTTGGTTGGATCGTCGGGATGAGTGCCGCGCACGGCGGGAATATCCACCGGTGAGGGAAGATAATCCACTACCGCATCGAGCACGGCTTGAATGCCCTTGTTCTTCAGCGCGGCGCCGCAGAGGACCGGCACCAGTTTGCCGGAAATCGTGGCGCGACGAAGTGCCGAACGCAAGTCTTCGACGGCAATCTCTTTGCCTTCCAGATATTCGGTCGTGAGTGCCTCGTCGGTTTCGGCAATCATCTCGACCATTAGGGCGCGTTGTTTCAACGCTTGCGCTTTGAGTTCGGCGCGCAACGGGCGCGTTTCCGGTGCCACATCGGGGTCTTCGCTGTAGATGATTTCTTGCAGCGTCATCAGATCCACGACGCCTTCAAAGTCCGCTTCGGCGCCGATGGGCATTTGAATCGCGAGGGGGCGCGCGTGAAGCCGCTCAACAATCATATCTATCGTGCGGTAAAAATTGGCGCCCACCCGATCCATCTTGTTAACGAACGCGAGGCGTGGCACGTGAAAACGATCGGCTTGCCGCCACACCGTTTCGGATTGTGGCTGAACACCAGCGACCGCGTCGAAGACGACAATGCCACCATCGAGCACGCGCAGCGAGCGTTGCACTTCGGCGGTAAAGTCAATGTGTCCCGGCGTGTCAATCAGGTTGATTTGATGCTCGCGCCAGAACGTTGTGGTTGCGGCAGCGGTGATGGTGATGCCGCGTTCGCGCTCTTGCTCCATCCAATCCATCACCGCGGTGCCTTCGTGCACCTCGCCGATTTTATAGGTTTTGCCGGTGTAGTACAGAATGCGCTCGCTGACGGTGGTTTTGCCAGCGTCAATGTGCGCAATGATACCAATATTGCGAATGCGTTCGAGCGGGATTTGACGTGCCACGAAAATAATTCCAGATTATCCGTAACTACTCACCCTGGGTCATTGCGAGGAGGCGTTTTGTGCCGACGAAGCAATCTCCACAGTGCCAATTTGGGGATTGCTTCGCAAAAAACGCTCGCAATGACAGGGGGCTGAGTAGATACGATTATCCAATGACAAATGACAAAAGTTTATTCACTTGCTCATTTTGTCATTTGTTCATTTGTCATTGGTCATTGGTCATTGGTCATTTCACCAGCGGTAATGAGCGAAGGCGCGGTTCGCTTCCGCCATCTTGTGCGTTTCTTCTTTCTTCTTGATGGTCGCGCCTTGGTTATTGGCAGCGTCCATCACCTCCGCCGCCAATTTCTCGGCGAAGGATTTGCCACTGCGCGCGCGCGCGTTGTGAATGAGCCAGCGCATCGCCAGCGCGACGCGACGCTCGTTGGGGACTTCGACGGGCACCTGCAACGTGGCGCCTCCCACACGTCGCGGACGGACTTCGATGCTGGGACCCGCATTGCGCACAGCGGTCTCGAACACTTCGACCGGGTTCTTTTTGGTTTTTTCCGCGATGATGTCAAACGCGCCGTACACCAGACGCGTGGCAACAGTCTTTTTGCCGCGCAGCATCACACGATTGATGAGACTCGCGACAGATACGCTTTGATATTTGGTGTCCGGCGCAACCGGATGACGTTCCACTTTTCCTCGACGAGGCATTTTACAAACCTCCACACTTGACAAACGTGCCAAAAGTGCCAAACGAGCCAAACGTGCCAAAAGGATTTGGCAAATTTGGCATCTTTGGCAAATTTGACTACGCCGCTGCGCTTGCCTTTTCCTTAGGACGCTTGGCGCCGTATTTGGAGCGTCCTTTGCGACGCTTTTCCACGCCGGTGGCGTCCAGCGCGCCACGGACGATGTGATAGCGCACGCCGGGAAGGTCTTTGACGCGCCCGCCGCGAATCAAGACGACCGAGTGTTCTTGCAACGAGTGACCTTCGCCCGGAATGTACGCCGTTACTTCGATACCGTTGGAGAGGCGCACGCGCGCGATCTTGCGCAATGCCGAGTTCGGCTTTTTCGGCGTCATCGTGCGGACGATGGTGCAGACGCCGCGCTTGAGCGGCGACCCTTTGCCGCGCACTTGCTTGTTGCGCAGTGTGTTCAAGGTGTAGCGCAACGCCGGCGCTTTGGTCTTTTTGGTTTGTGGTTTGCGACCTTTGCGAACAAGTTGATTAATCGTGGGCACCTGGGTTTCCTCCGTGCCAGTCAGTTGACTTATAGAGGTTACGATTGGCTTTTAGCCTACATTTCGCATTTTACGAACGCACAGCCCCACTCCTCATCTCTTTCTCTCCCCGCGAGGCGAAGGGAATGAGAGGGACTGATTTTGACAAAAAAATGCCCTTCCCGCTTTGGAATTTCATCGCGAATGTCACGTGGCTTGGCTCGTGCCACGGATGGCTCGCGAGGGAAGGGTAACTCCTTCTGTCCAATCGAGCGGACGGATGAATCCAGCCGGTTTCCGCAAAAGGTTTCGCTTTTCTCAATCGTGTCTCCACGCGCGGTGGACAACGATTGTTTGCGGAAACCTTTTTTCGTCTCCCTGAGAAGAGAGCGGGCGATTCATCTTGTTCACGAATCGCCGTTTGCAGGCAAAGCCGAGAGTTATTCAACTATCTGCTTGCCACGATTCGTGCTTCGCTATTATATGCAATCTGCCTTGCGTGTCAAATCGCGACGCGTGGCGTTCAGGGCATATGCAAAGTCGCTTGACAAAGCCGCGCCCCCGCTTGTCATTGCGAGGAGCGGTCTTTGCGACGAAGCAATCCCCTATTGCGGTATGGAGATTGCTTCGCTCCGCTCGCAATGACATGGGTGGGGGCTGACTTTGCACAAGCCCCGCGTGGCGTTGCAGGGTAGGGGCGCGCTATGGCTGCGCCCCTACGCTGTCATCTCGGGTTCTTCTGAAATGTCATCCACCGTCACGGTGGGCAACGGACCCAAATCAATGGGCGCGTTGTTTTCAGGGCGAAAGCCTGTTCCCACCGGAATCAACTTACCGAGGATGACGTTCTCTTTCAAGCCGCGCAGATGATCCACGCGACCGCGCACTGCCGCATCGGTCAGCACGCGCGAGGTTTCCTGGAACGATGCCGCCGCAAGGAACGATTCGGTTGCCAGCGCGGCGCGCGTCAAGCCGAGCAGAATCGGTTGCGCCGTCGCCGGCGTGCCGCCGGCTTCGATCACTCTGGCGTTGCGTTCTTCAAACGCCTTGCGATCGAGAATCTCGCCGGGCAACAAGTCCGTATCGCCCGAACTGCGCACGCGCACGCGGCGCAACATCTGGCTGATGATGATTTCGATGTGCTTGTCGTGAATGTTGACCCCTTGCGAACGATAGACGCTTTGCACCTCTTCGAGCAAGTACATCTGGCACGCTTCTTTGCCCAGAATGCGCAGAATCTCGCGCGGATTCTTGGGACCATCGGTCAACTGATCGCCGGCTTTGACCATCTGCCCGTCTTCCACGCGCAAGCGTGCCGCCGCCGGAATCTCCATCACGCTCTCTTCACGCACCTCGCGTCGAATCGTAATCAAGCCCTTGTCGAGCAGGACGCGGCCGCCTTCTCTGGCGACGATTTCTTCGTCTTCGCCGCGCGCGATCACCTGACCCGCGACTACCTCATCGTCCTCTGCCACGACCGGTTTGACCCCGCGCGCCAGCGGATACTGTTCTTCTTCGATGCGTGTGTTGACGATGCGCAGTTTGCGCTCTTCCCCTTCGGTGAAGATTTCGACAACGCCATCAATTTCCGCCATCAACGCTTCACCTTTGGGATCGCGCGCCTCGAACAACTCTTCGACGCGCGGCAAACCGCTGGTGATGTCTTCGACGCCTGCCACACCGCCGGTGTGGAAGGTGCGCAAGGTCAATTGTGTGCCCGGTTCGCCGATGCTTTGCGCCGCGATGATGCCAACGGCTTCACCCACGTTAATCAAACCACCGCGCGCGAGATCGCTCCCGTAGCATTTGGCGCACAAGCCATAGCGCGCATCGCACGTGAGCGGACTGCGCACGTAGGCGCGCTCGACTTTGGCTTTTTCGACCGGTGCCCAGTTCGTTTCGGTGATGAGTTCGCCAGCGGCAATCAGCACTTCGCCGGTTTTGGGATGCGTGATGGGCGCCGCCGCCACGCGACCGATGACGCGCTCGGCGAAGGTTTCGCCGGTGCGCTCTTTGGAAGTCGCCGCATCAATCCAGATGCCCGCGCTCGTCCCGCAATCTTCCTGGGTGATGATGATTTCCTGTGCCACATCCACCAGGCGGCGCGTGAGGTAACCTGCGTCGGCGGTGCGCAACGCCGTATCGGCAAGCCCTTTGCGCGCGCCGTGCGTCGAGATAAAGTATTCGAGCGCGGTGAGTCCTTCGCGAAAGTTCGATTTAATCGGCAAGGCGATGATGCGTCCCGCCGGGTCTGCCATCAACCCGCGCATCCCTGCCAGTTGGCGAATCGGTTGCAAGCCACCTTTGGTTGCTCCCGAGTTTGCCATCACTCGAATCGGCGAGGCTTCGCTCATCCCTTTCGCCACTGCCTCAGTCACAAGTTCGGTGGCTTCGGTCCACAATTCGACGGTCTTGACGTACTGTTCTTCTTCGGTAATCAAGCCCTTGCGATACTGTTGCTCCACTTCGCTGACTTTGGCACTGGCGCGTTCCAGAATCGCGTGCTTTTCTGGAGGAATGGTAATGTCGTTGATGGCGATGGTGATACCGCTGCGCGTGGCGTAGTAGAATCCAATGTCCTTGATGTCGTCCACGATGCGCGCCGTACCCTCCGCGCCCACTTGCGCGTACACTTGCGCCACCAGTTCTTTGATGCGTTTCTTGTCCAGCGTATCGTTGACAAAACGCACCTGCGGCGGGAGCACCTGATTGAACAACACGCGTCCCACCGTCGTTTCGATGAGGTCGCCTTTTTTCTTGACGTTCTTGGGCGCGCGATGATGCAAGTCGGGATCGTAGGGCAACTTGATTTTAGCGTGCAGTTCCACGTGCCCCAGTTCGTATGCCAGCGCGACTTCTTCCGCCGAGTAGAACACTTTGCCTTCGCCGCGCGCGCCGGGCTTTTCCATCGTGAGATAGTAAATCCCCAGCACCATATCTTTGGTCGGCTCCACGATGGGTTCGCCGGAGGCGGGCTTGAGCAAGTTGCGCGACGCGAGCATCAACTTGCGCGCTTCTTCCTTGGCGGCTTCGGAGAGGGGCACGTGTACCGCCATCTGGTCACCATCAAAGTCCGCGTTGAAAGCGGCGCACACCAGCGGATGAATCTGGATGGCGTTTCCTTCCACCAGAATCGCCTCAAAGGCTTGAATGCCTAGACGGTGCAACGTCGGCGCGCGGTTGAGCAGGACGGGATGATCCTTGATGATTTCTTCGAGCACGTCCCACACTTCGGCTGCCTGACGATCCACCAATCGCTTGGCACTCTTGATGTTGTGCGCATAGTTGTACTCGACCAGTTTGCGCATCACGAACGGTTTGAAGAGTTCGAGTGCCATTCCTTTGGGCAAGCCGCACTGGTGCAGTTTGAGATGCGGACCGACGACGATGACACTGCGTCCCGAATAGTCCACGCGCTTGCCGAGCAAGTTGCGGCGGAAGCGTCCTTGCTTGCCTTTGAGCAAATCGGAAAGTGATTTGAGTTTGCGTTGACCGCGCGCGCTCACCGCTTTGCCGCGCGACGAGTTGTCAATCAGCGAGTCCACCGCCTCTTGCAACATTCGCTTTTCGTTGTTGACGATGACTTCGGGCGCGCCCAGGTCAAGCAGACGGCGCAAGCGATTGTTGCGATTGATGACTCGGCGATACAAATCGTTCAAATCCGATGTGGCAAAGCGTCCGCCATCCAGTTGCACCATCGGGCGCAAATCGGGCGGGATGACCGGCAGGACGGTGAGAATCATCCACTCGGGGCGATTACCGGCGCGCCGCAGCGCTTCGACAAGGCGCAAGCGTTTGATTTCCTTTTTCTTGACCTGCTTGGAGCGCGTGGTGTGAATCGTCTCGCGCAGCGACTTGGACATTTGCTCAAGGTCAATGCTCTTGAGGATTTCATAGATGGCTTCGGCGCCCATCGCCGCGCTGAACAACGAACCCCATTTCTCGCGCATATCGTTGTAGCGCGCTTCGTTGATGACCTCGCCGACGCGAATCGCCTTGAGTTCGTCCAGACGTTCATCGTGCGTGCTGCGCACCTTTTCGATTTGCGCGTCCAGACGTTGCCGAATCTTTGCGCTTTCCTCGTTGAGCCAGTGTTGTTTTTGTTCTTGTTCTGCCTCGAGGAGCAGCCGCTTGTCGGCTTGTTTGGCGCGAAACTCTTTTTCGACTTCTGCCAGATACGCTTGCACCAGTTCGTTCAATTGCTTGCGATGTTTCGCTGAGACGGTTTCGCCTTCTGCCGCGATGACTTCACCGGTCGGTTCAAAGACAATCGCCTTGCGAATTTCCGAGCCTTTGGCTTCTTCGATGCGATTCTCTAACTTTTTGGCGATGCTGACGATTTGATCGGTTTTTTCGGCGAGGTGCTCTTCCAGTTTGGCAATCGCCGTTTCGGTGCGGCGGCGCAGGGCATCGAGTTCTTTTTCGACTTGCTGTTCCAGTGCCTCGATTTCTTCCGCCGCTTTGAGTTCCAGTTCGGCGACTTTGTTTTGCGTTTCCTTGCTGATGCGTTGCATCATTCGCTTGCGCCCGTCCTCGTCCACGCGCGTCACGATGTACTGGGCAAAGTACAAGACGCGTTCCAGCGCGCGCGGCGACAAATCGAGGAGCAAGCCGATGCGCGAGGGCACGCCGCGCACATACCACAGGTGCGAGACCGGCGAAGCAAGTTCGATGTGCCCCATTCGCTCGCGGCGGACGCGCGCGGGCGCGACCTGCACACCGCACTTGTCGCAGATGATGCCGCGATTGCGAATTTTTTTGTATTTGCCGCACGCGCATTCCCAATCGCGTTGTGGACCAAAGATGCGTTCATCGAACAGCCCATCGCGTTCAGGACGCAACGTGCGATAGTTGATGGTTTCGGGTTTCAGCACCTCGCCGTATGACCAACTGCGAATGGTCTCAGGCGAAGCGAGACTGATACGGATGGCGCGAAAGTCTTTGAGTTCCATCTACTTTTTACTCCGTTTATTTCGCCGACGCGAAGTAGTACTCTCGGTGATGTGTTCACCGCGCGCAAAGCGCTCGCGGCGCTCGCGCATCTCGCGTTCGAGGGGCGACAAATCATCCAGGAACAAGCCGGCACTGCCCATACTCGGCATCCGTTCTTCACTTTCTTCTTTGCCGAAGGTGACTTTTTCACCATCGGTGGTAAAGACCTCGACGGACAGACCGAGGGATTGCAGTTCTTTGACGAGCACGCGGAACGATTCGGGCACGCCCGGTTCCAAAATCTCTTCGCCTTTGACGATGGCTTCGTACGTCTTGGTGCGCCCGGTCACATCGTCCGATTTGACGGTGAGCATTTCCTGGAGGGTGTGTGCCGCGCCGTAGGCTTCCAGTGCCCACACCTCCATCTCGCCAAAGCGTTGTCCACCAAACTGCGCTTTGCCGCCCAACGGTTGTTGCGTGACGAGTGAGTACGGACCCGTGGAGCGCGCGTGCACTTTGTCTTCGACGAGGTGCGCGAGTTTCATCATGTAAATCACGCCCACCGTGACCGGCTGATCAAAGGGCAAGCCGGTCTTGCCATCGTACAAAATCATCTTGCCAGAAATGGGCGAGGGGATTTTGAGTTCTTGACTGGCGCGCTCGACCTGCTCGCGCAACTGTTCTTCGGTGGCATCGGGAGCGGCTGAATAGCCATAGGTTTCCAGCCACAAACGGAAGCATGCCATCCGCGCGCGCTGATCACTCACCCGACGCTCGTCCATCGAACGCGTATCATCCTCGAACACCAACAGGTCGTCGGGGTTGTATCCCTTTTCTTTCAACCACGCGCGCAACACTTGACGGCGCGCGTACACGCGATCGCTCGCGAGTTTGCGCGCATCGCTTCCCTGCGGCACCAACCACTCGCGCAAGTACAGATAGCGCGCCTCGTCGTCGTCCGTCAATTCGTCCAGATTGTATTCTTGCTCCTTGAGCCAGACCCACGCGCGCTGCGTTGCTTCGTACCAGGCGCGATCACTCATCCACGCGCGCGCCAGTTCCGCGCTGATTTCGCTTTCGTCCGCGCCGTCAAAGACCGGCGACACGACGCGAAAGCCCAGCCGATCGGCTGCCCAGCCCAGATGCGTTTCCAGAATCTGTCCGATGTTCATTCGCGCGGGCACACCCAGCGGATTCAGGATGATGTCCACCGGCGTTCCATCTTCCAGATACGGCATATCTTCGACGGGCACGACTTTGGAGATGACGCCTTTGTTGCCATGCCGTCCTGCCATCTTATCGCCTTCGGTGATTTTGCGTTGCTGGGCGATGGAGACGCGCACGAGTTTGTCCACGCCTGCTGCCAATTCCATATGCTCTTCGCGCGTGAACACTTTGACATCCACCACTTTGCCGCGTTCGCCGTGCGGCAAGCGCAGGGACGAATCTTTGACCTCGCGCGCTTTTTCCCCAAAGATGGCGCGCAACAAACGTTCTTCCGGCGTCAAATCGGTCTCGCCTTTGGGCGTAATCTTGCCGACGAGAATATCGCCGGGTCCCACTTCGGCGCCGATGCGGATGATACCATCTTCGTCCAGGTCTTTCAACACATCCTCGCCGACGTTCGGAATGTCGCGCGTGATGTCTTCGGGACCCAGTTTCGTGTCGCGCGCTTCAATCTCGTGTTTCTCGATGTGGATGCTGGTGAACTTGTCGAGGTGTTGCATCCGCTCGCTAATCAAGATGGCATCCTCATAGTTGCCACCCTCCCAGCTCATAAACGCGACGAGGACATTTTGCCCCAGCGCGATCTGTCCCTGATCGGTCGAAGAGCTGTCCGCGATGACCTGACCTTTTTTGACTTTTTGCCCGCGCGAGACAATCGGTCGCTGGTCAATGCACGTGGATTGATTCGAGCGGCTGTACTTGCGCAGCGGATAGACGTGTTCTTTCTTATCGCTCCCGCGAATCCGAATTTCAGTGGAGGTCACGCTAACGACTTCGCCATCTTCTTCCGCAATGACCACCTGACCCGAATCGAGGGCGGCTTGCAACTCCATACCTGTACCCACGATGGGCGCTTCGGGACGCAACAGAGGCACCGCCTGGCGTTGCATATTCGAGCCCATCAACGCGCGGTTGGCATCATCGTGTTCGAGGAAGGGAATCAGCGCTGCCGACACGCCCACGATTTGTTTGGGCGACACGTCCAGGTATTGCACGCGATCGCACGAATCGGTCAGGAATTGCTGGCGCCGCCGCACTTCGACGCGTTTGTCAATGAATTGATTCAAATGGTCAAGGCGCGCGTTGGCTTGCGCAATCGTGTGACGATCCTCTTCGTCGGCAGCGAGATAGACGATTTCGTCGGTGGCGTACGCGCGCACCGGCACAAATTCGAGTTTCTTCAGCGCGGCGATCTTGTTTGCCGTGTTCTCGTCAATGACCGTTTCGGCTTTGGCGATGACTTGATTCGTTTCAGGGTCAACGATGTCTTCGCGCAGAATGCGCCCCACCAGCAGTTTCTTGTCGTTGGGCACGGTGTTTTTGACCAGACGATACGGCGTCTCGATGAAACCAAATTCGTTGATCTGGGCGTACGTTGCCAGACGTCCAATCAAACCGATGTTTGGACCTTCAGGTGTCTCGATGGGACAGATCCGTCCATAGTGCGAGTGATGCACATCGCGCACATCAAAGCCGGCGCGCTCACGCCGCAAACCGCCAGGACCGAGTGCGGAGAGAGTGCGCTTGTGCGTGAGTTCGTCGAGTGGGTTGGTCTGTTGCATGAACTGGGAGAGTTGCGACCCGCCGAAAAATTCGCGCATCGCGGCAACAACCGGGCGAATGTTGATGAGGTTGATAGCGGTCATCTGCTCGGGATCGCGCACGCTCATCCGCTCGCGCACGACACGCTCAAGGCGCAACAAGCCGATGCGCATATGATTCTGAATCAGTTCACCAACGGTCTTGACGCGACGATTGCCCAGATGGTCAATATCATCGCCCGATTCGAGACCGTTGTTAATCAAAATCATATGCTCGACGACTTTGACGAGATCGTCGGCGCGCAAAATGCGCTCTTGAGGCAATTGGTCCGCCGGAACATCCGTACCGTACAAACGGCGATTGAGTTTGTGGCGTCCCACGCGTCCCAGGTCGTAGCGTCGCTGGTTGAACAAGAGGGTCGTGATAAAGTTGCGCGCATTTTCGATGGTGGGCGGATCGCCCGGGCGCATCTTTTTGTAGAACTCGAGCAAATAGTAATCCACCAGCGTCATCTCGCCACGATTGATTCGGGCGAGATCGGCATCGCTAGGATGGGCGTCCCGTTCGAGCGTGGCGCGGATGTAGGAATGTTCGGGGTTGTTGTCTGCGCCGGCAAAAATGTTAATCAGCCCTTCATCCGTGCCATCGCCAACGCCAACGGCTTTGAGGAGCGTGGTCACCGGTAACTTGCGCTTGCGATCCACTTTGACGGAGAGAATGTCGCGCTTGCTCGTTTCAAATTCCAGCCACGCGCCACGATTCGGAATCAGTTTTGCCGAACAGAGGATTCGTCCGGTCGTGCGATCCTCGCCAGCGGTAAAGTACACGCCGGGGGAGCGAATCAATTGCGAGACGACGACGCGCTCGGCGCCGTTGATGACAAAAGTGCCGTGCTCGGTCATCAAGGGGAAATCGCCCATATACACATCCTGGATGGACGTTTCACCCGTCACGTTGTTGACCAGAGCGACTTGAAGATGCAAGGGCGCGGCATAGGTCATATCCATCTCGCGGCACTGCGCTTCGGAATACTTGGGTTCGCCGAACCAGTATTTCAACTTGAGCTGGCGCGCCACATCGTTATCGCCCGGAAAATAGAGCGAATAGTCTTTGTTGAATGATTCGATCGGCGAGATTTCGTCAAAGAGTTCGCGCAGACCTTCTTTTTGAAACCATTCAAACGATTCAAGTTGGACTTTGATGAGCGTAGGGATACTATGAACGTCGGGGATACGCGCGTACGATTTTTGATTCGGCAGCAACGTGTTGGTGAGAGTGGGCATAGTCAGTTGGCTCATTCGCTAAACTCCTCAAGAAAAAAGCGACACTCGCGTTTGGCTCAGCTTTGCTTTCGCACCCTTGCCCACGTGATAAAAATTAGCGTGGTACCGAGCCTCGGAGGACTGTCCTCACGGGTTCGTCCGGGCGTGCAGGTGCGAAATCCCGGCTCAGATAACATAACATTTCAGGCGCAAGACGCGACAACGCGCGACAGGGTGGGCAACGCTGCTTGCCTGCCGTTCATACGATATCTGGATTGGCTAACGGTGGAGAGATGGGAATAGAGTTCGGCTAGCCGTTGCGAACTCTCTCTCGCGGAAATGAAAGAGGGGAAGCAATCGAGTTGCTTGTTGCGAGGCGAAAAAAGGGAAGGAGAGAAAATCCACCATGCGGCGCGACAGGCAGAAAGAGAATGAAGAAAATCAATCAAGACACTGCCAACAGGCAACAAAAATTACCGAGCCGCAGCCGTTCTAGCGCCCCGCCCCCGTTTTTAAGTAACCGTAAGCAATAAGCCATTTTACTCTAAAATGCTTATCTTGTCAAGTTAAAATTTTGTTAAAAATGACGTACAAATGAGGCACAGTGGTTGAAGCCGCAGCAACCACGCCGACCAGCGTTGGCTGAGCCAGCCTAAAAGACGGAGGACGAATGACTCCGTCCTCCGTCTTTTGTCGCTCTTACCGCGTCTTTGCCGTCAGGGTCTGATACACGCGCAACAAGTTGCTGCGATGCAATTGTTTCACCAGGCCGTCGAGCGCAATTGGGGAAAAGCCGCAGGATTCGAGGGTAATCTCGTTGAGCAGGCGTTCTTTCGATGTGCGCGTGGCAAGTTTAGCTTTGACTTTTTCGTAGATGCGATCGAGATAGGCGATACCTGCATCGAGAGTTTCTTCGAGTTCGCCTTTCAGTAAGACTTCGCCATGACCCTGCACAATGTTTTCAAGATTCATCTCTTTGATGGCGCGCAGGGTGTCCTGAAGCATCACCCGGTCGCCCCAAAAAATGTACGGCAACGGCATCACGGCATCGCCCGCAAAAAGAATCTTGTCCCCTTCGATGTAAACGCCGATACCATCGAGGGTGTGTCCGGGCAGAGGAAGCAGACGTAACACTTTGTCGCCGAGATGCAAGGTCATTTTATCGGGAAACGTCAGGTTGGGTAAACGTAGTTTAACTTCCGCGAGTTCGGGCGTTTGTTGTTTGGCTTCCGCCAGATTTTTTTCGCCGGACTTGCGCAAGACTTCGCGACAACGTTCGCTGGCAATGATGTCGGCTTCCTCGAAAAGAAAGTTGCCGTACACGTGATCGGCGTGATGGTGCGTGTTGATTACATAGCGAATGCCACGGCGACTTTCGGCGCGCAGGAATTCGAGCATCTCGCGCGTTTCGCGCGGAAAAGGTAGTGTGTCAATCACGATGGTGCCTTCGTGAGTGATGATAGCGCCCGCGTTCGCTTGCGCGTATGCCTCACTTGTGAAGACATAGACATTCTCGGTTACGCGTTCTTTGCGCATTGATAAACTCCATTCTGCGTTTCAGGTTTTGCAAACGCACAGTAAACATAGCACAATGAGTGGGGGGTGTCAAGCCCCCTGCAATACCACCACTCGAAGTACGTGTGAGCGCCAAATAGATTGGGCACGTCCAGTCACTTGCCACTGAACGTGCCCAATCCACTTGCCTTGCTGTTGGGTATCTGCTGCGTGCTAGCCGCCATCGAGCATAGATGCGGTACAATCGGCTATTCGTAACTACTCAGCCCACTGTCATTTCGAAGCGAGAAATCTCCGCATTGGCATACCAGAGATTTCTCGTCGCAAAAATCGCTCCTCGAAATGACAACCTGAGTAGTTACGGCTATTCTTTCTCCAGTTGTTCCAGCAAATTCGGCACCATCGTCCAGATGCCGCTAGGGCACGCCGCCGCGCAGAAACCACACCCAATGCAGCGTTCATCGTCCACGCGAAATTCAAACGTGCCGTTCGGATATTCATAACGCGAGATGGCATTCTGACCACAAATCGCAACGCAGATGTTGCAATCGCGGCACGTCCCACACGAGATACACCGTTCGCCTTCTTTCAAGGGTTCGGTGGGGCATTGCCCCAGCCGTGGCGTAAAGTAAATCAATTTGAGCAGATTCTGCGGCACCGGCTTTTTACGTTCTAACACAAACGGCTCGCCCATCACTTGCGCGTTCAGCGCGAGCGCGGCGATGCGTCCCATCCCAATCGCTTGCGTCAGCAAGCCGGGCTTGACCGCATCCCCTACCGCGAATACTTTGGGATCGCGCGTGCGTCCATACTCGTCCACCGCGAGCCAGTGTCCCTTGACGCGCGCGTAATTTTCAGGCAACCAACTGGTGTCGGGCATTTCGCCAATCGCCACGATGACCACCTCGGCGGGTACGGCATCGCCTTCCTGAAATTCCAGGCGTCCTTGTGCCCAGCGCGCGACGTGGCGCGGAAACAGCACTTGGGTGCCCAACGCCATCGCCTCGGCGCGTTCGCGCGAGGCACTCTGGGGTTGTTGAATATCCACTGCCACGACACTCGTCGCGCCCAGCCGCCACGCTGTCGTGCACACGTCCATCCCCACATCGCCCGCGCCGATGACAGCGACCGCTTTGCCGGCTACCTCCACCATTGGTTTGCCTGCGTTGACGCTCGTCAGAAATTCGAGTGCCGAGTACGTCTGTTCGCTGCCCTCAAACGTCGGTCGGCGCGGCGTATGCGCCCCAATCGCAATGACGATGCCATCGTAAAGGTCGTGAATCTCCTGGAAAATTTCGCGCGTTACTTGCATCCCCAGTTGCACCTGCACGCCCAGCGAGAGGATGCGTTTGATTTCGGTCTGGACGATTTCTTTCTGCAAGCGAAAGTGGGGAATCGCCTGCATCATCTTGCCGCCGAGGATGTGACT
>Ga0209227_1001946_pt1 | contig 15360 bp, 11 predicted proteins | sample YNPBryantNP2012_FD_185815 | JGI IMG/M metagenome (GOLD analysis project Ga0209227, IMG submission 185815) | Anoxygenic and chlorotrophic microbial mat microbial communities from Yellowstone National Park, USA - YNP Bryant NP 2012 (SPAdes)... ...
TTGCGAGGAGCGTTCTTTGCGACGAAGCAATCCCCAAGCGGTCAAGCTGGCCTGATAAACGGGAGATTGCTTACCCTTCGGGTACGCTTCGCGGTCGCCAAAAAACGGCTCGCAATGACATGGCTGAATAGTTACAATTTTGTCAGTCAATCAGGCGAAGTGCCTCAATTTTGGCAGTATAATCCAGCCCATGAATACTCCCAAAAAGCACTCCCGTAGACATTCTGCTGTTCCTAGCGCTCTGTTTATTCCGGTCGCGTTCTTTGCAGGGCTGGTATGTGGCTATCTGTTGTGGGGCAAAAACGCCAGTTCCACAGCAATCAGCCCCGTCTCGCAGGATGACCCTTCCATTGGTCCTAAAAATGCTCCTGTGACCATCGTGGAATTCAGCGACTATCAATGTCCTTATTGTAAATTGTGGCATGATACAGTCCTTCCGCTTTTGATCGCAGAATACGGGGATAGAATACGGTACATCTACCGCGATTATCCCCTCAATGGACATCCAGAAGCGCAACCCGCTGCCGAAGCAGCCAATTGCGCTGGTGACCAAGATGCTTACTGGGAATTTCATGATGCCATTTTCAGCAACGAATACGGCTATGGGCAAGCTGCGTATGTCCAATATGCGCGCGATCTGGGGTTGAATATTGAGAAATTCAATGATTGCCTGAATAGTCGTCAATACCAGGATGAAGTAGTCCAGGATTTCAGAGATGGAATTCGGCTAGGCGTCAATTCCACCCCAACTTTCTTTGTCAATGACATACAAATTGTGGGGGCACAACCATTTTCTGTGTTTAAACAATTAATTGATGCTGAACTGGCACGGGTCAACAGATAATTTTGCCAATCAAGAGGAAGTCATGAAAAAATTTATCGCTGTAGCAGGAAATATTGGTGTGGGGAAATCCACACTGGTAGAAATGTTGTGCAAAAAATTAGGATGGACACCTTTCTTTGAGCCAGTTGCCGAAAATCCCTACCTGGCAGATTTCTATCAGGATATGCAGGCATGGGCTTTCCAATCACAAATTTTCTTTCTCACCCACCGCTTGCGCGCTCATTATCAGTTATCCCAATATCCGTCGTCGGTAATTCAAGACCGATCCGTCTATGAAGACGCCGAAATCTTCGCGCACAACTTGTTTTTGCAAGGACATATCCGTCCTCGCGATTATCAGACGTATCGCGAACTCTATCTAACGATGATTGAATTCCTTCCCCCGCCCGACCTGGTCATTTACCTGCGTGCCTCTGTCCCGACACTGATTCGGCGCATTGCAAGACGCGGCCGTGATTATGAACGCACCATCCCGGCTGATTACCTGGCCAGTCTGAACAATTTATACGAATCCTGGATTGAGAATTTCACTCTCTGCCCTGTGCTGACTGTGCCAGCCGATGACATTGATTACGTGGCCCATTCGGGCCATTTGAACTTGATTGCGCAAAAAGTAGAGCAAAAACTTACCGGCAAGGAGGAAGTCGTTTTTGACCCCGAAGAAGTAGCCCAGGCCGCTTTTGATTGATTGCCTCCTTCAGATTCCCAATCAGACCTGACAGAGATGAGCATGTTTGAGAAAACGCTGCTCATCTCTGTTTTTTGTGGGTTGTCGGGAATCTGGTCACTGCTCCCTTCAAAGTTTCCCCACGAGAAAATTTTTACGGCAAATTGGTTGAAGAAGATGGGGCTGATTCTGCCAGTTCGCGACGCAGCAAGTCCAATACTTGCAATGCAGTCAGGTTGCGAACCTGCATGCCATACTCCAGACTGTCCGGGATGGTGAAATCTGTAAAATTGACAAATGAGACTGAAGTCAAGTGTTCCGGGTCACGCATGCCATGGTCGGGTAAGGGTTGCACCGCCAGCCAAAAATTCCAGAGTGGAATCTCGTATTCAAGCGCCAAACGAGCAATCGTTGCATTAATGGCCTGATTCCCCTCGGCGTTATCTGCTTTGGTCGCCAGAATCGGCACAATGCCTCTCGCTATTGTCTTATCCAGGATGATGCGCATATTGCGTTCAAACGAAGCCGGGTCTCGACGGACATAATAGGCATCGTTCGAACCGAGCGAAATGAACGCAAAAGCAGGCTGATCGAGGCGGTATTGACACTCCAGCAGAGATTCGTCAGGATAGCATTGTTCGCCATTCCACAGGGAACTCAACACTCCCGCCGTATTCAGCCCCGCTCTGGCCGCCAGGCTTGGGCGTTGAAAGGATCCCTGAAAATACTCAATGGTCGGTTGTAAGTAATCATATTCCCCCAAGTGATAGTTGCTATCGAATCCAACCAGGAAGCCAGGAGCCGCACTGGCACAGTCGCCAATCCGAGAAAAGACGCGCGGGTTGTTCCCCATTTGTAAACCTGTGAGATAAATTTGTCGGGTCCGGTCGCTGATCGTTTCTGGAACAACTGGCAGCGAGGTCCAAAAATCGGGTGGTAAAGGCGTGGGGGTCAAAACAGGTGAAACGGTAGCCGATGCTTCTGCTTCAGCCACAGGCAGCGAGGTCATCGTTGGCGAGGGGGAGACAGGGAGAACGATCGGGATCTCAGTCGCCGCGGGAACACAAGACGAAAGTCCCATCAGAGAAAGAAATACCAAGAGCCATCCCCCCATGGCTATTTTGACACGATAGATCGACTGCATGGGAAATATATGCGCTATGCCTTGACTTGTTGGGCAATTGCAGCAATGTGCTCAGGAGTGGAGCCGCAACAACCACCGACCACGCGTGCGCCAAGGGCAATGTAACGTTGGGAAAAATCAGCCATTTGGGCAGGAGTCACATCGAAGACAGTTGCGTCCCCCTCCATGCGGGGCAAGCCTGCATTAGGCTTAATCCAAAGAGGAAAGCCTGGTTCTGTCTGAGCATATTCGCTGGCGATTTTTTCCATGTTTTCCAGCGTAGTTCCACAATTTGCGCCAACAAGTGCAGCCCCCTTTTCTTTGTAGTGACGGATTACGGCCGCTGGCTTGACGCCCATCATCGTTCGTACGCCGCGGTCGTAACTAAAAGAAACAACAATTGGCACATCAGTCAGTGTACGCGCGGCATCAAAGGCAGCATCGGCTTCTTCGAGGGCAAAGTGAGTCTCAATAACCAGAAAATCTACCCCTCCCTCTACCAGGCCAGAAATCTGCTCACGATAGGCATCAAACACATCTTCCCGAGAAAGTGGCCCGTAGGGTTTCATCAGCAGACCTGTTGGGCCAATGGAACCCGCTACCAGCACGTCGGGTCGAGAGGCAGCCGCCTCACGTGCCAGTTCCACTGCGCGACGATTGATTTCCTTTACCTGATTGGCACATCTGGACTCTTTGAGGCGAAAACGGGTGCCCCCAAAGGTACACGTGAGAAGAATGTCCGAACCAGCGCGGACAAAGGCTTTCTCCAGGTCGAGAATCAACTGCGGCTGGTCAAATACCAATTCCTCCGGCGGAGTACCGGGTTTGAGGCCCATCTTTTGCAAATTGGTGCCAGTAGCGCCATCAGCAACAAGGACCTTCTGGGTCGCCAGTTTTTCCAGGAATTTATTCATTTTCCTACTCCACAATACGGAATTCATTGCGCGGTCTGATCGTACAACAACTTCGCCGCAAAACCGCAGCAGGGTTCGGTAAAAGAATTTGGGCAAGTGCCAAAAGGCAACCCTGCCCAAATTTGCATCGTCAATCCAACACAAACATCAGGGAAGGGGTCGCCAAACAGGATCAAATTCCTCTTCTGGCTCAGCAGTCAGACGCGAACGATTTTGCCCGCCAATGGTCATCAGGTAAACATAGAAACGATAACCATCGTCTGTGCCTTCAAAAGCGACCCAGTACATATCGGGAGAAATATCTACATCCGTCGCATACGCGCCGTTTTGGAAACGGGAGGGATAGGCTTTGGTAACCCGATTTTCGTAATCGAATTGCATCAACCAACCCAAGGCTTGCGGGCCACGCGTCTCACTAAAGAGGATGGTTCTCCCATCTGAACCCCAAACCGGCTGAAAATCATGGTAGGCCGGGTCATTGAGAACCAGCCGCGTTTTTCCATCTCCAAAACTATTCATCACCCAGATTTGTAAGGCGTTCGTCAACTGGCTGTGACCCGTGTAAAGGATTTGCGTGCCGGTAGGCGACCAGGCGGGGTGACGCGACCAATCCGGTAATTTAATGTCTTCAGACTTTTCGGTCAACGTGATGATCTTGTTCTCTGCCAAATTAAGGGCATAAATTTGATATGCGCCACTCAGTTTTGAAGTGAAAGCAATCCAGTTGCCATCTGGAGACCAGGCCGGTTCAGAACCACCAATTGGAATGGACAACTGGGTTAAATTCGTGCCATCGACATTGATGGTATAAACATACGAATCGGTATAGTCATTTTGCCTTTTTAGACAAGGTGAAATGAAGACGATCTTCATTCCATCAGGCGACCAATCGGGCTGGCAGGCTCCATCCGGCATATTGGTAATCTGGGTAAGACCAGTACCATCTGAGTTCACCAAGAAAACCTGAGGGATACCCGTACGCAAGGAGACAATCGCCAGTTGACCATACCCCCCCCCTAAAGGCGTAAAAGTTGGTGTGATCGCCACATCAACAGTTGGCGTCGGAGTTAGCAAAGGAGTTTTTGTATGCGTAGGAGAAGGTGTAACAGTCGGAGTAAAAGTGCTGGTAGCGGTAAAGGTAGGAGTGGCAGTGAGGACAGGAGGAACGGTCAGGTCAGTCGTGGGCGTATTAGCAATAATCGGCAGAGGGGTATCACTGGCAAAGAGTCCGATCAGCGCCTTTGAAACAGGCGACCAGAACAAGATTAGAGTAAGAATTATCGTCAAAATAGTCAGGAGGAAAAAGGAGAAGAAAATCCAGAAGCCCGTGCTATTGCGTTTGCGGATCGGACGAGAAGATGGACGGGAGGGCGGCCGGCTATTCCCGTCTCCATAAGGATCGTCAAAAACGAGTTCCGATTCTGGCGGCAAAGAGCCTTGGGGTGGTGGTTCCACTTTCACCGCCCCCTCTAAATTTTGGGTCTTGACACTTGCAGCAAGCAAAGCCTGTTTAAACTCTTCCGCCGACTGGAAGCGGTCTTCCGGGCGGACAGCCATAGCCTTTTCAATAACAGCAGCCAGTTTGCGCGAGACTTTTGGATTGCGCTTGCGCAGCGGCGTTAATTCGATATTGTCCATTGCCCGTGCCAGCCCATCTTCGGGGATAACGCCGCACAATGCCGCGTAGAGCGTGGCTCCCAGAGAATAGATATCGGTACGGGGATCTGTCCGAGCCGTGCCATATTGTTCAGGCGGGGAATAACCAGGGGTCATTGCCCGCGCCCCGGTCGTGGTCGCTTGCGATCCCTTGACCAGTTTGGCCAGTCCAAAATCCACCAGGTAAATGTGGCCATCCGGCGTAATGCGGACATTGCCCGGTTTGACGTCTCGATGAATGATGGGAGGTTTGCGCGTGTGCAGATAATGCAATGCATCACACATCGCAACGCCAATCTTGATTGCCTCCTCTTCTGAGATAAATCCCACGCGTTCCATCCGTTGGCGCAGGTCTTCTCCCTCGATGTAATCCATGATGAGATACTGCCCCTGATCAGGGATGACAAAATGATCGGTGACGCGCGGCAAATTGGGATGCCGCAAACTGGCAAGAATCACGGCCTCCAGACGAAACTGACGGGCATATTCATCGGTGGTGAAGAGATTTTCCTTCACTGCCACATCCACGCCCAGATTTTCATCTACGGCGCGATAGACCGATCCCATTCCCCCCTGCCCCAGGATCTCAACAATCCGATATCGTTTATGAAGCAAACTGCCGCGTTCGAGAGTAGTTCCCATAGCAAAACGTGATTATATCAGATGACTCTCCTGCAAAAAGGTCTTGAACCACAAAGGACACGAAGTACACAAAGGATTTCTGAAAGGCTCAATTGAGAATCTTGAATTCCGGCGCACAATTGTTTGAAAAAAACTTCGTGCTCCTTTGTGCCCTTTGTGGTAAAAAAGGTTTTTGCAGTGGACTCATCAGATGGCATCTTCCAACAGTTTATTTGTAATGCAATAGCAAACCCTAATTCTTGGAAGTAGTCAGTCGGACTTTAATAAAAAGCCACGGCGCCGCGCCGGTAACCCAAAAGCCAATCAAAGCATAACGCACATAGCGCAAAGACCAGGCCAGCAGGCTTTCTCCATCGGGGAAAATAGCCCTTAATCCAAAACGAATTGCCAGCACGCCTGCCACTCCAATCACGTAGCGCAATGCCAGTTGCCAGCCTGCCCCCCGCACAACAAAACCTCCCCGCCGCTCCATCCATGCAACGCCAGCCAGCAAGCCAAACAGAGTGCCGGCCGAGGTCAGGGCGCTGTCTAACGAAAGCGCATCGCCGGCAAAAGCAGCCCAGGTTGTTGGCGCCTGCCAGTGGTTGAGTTTCAAGCCACTGTACACCGCCACCGGGAAAAGCAGCAACGCCAACGAACCGAGAAACGCAAACAGCGCCTGGCGTGGCAACGTCTGACGACCAGCCCAACCCGAAACTGGTTCCCAAAAACGGAGCACCAGCCAGAGCAGGACAAGACCAATCAGCCAGCCGAGCAGCACGTCATGGGGAAAGTGCACCGCCAGGTACAGCCGCGAAATCCCGATCAAGAACATCAAACCGACCGCCACACCCCAGACCCAGTTCCGGCGCAAGTATGCTGCCATCATTCCCCAGATCGCAGTGGCATTTTGTGCATGGCCGGAAGGTACTCCAAACGATGTTTCTTCCGCAAAACGGGTGACCTCGCTACTGACCCAGTAAGGGCGGGGTTGATGGAACAGCATCTTAAAGCCGCTGTTGACCAGGCCACTTGTCATCAGAATAACCGCGACCCGCAGCCCCAGACCACTATCGAGGCACCAATACAGGAGAGGCAACAGTATCATGTAGAATTCTTCTGTCCCGAGAAACGAGAAAATCTGCATAGGAATCTTCAGCCACTCCCCTTGCGCCTGCAGACCAACAATAAACTGAATGCCGAACTCATACAAGGTTTGCATACAAAATGCCTCCGTGAAAGAATTGACGGCTGTACAAGAAGTATTGTACACTCGAATCATGAATTCTGCACGCACGCGCTTTTGGGATTTTCCCTCTGTGCTCCTGACCTTCCTGCTGCTTCTGACCGCGGCACTCCGCCTGACTGTCACAAACTGGACGCCGCGGCTGGATGCCACCATCCTATCCGTGCTTGCGGGAATCGCACTTGGCCTGGCACTCGGCTGGAGCCGCTTCCGGAGCCCGGCCATCGTCACCTTTTCCCTGCTCTACACCGCTATTTTTATCCCGTTCTGGCTGGCCAGAGTCCTGTACGACAACACGCCGTGGTTGGAACGGATGGCTTTCCTCATCAGTCGGTTGTTTCAAGTGCTGCAAACGTTCCTGGCAGGAGAACCTGTCGAGGATGTTATTTTCTTCCAACTCAGTTTCATTTTGCTCTTCTGGCTTCTGGCACTCTTCTCAGGTTACGCGTTGACCGGCTTTGCCAGTTTTGCCGGAGCGGTGATCCCGGCCGGCCTGGCTCTGCTCCTGATTCAACTTTTCGACCCCCAACGCAGCCAGAGCATGTTGTTGATGGCAATTTACACCTTCCTGACCCTGCTCCTTCTGGGAAGGATGAATTACGCTCGCCGCCTTGCCAGTTGGAAGACCTGGCGCCTGCTTCTCACCGGCGAGGCCCCGGCGGACATCAACTTTACTGTCTCGGTAGTCGCTTTCGTGCTCGTCCTTTCGGCCTGGCTCATCCCGGTCCAGACGCCCGGCATTCCCCTCTTCCGACGATGGTGGGAAGAAATCAGCGAGCACTGGCAAAAAAATGCCGACATCAAGAATCTCACCGCTGGACTGGAAAACCAGACCGGAAAGCAAGTTAATCTGTTCTACGGCAACAGCCTCGCCCTCGGGCAGAAGGCTCCGACCTCCCAGACGATTTTGTTTCGGATTGAGACCAACGGCCTGAGTCGTCAGCGACGCTATTACTGGCGGGTGCGCTCTTACGATGTATACACCAGCGCTGGCTGGCAAACCAGTCCTTTCGAGCAGCGTTACCTCTCCGAATCATCCCGCCCGATTGACCTGCCCGACTCCACCGGCCCGACCACCGATTTCGAATTTCATGTCGAAGCAGAGGCCATTGGCGCCCTGGTGACCCCGCCGCGACCGGTTTGGGTGGATGAGCCGGTCACGCTGAGTTACTTCTCGGTCGGCAAAGCCCAGGAGCCGATTTTCTTCGAGGCACGCAATCCCATCTTGCCAGGAGAAACCTACGTCGTCCACGCTGTCCTGCTGGAACCGACCGAAAAGCAGTTACGTCTGGCAGGCACAGAATATCCCGCGTGGGTTACGGCGCATTATCTGCAACTGCCCGAAAACCTGCCCCCCGCCATTCCAGAACTTGCCAGACAAATCACCAGCAGCGCCGAGACCCCCTACGACAAAGCCGAGGCCATTACCGCTTATCTGCGCAATCACATCACGTACACCACAACGGTACCGCCTGCCCCCGCCGGACGTGACCTTTTGGCCTGGTTTCTCTTTGACCATCAGGCAGGTTTTTGCAACTACTACGCCACCGCCGAAGTCGTCATGTTACGTTCCGTGGGCATTCCGGCGCGTCTGGCAGTCGGCTTTGCAGAGGGCAGTTTTATCCCGCCGGCCTGGTACACCGTTCGCCAAAGTGACGCCCACGCCTGGCCAGAAGTCTATTTTCCTGGCATCGGCTGGGTAGAATTTGAGCCGACGACCTCGCAACCGCCCCTGGACCGTCCCTCGGGCGAGGACGCTCCTCCCCTGGAACCCTCAAACCAACCGACCGTCACGCCCCGGAGGAACGAAGGGGAGGAATTGCTTCAGCCGGAGGAACTGCACAATAGCGGCACAGCAGACAACAGGTCCAGCGACGCTTCTTCGAATTCGCTCGACGTGCTGCTGACCTTCTTCCTGGTCACGGTTTTGATCAGCAGTTTGCTGGCCTGGGCTTATATTTCGGGAACAATCGAGAAGGGGTACAATCGCTTGCGTCGGGCATTCGACCTTCCAGCGCCAGTGCTGGCGCGTAACTGGTTGAAGAAGAATTCTCTGCCGGTGCCCCTCTGGCTGGAACGACAGGCCTGGTTAGCAGGCCTAACGCCCCTGGAGCAAGACTTCATGAGTATCTACCGCTATTTGCGACCACCATCCGCACCGGTGTTAACACCTGCAGAAGCGGCGAGACTGCTCACGCAACAAATCCCAGAGGCTGCCGACGAAATTGCCTCGCTGCTGAGCGAGTATCATGCAACCATCTATGGCAACGTGCCCGGCAACCCCGCCAGAAGCCAGACGGCAAGACGTGCCTTGCGGCGCAAGGTCTGGCAGACACGCTGGAAAACGCTGTGGCAAAGAAAATCTGGAACCCGCCAAACGGGTTTTGAACACAAAGGACGAGGTCAAAATGGACACAAATAGCCAGACAGAACAATTTTCTCACCAAATAAGCAAATTAAGCGCAATGGTCGGGCAAATCCGTTCCCAGTTGCTGGAACGGCGCCCCTCGATTCCCTCTCATGTTTTGGAAAAGTTGTCCACGCTGGAACGATCGCTGCTCGAAAGCAGCAAACAGTTCACGTTTCTCGAAAATGAACGCCAACACCTGCTGAGCCTGGCCAATGTGAGCCGACTGGTCAATTCAACCCTGGAACTCGATGAGGTCTTGCGCCTGGTGATGGACATCATTGTGCAACTAACGGGAGCAGAGCGCGGTTTCCTGATGCTGCGCAATGCGCAGGGAGAGATGACGATGCGCATTGCGCGCAATTGGGAACAAGAATCGCTCCATCCCAATGAATTTGCCATCAGCCGAACAGTCATCCAGCGCGTGATTGATACCGGTGAACCGGTTTTGACCACCAACGCCCAGGAAGACCCGCGCTTTGGCGGGCAGAATTCCATCGTGGCCTACAACTTGCGATCGATTCTGTGTGTGCCAATGAAGGTGAAAGAGGAGTTGATTGGCGTCATCTACGCCGACAACCGTATTCGCACCGGCATCTTTGATGAGTCAGAGCGCGATCTCCTGATGGTCTTTGCCAATCAGGCAGCGATTGCCATCGAAAACGCTCGCCTGTTTGCCTCTGTGCGCCGCACGTTGGCCGAAGTGACCGAACTCAAGAACCTCATGGATAATGTCTTTGCTTCTATTGCCAGTGGCGTGATCACAGCAAACATTCAAGATCAGGTAACGCTCTGCAATCGCGCCGCGGAGGCAATTCTCGGTCGCGCCATGTCAGAACTAATGGGCCGGCGGCTGGACGAAATTTTACCTACCCTGGCCGAGGAACTCCAACCCCACCTCCAGACCGTCCGCCAGACCGATAAGCCGGTCATCGGCCTGGAAATCGTCCATCATCACCCCGAACGGGGTCCGCTCGACTGGCGGCTCAATCTCTCCCCGCTCAAAGATGCCGATCAAACCACGCAAGGCGTCGCCATCGTGCTCGATGACCTGACCGAGCGCAAAAAACTGGAGGCCCAGCGCCGTTTACTTGAGCGCATGGTCAATCCGGCCATTCTCGAACAAATTGACCCCGACAGCCTTCAAATTGGTGGGCGGCGGCTGGAGATTACCATCCTGTTTGCCGATATTCGCGGTTTCACCACCTACAGCGAAAAACATTCGCCGGAGGAACTGGTGGCGGTACTGAACCGTTACCTGGCTGCCGGAGCCGAGGCCGTTCTGGCCCACGCCGGAACGGTGGACAAGTTCCTTGGCGATGCCGTCATGGCCTGGTTCAACGCCCCTATCCCCCAGCCCGACCACACCCTGCACGCCGTGCGCGCCGCCCTCGACCTGCGGTCTGCCATCGAAAAACTTCATGCAGAACTCCCGCCCGACGCGCATCTCTCCTTTGGCATCGGCATTCACTACGGCGAAGCAGTGCTGGGCTGGATTGGCACCGAAAAGCGCCTGGAATACACGGCCATCGGCGATAGCGTCAACACCGCCAAACGCATCCAGGAGAACGCTGCTCAAAACCAGATTCTTATCAGCGCCGCGGCCTATCAGCGCGTCAAGGAAGCAGTGATTGCCCGTCCCTTTGCCCCCCTGCCAGTCAAAGGCAAGACTCAGCCATTAGAAGTGTGGGAAATTCTCGGTTTGAAATAAGGACTAGCCACCTGACACTTTGCTTGAGCATCTGCAAAAAACTGCCCCCCAAGAGGTCATCGCGAGCCCCTAAAGGGGGCGACCGCGCAGCGTACCCGAAGGGGATGCAATTTCCAATAAGCCGTTTGGGAGATTGCTTCGGGCGCTCTGCGCCCTCGCAATGACCCCGCGGGACAAACTGTTGGGCGGCTAGAACAAGGACAACCCTCACAAAAGCGACTCCCCCAAGAAGACAAAAGGTCACGAAGGTGGAGAGTTCTTTCGTGACCTTTGCTTTCGCAAATTTTTGCTGCGGCGTTAATCACAAAGCCGCGGCAGATCAACCCGACGTTTCCCGAAGCCGGCTCACCAGGCAAAAGAGCGCCTCAAGGCCCTTTTCGATCGGAGCAAGATGGATAAACTCGCGTCGAGTATGCGCTCCGCCGCCAGTGGTCAGCCCCACCGCCACAGCCGGTACCCCGCGGCTGAGAGGAATATTGGCATCCGTCGAGCCAATCGTGAGTTTTGGTTCGATTCCCTGTTCTCGCAGGCAATTTGCTGCCAGTTGGACAAGAGAATGCGAGGCAGGAATTTCCCCAGCCGGACGCGCCCCGATCACCTCTACCTCAACCGTCGCCCCGGGTTTTTGAGCCTGCTGGCACAAACTCTCTATCTTCAAAGACAGGTTTTCCAGGGTAGCCAGACTCTCTGAACGCAAGTCCAACTCAAAATGCGCTTCGGCAGCAATCGTATTGACGGACGTTCCGCCAGCAATGATGCCGATATTGAGCGTCGTGGCTGGTTTTTGGGGAACTTCCAGGCGGGTGATGCGCGTTGCCAGCGCCGCCAGTTCATGAATGGCCGAGGGACGCCCGTAATCCACCCAGGAATGGCCTCCTTCGGTATGCACGCTCACCCGATAACGACGCACGCCCAGCGCACGGTGGTAGATATGTCCCAGCGCCATGCCTTCCAGGATGATATAAGCAAGCACGCCTTTGCCAAACCGATCCACCACTGCTTTCATGCCCCGCAGGTCCCCCAGCCCCTCCTCGCAGGAATTGGCCACAAGCCAGATGTCAAAAGGCAGATGGACAGCCCGCTCCTGCAACAGCCAGAGGAGGCCAAACAGACCGGCTACTCCTAACGAATTATCTCCAATTCCAGGACCATAAAGGCGGTCGCCTTCTTGAAAGGTCGTCAGATCGGTATCGAGCAAGAAAACCGTGTCGAGATGAGCGCTGATCACCAGCGGGGGCAAAACAGGTGCCGGGGAAGGGTAGCGCCCATAGACGTTGCCAGCAGCATCGGTGGTGACCTCCTGCAGGCCTTCTTGAATCAAGCGGGCATGCACAAATTTTGCCCGTTCTGACTCATGAAATGTCGGAGCAGGAATTTGCTGGATTTGAAGAGCAAGATCGAGCAAGCGTGCAGTAATCTTTTTCATGTTCAATTCCAAAGTTGACTCTCAAACCTGACGGACAAGCGCTGCCAGGGATTCCAACCGCGCCTGGGCCAGGCCAGGGAGAGTATCGAGCGGGTAGAGAGCGCCGTATCCCTCTACCGTGATAGAAGCAGAAATGTTGCCATGCAAAACAGCCTGTAAGGGGTCAAAGGTGCGCAGGTAGCCAGCCAGAAAGCCTCCACAGAACGAATCGCCAGCCCCAGTCAGGTCGGTCAGACGTGCCGGATAGGGAGGAATTTCCCAGCGCTTGCGAGCAGCAGCATCGTAAAGCATTTGGCCATTGGCGCCCCGTTTAATTACGACCACCTCGCAGCCAAATGATGCAATCGCTTCGGCCATTTCCCACAAATCATGAGAACGTCTCGAGAAAAGCAGACGAATTTCTTCCTCAGAGGGCAAGAAAGCCGTCAACCCCTGGACGAGCAAACGCACATCCTCCAGCGCTTCGGGGATCATGTAAGCCGCCGCAGGGTCCAGGGTGAGAACGATGGTCTCGGCCTGACGGAACGCAGCGCTAATGCGGGTAGCAGTGATAAAGTCGAGAGGGCAGAGATGAACAGCCCGCGCCAGGAGGTAATCATCGGGAATATCGCCCGGACGCGGCGAATCGGGTCGAGGGGTGCGTCGGTCATCGCTTTTTTCAGTCGGCGGCACGTATCCAAGCAAGGATTTCGGAAAAGTCAGGTCAAGGCGGGCAAAATGAGCGACGGGATTGGTGTGTTGAACGGTCTGTAAATCGAGCGTTGCCTGAAAATAGCGCAAGTCAAGCACTTCGGGCAAGACGCGTATGCCGCGCGTATCCCATCCATAGCGAGAAAAATTATTGAGCCATTCATGCGGGTAATCTTCTCCCACCCGCCCCAGCAAACCGAGATTTTTCTCCCACAGTGCCAGGCCGGCCGCAGCATAAAGCACATTACCACCAGGGACATCTAACAACGGACGACCAACAGGCGGCAAAAGGTATTCGCGGCGAAAACGCCCGGTCAGGACATATTCAATGCTCATTCTGTACTCGAGGAAGAAGAGGGTTGTTCCTGAGAAGACAGCGGAAGCAGAAACGTGAACTTGCTTCCCCGCCCCTCCACGCTCTCGGCCCAAATTCGCCCGCCATGCATTTCAATCATCATTTTGGCCACCGAAAGCCCCAATCCCATGCCACCATGTTTCCGGGTCAGGTGGCTTTCGACCTGGTAGAAACGTTCGAAGATGTGAGGCAAATCCTTGAGAGGAATCCCAATCCCATCGTCAATCACCGACACCTGCACATAGCCGGGGAGGGTTTCAGCAGTAATCAAAATATGCCCACCGGGGTTGGTAAAGGTAATCGCGTTCTTGACCAGATTGCTTAAGGCAATGCCAATTTTTTCAACGTCCCCTTCGAGCATCAGGAGCGAGGAATTCTCACTGGCAATACGCAAAGAAAGATTCTTGGCGCGAATTTCCTGATAGAACGAGTCTCGCACATCTTCAATGAGACGTTTCAAGGAAAATACCTTACGGCGTAAGGAGGCCTGGCCCCGCTGGATATTGTCAATGTTGGAGAAACTTTCAATGATTTCTTTCAAACGCATCGCGCTTCGGACGATAATGTCCATCTCTGGACGATGCTCTGGTTGAATGACCTCGCGGAGGAAAGTGGCATGCCCGAGAATGAGGCCGAGAGGGGTGCGCAGTTCATGAGAGGCAATGGCGATAAATTCACTTTTCATCTGGTCAAGTTTTTTCATCTCCTCGACCAGACTATCGGATTGGCGAGCCAGGCGCATGGCCTGCATGGTCACAGCGGCATAAGCAGCCAGAAACTCCAGGCTAGCCACATCCTCTTCGCTAAAAGGTGTCTCGCTGGCCTTATTGAGAACTTCCAGCACGCCGAGCACCTGCTCCTGGTAGCAAATGGGAACAGCCACCAGCGAACGGGTTGTGAAACCGGTGGCCCGGTCAGCACCTTTGAAATGTTCACCCGCCGCGGCCACATTCGAGACAATGACCGGCTTCCTGGTCTCAACGGCTTTACCGGCAATGCTTCCTGTGAGCGGCACTTTGAGATTCTGCAAAGCATCTCGATGAAACCACGGAACGGCCAGGAAACGCAGTTCCCCGCTCTCCTCCAGTTCCAGGATGGACGCGAGTTCGCAAGCGGTTAACTCTGCCCCAGCCGCAATCAGAGTGTTTAAAAAGGTGATCGCATCGGGGGCAGTCGCCAGCATGCGGCTGATTTCAAGCAGCCTTTGCATGCGTGAGTGGGCAGACAAATCATTCATAACTGCCTGGATTATACAGCACTCTGCGAATCAAAGCTGCTTTTGCAGCCACCAGCGGGTCAAAAAATAAGCAGCGCTCGCAGTCAACAGGATCAAAGCGATAAAATAAAGGTAACTATTCAGCCATCCACTCGAAACAGGGGTGTCACTGCGAACGAGCGCTTTTTGCGAGTGAAGCAGTCTCCCAAAGCATGGTTTTTCCTGTTCAAGACGAGATTGCTTCGGGCAGAGAACGCCCTCGCAATGACAGCCTGAATAGTTACAAATAAAGTTGTAAAGAGAAGTTGCCAGAGCGAAAAATCGGCGAAGGCGGGGGGTGCATGACATAATCCGCCTGGGATAAAGCGATCTCTAAAGCCACAAAGAACAGAAAATTGCTCAGCGAAGTCAACGCCGAATGGCCAATCACAGTCAGGCCAATCTGCAACAAGCCCCCTGTGACTGCAAAAATAAATGCAACTCG
>Ga0209227_1001948_pt1 | contig 15355 bp, 13 predicted proteins | sample YNPBryantNP2012_FD_185815 | JGI IMG/M metagenome (GOLD analysis project Ga0209227, IMG submission 185815) | Anoxygenic and chlorotrophic microbial mat microbial communities from Yellowstone National Park, USA - YNP Bryant NP 2012 (SPAdes)... ...
CGGGGGCTGGTGGTTGAAACTGTTGCTTGCCATTGGCAGTCCACTGGTTGCTCTTGGGATTATTGAGGTCGTTTTGCGAGTCTGCGGTTTCGGCTATTCAACGGACTTTTTCGTCCGCACCCGGGATGGGGCAGTTTATACGTTGAACGAGCAGTTCAGGCGCCAGTATTACCCCGGGCAGCGCAGCGTCAGAGGGCATCCTTTCAAATTCGGTGTCGAAAAGGGGACGAACACGGTTCGAATTTTCGTGCTTGGGGAATCTGCGGCGCTTGGCACGCCAAATCCGTCGTTTGGTTTTGTGCGGATGGTTGGCGTGATGCTTCGCGAGCGTTATCCGGAGCGGCGGTTTGAAGTTGTAAACGCTGCGATGCGGGGCATCAACTCGCACATTATTCGGCATATTGCGCATGACTGTGCGAAGCACGGGCCTGACATTGCGGTCGTTTATGCGGGCAACAACGAGGTTGTGGGATTTGCCGCGCCGGAGCCGGGGTCACCGCTGATGCTTCAGAACCTTACTGTGATTCGCGGGAAGCAGGCTTTGAGGCGAACGCGGTTTGTTCAGTTGCTTGATGCCTGGTCTCAGCGGCTGAAGGGCTCGATGGGAGGTGAACAGGACATGGATTACTTCAGGCGACAGCGGTTGGCGTTTGATGATGCGCGGCGTGACTGTGTTTATCGCAACTTCAGATCGAACCTCGAGGACATTTGCCGCAATTTGACATCGGCGGGATGCCGGGTGTTGCTTTCGACGGTGCCGGTCAACGTTGTTGATTTTCCACCGATTGGTTCGCTGCACAAACCATCCTTGTCGGAAGGTGAGAAGGCCGAGTGGGAACGGCTGTACAAGGAAGGCACAAGGCTGGAACATGCAGGCCAAACATCGAATGCCGTTGCAGTGTATCAGAAGGCGGCGCAGATAGACGACCATTTCGCCGAGCTTCATTTTCGCCTTGGGCGATGTCTCTTTGCTCTGGGACAATTCGAACAAGGGCGTCTGCATTACAAGCTCGCTCGTGATCGGGACGCGTTGCAATTCCGGGCCGATTCGCCCATCAATTCCGGCATACGGGGTGTTGGGCGGGAACTGAGCGATCACGGCGTGTGGTTGGTTGATGCCGAGGATCGATTTGGAAACAGTCCGCTCAGCGTTCGAGGTTTACCGGGGAACAGGTTGTTCCTCGATCATGTTCATCCGCGCTTTGACGGGGATTACTTGCTGGCTTGCGTGTTCTATGAAGCCATCGCCTCGGTCTTGGGTGACGAATTGGATGGGGGGATGAAGGCTCGGCGACCGCCTTTGTCGCGCGATGAGTGTGCCTCTGCGATTGCATTCACCGGTTGGGACGAGCTTGAAATTGATGCTGCGATTGCCGAGATGCTGGACAGACCGCCGTTTCTTGACCAACTCGAGCATGAAACCCGGATCAAGCGGTTGCGATCGGATTTGCAGGCCCGAGAAGCGGAGTACAAGGTCCGTGGTTTGGATCGGGAGTTGGGAATCTACCGGCGTGCTATTGAACGATCGCCAGACGACTGGGAGTTGCACTACAACCTTGGTGTTTTGCTGAACACTATTGGGAAGCATGAAGCGGCGATCGAGCAGTTCAAACTCGTGGTGAAAGAGTTTCCTGAGTCGGCATGGTGTCGGTTTCATCTTGCGGAGACTCTGGCAAAGGCGCGCCGGTTCTCCGAAGCGGAGGAGCATCTGAAGAGGATTCTGGACCTTGACCCGGAATTTGTGCCGGCGAAACAGCTCTTGCAGTCGAGAGCCATGAACCGGCGGCCAGTGGAGTGATTGTTGACGTGGAGACCACGCCAGACAAAGTGACAGGCGCAATGGTTGTTGGAGATGGTCTGAATGAGGGCTCAGCGCGGCGCAGGCGCAACCAAATGCGCGAGGCGTAACCATTGCCTTGGTCGCAGGAATACCGCTGTGTCGCGCCGCGCTGGCAGGGGCGACTTCGTCGCCCTGGGGGAAGATGCGACTGGGTCAGCGGACGAACAGTTCGAAGGCAACAGTTTCGAACCACACGCTGATCTGCGATTTCCGCGCAAATCAGCCGATGTTATACTCCAAAGGCCGTGCTGTCGTGACCGCACTGCTCGCTACCAGAGAAGCAGATACTGACAAATTGAGCAAACTCGCAGACTGAAAATCTTCGCAAGTGTGATCGGTTTCTCACTGTAATTATATGGCGTTCAGTCCATTGCACGCGCGGGGATCAGGAGAAACAGCATTGCGTGTCACTTGAGCACTTTGCAATCAAGCGGTTTAAACTTTTTGAAGTCGGCATCAAATGTCACCAGACCAAGATTCCCTGCCATTGCGAAAGCTGCAAGGTAGGCGTCCTGCCACAACTTGTGTGAAAACGAGGCCTTGGCGGTCAACTCTTGCAGTTTTCTTTCGAGACCAAGGGGCTCGTTTTTGAACACGAAACGCTCGTCCGACATCATGATGTCATAGACCTGCCATGCCTGGTCTGATGTGCAGGCGCCTGATACCATAACAACCGGATTGGATAACAACCGAAGCAAAGCCAGTTGACTGACGCGGCAGATCACCAGTTCTCCGGCGGCAGTGACCGTGTCACAATAACGTTTGGCTGACATGTGGTGCTCGTGTTGCCCGTGGCAGAGTGGCAACAGAAAACTAACGTCGCATAGAACTGGCATAGTGCTCCGCCTCCTCTGTCCACATCTGTTCTTCGGCTTTGCGAACCATTCGTCGTGTGATTACCGGCGCTCCCTGTTTGGCCCTGATGATTGGGAACTCGACCCGCTGCGGGCGGGTTTGGGCGACCCCATGGGTTAAGACAAGTCTCAGTCCGTCTGCGACGAGGTCCTTGAGCTTTCTTCCAGTCAAAGCCGCATGCGCCTTTGCCTGTCGAAAAAGGCTGTCTGGGATTTCCAACGTTGTCTTCATGCAAACCATATTCCCATATTCCCGTAAAAATGCAAGAACCGGGCCGGGGAATCCCACTGATTAACCAGACAAATAAAGCTGGAACTTCAGTCTGGCCAGATTTCCGGTACAGAGCGATAAGTGTCCTGATGAGAATCATCGTACAGTGCGGCGCGGTCGCAACCGAATGATCGCGGCGCGGTAAATGCGCTCGTTCCAGGCCTGGCACTCCGTCGCGCCGCGCTGAACGGGGCGAATTCGTCGCCCACAGGGAGATGAGATTGGGAGCAATGGTTGAAGAGCTTGAAGACAAGAGTGTCGAACGACCAGTCAATACGCAGTTTCTGCGGAGATTTTCCAAGACAGATGTAAGTGCTACGCTTCCTCTCGCGACATCTGTTCTTCGGGGTTGCAAGTTTTTTTTTGTTGCCAAACAATGGATCGTTGATGAACATTGGCGCGTTCTTTGACAACGGAACGTTTGCCAGTCCAGGGAACCCCGTGTGACTCGGGGACGGTTGCGCCACTGTGACGGGTTACGAGCTCCCAATCAGCCACTGCACGTGAGCGGGAAGGCGGGGGTGAGGTTTGAGACCCGAAGTCAGGAGACCTGCTGGCGAATGCTCATCAGGGTCAGCCTCGGGTGAGGTTGAGCCGCTTCTCCGCAAAGAGAAGGATGAGGCCAGTTCGCCGCTTTTGGCTGGGATGTGAGATTGGCGGTGGAACTTCACGATTTCGCGCCTTCCTTCGTGATTTGCCGGAGGAAGGCGCTTTTGTTTCCGGGCGGTCTGTGGTCCGGATGCTTTCCCCGGTCTGGTGTTTCCGACGGACATTGGCATTCGCGGTAATGATGGTCGCGATTGGCGAAAATGAACTGTGGGAAAACAGAAGAGAGGTTACGTATGACATTGAGATCTGGCAAATGCATGGTTGGTTTGATGATGTTACTTCTGGCTGAACAACACATTGGGGCAGCCACGTTTGACGACGTGCAGTTTTGGGTTGGGACCGGGGCGAATCGAGCGGCTCTTGTATTGGATTGGAACGATGGCAAATCACCGGAAGCGCTTGTATGGGGGTATCGCTGGGACGGTACTGCGACCGGGTTGGACATGCTGCGTGCGGTTGTTGAGGCCGACGACAGGTTGTTTGCGCATGTTAGTGAGGCTGGGCCTTTTGGCGTTTCAGTTTATGGGATTGGGTATGATCGCAGCGGTGACGGGGTATTCGGGGTAAACCCTGCGCTTTCATTTGATTCCGGGGGATGGTCTGTTGGATTGGCGGATGACAGTCGAGTTGCTGTTGATGTCGGCGATCATTGGGCAGAGGGGTGGAATTCTGGTTTTTGGGGTTATAACATCAAGGGTTCCGCTGAGGAATCGTGGGCATCGGCGCTTACAGGTCCGCTGGGGCGCAATTTGAATGACGGAGCATGGGACGGGTACAGTTTTGCGCCGGGTTTCAATTTCACCGACCCGTCGGAGCCTTTACCTGCGCCTGTGCCCGAGCCGCGGGCGATTGTTTTGCTGTTGATTGGTGGGGCGATCCTTTTCAGTGGATTTTGCCGGCGTGCGCGAAGCACCCGCCCAACCTTGTAGTTCCATGTTGGAAAACCTGCGCAGCAATCGGAAATTGGCGGATGCTTCGAGATTCTTTCCGTCAAACTGATCAACTGCTGATACTGATTCCATTGGGCGACAAAGTCGCCCTGCTTGGCGCGGCGCGACTGAGTGCGGAGCTTGGAACAAACGCATTTGGTTCGCCACGATCGCTTGGCCGCGGCCGCGCCGCGCTGAGCAATGTGTGATGTGCATGAATGATCGGATGGCGAGATGGTTGATGTGGATGCTGGTGCGGTGTTTGGCTGCGGCACTTTGCATCGTGAAGCCGCCGTTGGTTGCGAACGCAGGGGGAGAGTCAGGGCAAACCAACGCGCTGGTGGGTTCCGTTCCGGGTATTGAGGATTGGTTTGGTGCCGAGGTCATTTATGCGGAAGGACCATTTGGACCGGCGCCGTACGATGATCCGGAGTCGGTACTGGGGATGCCGGCGACAGAGTTTTATGATCCGCTGGCCGAGTTGTGGGGTGGGGCGCCGGTCCGTCGAGTGAAACTTGTTGAGGGTGCCTGTTACACGGATGCGACGCGAACGCAGAAACTGGTGACGACGTTTGGTGACGGAGCTTCTGTTGTTATCCGGCTTGGGCGGGCGGCGCGCGACGATCCGGCGCATCCATACGGGATTGATTTTATTGTGTTTGGGAACGCGTTTTTTCCGACGATTGGTTTTGCTGATGACAATTCGGATTTGAATGCGCTGATGTTTGCTGGCGGGTGTTTTTGTGAACCTTTGAAGGTGTCTGTGAGTCCGGGGTACGTTGGGCGTCCGGGGCAGAACGCAACGGATTGGCGGACGTGGGACTGGTACACATACGAGAATGGGCCGTATGCGGACTGTGCATTTCCGACGCAGGCTTATTGGTGGGATCGGACAAACAGGGTTTGGAGTGACCGGCCGATGGATTTTCTAAAACCGGTGAATCCGGTTCTTGGAGATTTTTTTGAATCTGCGAGTACGTTTGGATTTAGCGTGGCGGATGCGATCGCGTTATACGACGGCTCAGGTGGTGGCACGGGTTTTGATCTGAAAGAAACTGGTTTCGATGAAATCCGTTATGTGAAAATTGAAGGGGGCGCAGGCATGCTTGGGGGTGAAATCGATGCAGTTGCGGCTGTACGTCCGATGGAACTGGGTGACAGTCTTACGATTGCGCCGGCGAACGTGGGGAAGGAGGCGGCGAAACTGGTTTTTCTAAAGAACGACGGGTCTGGAGAAACCGCGGTTACGATTGAGATGAAGTTCGTGGATGTGGTTGCGAGGGTATCGGCAGCGCCTTTGGAGGATTTGCCGGTGTTGCAGTCAATTGCAGGTGAGGTGATGACTGCGGTCGATTTGGCTGTGGCACCGATCATCTCGACCGGGCCGGTGTTGTTCGAGGCGGATGTGACGTTTCACTGTGATTCGCGGTACAGCGGCGGTGGTGATGATTTGGTGTTGCTTGGTTGGGCCGGATCAACCTGGGTGTCGATGGATTTCAAGTTTGATGCGTTGGTGAGGGCGGTCACTCTCAAAGGGCTGAAAGAACTGACGCGCTATTTATTGGTGCAAGTGCGCGGGCCGCGAATTGCAGTCGCTCGGCAGGCTGACCGGGTCGTTTTGGGGTTTCCTGTCATGGCTGGTTGGGTTCACACGCTGGAACGGACCACTGATTTCCGGGGATGGGACGTTCTGTGGAGTGCGAGGCCGACTGAAGCGAAGCTGGTGATGGTTGAGGACTTGATGGCGCCGGGTACGCTTGCTTTCTACCGGGTCCGGGTTGCACGCAGTGTGGAGGAACAGAACCGACTGGAGGAGACAAAGTGACAGCGTGTTCTGGAAAGTGCGTGTCAAGCCGGCTTTGGGGCTTTTGGCGATCGGGTTCTGTTGAACCGGAGGCTGAAGGGTTGGCATGGCGGGCATTCACGCTGGTTGAACTGTTGGTTGTGATTGCTGTGGTGGCTGTTTTGGCGGGTATGCTGTTGCCCGGTGTTGTGAGGTCGAAAAGCACGGCGAAGCGTGCCGTTTGTTTGAACAATCTGCGTCAAATCTGCATAGCCTGTCAGATTTATGTCGAGGGGAACCGAGAGTATTATCCGGTGGCATACACGAATGCGGTCGAGAACGGGGTGAGCGTTGCGTATGCGTGGGACATCACCACAGTTTTGGCAAGTCCGGTCCGGGTCAGGCCGGGTTTGTTGTGGGAGGGGCAGGGTACAGAGAAAATCCAGGAATGTCCGGCTTATCGCGGTCGTGGGAATTGGGTGGTTGAAGCGCACACGGGTTACAATTACAACACCAGCTACATTGGGCACGGGCAGTTTGAGAGCATACCGTGGCCTGCGAAGGCCGGGGCGGTTTTGCAACCGACGCGAACGGTGTTATTCGGGGACGGTGAATACGGCGGTGGCGCGAACAAGTTCATGCGGGCGCCATGGCCGAATCCCGGGGATGAAACTTTCAGGGGGCGTTGGGCCGGGACACAAGGTTTTCGTCATTCAGGGCTCAGCAATGCAGGGTTTTGCGATGGGCATGTGGAATCGTTGCGTGACCGGCACACATTGAACGCGGACGGAGCGGATCGAGTGGCGGCGGGGACAGGTTTTTTGTCTGCGGACAATTCGATTTACGACCTTGATTAGCGAGACTGCGCGGATTTTCGAGGATAGCAGCGCTGATTTACCAATCGAGCACATAGGCGAATATCAAAGGCGCGGCGATGGTGGCGTCGGATTCGATGATAAACCGGGGTGTGTTTTTTCCCAACTTGCCCCATGTGATTTTTTCGTTTGGAACGGCGCCGGAGTACGACCCGTAGCTTGTGGTGGAATCGCTGATTTGGCAGAAGTAAGACCAGAGGGGGGTATTGATTTTGAGGTCGTACTGGAGCAGAGGGACGACGCAGATTGGGAAATCGCCGGCGATGCCGCCTCCGATCTGGAACATGCCGAGGCCGCGGTGTTGTGTGACTGTGCGGTAATGGTGAACCAACCATGTCATGTATTCGATGCCGGAACGGACGGTGTGGACGTTTTTGATGAGGCCGCGTGCACAGGCGGCTGCGTACACATTACCGATTGTTGAGTCTTCCCAGCCTGGAACGACCATTGGGAGGTTTTTTTCGGCGGCGGCAAGCATCCATGAATGCTTTGGGTCGATCTGGTAATACTGTTTGAGCCGTCCTTCGAGGAGTACCTGGTAAAAGAACTCGTGCGGAAACCGTCGTTGACCTTTCCGGTCGGCCTCGCGCCAGAGGCTCAAGAGCACCTTTTCGACCCGCCGCATTGCTTTGCCTTCGGGGATGCAAACATCTGTGACGCGGCTGAGGTGGCGTTTGCTGAGGTTTTCTTCGTCTTTTGCGGAGAGTTCGCGGTAATGTGGCACGCGGACGTAGGAATTATGGGCGACCAGGTTGAAGACATCTTCTTCGAGATTTGCGCCAGTGGAAGAAATGAGGTGGACTTTGTCGCGTCTGATCATTTCGGCGAGTGACAGGCCCAGTTCGGCGGTGCTCATGGCGCCGGCGAGTGCGATCATCATGTGGTTGCCGGTTAGGATTTGGCGGCGATACTCGCGTGCCGCATCACGGAGGGTTGCGGCATTGAAATGCCGGAAATGATGTTCGATGAACCTGCTGACAGGGCCATTGGGCAGCGATTCACTGGTCTTTGTCCGAACGCGGTCCGTTGGTAACATGATATCTCCTTGTCAAACAGAATCTGAATGATGGTCAAGTCAAAACTGATTTTTTTTGTTTTTTGTGGCAGACGGAAGTTTGAGCGGCTATTGTGGGGTGACAATTGAAACCGACCTGCATTGCTTATGGAAATCACGTTTCATTGCCCACACTGCAAGCAGGAATTGGCTGTGGATGCCAGTGCCGCGGGGGAGACAATTCAGTGCCCGACCTGTGACGCAGAAATCAGTGTGCCAACTCCTGAACTGACGGACATTCATGGGTTGAATCCCATTGCAAGCTCTGCTGCTGCAAAGGAAGAAAAGCACTTTGTTGTGCCGGTGCGCGATGCGCCACCGGAGGTTCTGATCAAACAGCCCACGAAGACAGAGGAAGAACCGGGCGCGGGCCCGAAAAAACTGAAAATCAAAATATTCCGGCACAGCGACTGCATCGAAGTTGGTCATGACCGATACGAGGAGTTTGTGTCGCAATTCCTCAACAAGGTCGGGGAAGAGAACATTGTGAGCATCACGCCGTTGAGTTACACGCACATTGACATTGCCACGCAGAAGCTGATGACCGACTACGCCCTGCAGATAATCTATCGTGCATGAGGCGGGGAGAGTCCTTGTATTGCGGGGTCGTGGTGGATTGATGGGTGCCGTGCCGGGCGGGCGTGGGAAGAGGTGGTGTGGGCGCTTTTTTTTGCCGGGGATCATCATTAAGTTTGTAACTTCTCGGGATTCGTGTTGTTTTTGTGCGGAGAACTCATGACGGAAGATACTTGTTCAGGTCGGTTGGATCGTGCGAACTCGACAGAGAGTTCGGGTGCGGTGAAGCAGGACAGATGGGCCAATCTCGACGCTTTACGGCGGGAGATTGACGCTATTGACGTGCAGATTGTGAACCTGTTGGCGCAGCGGCACGACAGGGTTCAGCAGGTGGTGTCGATCAAGAAATCGATGGGATTGCCGGTATGGCATCCTGCTCGCGAAGAGGATTTGGTGTCACAAAGGCGTGCGCAGGCAGCGCGTGTTGGATTGGATCCGGCTTTTGTGGAGGAGATTTACCGTTGTGTGTTGAGGCAATCGCGTGTACGGCAGACCTCGCACGTTGCGCGTGTCGCGGTGCGGCCGGGGTACAAAGTATTGATCGTGGGTGGACGGGGCCGGATGGGTGAGTATTTTGGGCGGTGGTTTCGCGATGCGGGCTACGAGGTTCGGGTGCTCGAGGTGGAAGACTGGCCGCGCGTTGACGAGCTCTGCATGGGGATTCAGCTTGCGTTGGTGAGTGTGCCGATAGATCGCACCATGGATGTGATAAAGAAGCTCGGCCCGCATTTGCCGCCGGATTGTGTATTGGCTGACATTACCAGTTTGAAGAGCGGACCTGTAGCGGCGATGCTGGAAGCGCACAAAGGCCCGGTTGTGGGGTTGCATCCGCTGTTTGGTCCGAGCACGACTGTGATGGACCAGCAGATAGTGGTGAGTTCGCCCGGGCGTGATCCGGCGGCGTGCCAATGGGTGTTGGATCAGTTTAGCGTGTGGGGAAACATAGTGCTGACACTGGAAGCGCAGGAACACGATGAGCTGATGGATATCATGCAAGGGGTGCGGCACTTTGCCACGTTCGCCTTTGGGCGATTTCTTGCCGAGCGGAATATCAGCTTGTCGAAAACACTCGAATTTTGCAGTCCGATTTACCGGTTGGAACTTGCCATGGTTGGGCGCCTGTTTGCCCAGGACGCAAGGTTGTACGCAGGAATCATTTTGGCCTCGCAACAGCGACGTGATCTGCTGCGCGAATTCGTGAGTTCGCTGGAAAGATCGCGGAAGATTTTGGAGGAGGGCGGGATGGAGGCGTTTTGCACCGAATTCGAGAGGGTTGCGGATTGGTTTGGGACCTTTTGTGAGCAGGCGATGCGGGAGAGTTCGTTCCTGATCGACAAGTTGGTGGAACGGTTTTAGTGGGGGAATCTCTCAGCGCGGCGCAGCCGCAACCAAACGTTCGAGGCTTAACCATTGCGCTGGTTGCAGGAATACCGCTGTGTCGCGCCGCGCTGAAAGGGGCGACTTCGTCGCTCAGGGGGGGATGTAAAAGTCGGATCAGCGGCCGAACAATTCGAAGGCAAAGGTCACGAAGGATTCGCTGATCTGCAGTTTCAGCGCAAATCATCCGATATTATACTCCAAAAGCCGCACTCTGGTGACAAACTGAGCAAAGTCGCAGTCTGAAAATCTTCGCAAAAATGATCGATTTCTCAATGTAGTGATTCAGCGCGGCGCGGCGGCAATCGAATGATTGCGGCGAGATTCCCGGGCGAAGAATGGTTGGGACCGGTGGCGGTGCTATTCGAGCGAACGGGCGCGGTAGAATCGGTATGGCAGAGGCCACGCGGTTTTATCTGCGAAACTGGCGCGACCGGATTTGTCTGTGGCGAGGGCAACAGGCGACCATTTGGCGAAATCGGTTGTTGTTTCGAGCACGTAATCGGACAGCGGCGTTCCTGTCAGGATGAGCTGAATGCCTGCGGATGGGGAGCAAGCAATGGTGGTAAACTCGGGGCGGGCTGACTTCAGCGGGGGAAGGCGCACGGTGATCTCCGGTAGTTCATCACCCTTGGCGAGAAAGAAGTCGCACTCGATGGCGGCTGAAGAGTCGATGCCGGCTATGATTCCCGGCCAGCCTTTTTGGTGAGGGAATTGGGGGTAGTAGTCCCACCATGCGGTCCACGCAGTTGGTTCGGGTGTTTCGCCGTCTGCAAGCCAGATGCGGGCGAAGAGGTCGGGATGGAGAGTGACACTGTTGGTTTGGTGTCGAATCCGGAGCCAGAACCAGAGATTGGTTTGCCATGGGTAATCTGCGGTCGGGCCGGTGGAAGTCTGGGTGTTTTTCCATGCGAGCATGCGTTGGGATGATTGGCCGGAGTGAAGTTCGAGGATAAGGCCGGTGTTTGTGTTTGTTCTCAATGCAAATCCAATTCCACCGAGCGAGCGGTTCTGGTCGGCAAAATGTACGACACGGAGTCTTGCGAGGATTTCCGACACATCGAGATTGGGATTTGGGAGGGCGAGGATTAACCTTGGGAATCCGGAAGGTGCGGTTTTGGCGACGAGCATGTTATTGGTTTGATGGAATGTGCCCGGCGGTGTGTCCACGGTGATCCATGATGACGCGGGCTGGGCAAAGTCTTGTTGGAGGCCGTGGAGGACGGCGCCTGCTTCCTCAGGGAGGCCTTGACGTGCAACCGTTACCTTGCGAACGGCGAAGGTGTCGGCGTTGATTGCGATGCGGAAGTCAGCGCCGCCGTTTTGCGAATTGAGAAACCGGGCGCCGGTGAGTTTGAAGGTGGCGTTCAGCCAGCGCCAGCTGTTCTTCAATGTGACGATTGAACTGCTGGCTGTGTATGCACCTTGGAATGGGGCGTTGGTGTCGCTTCCGTCGAATTCGATTCGGAAGGAGCCCGAACCAGCGTCATAATACTCGACGTTGACCTCGACGAGCATCGTGTCGGCCCACTTGAAAGACTCGTCGATACGGAAATAAATGTAACGGCCGGCGTGTTGTGTTTTGACCATGACGCGGCAATCGGAGTTGTCGATGTTGTCGGGGGCGGTGACACCATCTGCGTGATCGAATTGGACGAGTCCGTGCTCGGCGTTTGTTTGTTTGAGAATCACATAAACAGCCTTGAAGTCGGAGTAAGGTCCACGTGGGCGTGGTGGACGGAGGCCGGCTTTGAACATATTGACGTATTTGCGGTTGAGTTCGATGTATTGTCGGCCGTATTCGCGTGAGGCGGCGATGTCGGTGCCTTCGTGGTATTCGTTCCATGTTTCGATCATGACGCGCGGAGAAGGGCGTCGGAGGAATTTTATCCAGTTACGTTCGAAGAAGGCTCCGTTTTCGCGGTCCACTATCAGTGGTTCACGACCGGGAACGGCTGAGTGGTCGTAGCCGGGGCCGAGTGAAGCGAGTCCGGGGTTTTTGAGGCCGAGCGCGCCGCCCCATGCATAGACGTCATCAGCCTGCACGTGCCATGAGATTTCGCGAACGACGAATGGTTTGCGCCCACCGAAGTCACTGGCAAAAGCAGTGCGAAGGAAATCGATGCAAGTTTGGTCGTGGTTTTCAGCGAACGCCGAAGAATAAAGAAAAATGACGGGGTGGCCGTCGATCATTGCCCAGTGCTTTGCCGGCACGAGCGAGAAGAAATCACGGATTGATTCGTAGAACCACTGTTGGCCGTAGGGCGTTGTGAGATCGATTCTGCGGCCTGCGGCGTTGTACTGGAGCGTGGAAGTGTCATAGAACATACCGATGGCGGGTGGGTTTTTGCCTTCGGCGAGCAGTTGGTCTCGGGCTTGGACAAGAGGTGGGATGCCTGAGAAACTCCATGGTTGGGCGGAGATAGGTTGGCCGAGGCGACGTTGGGAAGGTTCGCCCCAATACACTGGCAGGAGTACATCGATACCGGCGTCGATCATGTCGAGCAGTTGCGTCTTATGCCATTCGACGGATTTGTAGGAGAAATCGGTGAGGGTTGGCGGGTGATCGGTGAGAGCGTCGCTGCCGTCTGAGTCGATAATGTGGGCGGATGTGTAGGCGTCGTACCAATAAAAGTATGGGGTGAACACAACTCGATCAGTTGTGCTGAATGAAGTTGAGGCTGAAAAATCCTGCGGTTTTGGGTTCGTGTAGGGCCCGATTGGTGGGTTGATGATTTCGGGGTTGGCCTGAGCACAATTTGAGGGGCTAAAACAGAGAATTGTTGTCAGAGCGACAACTGCTGTCAGAGCTCGGCGATGCGTTGGCCGATGGGTCACATTGGGAGCGTGGGTGAGGTAATTTGCTCGGGCCGCAAGGGTTTTGCGGCACTTGGGCAAGAATCTCCGGGGCGAGATATTACTTGACATGTTGTTTTGTTTCTGTAATGCAGGTCGAACAATAGCAAAGATTCCACGCCCATGAAAACAAATCTCGAATTGCTGGTTTTAGGTGTTTCCATCGTTTTTAGCGCGCAGCTTGTGGCGGCGACAGGTCCGTTTGATCCGGCCGATTGGCCGGCGACGGTGGACCCGAACAAGGTTGTTCACTATGTGGTGACTGATGGTTCTCTGTGGCCGCCGGGCGGGTCAGGCTCGTGGTCAGATTCGCTCCGGATTTTGACGGGAGGCGATCAGGTTACCGAAGACACGACCATGGCCGGCTATCAGTGCAAGAAAGTGACCGGCAATTACCTGAACATTGCTGACAATCTGTTCGAGGAATGGGCTGATGACGAGACGATCGACATTCTTGTGCAAGTTTACGGCAATGAAGCGTTGTTCAACGCGCAAGGGCAACCGCGCAATTTTGTTTTTCTTACGGGCGTGCTTCCGGAACTGAGTTGGCCTGTGGGCGGCCAGATTCCGATCGAAGCCAAGAACAAGAAATGGAACTGGGTGCTGTTCCGCATTCCGAACGGGATACGTCCTTCTGACGGGAGCCGGTACGTTGGGTCAATTCCTGCGAATGCACAGGGTGGTTATCAGGCTGGCGGGGTGAATGGTGGGACAATCAGGTTCGAGGGCGTTCCGGGTTTGATAGTGCGTGTGGTTGCGTTTGGTGAGCAGGGGGCTTTTGGTGAGCCGGAGGACATCAACAAATTCTTCCCGCCCGACACGTGCGATCCCGAGCCTGAAACAAACCTTGTTGGGATGGACATTGCCGCCGGGACTTCCAATCATCTGGTGGTGTTGAACGACGGTGATCAGACGGTCGAGTACCAGAACAACGTGGGACCGGCCAATGACAAGCGGCGTGCGGTTCGCCCGTTGGGGTTGTATCTGAACTTTGGGATTACCGACAATTACCTTGGCAAGCCATGTAACGACCCGCGTTCAATCAAGGTGTGCGTTGATTTCTACGATGACCCGGAGTTTGCGGGGTTGAACGTAAAATTCGGCCCTGAAGCATACGCAACCGATGATATGGGAGGCGTCGGTTTCTATCCTGCTGACAAACGTCACATGATGGCCGGGACAGGCCAGTGGATCAGGCGCTCCTGGGTCATACCGGCAGTGAACTTGAAAGGGATCAATGTTGGCGCTCTGACTGGTGGACCGCGGTTCATTTCCGAAGGCGGGCAGGTTTTTGTGTCGCGGATCGAAATGGCGGTGCTGCGCGTAGGGACGCATCCATTGGCTGGGCAGGACCCGCTGGCTTCGTGTTACGAGGATCCGAACATTTGCACGGACCTTTACGGCAACTACGCCGAGCTTGATCTCGGCAAGGATATTCACAACGGGCTCGACGTGGGGTCAAGCGGCGGAGATCAAGAGATGATTGTTGCAGAAGCAGGACCGTCGGGAGATCGGCGGTTGGCAGTTCGACCGGCCCGCAACGATGGCTCGCCGGGATTTGCGCATCAGTACTTGAACTTCGCAATTCTTAATGAGGCGCTCGGACCGAGTTCGCAACCGCCAGCGCATCTGGCCATTTGCGTAACGTATTACGATGATCCGGCGCTTGCGGGAGCCAGGTTCAAGCCGGAGGTTTATCAGACCGAGAGAAACGGTGTAACGACGCTCGGGTTTACGCCGGATTCGTTCTTTGTGACGCTTGAAGGCACCGATCAATGGCGGACGGCGTACTGGGAAATCCCTGACATGAAATTCCTCGGCGTAAACCAAGGGCCGCAAGCTGCTGCGAGGTTTGTGGTTTCCGACAAGGTCTTTTTCACGAGAGTGCGGTATGCTGTGATCAGGCCCTGCGGACCCAAGGCCGGGGTTAACTTGTTGGAAGACTGCAAGCCCGTGACTGAAGTTCAACTCGGGGTCAAGATTAGCGGGAACAAGGTCGAGATTTCGTGGCCTGCCAGCGCAACGGATTGGGTCCTCCAGGAGACGCCAAGTTTGAGCGACCCGGCATGGTCTGCTGTCAGTACTGCGCCCGTTGTGGTTGGAAATCGACTGGTTGTTGAAGTGCCAATTGAAGGGACACGATTCTACAGGTTGACCAAGTAGAGGTTTTTGCTCTCCGCCTTTGGAGATAGCCTGGAGCGGAGAGGATCTCGATTATTTTTCAGCGCGGCGCAGCCGCAACCAAATGCGCGAGGCGTAACCATTGCCTTGGTTGCAGTAATACCGCTGTGTGGCGTCGCGCTGAAAGGGGCGACTTGGTCGCCCACGGGG
>Ga0209227_1001951_pt1 | contig 15342 bp, 16 predicted proteins | sample YNPBryantNP2012_FD_185815 | JGI IMG/M metagenome (GOLD analysis project Ga0209227, IMG submission 185815) | Anoxygenic and chlorotrophic microbial mat microbial communities from Yellowstone National Park, USA - YNP Bryant NP 2012 (SPAdes)... ...
CGCCGGATTTCGGTGCCGGCAGGTATGGCTGAATGCGCTGCCATTCAACATCGGACAGGTCGGTCGGGTAGGGCTGCCTTTGGGCTCGCTCAGCCATAAGAGTACCTCCTCTCAATGAAATCCATCGTGCTCAAAGTGTAACCCAAAAGCCGACCTATGGCAACTTTTCAGACAAGCTCTGAGATTGTCGGAGTGGCGGGCGTCTCCGGCAACGGGCAGAAGGAGTTGAGCGATGTGGTCCTGGGCATGATTCCCTGTGTCCGGGGAGAGAAAATCCTGTTCGGAGAAGACATGACCCACGCGTCCGTGGGGGTGGTTCGCCGGCGCGGGGTCGGTTTTGTGCCGGAGGACCCCCTGAGTATGGCAGTAGTGCCCTTCATGACCGTGCTGGAGAACCTGGCGCTGACCCGAACCTGGCACTACGCCCGCGCGGGTGGGTTGAAAATGGACTGGCGGGCCGTCCACAGGGACGCTCAGGACGCGATGAGCCGATTCGGGTTCTCCTTCTCGCTATATGTGCCAGCCCGAACTCTCTCCGGCGGGAATCTCCAGCGCATGATCATCGTCCGGGAACTGGCATACGGCTCGCGCCTGATCATTGCCTCTTACCTCACGCGCGGCCTGGACGTTCGGAGCACTTTCGCGGCCCGCCAAGCTCTCCTTCAGGCACGGGACGAGGGCGCGGGAGTCCTGCTGATCTCGGAAGACCTGGAGGAGTTGTTCGCGCTCAGCGACCGGCTGGTCGTGCTCTACGACGGGAGGATTGTCGGGACGTTCCGACCGGAAGACACGGACATCTACACTATCGGTCATCTGATGACGGGGTCTGAGGTTCCACATGCCTGAAACTACGATCATTTCCTCTCGCCTCGCCGGATTCTGGCGAAAACTCCTGGATGGCCTGGTCCGCTACACGTTGACGATCCTGCTGGCCCTGGGGCTCTTCGGGGTCATCCTGCTCATATCCGGCCGCAATCCGCTGCACTCGTACCGGGATATGCTGGTCCACACCATGGGAAGCGCCTACGGCTTCTCCGAAGTGCTGGTCGCGATGACCCCGATGTTGCTCACCGCCCTGGCGGTCGCGCTTCCCTCCCGCCTCATCCTGATCAACGTGGGGGTGGAGGGGCAACTCTATATGGGGGCCTGCTTTGCCACCTGGGCCGCGCTGACGTTCCCCCACCTGCCCGCCTATGTCCTGCTCCCCCTTATGGCGTTTGTGGGCATGCTGGGCGGCGCGCTGTGGGCATTTATCCCCGGCTACCTGAAGGCCCGGGGAATCGTCAACGAAACGATCACCACCCTGCTGCTGAACTCCGTCGCGCCCAAGATCGTCTCCTTCTTCATCTTCGGCTTCTGGCACTCACCTATGGACACCGACAAGACGGCCAACTTCGTCCCCGCGGCCCGTCTGCCCACTTTCTTTGGCACCCGGATAGACCTCAGCCTGTTCATCGGGCTGGCGTTGCTGGTGGTGTTCTGGTGGTTTGTCAAGTACACCCGCTGGGGGTTGGAGATGCGGGCCATCGGCGGGAACCCCCAGGCGGCCCGGCGCAACGGCATCCCGGTCAGTACGTATCTGGTGGTCGGGATGTGTGTCGGCGGCGCGATCGCCGGCCTGGCCGGAATGGCTCAGGTCTCCGGGTACTACGGCCTTCTGCTGGCTAACTTCTCCAGGGGCATCGGCTATATGGGGTTCCTCATCTCCTGGCTCTCATTCGGTGATCCCCTGGGCATCCTGCTCATGTCCTTCGTGGTCGCGGTCATCTTCACTGGCGGCAATCTCCTGCAGTTGACCCAGGGGCTGCCCTTCGCGGCCATCAATCTTCTCCTGGCCCTGACGCTCTTCGTCGTCCTGGCCCGCCCACAGTTTTCGGGATTTATCAGGAGGAAAACGGCATGAGTCTGTTAGCCATCCTCGGGGTGATTTCCAGCGCCATCTTCTCCGGCACCTCGCTTCTCTACACCACGCTGGGCGAGGTGATCACGGAGCGCTCCGGCATCGTCAACCTGGGCCTGGAAGGGGTGATGCTGGTCAGCGCCTCCTCGGGATTTGCCGTCACCTATCTCACCGGGAATCCCTATCTGGGCGTGCTGACCGCGATGCTGATCGGCGGGCTGATGAACATGATTCTGGGGTATCTGGTGGTCACGCGTGGGGGCAACCAGTTGGCCTGCGGGCTGGCGCTGATGTTCTTCGGCTTCGGCCTCAGCGCGCTGATTGGCAAGCCGTATGTGGGAGCCAAAATCCAGGGACTTCCCCGCATCCTGCTGCCGGGCCTGGAACACCTGCCCCGCCTGTATACCTCACTGTTCCAGTTTGACATCCTGATCTACCTGACCATCCCGACGGCCTTCCTGGTCTGGTGGCTGCTGTATCGCACCCGCTGGGGGCTGGGGCTGCGCGCGGTGGGCGAAAGCGCCGATACGGCATTTGCCTCGGGACGCAATCCGTGGCGGCTCCGCTACCAGGCGCTCTTCGTCGGCGGCCTGCTGGCCGGGCTGGGGGCCGCCCATCTCTCCATCGCCTACGCCATGAACTGGACCGAGTATATGACGGGCGGGCGCGGCTTTATCGCGGTCGCCCTGGTTATCTTCTCCAAGTGGCACCCCCTGCGGGCAATTGTCGGGGCTCTGTTGTTCAGCGGTGCGGTCGCCTTTCAACTGCTCCTGCAGGCCAGCGGTTTCAAGGTCTCCCCGTTCCTCCTGGACACCATCCCCTACTTCCTGACGCTGCTGGTCCTGATGATCTGGGGCGGCACCCGTCGATATGCGGCCCCGGCCAGCCTGGGACGGGTCTATCACGGGACGGAGTAAGCAAGTTTGCAAGGGGGCAAGTGGGCAAGTGGGCAAGTAAGGGGGAAGAAGGAGGTGATGCCAGAGGAGAGATTGGAGTCTGCAGTCCATCATTGGCCCGTTCAAACCCAACCTGTTTTGCTATTCACTGAATCCCTGTTTTGCCAACACTGAATCCGATAAAGGGAGGAGAAATGAACCGGAAACTGCTTGCTCTTGCGACCATCATGGTCATTGCAGCGGTACTGCTGACGGCGTGTGGCCCGAAGGCCACTCCCACACCGGTCCCGCCGACTGCGACACCGGTCCCGCCGACCGCGACGCCGGTGCCGCCAACGGAGACCCCCACGCCGGAGAAGCCCTGCCTCATCATCGGGGCGCTCTACGGCGGTCCCATCACCGACGCCGGGTACAACCAGGCGATGCACGACAGCGTGATGGAAATCAAGAAGAACATCCCGTGCGTCCAGATCATTGAGGCCGAGAATGTCCCCGATGAGGCTGGCGCCACCACGACGATGGAAAATATGATCGCCCAGGGCGCCAGGATGATCATCGCCACCGCGTTCAACCACCAGAATCCGGCCTACGAACTCTCCAAGAAATACCCGGACGTCGTCTTTGAGCACGCTGGTGGTTGGATGATGGGGCCCAACTTCGCCAACTTCTTTGGCAAGCCGCCGGACACCTGGTACCTGATGGGGGTTGCGGCCGGCCTGATGACCAAGACGAATAAGTTGGGCTTCGTTGCGGCCTTCCCGCTGGGCTGGACGCTGACCTTCATCAATGCCTTCACGTTGGGGGCGCAGTCCGTCAACCCCGACGTGCAGACCATCGTGGCCTTCACCTTCTCGTGGGGAGATAGCGCTAAGGAGGCAGACGCGACCAACTCGCTCATCAACCAGGGATGCGACGTCATCACCATGCATGTGGACTCTCCGGCGACGGTGATCGGAACGGCGGAATCGCGCGGCGTCTACTCTATCGGCTTCCAGTAGCTGGCAGCCCAGCAGTTCGCGCCCGAGTACTGGATTACCGGCGTCGGCTATACCCTCGGCGGGAAACTGACCTGGCTGGCCTCCACGGTGATTGACGGCACGTGGAAACCGATCTTCCTGCGGTGCGGTCTGGCCGACGGCTGCATGGCCATCGCTCCCTTCGGCCCCAGGGTGCCCCAGGAGGTCCAGGACCGCGTGAACCAGGTGCGGGCTGACCTGGAGGCCGGGAAGATTGTCGTCTTCAAGGGCCCCATTGTGGACCAGGACGGCAACATCCGGGTTCCCGAGGGTGAGGTGCTCACCGACGACAAGATGAGCGCTGTGGACTGGTTCGTCAAGGGCGTAATCGGAAGCCCGAAATAAGAACGGCGCTCGGTGGGAGGGGGCATTGGCAGGCTATCCCTGCCGATGCCCCCGATTCCGATGGCAGATGCGACTGCAAATTCTGGACATCGGCGAGACATCTTACCGTCTGCTGGCCTCGGAGCAGCGGGGCGTCATCCTGGCGGTTGTCTCCGGGGCCGTCTACCTGGTCAGTGATTCGGGTGAACTGCTCTGGCTGACAATCGCAGACGCTCCGCGACACCCCCGCGGCATCCGGATTTCCGCTCCTCTGCCCCCTCTGGCCGTAAACACCCCTTTTACGGGGAATGAACGGGGCCTGCTCATCGGTCCGGACACCGTTCTGGATGGCCGTGCAGCCGCTATATGGAGTCTGCCAAGCCTCTCCGCCCGGGATGTTCTTCCGTTCATCGCTGTACCTGAACGGGTCCGGATCGCCTTTTCCGTCCTGAATTTGTTGCCGCCTCCCGCCGGGCTGGGAAGACTTCTGCCGGAGATTGCGGGAATCGCCACGAAAGGCCGGCTCTCTTTCCGAATAGAGGACCTGGCCCCTTCTGCTGTGCTTGCCCTGCCGATCATCCAGAACATCGCGGCCGCTTCCCTGGCCCATCGTGGGGAAGAGGTCTTATCTTTGACTGAAGCGCTGGTCGGCCTGGGAGAAGGCCTGACTCCTTCCGGCGACGATTTTGTGGGAGGCATGCTTTTTTGCTTTTACTGGCTCTCCCGTCTCTATGGGAATTTCCCCGCTTTTGATCGGGCCGACGTCACCCACCGACTTTCTGGCAAAACAAACCCGATCAGCGCTGCCGTGCTGAACGATCTGGCGAACGGCCGGGGGGTTGAACCCCTCCATCAGTGGTTGAGTTGCATCCTGACCGGCCGTCCGGCCGATCAGGTCCAACAACATGCCGCGCGGCTGGTCCGGATCGGACACTCCACAGGATGGGACCTGCTGAGCGGCGCGCTCACCGGTTTGCTGTGGACTTTTTCCTGAAGGAGCGTTGCCATGGACATCAAACAGAAGATTGAAGAAGCGAACGAAGAAGCAGCCCATCGCATGGTTCAGGGAGAACCCGTGCTGGTGGATATTGCTCCGGCTGGGGAAGTGATCCCCGGTATGGAGGGAAAAATGATCACCCATGCCGGCCCCCCTATCCCGTGGCAGGACATGTGCGGCGCGATGAAGGGCGCCATCGTCGGGCAGGTCCTCTACGAGGGCTGGGCCCAGACGGTGGACGAAGCGGTTGCCCTGCTGGAGAAGGGGGCCATCCGGCTGGAACCGAACCATCACCATCAGACTGTCGGCCCGATGGCGGGGACGATTTCCCCCTCCGCACCAGTCTGGGTGGTGGAGAATCGGGCCTTCGGCAACCGCGCGTTCTGCCGCCAGGTGGAGGGCAATCAGCAGTTCGGCGATTACAGCGACCAGGCCTTGCAGGGACTCCGGATGTGGCGGGACCTCTGGGCACCGACCCTGCGCAAAGCGTTGCACCACATCGGGGGCCTGAACCTGAAGCCTATCATCACCCAGGCGCTCCAGATGGGGGACGAACTCCATAACCGCCACAGCGCCGCGTCCAGCCTCTTTGCTAATACGATGGCTGTGGCCATGGTGGAGGCCAACATCCCTCCATCGGAGATGCTCCCCACTCTCAAATACATCACCAACCACAATCTCCTCTTCCTGGGCCTGGCGATGGCAGCCGCCAAGGCCATCGCGGACCCGGCGATGAACATCCCGTACAGCACTGTGGTGACCGCGATGTGCCGCAATGGGGTGGAATTCGGCATCCGCGTCAGCGGACTGGGCGAGGAGTGGTTTACCGCGCCCGCCCCGGTCGTGGACGGCCTCTACCTGCCAGGATACAGCGCAGAGAACGCCGGCCTGGATATGGGCGATTCGGCCATCACCGAGACAGTCGGTTGGGGCGCGTTCACCATCGGCGGGGCCCCGGGCATCCTGAGCCTGGTGGGGGGCACTCCCGAAGAAGCGCTGGCCTACTCACGGGAGATGCGAAAAATCACGGTGACCACCCACCCCGTCTACCGGATGCCCATCCTCAACTTCGCCGGGATCCCGGTCGGTATAGACATCCGCAAGGTAGTCCAGACCGGCATCACTCCCATCATTGATACCGCCATCGCCCACAAGGAGCCCGGACATCCCATCATCGGCGCCGGGCTGGTGCGCGCGCCGCTGGAGTGCTTCAAGAAGGCACTGATCGCCTTCGGCAGGAAATACAATGTGGGCTGATCAGGGGGCACCAATGGCTTCCGGTTTTCTGATTCGCAAGAACCAGTACTATGATTCCGTCTTCCTGATGGGAGTCAACCGGCGCATCGCAGAAGTCAAGGGAGTCCAGCAGAGCGCCGTCCTGATGGCCAGTCCGGCCAACAAGAAACTCCTTGCGGCCATGGGCTTTCAGGACCCTCAGATAGACGCCGCCCAGCCCACGGACCTCGTCGTCGCGGTCGTCGCAGAGACCCCTCAGATTGTTGAGGAAGTCCTGGAACGGTTGGATGAGTGGCTGCAGTCACCTGCAGAAAAGACCCCGGAGAGCCGATTGCACCGCCTGGAAGAGGGACTGGCGAGGAAACCCAACGCCAATCTGGTGGTGATTTCAGTCCCGGGGGAGTACGCCGCCCGGGAAGCCCGCAAAGCCCTGGAGGCCGGCCTGAACGTCTTCCTGTTCAGCAGCAACGTCCCTATTGAGGATGAGCGACAACTGAAGGAACTCGCCGCGCGGCGGAACCTGATCGTGATGGGGCCGGATTGCGGGACCAGTTTGATCAACGGGGTGGGCCTGGGATTCGCCAACAAGGTACGCCGGGGCCCCATCGGGGTGATCGGCGCCGCCGGTACCGGCATCCAGGAGTTCACCAGTCAAGTGCACAATGCCGGATATGGCATCTCCCACGCCATCGGCACCGGCGGCCGCGATCTTTCCGACGAAATCGGCGGGCTCACGACTCTGACCGCGCTGGATGCCCTGGAGAATGACCCCCGGACAGAGGTCATCGTCATCATCTCCAAGCCGCCGGGGATGCGGACGCTGGAAAAACTCCTGGTACGGCTGGAGACCTGTCGGAAACCGGTCATCGGTTGCTTCCTCGGGGTATCCCCCCAGGGGACTGCCTCTCACGCCCATCTCCGGGTTGTCCGCACGATTGACGAGGCAGTCCAACTGGCTATAAGCGCGGTCAGTGGAGAGCCTCAGGCTTCGCCCCTCTCCCTGTCGGCGGAGGAGCGGGAGGTCATCGCCCGGGAGAGAGCCCGTTGGAGTGCCGGGCAGAAATATCTGCGCGGCCTGTTTGCCGGGGGGACGCTCTGCTATCAGGCCCAGCAAATCCTTCAGGACGCGGGCATCCCTGTCTATTCCAACGCCCCCCTGGTCCCGACGCGCCGTCTGGCCCATCCCGACCAGAGCCGCGAACACACCGTCGTGGATATGGGGGACGAATACTACACCACCGGCAAGCCGCACCCGATGATTGACGGCACTCTGCGCAGACAGCGCATCCTGACCGAAAGCCGGGATTCAGAGATTGCTATTCTGCTGCTGGATTTCATTCTGGGCTACGGTGCTTCCAATGATCCTGTGGGGGAACTGTTTGACGCCATCGTAGAGGCCCGGCAGGAGGTTCAGCGGCGCGGCGGCTGGCTAACGGTGGTCGCTTCCATCTGTGGGACGGATGGCGATCCCCAGGACCTGGGATTGCAGGCCAGGATGCTGCGGGACGCTGGGGCCATCGTCTTCTTCAGCAGCGCCCGGGCGGTGCTCTTTTGCAGCGAGTTACTGAGGACAAAGTAGGAGGTTCCCGATGGCTCAGTCGTTTGCGGAATTGCTGGATAGCCCCATCGTCGCCATAAACCTGGGACTGAAAATGTTCGCCGAGAGTCTGGAGAGGCAGAGCGTGGAGGTCGTCCAGGTGGACTGGGCCCCGCCAGCCGGTGGGGATGAAGAACTGGCGGATCTGCTGGACAAACTGCTGTAGGGCGCCGCGCCTCTTGCCTGGGGAGGATTCGGCGGGCCGGAGTGGGCCGAAAGGCCCGCTCCGGCCCGCCCGCGCTGCGGACCCTACGAAGGCTCTCCGAGAAGAGCGTAGACCTCCGGATTGACGACTCCCTCGGGACGTCTGCCCTCCAGTACCGCCAGCGCATTCTGGGCCGCCATCCATCCCATCCGGCGCGCGGTCTGTACTGTCGCGGAGCCAGTGTGGGGCATAGCAATAAAGTTGTCCAGTTGCAGCAGCGGACTGGCGCCCGGGGGCTCCTGTTCAAAGACGTCAAACGCGGCTCCGGCCAGCCGTTTCTCCTTTAGCGCCTCATAGAGTGCCTGCTCATCTACAAGTCCCCCTCTCGCGGTGTTAATGAGAAAGGCGGTGGATTTCATACGCGCCAGTTCCCGGGCGCCGATCAGATGATAAGTCTCATTGGTCAGAGGGAGATGCAGACTGACCACATCGCTGGTAGGTAACAGATCATCCAATGAAAGGGGGGTAGCCTCCAGTTCATCAACCAGGGCCTCGGGAGGGGGAACCGGGTCTGTGAACACGATGCGCATTCCGAATGCCCGCGCCCGGGATGCCACCTCTCGCCCAATACGTCCCAATCCGACAATGCCCAGGGTGGCACCCGCTAATTCCATGCCGGTTACCCGTTTCCATTCTCCGGATCTTGTCCATCGGTCGTGGGCAGGGAGATGACGGGCGAGAGCCAGCATCAGGAGAATGGTCAACTCCGCCACGGCCACGGCGTTGGCTCCCGGCGTGATCGTCACCACTACTTTGTGCTCCGTGGCCGCAGCCAGGTCCACATTGTCCACTCCCACGCCGAAGCGGGAAATTACCCTGAGCCGGGGGGCCCGCTCAAAGACCTCTTTCGGGAAGGAATCCACCCCCGCAATCACAGCCACTGCGTCTCCGATCAGTTCAACCAGTTCGTGGGGTTGCAGGGGGCGGTCATACGGACTGAACAAAAGTTCATACCCGGCCCGTCTAAGAATCTCTTGATGTTCCCCCTCTACATTGCGAAAGGAACGAGCGGTAATGAGAATTTTATCGGGCATTGAGTACCTCTACTTCAGGATGGACATGCCTCCGTCAACACTGATTGCCTGCCCGGTGCACCAGGCGCTTTCATCTGAAGCCAGAAAGACCACCGTGGCGGCGATGTCTTCCGGGTGTCCCAGGCGGCCCAGCGGGACACTGGCTGCCAGTTCCCGGCGCGCTTCCTCATCGGGGACCGCCGTGTACAGCATATCCGTCTCCACAGGCCCCGGACAGACAGCGTTCACCCGGATTCCATAGGGGGCCAGTTCTATGGCCATTTCGCGGGTCAGGGAGATCACAGCGCCTTTGGACGCGCTGTAGGCGGCATGGCCGGGCTCGCCTACCACCCCTGCCTTAGAAGCGATATTCACTATCACCCCTTGCTGGCGGGTGATCATATGTCGCACTACCGCCTGGGAGGGAAAGACGGTGCCCAGCACGTTCACTCGGTACATCCGGTCCCAGAGTTCCTCTGGCTCTTCCCAGAAGGGACGGGCATCGTGTACCCCCGCGTTGTTGACCAGGATGTCCACGCGGCCATGCCGCTCCAGTACCTGGGCGACGGCCTGTTCAACTTCCTCCTTGCGAGAGACATCGGCCCGGATGAACTCCGCCTGTCCTCCGGCGGCGACCAGATCGGTCGCCGTCTGAGCCCCCAATTCCTGGTTCCGGTCTATGACCACTACGAAGGCCCCTTCGCGGGCCATCGCTGTGGCAATGGCCCGGCCGATGCCCCGGCCCCCTCCTGTGACGATCGCAATTTTTCCATTCAGTCGTCCGGTCATATCACACCCCCTACAAAGCACCGATTGGATCAATCAGAGCGCCGCCAGAGTATCAAACAGGGGTTTGGTCTGCTCCAGCAAACGAATGTACTGCTCCACGAAAGGTTGATAGACCCGGTGAATCTCCGGCCGTGGCTCAATCCGGCTTGTCGCCGAGACGAGGGATTCGGCCACCTCTGCCATGTCTTTGAAGACCCCCACGGCGTACCCGGCCAGGATCGCCGAACCGAGCACCGGAAACTCCTGGCGGTTGAGCGTGACATAGGGGGTATTCAGGACATCGGCCTTGATCTGGTTCCAGACCTGGCTGCGCGCGCCACCGCCGATCACCCTTGTCTCGGTAAACTGAAGGTCTGGTAAGAGGCTCTTGACAATTCGCTGATAGTAGGCGTACTCATAGGCCACGCTTTCCAAAATGGCCCGATAGAGGTGAGCCTTCGTGTGGGACCAGTTCAGGCCGAAGAAGACGCCGCGCAGGCTGGGCTCGCTGGGGCAGACCCGCCCTCCCAGGTGGGGAAGAAACAGCAGCCGGTCCGAACCAGGAGGAATGGTCTCGGCCTTCTGGTCAAACCAGGCGTAAAACCCGCCGGGGTAATCGGCGGTCTCCGCCTTCTCGTGAGGAGCCAGTTCATCCCGGAACCACCGCAGATTCATCCCGCCCCCGTTGATATAGGCGAGGGCGTAGTAGAGGCCCGGCACGGCCAGGTGAGCCACGAACAACGTCCGGTATTGCCGATCCGGGACGAAGCGGTCCAGGCAGACCGCGAAGACGGAAGCGGTGCCGGCCACATCAAACACCATGCCGGGACGCACCATCGCGGCCCCCAGCATTCCCGCGGCCTGGTCTCCGCATCCGGCGGCGATGGGCGTCCCCTGCTTGAGGCCTGTCTCTCGTGCCGCCTCCTGGGTGACGTACCCGATGATCTCCCACGGGTCCACGATGCGCGGCAGTTTTTCTTTTGGAACGCCAAACCGCTCCAGCAGTTCATCGGACCACTGGCCGGCCGCTGTATTGCTGAAGCAGGTGAAATGCAGATACGTGCGGTCCATAAACGCCTCGCTGCCGCGAAGGCCCGCCATTCGTCCAGCCACATAGCCCCCCGGCACGACAAATTTGGCAATACGGCGAAAGACGTCCGGGTGTTCGTGCATCCACCAGAGGATTTTCGCGCCATGAGAGATAGAAGGCGGTCCACCTGTGAGGGTGGTAATCCGGTCTGCCTCTTCCTGCATTTGTTCAATATACGCCCGGCAGCGAGTATCCAGCCAGGAATCATAGTGGGTGGGGGTCCCCCAGTTCTCATCCACCGTTCCGATCCCGGACATCTGGCCGTCAAAAGCCAGGGCAGCTACGGCTCCCGGATCAATGCCGCTCCGCTCAAGACACTCCCGGATGGTGCGGACGGCAGAGCCGTAGATGTCTTCGGGGTCCTGTTCCACCCAGCCGGGCTTGGGGCAGACCAGCCGGGATTCCTCGTAGGCGTCGGCGATGAGATTGCCCTCGGTGTCAAAGATCGCCGCCTTGGTCCCGGCTGTTCCCAGGTCTACTCCGATCAGGTACGTCTTGCCCATAGATGCCTCCTTACCGGCGCCAACGGGGATTGTCTTTCAGAACCGGTTGACCATTCTGTGCGACGAGGATTTTGGCAAAGCCGGTCGTCTCAATGGTCCCGTAATCGTGACCAGCGTCGCCGGGATAAACGGCGAAGAAGACAAAGGGGACATCCCCGGTATTGGCTGTGCGATGAGCCCAACCAGGGGGCACATAGGCCGCAGTGCCGGGTTTCATTTCCACCACGCGCACTTCTCCGGCTTCGCTTTGCAGAAGCAGGCATCCTTCCCCAGAAAGGCCCAGGTAGACTTCTGCCCGCTCCCGCCTCATGTGATAATGGCCCTTGGTCATATGGTACTCATCCCCGACCCGTCCGGGGTAGATAACGGTGGTGCAGTAGGGGAGATGACCATCCTCCTCGGGCACATCGGCGACGTAGACCTCGTAGACCAGACGGTCTCCCTCGGTGGAGAGGATTTGCTGGACGGCCTCCTGGTCCGCGAAGATAGCCCCGATGTCCCGCAACGCACGCCGCAGCACCTGCTGGTTCGGGCACAGTGCTCCGGTTTGAAACTCCACTTCGCAGGCGAAGGGTTCTGTAGCAGCCATTTGTAACCTCCTCAGGGGGCATTTCAAGGAATCCAGACGCAGGTTTTTTAAAACCCCTCGTTCCCCTTTCCATAAACGGTTTTAGCCACCCGCAATGGGGGAAAACAGGAAAATCTCGTCCCCATCCTCAAGCGGGGTGGCAAATTTCATGGGAAACTGCTCCCATCCCCTGCCGTTCCGCGTGGCCATCACCTGAGGGTCAGGCAAGGAAAGGCCGTAGCGCTCCTCCAGCCATGCAGCCACATCCTGCAAGGTGGCGCCTGGCGGAAAACTGACCTCTTCTTCCCGGTGCCCTGTCCGGTCTCGCAGAGCCGTCAGATATTTGATGCGTATCTTTATTCCCGCTGTCATTTCGAAGAGAGCAGTTGATCCAAGCCTAACCGACGAATGGTTTCCGGCGTCGGCACCCCATCCTGATCCCAACCTCGCGCCTGATAGTATTCGTCCAGCATGATGTTGTACATCTCTTCGGTCAGGATGCGCCCCCGGGTCGGGCCGGACGGAACGGCCTCCTGGGTGATCCGTTCCGGCAACTGGTCATCCTTCCTGCGGATACCCTCCCGATTGAGGATCAACCGCTCCAGGTTGTAAATCCGGGCGCCGATCTCCATCAACTCGGGGGTGAAGTCGTAGCCGGTCACGGCGGCCAGTACGTCACCCGTAGTCACCTCGCTGAAGCCCAGCGCGCCCCGGACGACTGTGCACAGGCCCAGGCTGTCCACGTAGGCCCGGTTATCCTGCAGGGTTTGGACCAGTACCCCTTTGCCTTTCAGAGCGAAACGGTCGTACTGACCACTTTGCAGTTCGGCGCGAATGGTCCAGCCGCCGACGTTGTGACAGGCGCCCCGATTGGCGGTTCCGTATGTCAGGCCGTTGCCGTGGAAACCGCGAGGGTCGTATCCCGCCAGGGGCAACCCCTTGACTGCCAGGATGTAGCGACGCCAGGCTGGCTGCACTTGTGCCACGTACCGCATCCCTTCGGCCAGCAGGTTGCCAATCCCGCGCCGCTCGCCAATCAGACGGATCAGGCCCAGTAGCGCCTCAGCGTTGCCGAAACGAGCCTCAATGCCTTCGGTATCCTCATCGGTGATCAGCCCTCGTTCGTACAATTCCATCGCCAGCGCGACCGCATTGCCCGCCGACATGGCATCTATGCCGAATTCATCGCACAATTGATTGGCAGCGATAATGGCACTGAAATCGTCCACGCCACAGTTGGGTCCCAAGAGCGCAACTGTCTCAAATTCCGGCCGCGCCCGTGCGCCAGCGAAGGGCCCATCTTTTGCCTCACACACTTTACCACAAGCCACCGGGCACTGGTAGCACGCGAAGTTTCTCACCCAGTACTGGTCGCGCATCACATAGGCATCTATTTTGCTCATTCCCTCAAAATGCGCGGTCTGAAAGTTGCGGGTGGGCATACACCCCAGTTCGTTGATGACCTCAAGGTACTGAAGGGTGCCGTATTTCGTGTGATTGGCCCGTGACTGACGCAAGTCCTCAATCGCGGCCTGGCGGATCTCCTTGACCCGTTCCGGGTTGGCCAGCGGGATCGTCCCGCTCCCCAGCACGACGATGCCCTTCAACCGCTTAGAGGCCAGGACAGCCCCGGCTCCCCCCCGACCAAAGGCACGTGTATCCACGTTGATGTAGGCAAATCGCACAAGGCGCTCAGCGGCGGGGCCGATGGCCAGCACCGCGGCCCGTCGATCTCCTATGGCTTCCCTCATCGCTTCCTGGGTCTCACTGATGCCCCAACCTTGCCAGTGACGCGCGTCGCCAAAGATAACCCGGCCGTCCTCAATGCGCAGATAGGTCCAGTCATCGGCCCGACCCTCAATGATGAGTCCGTCAAAGCCGCAGAACTTGAGTTGTGGACCAAAGTCGCCACCGCTGTTGGAGCACAAGTAAATGCCCGTCTCTGGCGATTTGGTGCTGAGGCTGATCTTGGTAGTGGAGGGGAGACGGACGCCGGTTAGGGGTCCGGTCATCAAGATGACCTTGTTGGTCGGATCCAGCGGGTCCACCTGTGGCCCGATTTCTTCGTAGTACCTCTTGGCTGCCAGACCACGCCCGCCCAGTAATTTGACGACCTCACTCTCCTCTAACCGCTCAACGCGGCACTCTCGCGTGGAGAGATTGATCCGAAGGATTTTCCCGAGATAGCCGCCAGAAAACATTGAGCAACTCCTTGCTATGGTTCGTCTATTTCCCGCCCCGGATCTGCGCCACGATCTCGCGTACCTGGCGACAGTTGGCTTGAATCGTATCCCATTCCCGCGCGGCGATGGCTTCCCTGCTGGCCAACCAGGTGCCACCCACCATCAGAACGATGTCCAGTTTCAGATAACTTTCCAGATTCTTCGCGTTAATGCCCCCTGTTGGCATAAACCGGATACCCGTATGGCGGTAAGGACCGGCCAGGGCTCGGAGCATTGCCGGACCACCGCTCTCTTCCGCCGGGAAGAACTTGAGCACTTTTGCTCCCAATCCGATCGCGCGCTCAATCTCGCTGGGCGTAAGAACTCCCGGGATGAAGGGCAGATTCAGCCGTCGGGCCTCCTCCACAATTTCCGGATTCAGTCCCGGGGCTACTCCAAATTGTGCCCCACATTCCTTTGCCAGTCTGAGATTCTCCACTGTCAGGATGGTTCCCGCGCCCACAACGATCTCCGGGCGCGCTTTCTTGAGAGTGGCGATCACCTCCGCGGCTGCAGTGGTACGGAAGGTAATTTCAGCCACCGGCAGTCCCCCAGCGATTAACGTGTCTGCCAGGGGAATTGCCAGTTCGGGGGAGTCTATCGCAATGACTGGAATGACCCCGTATTCATGTAGCGTCTGGAATAATTCAGTGTGTTCCATCGGTTTGTTCTCCAGTTTGGAATTGGCCTACCACGGCGAAAAACCTCTCGACTTAGATTGGATGGTAACTACCTACCTCCGGCGAGGAGGTGGACCGGCTGATGGGCGAACAGCGCACGCAGCATCGCATAGACGTTTCGCTCCTGCTTGCGGCAGGTGGAAATGATCCCCTGCAAGCGGGCATACACCTTCGCTCCCTGATCAGTGCGAAAGCCACCGCTCACCTTTTGTTTCACTTTGACGGGCCGGAGGTCCCGTTCCGCCTGGTTGTTCGTAAAGGGCACCCCTTCCACCAGCGCGAAGGCCAGAACCGCCTCTTCGTGCTCCCGCAGGCGGCGGAGCAGAT
>Ga0209227_1001954_pt1 | contig 15327 bp, 12 predicted proteins | sample YNPBryantNP2012_FD_185815 | JGI IMG/M metagenome (GOLD analysis project Ga0209227, IMG submission 185815) | Anoxygenic and chlorotrophic microbial mat microbial communities from Yellowstone National Park, USA - YNP Bryant NP 2012 (SPAdes)... ...
GGGCGGCGAAGCCGCCCGCCACAACCCCTCATTCCCCCTTCTCGCCACGCGGGGAGAGAAGAGGAGCAGGGGATGAGTAGGTTTTCTCAGAGCACAGGTGCAAAATTCAGGCTCAGTCGCCGTGTCATTTCGAGCGAAGCGGGAAATCTCGCTGTGTTTTGGACGAGATTTCTCGGCGTGAACAGCGTACCTCGAAATGACAGGGCGAGTAGTTACGATTCAGGGAAGATTTCAAAATGACACAACTCAGAACTTGGATTGAACATCACCCACGCCTGGCTGCCTGGTTCGTGTTGGCAGTAGGCATGGTGATTATCTTGCTGTGGTCTGCTAAAGATGTAGGATTGTTGCCCACACAACTTGCCGCGCTCGTCGTCGCGACCATCCTGCTCGCCGGATTGTGTGTGTGGATTATCAGTTGGGAGGATGAAGACGAATCATCGCCTGCCGATCATTGACAGGTAAAGGTATCGCGTCCTGTGGCAGAGAGGGGACCGGCAAAGGCAGTCACTTCAACCGTGACGGCGCAATTGCGCGGCTGATTCCCAAGTTCAAAGCCAAAGGTCGTGATGCCCGATGAGTTAGTGGGTAACAAAGGAAAGTAACGTTCACCATTCGCCAGGTACACTACCGCGTACGCGGCAATGTTCGTCAAACGACGTTGGTTTTGATCTTCTACAATCACGTCCACGTATTGCGGTCCCACCGTTCCGGTCTGGCGAAAGCGCACGCGCACGTGGAGAGTCATAGCAAGACCGTTGGTGTTGGGAGTGGGAATCACAAAGGGTACCGTTGTTGGCGTGGGACCAATCGGTGGGGTGCCGCAATAATCGTTGGGCACACGCGCGCGCCACTTGAAATCCGCCGGATAGTTCTTGTCAAGAGCAAGTTGTCCCACAGGGCTGAGGACGACTTTGTTCGCCCCGGTGGTAAGCGGATCCCACACCAGACGTTGACGTTGAAAATATTGCACAAATTTCCCCGACTCGTAGCGTATGCCGGACACAGGATAACCCAATAGTTCTCTCCCACCGTACTTGTCAAAAGCTTCTTTTAAGGCGAAGGAAATCATCTGACCGGATTCCTCAAAGTACAGGAAATTCGGATTGTTGCGTGGCGGGATGGCTTCGATGCGAATCGGTGGATCGGTAATGTTATAGTACTCCAGACCGAGCATGCCCACCTGAACCTGAAGCGAGGGTGGATTTTCGGGGAAAAATTCCAGGCGGGCGCGTTCAAAGTACTGCACCAGCCGCCCCTTTTCCGGAAACGCTTCGGTGAGTGGAAGTCCAAAGTTGGTCGCACCGTTATGGGAACGATAGAAAAGCAGGAACGCCCCGTGAATGTTGTGCCCTGTCTCTGCAACGTAGGTGCAATACGAGGAAGGAGAATCCGCAAAGACGATCGCGGACGGAGTCATTAACATCCCGACGCTCAAAATCAAACTGAAGACAAACGCGCGCCCGAGTTTCATTACCTTCTCCTTTTTAGTTCAACCCCTGCTTGAATAATACACCATTTTTGAATGTAATGCAATAGTGCTTTGAGTACGTGACAGGGCAGGTGCAAAGTCCGGGTGCGGGCGGTTGAAACCGCTACAACACTCACCCGAAGCCGCCCTTCCGCCCACACCTCTCACGTTAAATACGATGTCGAACATACTGACCCTTGCTCTCGCCCAAATAGACCTTACGCTCGGTGAGGCAACGCGCAATCTGCACACCGCGCGCACATACATCGCCCAGGCCAGAGCACACGGCGCGGATATTGTGGTGCTGCCCGAACTGTGGGCAAGCGCGTACGATCTGGAACACGCCACCGTGCACGCGTCCGTACTCGACCAGGGGATGTTCGCCACGGTCGCCGACCTCGCGCGCGAACATCGCATTGCGATTGTTGGCTCGCTCTTGGAAGCGCACGAAGGCAAAATCTACAACACCGCCACGTTTCACGATGCGCGCGGTGAGCGGGTAGGGACGTACCGCAAATTGCACCTTGTGCCGATGCTTGCTGAGGACAAGTTTCTGGCAGCGGGCGATGACGCCGATGTGTTCGATGCCGCGTTTGGTACATTCGCGCTGGCGATTTGCTACGATTTACGCTTTCCCGAACTGTGGCGACATTACGCGCTGGCAGGCGCGCGTCTCATCTTTCTGCCCGCCGAGTGGCCCCAAAAACGCATTGCGCACTGGCGCGCCTTGCTCCCCGCGCGTGCCATCGAAAATCAACTGTTCCTCGTCGCGTGCAATCGTGTTGGCACATCGAAAGGCGAAACGTTCGGAGGCAATTCGATGATTGTTGATCCCTGGGGCGACATCCTCGTGCAGGGTGACGCGCGCGAGCAATTGCTCATCGCGCGCATTGACCTTGACGTTGTGGACGAGGTGCGCGCGCGTGTCCCCGTGTTTCGCGATCGGCGCGCAGAGGTGTATGCCAGATGGTCATCCTCTTCAAAATAATCCGAGGTGGTCTCCGATGAAACCTTATCTCATCATCAACCCTACCGCCGCGTACGGCAAGATGCGCGAGCGCTGGCGTACCATCGAACCGATACTGCGTGAAGAACATTTTGCTTTCGACAGTGTTTTCACCGAGTATCATCTTCACGCGATTGAACTGACGCGTGCCGCCATCCGTGCGGGCTATGACCTCATCGTCTCTGTGGGAGGCGATGGTACGCTGAATGAAGTGGTGAACGGTCTGTTCGATGAAGCCGGCGCGCTGATCAATCCTGAGGTGGTCGTCGGTGTGATTCCCAGCGGCACCGGTGGCGATTTCTTTCGCACCGCGAATATTCCGCGCGATCCGATTGTCGCCGCGCGGCAATTGATTCACGCAACGCAAACGCGCGTGATAGACCTGGGCGAAATGATTTTCGAGCGCGACGGCAAAACCACGCGACGTTTTTTTGCGAACGCCGCTGGCATCGGTTTTGATGCTCAGGTCGCCCAGCGCGTCGAAGAGCGCGGCAAGCACATCGGCGGCACGATTCCCTACTACACCGCGCTCATCGAGACGATCTGGAAGTATCGCAACCAGGATGCCGTGTTGCGCTTTGAGAATGAAATCGTCGAGGGACGCTTTAACGACATTATCGTGTGCAACGGCAAATTCTTAGGCGGTGGAATGCAGGTCAGTCCGCACTCGCGCCTGGACGATGGCATTCTCGAAGTGATTACGATTGGCGATATGGGACACGTGGAGGTGGTGCTGAATACACCGCGCCTCTACAACGGCACCATCCTCGAACATCCCAAGGTGCGCGAGTATCACGTTCGCACAGTGACCATCGAACCGCGTCAAACGATGATGAGTGAAGCCGATGGCGAACTCATCGGTCCGGGTCCGGTGACGTTCCACGTGCGCCCCGCGACACTGCGCCTGCGCGTGTGACCAGCTTTGCAATGCCGCCACGCATTATCCTCAAGCCCGGCAAAGACAAGCCGCTGCGCGCGCATCACCCCTGGATTTTTTCGGGTGCGATTGCGCGCGTGGAGGATGTTCACGATGGCGACACGGTGGACATTTGCGATGCGGCAGGACGATTCCTGGCGCGTGGGTATTACAATTCGCGTTCGCAAATTGTCGCGCGCGTGTGGACGTTCGAGGATGTGCCGATTGACCGCTCCTTCCTGCGCGCCCGACTCGCGCGCGCGATTGCCGCGCGCGCGGCAATCGTGGATCGTACGACGACGAACGCCTATCGTCTTGTCCACGCGGAAAGTGATGGACTGCCCGGCGTTATCGTGGATCGCTATGACGATTTTGTGGTGATGCAATTTTTGACGCTGGGCGCGGAGCAGCGCAAAGCAGAACTTGTTGAGGCGATTGTTGAACTGCTTGCGCCGCGTGGAATTTACGAGCGGAGCGATGTGGAGGTACGGGAGAAGGAGGGGCTGACGCCATCCGTTGGGGTGCTGTATGGCGCGTGCCCGCCTGATACCATCGAGATTTGCGAGAACAATCTGCGTTTCTTGGTAGATGTCAAACGCGGTCACAAGACCGGTTTTTATCTGGACCAGCGCGAGAATCGCGCGCGTGTTGCCACGTGGTTACGTACGGCGACGGAGGTGTTGAATGTGTTTGCGTACACCGGCGGCTTTGCCGTGTCGGTGTGCGCGGCAAACAAAAACGCGCGCGTCATCAATCTCGACGCGTCGCAGGATGCGCTGATGCTGGCGCGCGAAAATATGCGGCTCAATGCGTGTGACGCGCAGGGTGAGTTCGTCGAAGGGGATGCCTTTCAGGTCTTGCGCCGCTATCGTGACCAGGCGCGCACGTTCGATGCCATCATTCTCGATCCGCCCAAGTTCGTGTTCACTCAGGCGCAGATGGCATCGGGTTTGCGCGGCTACAAGGACATTAACCTGCTGGCTTTCAAGTTGCTGAAACCCGGCGGAATGCTCGTCACGTTTTCGTGTTCGGGGCAGGTGAGCGCGTCCCTGTTCCAGCAAGTCGTCTTTCAAGCCGCAACCGACGCGCAGCGCGATGCGCATATCCTCGCGAAACTTTCGCAATCCCCTGACCATCCGATTCTGCTGGCGTTCCCCGAATCGGAATACCTCAAAGGGCTGGTGTGTCGCGTCAACGAATAGGAAACGAACAAACGAATTAACGAATCCTCGCTTTGCGTCTCCACCGCACGATCAAAATCACGATCCCTACTAGTTCGATTCCCCCAACCACCACGGCGACGCGTTCGGGACGCCACGTGGACGATGACCACACGAGCGTTTTTGCCGCGCACGGTTCCACGCGTTCCTCTTTTGCCCCCGCGCGATAAACCGCGCGACCGCTGGCGAGCGTGGCTTGCCAGCCGCGTTGCGCGTATCGCAACAGAGCACGCTTGAGTTGAGTCTCTTCGTCGTTGGATGCATTGTTCTCCAGCGTTTTGAGGTTTTGTGTGAGTGTGTCGAGTTGCGCCGCAAAGGCGCGACACGCCATCGAAAGGTCTACGGCTTCGCGATACTGCGTTGTGTGGGTGAACCATTCCTCGCTCTCTTGCCAATCAATGTCGCCGGGAGAGAGGACGGCGCGCACCAGTGCCCACTCGGCGCGCGTCGGCAACGCGTTGGCGAGAGCGCGCATCGCATCGCGCAACTGCAACGGTGTTTGGTGAGGCACCGTCAGCGTGAGCAAGAGATGCGTACCGTCGCTTGCAAGATGCGCATTGGCACCGGCGGCGCGCCAGCGCGCCACGACACCACTCGCTTCGTTTTGCGTTTCCGCCTCGCGCAGCGGCGTGAGTGCCCATTGCATCGTGCGTAAGGACGCGGCAGTGGTGACGTGCGCAGAAGTGACGTGAAACAGAGGCGGTGTGAACGTCGCCATAAACGCATCGCCCAGTGCCGCGCGCGCGAGGGGGAGGGCGGCTTCCGCGTCGTTTTGCTCCAGCAGTGTGTTTGCCCACGCAAGATTCAGTGCGCGACGTTGCGCAGTGAGACGCTCGATGGTGAACAAAGGTCCAGCGCCGTTGGGCGCGAGCGCGATAGCCTGGTCGTAGTACGCGGCGGCGCTGGCAAAGGCGCGTCGCGTTTGCGCTTCCAGCCCCAGGTAAAAATAATCTTCGGCGAGTTGCTTGCGCGCGTTCGCATCGTCCGTTAATTTTTCCCACTGGGCGATAGCGAGTTGCACGTATGCCACATTGCGCGGACCGGTCGCCTCGCCCGCGCGAGCTTCGTAGAGCGCGGCAAGCATCTGGCGCGCTGCGCGCTGATTCGGATCGAGACGAATCGCCGTCTCCAGTTCCGCGATAGCCTGGGCGTAGAAACTGTCGCGGCGCGGCGAATCGAACTGTGCCAGATGGCGCAGCAGATTCCCCAGCGCGAGTCGCGCGGCGACGTTGTTCGGATTTGTTTGCACTTCGCGTCGTTTCGCCAGCCACTCGTTCCAGATGGGAGGGGACAAAAAGGTGAGTGTTGGATTGGCGGTGGGGAGTTTGCTGATGTGCCGCCACGTCAAACTCTTGCCGTCGAATTCAGGGTCGGGTGGATCGTAGGCGATGATTTGTTCAAGCGTGGTCGAGTCGGGCAAGTTGAGTGTGAGCCGCGCGCTGCCAATGTTCCCTTTCCAGTTCGCGGCAGGAAGCAAGCCGTAGGTAAAGCGCACCAGCGCATCGTCGCCCAGGTCTTGACGAAAATCATAACGCACGATTTTCTTTTCGTCGCCTTCAAGCGTCAACGTGAACGTGTACCACTCGACTGCGCGTGTACTCGCGCCGATTTTCAGATCGGCGCGCGCGGGAGTCAGTGTTTTGACTTTGACACCATCCACGCTGACGGTGAACGCATCGAGTCGCGCGGGATCGAACGCGTACGGATCGCCTGCCCACGCGGGAAAACCGACCGCGCCTTGCCAGTCGTTGAGACGATCCGTGTTGTGGAGTTTGAAGGTCGAAGTGCCGCTGATGATTGTTCGTCCCTGCACGGTGAGAATGTCCGCGTCGAGTGTGAGCGCGGTGAGTTCGATGGGGGTATCGCGTTGCAGCGGCGCGAGGGCGACGGGAACGATGATGGGAGCGAGCGCCTGCGCGTACACTGGCGATGCGATGGCGCACAGGAGAACGAGGCAAAGACCCAGCGTCGCCGCGAACAGGTGACGAAAATGCGTGGGGGTAAACAACATCGGGGGGTTACAGGTCGGCGCGCGAAGTGCGCGAGGGACGAATCGGCACAGCGAGTGTCACTGTCGTTCCTTTGCCCGGCTGGGAGGCAATGTCCAGCGCCGCCTGAGCGATTTCTGCTCGCTCTTTCATATTGAGCAATCCCAGACTGCCGTGTTGCGCGTACGACGCCTGGACTTGGGCAAGGTCAAAGCCGCATCCATCATCGCGCACACACAGAATCATCTTATCACCTTGCTTTTGTGCGGTGATCCAGATGTTTCTGGGTTGTGCGTGTTTCCTGGCATTGCCGACCGCCTCCTGAATAATCGAAAAGAGCGCGGCTTCCACTTTGGGTGTCCAGCGTGTCTTGAGGTCTTGCACGTTGAGGTGCAGTTGCACACCGTCCGTCTCGCACAGTCGCTCGACATAGATTTCGAGCGCGGCGCGCAAGCCCTGCGTTTCGAGCGCGACGGGACGCAAATCGAACAGGAGGGTGCGAACTTGATGCAATGCCTGAGTGGACAGGCGTTCCAGTTCGGTGATTTCCGTTTCGACGCGATCAGGTTGTTGGGTGATTACCTGGCGGAGAAAGCGCAAGCCCATAATCATCGTTGAGAGCAATTGCGCCGGTCCGTCGTGCAACTGACGCGCCAGTTCGCGACGCACTTGCTCTTCGACAATCAACAGGCGATCGCGCTCGGTGACGACTTGCTGGTACAGGCGCGCATTCTCGATGACGACCGCTGCTTGCGCGGCGAATGCCATCAACAAGTCCTGATCGTCTTTCTCAAAGCGCTCGCCCGATTTTTTGTTGATGACTTCGATGACGCCAATCGGTTTGCCTTTGTAAATCAAGGGGGCGGCAACCATCGCGGCGGTGTGAAAGCGCAGCGATTCGTCAATGCGCGTGAGGTGACGCGGATCCATCGCCGCATCGTGCACAATGACGGGCTGACGCCGGGAAAAGACCCAGCCTGCAATCCCTTCGTCGCTGCGGATGCGTTTCTGGCGTAACGCTTTGCCGCCACCTCCTTGCACCACTTGAAAGACCAGTTCCTGGGTTGCCTCGTCGTACAACAACAGTGATCCTGCGGTGGCTTTCATCACGTCTACCGCGCTGGAGAGAATGAGCGCGAGCAAACGATCGAGGCGCAGTTCGGAGGAAAAGACCAGCGCGACTTGTTGCAACGCTTCGAGTTCAGCGATGCGTTGCTCCAGCGAGGTGATTCGACTGCGCAAGTCAGCGCACGGATCAGAATCGGAACGCGTGTGAGTGGTACGAGCCATTGGGTATGCTCAAAAAAGTGGTGGCTTTAGCCAAGCGGTTTGCGCGGGCGTGGCGCGAGCAGTTTGCGAATCTGGGGGATGTGGAGGCGCGCTGCCTCTTCACCTGCCTGAATGATCTCCTGGGCTTTGTCGTACTGACGCACGTGATAACGCGCCACATCGGGTTGAATGAGTACGTCCACCGGCGTCATTCGGGAACGAATAATCTCCCCTTCCATAATTTCGCGTTCGTTGAGGATGATGTCAATCAGACTTGCTCTTCCTTTTTCGATTTGGCCGCGTTTCCAGCGCACACGCTCTTGGAGCGTGGGGATGACGTTGGAGGCAATCGTGATGTTCATCCCGCGTGCGGTCAAGATTTGCACCGGCACAGGGTTGACCGCGCCACCATCAATCAAGAGACGTCCTTCGTAGCGCGCCGGTTCAAGGAAACCGCCCACACTCATCGTCGCGCGCAGCGCTTCTGCCAGTGGACCGCGTTCAAAGATGATCTCTTCACCCGACACCAGGTCGGTCGCGACGGCGGCAAAGGGGATTTTCAATCCTTCGAAGGTTTCATCGGGGAACAGGCGTTTCAGTTGCGCGAGGAACATATTGCCCTTGATCAATCCCCAACGCGGCGGAAGACTAAAGTCCCAGTTGCGAAAGCCGGTCAAAAAGTTGTATTCGAGGCGTACTTGCAGAGCGAACTTGACCATCTCTTCGATGCTTCGCCCCGCTGCGTACATCGCGCCAAAGAGGGCGCCCGCGCTGGTACCCACAATGAAATCCAGAGGAATGTTTTCCTCGCGCAACACTTTGAGCACGCCGATATGCGCCATTCCGCGCGCATTACCACTCGAAAGTGCCAAGCCTACTTGACGTTGCGCAATCTTGCGCGCCAGTTTATGAATCGCCGCTGGCTCATCATCCGCATACAACGGCTCCTTCATAAAACGCGTGGCGGCTTGCAAATCTACGATGCCCAACACCACGCGTAGATCGGCAAGTTCAGCGGCTTTGCAGTTGAGGGGGGACGCCTCGGACTCGATCCACAGAATCACCCAGTAGTATTGCTTGACCAGTTGGCTCAACTGGCGTGGCAAATCTTCTATGGTCAGCGGATGCTCGGCACGCTGGAATTGGACGTTGGCATCGTGCAGGGCACTACGATCTACGGGCTGGGGAGACTCGGTCAGGTCAAGCAACAACACCTCTTCGCCGGTGACCTCGCCGATATGTTGTGCGAGTAGCGGTGTTGATCTGCCCACTACCGCAATGATGTTGATCTGTTTGGCTTGAATGGGCGAGCGAAGCGACAGGCGCAAGCGTTGGTGGAGGGCTTGAATGATGGTCAAGCCCATTGCCGGGAATTGCTGCATCAGCGCGGTGACATCATCGTGAGAGAGGAGAAGCAGTTCCGCATCCAGAACGACAAACACACTGGCGGAGTGATTGCCCCCAAACAGGGCGGCGCCTTCGCCGAAAAAGTCGCCAGGACCCAGATAGAGGATAAAGCGCTCTTCCCCTTCGTAGTACGAGACCACTTTGACGATGCCGCTCTTGATGATGTACATACAATCGCCCGGCTCGCCCGCCAGAAAAACCGAGGCGCCTTTGTTCACGCGTTTGTATTCGATGCGCTGCGCAACGATGTCTAACGCGGCATCATCCAGAGTGCTGAAGAGCGGTACGGTACGGAGATACTCTTTCATTGCCTGGTTACCTTGTGCAAGTTATCCAGTGATTCAGGGAGAGAGGCGTTTACGGGGCTTGGGTGCCAGGCGTTGCCGAATGGCAGGGATTTGCGCGCGCGCGGCTTCCTCACCCCGCTGGATGATTTCTGCGGCTTTGTTGTATTCCATCGTCCCGTATTGCGCGACATTCGGTTGAATCAGGACATCCACGGGTCCCAAACGCGATCGGATGATCTCGCTTTCCATAATTTCCAGCGCGCCTGTCAAAATGCCCATCAAGCCCGGCAATTTACCTTCACGCCGCAGTTCGCGCCGATGGATACGGTCTTCTAGACTGGGAATCACATTGCTGGCGAGGATGATGCTGGCGCCCCGATCGGCAAGGAGTTGGGTGGGGACTGGATTGACCGAGCCACCGTCAATCAGAAAGCGCCCTACAACTTGCGCCGGCTCAAAGACGCCAATCACGCTCATACTCGCGCGCACTACCTCGGCGACGGGACCCTGATCGAAAATAATCTCTTCACCCGAAATGAGATCGGTAGCCACAATATACAACGGGATTTTTAATTCGTCAAACGTTTTGTCTTCGACCCACTCGCGCAAATACTCTAAAACCACATCACCCTTGATTAACCCGGACCGAGGCGGCAGGCAAAAGTCCCAATACTTGAACCCTGTGAGAAAGTTATATTGCTTCTCGACGTATAGCGCAAATCGAGTCATCTCCTCGATGGAGCGACCCGCCGCGTACAACGCTGCAAAGACTGCGCCTGCGCTGGTGCCTGCGAGTATATCTATCGGGATGCCTTCTTCTTCCAGTACTTTCAAGACGCCGATGTGTGCCATTCCTCGCGCGTTCCCCGAGGAGAGCGCCAGACCCACCAGGCGTTGAGCAATGCGACGCGCCAGACGCTGGATGGCAGGAGGTTGTGCGTCCACGCGCCAATATCCCTTCGGTGCGACCACCTTCAGCCAGTTCGGCTCTTTTTCGCCGATGTGCACGGTAATGTCCGCCAGTTCGATGGCTTTGAGTGTCAGCGGTGTTTCATACGGCGCGACCGAGAGTAGCACCCAGTAGTATTGCTCGACCAATTGGCTGAGTCGCTCTGCCAGACTTTCAGGTCCCACAATCTCTTCGCCACGACTCAAGATGACGTTTGCCTGGCGGAGCGCCGTAACATCGAGGGTCACATTGGCAAGTCCGCCCAGATCAAGAATCATTACTGTTTCGCCGGTCACTTGCGCCAGATGGCGCGCCAGCGCGGGCGTCGCCACTCCCAGCGTCGTAACGATGTTAAACTCTTCGCGCAATGCCGGCTCGGTGCTCGTCTGGGTTAGCCGCCGTCCCAGCTCTTGCGACATCTTGAGCGCGATCTGCGGATGGAGTTGCAAGAGTTCATCAAAATCCTCGCGGTGCAGCACTAGCAAATCCGCATCAATCACCACGCGTGCCGTCGCCGAGCGTCGTTCACCGAGCAAGAGTGCCATCTCGCCGAAGAAATTGCCGGGTCCAAGGTAACTGAGTATCTTTTCTTGATTGCCGCGTTCGGTGACGATTTTGACCTGACCGCTTTCGATGATGTACATACAATCGCCCGGCTCGTCTTCCATAAAGACTACCGTGCCTTTGTGATAGTGCTCGCGTTTTAATCGTCGCGAGATTGCTTCGAGTACGTGATCATCCAGATCGGCAAAGAAAGGAATGTTCTGTAATCTCGACTTCATTGCGGATAGTCCTATCCCTCTTGGCTAAGAGGCACTCTCCTGGTTACGTATGCCGCCTCTGTTAAACCCTTCACAATATCGCCGATTTTGCGTTTTGTGTCAACTACAAAAAGGTACGGGGTTTGATTCTGTGCGGTGCAAAAGTTTTCCGCTTTGTTGGGGCGAAAGATTTTTTCGTCCGCAAAGCGACGGCGAAATAACGCGCACCGTGACCTTCCGATGGTGGAAAAGACTTGGGCGCACCTACTTGATTAGCCGCTGGCACGTTGGGCAAAAATGAGTGCCACGTTGTCCCACCACGATTTTTTGAATCGGCGTGCCACAACGACGACAGGGACGTTGCTCGCGATCAAACGCGCGCAAACTCTCCGTAAAGCCACCACTCTTCCCGTTGACGCGCTTGTACATCACATCAATACTCGTTCCGCCGAGAGCAATCGCGCGCGTCAACACCGAGCGAATGGCGCGATGCAAACGTCCACATTCCGCGCGCGTCAGCGATTCGACGCGGCGGAGGGGATGCAAGCGCGCATACCACAACGCCTCGTCGGCGTAGATGTTGCCAATGCCCGCGATGACGGTTTGATTGAGCAACAACGGCTTTAAACGTCCTCGATGTTGCGCCAGGCGCGCGCAAAATTCGCGCGCCGAAATCTCCAGTGGTTCGGGTCCTAACGTGCCAATGACACGTTGCGGATCGTCCACGAGCCACATTCGTCCAAACTTGCGCGGGTCGCGAAAGCGTAACTCGTTGCCATCGTCCAGTTGCACAATCACGTGCGTATGCTCATCGCGCGCGGTTTGCGGCGTGGCAAGGTAAAAACCGCCGGTCATTCGCAGATGCACCAGCCAGTAGCGCGGCGTGTGGTGATGCAGGTGAAAAATCAAATACTTGCCGCGTCGCGTGATGTTATCAATCTGATGTTGCCGAATCTGCTGGGCAAACGCGCGCGCACCGGGATAGGCAATCGTCCGCGCCCAGTGCACACGCGCGCCGATAATCGTGCGACCGGTCACGTGCGGACGCAGATCGCGCGCAATCGTTTCGACTTCGGGCAGTTCAGGCATTACTTGTCCAACCAGATGTCGCGCGCGTAGATGAGCGAACCGTTCGGCAAAGGAGTGAATCCCTTGACGTACGGTTGCAGCACGCGATAGTCGTAACCAGCGAACAGCCAGACCCAGGGAGCGGCTTCGGCGAGTTTCTTTTGAATTTGATCGTAGATGGGTTTGCGTTTTTCCGGCTCCAGCGTGGTGCGACCCTGTTCCAGCAATTTGTCTAATTCTGCATCACGATAATTCACAATGCGATTGATCTCACCCGCACTGTGCCAGTAGGGCGTCAGCATCACATCGGGATCAGGATAGCCATTCGGCGAAGCGAGCGCGGCGTCAAAATCGGCTTTGTACCAGCGGTCGCCATACACACCGGGTTCAAGCACTTCAAGGTCGGTTTCTACACCGACTTTGCGCAACTGCGCCTGAATGTTTTGCGCTGCCGTGGTGAGGGTCAGATTGTCGGACGGCACCATGATTTTGAAACGCAAACCCGAGGCACGTCCGGCGTCGGTCAGCAATTGCCGCGCCTTGTCCCAGTTCTTCTGGTAGCAAAACAAATCGTTCACGTTCATTCGATAGTACGGCGGCGTGAGGGGACCGGTCACTTGACCTTCACCCAGCGCGGCAATGTCCAGCACCTCCTGACGATCAAGCGCGCACGCGATCGCCTGGCGCACGCGCACATCACTCAAGACCCGCCGACTGGGATTGAGCATCATCACGGCATAACCGAGTGCGCGCGTGCGCGTAATCATCAGCGGGGGATTGCTCGCGCCGGCGCGCAAGACGACGCGCCAATCGCTCAACAGCGCCATATCGAATGTTCTGGCGCGCAAACCGGCAAGCGCGGCGGTTTCGTCGAGCACCGTACGAAATTCGATGCCGTCCAGACGGGGCAAGCCCGGCATCCAGAAATCCTTATGGGCAGCGAGCGTCAGGGCGCGTCCCGGTTCCCAGCGCACCAATTTGAACGCGCCGGTGCCCACCGATTCTTTGTTGAAACTGCCGCCACTCGTCACAAACTTTTTGGAAACAATCGCCGCGTTCGGATGTGCGAACGCGACCGGCAGCGCCGCGTTCACGCGCTTGAGGCGAAACACGACAGTGCGCGCATCGGTCACTTCGATACGTTCAATGTCTGTGAAGAACGAGCGCGCTGCGGCGAGTGTTTTCTCATCCAGAATGCGCTCGAAGGTATATTTCACATCCTCTGCGCTGAGGGCATCGCCATTGTGAAACTTGATGTTGGGACGAAGCGTCATCGTCAGCGCTTTGCCATCCTCCGACCACTTCCACGTCTCCGCCAGATGCGGTATCACTTGAAGATTTTGATCGAAGGTGAGCAGCGTATCGTACATCAATTCGATAGCGCGGAGCGAAGCCGGCGTGCTGTGCTTGTGCGGATCCAAGCCACTCACTTCTTCCACGCGCGCGATGACGAGTGTGCCGCCGCGTTTAGGCGTTGGTGTGGGTGAAGGGGTCACGGTCACGGGAACGGGCACGGTTACCGGCACCGTTTCCCTGACAATCACCGTGACCGTTTCCTTAACAATCGTTGGTGATGGCGATGGCGTTGGCGCACACGCGACCAGCCATCCAAGAAGAGCCAGACCGATGAGTCGTTGCGTCACTTGTTTCATTTGTTATCGTCTCAGGAGGTTATGCCCGCGCGGCTTGCTCGATGCGTTGCAGGATTTCGGCTAACGTCGCGCGTGGGCAGGCAAAATTAAGACGCACAAAGCCGCGTCCCTGTTCACCAAAGGTGTGCCCTTCGTTCATCGCGACGCGCGCGCGTTTGTACATCCATTCACGCAAGCCCGTTGCATCCAGACCCAGATCGCGACAATCGAGCCAGGCAAGATAAGTGCCTTCGGGAATGGTCGGATGGATGCGCGGGATGAATTTCTCAAAATAATTTTGTAGAAATTCGACATTCCCTTGCAAATAAGCCAGCAATTGGTCGAGCCACTCTTCGCCACTTTCGTAGGCAGTTTGAAAAGCGACCAGACCAAACACGTTCGCGCCGTCCAGGCCAAGATTGTTGCGAATTGTATCGAATTGGGCACGCAAGCGCGGATTGGGAATGATCGCAGCCGCCGTGTAGAGCCCGGGCAGATTGAACGTCTTGGAGGGCGCCACAAACGTTACTGTGTTCTGGGCGAGTGCATCGGAGAGACAAGCCAGAGGGATGTGTCGCACGTGATGCAAAAGCAAATCGCAGTGAATCTCGTCCGAGACGATGAGCACATTTTTCCGCAAACATAATTCGCCCAACTCAATCAATTCCTCGCGTGTCCACACGCGTCCCACCGGATTATGCGGGCTGCACAGAATCAGCAACTTGGTGCGCGCGTCAATTTGTTGCTCCAGATTGTCCAGGTCCATTCGATACTTGCCATCCACGATTCGGAGTGGATTCAACACCAATTGACGCCCGTTGTTCTGGACAACAGCAAAGAAAGGTGGATAGACCGGCGGTTGAATGATGACTTTATCGCCCGGTTGCGTGTACGCGTTCACTGCCAGTGCCAAGCCTGTGACAACGCCCGGACTGTACGTAATCCACGCGGGTTCGATTTCCCAGCGATGACGTTTGTGCATCCAGCGCGCCAGCGCGTTGTAAAAATCGGGCGAACGGAACGGATAACCATAGACGCCGTGTGCTGCACGGGCGCGCAGTGCTTCGATGACCGGCGCAGGGGATTCAAAATCCATATCGGCAATCCACGCCGGAATCACGTCCGCATCACCAGACAATTTTTCGTTGCGCGACCATTTGATTGAATCGCTGTGGCGACGATCAATGACCCGATCAAAATCGTACTGCATTGAGGCTCCTTGAAATCCGGGGACAACCCCTTTCATCCCCCTGCTCTCCTTGCCAAGCGGGGAGAGCAGGGGAAGATGGAAGGAGGGTGTGGGCGGGCGGCGAAGCCGCCCGCCCACACCCCCGTCCCCTTGATTCCCCTCAGA
>Ga0209227_1001969_pt1 | contig 15259 bp, 15 predicted proteins | sample YNPBryantNP2012_FD_185815 | JGI IMG/M metagenome (GOLD analysis project Ga0209227, IMG submission 185815) | Anoxygenic and chlorotrophic microbial mat microbial communities from Yellowstone National Park, USA - YNP Bryant NP 2012 (SPAdes)... ...
CCCCGCCCAGCTCCAGCCCGGCCAGGCCGGTGCCCAGGCGCGCGATGATCCAGGTCGAGAGCGCGGCCAGGCGATCCATAAAGAGCAAGATCCCGACCACGATCAGAAAGGCCCCGGTGATCTTGGAGATGATCCCCATGTGGCGATTCAGGCGGCGCAGGAAGCCCGTGGCCGAGCTGAGCGCCGCGCCGGTGAGCAGGAACGGAATGCCGAGCCCGGCCGAGTAGGCCAGCAGCAGCAGCGCGCCCTGCGCCACCGTCTGCGTATCGCTCGCCAGCAGGTAGATCGCCGACAACACCGGCCCCACGCACGGGATCCAGCCGGCCGAGAAGAAAACCCCCATGACGAACGACGACAGATAGCCGAAGCGCGGATCGGCGCGCGCCTGCACCCGGCCCTCGGTGTACATCAGCCGCGCCAGGCCATCCACGAACGCCAGATACGCGCGGCCGACCGCGCTCCGCTCGCCGCCCGCCGCGCGCACGCGATCGGCGATCCAGGTCAAACTGCCCGCCACATAGAGGCCGAACAGGATCAGGATCAGGCCGCCGATCTTCACGAAAGTGGGCATGTAGGTGTTCAGGGCATAGCCCACGAACGCGACCGAAGCGCCCAGCAGCACGAACACCGCGCTGAAGCCCAGCACGAACGCCAGCGCGTGGAAAAAGGTGGTCCAACGGCCGGTGGTCATCATGGCCTTTCTCGCTTCAAACGGGGCCGAAGGCCGGCTACGCGTTGCGGCCCGCGGCCTTCTCCTGCTGCAGCTCGCGCAGGGCCTTGAGCTCGGCTTCCAGCCGGCTCTGACGTTGCACCATCGAAAGGATCAGGACGAATGAAGCTGCCCAGATGATCAGATAAGCTCCCGCCAGATAGATCATGGTTTCACCTCGAAGATCAATAGCCCAACTGCTCTTTCAGCGCGTCCACCTGCTCCCGCGTCCGTTCCAGCCGCACCCGATAGGCGAGCAACACGAAGTAGAACACGGTGAAGGCGATCAGGCTCAAAAAGAACACGGGCAACATGCCGCGCGACAGGCCGAAGTTCTTGCTGTCGAGGAGCACCGGATGGATCGTGCGCCACCAGCGGATGGACATGAAGGTGATCGGCACGCTGAGGAACGCGAAGATGCCGTACACGGCCGCGAAGCGGGCACGCCGCGCCGGGTCCTCCAGCGCGCTGCGCAACATGAAATACGCCACATAGAGCAGAAACACGATGGTGTAGGTGGTCAGCCGGGGATCCCATGTCCACCAGGTGTTCCATGCCGGCTTGGCCCACAGCGAACCGCTGGCCGTCGCGGCCAGGGTGAACGCAATGCCGATCTCGGCCGATGAGACCGCCACGCCGTCCCAGAAGCGTCGGCCCTTCGCCAGGTAGGCGATGCTGGCGATCGTGGTGACGCCGAAGGCCAACATGCTCAACCAGGCGCTCGGCACGTGAAAGTAGATGATGCGCTGGGCCGCGGTCTCATCGGGCGTCAACCCGGCCGCGTTGGGCGCCATCAAGAGCGCGGCGTAGGCGGCCACCAACACCAGGGCCGCGGCCACGAGCGTGAGAAACACCAACCCACGAGCGGATCCGTTCATGCCATCCTCCGATTCGGCTTCGTCGGCTTCACTCTTCCATCACGTACCCGAAGGTGAGGTACGCGACGACCGTGAAGCCCACGTCGTAAACCACAACGATCTGCAGCCAGTTGCCCAGCGAGCCGAGCAGCTCGCCATCGAGCAACGCGCCGGTCATCTTCACGCCGGCGATGAGCACCGGCAGGAGCACCGGGAAGAGCAGGATCGGCAACATCACTTCGCGCGCCCGGGTGTTCACCGCGATGGCCGCGAAGACGGTGCCGACCGCCGCGAAGCCGTAGGTGCCCAGCAACAACACGAGCAGATGTTCCGGCGATAGCAACGACAGGTTGTAGAAGATCATCACCAGCGGCAGGATGATGATCTCGACGACGAACATGAAGAGCAGGTTGCCGATCAGCTTGCCGAAGTAGATCGCCGCGCGATCCACCGGCGCCAACAGCAGCCCCGCCAGGCTCCCCTTGTCCTGCTCGATGACGAAGGCCCGGTTCAACCCCAGCGTGCCGGCGAAGCTGATCGCCACCCACACGATCCCCGGCACGACCATCTTCATGTCGGGCACGCGCAGCTCGAACGCGAAGTTGAAGAGGATCACCGTCAGCAGCGCGAAGACGAACATGCTGCTGAAGATGTCCTTCGTGCGCAGCTCGGCCCGGATGTCCTTCCAGACGATGGCGATCACCGCGCGCCAGAAGTTCATCGGTCGCCTCCGACGCAGCGATCGTAGATCGGCCGGAAGCTGGCCGGCGTGAGGCCCGCCGTGCGGCCCTCGAACGCGATCTGGCCGCCGACCAGGATGACGACCCGATCGGCGATCGCCAGGCCGCGCTCGATGCTGTGCGTGACGGTCACGATGGTGCGGGCCGGTTCTCCTTCGCCGGCCGGGGGCGTCTTGCTCAACTGCACCAGCAGCCCATGCAACATCTCCGCGGCCTGCGGATCGAGGCCCGTGTCGGGCTCGTCGAGCAGGAGCACGAGCGGATCGTGCAGGAGCGCCCGCGCGATGGCCAGCCGTTGCACCATCCCGCGCGAGAAGGTGCGCACCAGGTCGTGGCGCCGGCCGCTCAACCCGACCTGTTCCAGCAGGCCGGCGATGCGCTCGCCGGGCGCCGGCAGGTTGTAGAGCCGGGCGAAGAAGCGCAGGTTTTCCTCGGCCGTCAGGCTATCGTAGAGCAACGGCGCATGCGACACCACGCCCAGGTAGCGCCGGATGCCGTCGGCGTGCGTGGCCAGATCCAGCCCGCCGATCAGCACCTTGCCGCTGGTGGGCCGGCTCAGGCTCGCCAGGATGCGGATGAGCGTGGTCTTGCCGGCACCGTTCGGCCCGAAGATCACCAGCGATTCGCCCGGCGCCACGCGCAGGTCTATTCCGCGCAGCGCGGCCTTGCTGCCGAACGCCTTAGTCAGCTTGCGCAGCTCGATCATGGCCGGGGCCACGGCGCGACCGGCCTCTGCCGCCTCGCTCACGGCCGTCCTTCCTTGCGCACCAGATCCAGGAGTTGCGCCTTCAGCCGCAGCCGTTCATCCCGATACGCCGCGTCCGCGAGTTGGCCCGCTTCATGGGCCAGGTCCAACCGCGCCAGCGCCTCGATCAGCTCGTCCTGGGTGATCGCGGCCGCTGCCGGTGCACCGCGGCGCCGCAACAACGGCCAAGCGACCAGCGCCGCCGCCAACAGGCCCCCGGCAACCAGCAGGAGCAACAGGAGGGTCCGGTCGGACGTCGCGGGCGCGGCCGCCGTCCCCATGCCCGACGCACCGCCGAGCGGCAGATTGCTGAAGCGCAGCGTGATCGGCTGGTTGGCGGCCACGTTCTGGCCCGACAGGCTGATGAAGTTGCCGCCTTGCGTCTGGCGCACGCTCTGATCGCTGAGCTGATCGCTGGTCACCCGCGCGCCCACCTCGGCGACGAGGGCATTGACGTTGGCCGCGGGATAGGGGAGGGTGCGCACCAGCTCCAGGGTCGGGCTGCTGTAGGGGATCTCGTAGCGATAGAGCACCTGTCGGGAGTTGCGCCCCGGCGGCAGGGGGATCGTGTCCACGAAGCCGTCGGCCGTGGCGATATAGCGGCCCCCCAGCGCGCCGTCGCTGATCTCCAGCGCCTCGGCGCCCTTCGGCACCGTGAAGCGCAACGTGCCGGCGCCATCGCCGACGTAGGCCTTGTTGCCGTCCAGGCTGAAGACGATCAGCTCGGTGATGTAGGCCCGGCCGCCGTCGAACTCCACGATGAAGTGCACCCGCTCCGCGCGCACGCCCGACGGATCGGACGTGGTGTCGTACACGGCCACCGGCAGGTTCAGGCCGCTTTGTCCCGGCTGAAACTGGACCGGCTCCGAGCTGTAACTGTAGCCGCCCGGCCCTGTCACGCGCGCCACGAAGACGAACGCGGTATCGGTGGGCACGCCGGTAAAGCGAAAGAGGCCGGCCGCGTCGGCGGTGGTCTGTCGGGTGTCGAGCAGCGATGTCTGGTCGAAGATGCCCAGCTCGACCGCAGCATTCGGCACGACCTGGCCGGTGCTCTGGTTGGCGACGACGCCGGAGATGACCCCCGTGCCGGTGAGCGGCGCCGTGGCGAACAGGGGGCCGAGCGACAGACTGCGCACGTACTCCAGCACCGCGCGCTGTTCGGCCGCGGCCAGCTTCGCGCCGAACGCGGGCATATTTCCGCGGCCGGCCGCCAGCAGCTCGGCCCACGCCTTCTGGCTCACGTTCGCGGTGCGGCCGAAGTCGGTCAGGTCGGGCACGGCCGGCTTGCCCTTGCCGTCGGGGCCGTGGCACTCGGCGCACTGCTGGTCGTAGATCGCCCGTCCCATCGCCACCTCGGCCGCGGAGGTGTGCAGCGTCCAGGCGTAGCCGACCGCATCCCAGATCTGCTGGTCGTTCAGCCGACTGCCCCAGGGCGGCATCATGCGCGCCATGCGGCCGTTCTTGGTAACCGAGAACATCTCGGTGAAGGAAAGGCCGGCCACCACGTTGTAGTCGGCGAAGACGGTGGCCGGCACGCTCAGGCCCGGCGCCGTCGGCCCATCGCCCTTGCCCGTCGGGCCGTGACAGGGCGCGCAGTTCTGGGCATAGAGCTGGCGGCCGGCCGCGGGTTGCGGCGGCCGGGACGGCGTCTGATCGGCCGGCGTCGCGTAGGCGGCAGTTGCCGTTGCGAACGCGACGATCAGCGCAATCAGCACACAGATTGCGAAGAAGCTGCGGAAAACGGTCAAAGGGGTTCTCCTGAAACGCTGAGCTTTCAGACAAAAACGGTCACCCGCCCGGCAGGCGACCGTTTTCGTGCATTGAACATCGGGTGTGAACGGCGGTCCGCTATTTGACCGCCTCGACCTTGATTTCCTGGTATTCCTCGTAGCGCGACGGGCACTTGAGCAAGAGATTGTTCGCCTCGATCACGCCGTCGGCTCCCATCTTGCCCTCGATGATCGCGCTCGATCCCTCGCGCTCCATCTGGTCCGGCTTCACGCCGTGGAAGTGAATGGCGATCTGCTTGCCGGCATCCTTCGGATCAGAGATGCGGAAGCTCAGGTCGAGGGTCGCGGCATCGTACCGGATGCTATCGGTCACGATGTTGCCGCTCACGCGCAGATTCTTGCCCGTCAGCGCGGCCTGCTCGGCCAGCACCTCGCCGACCTCGCGATAGTAGGCGCCCGAGCTGGAGATTGCCGAGACGATCAGGTAGGCAATCAACCCCAATACGACTGCAGCGCCGACGATGAACTTGATCTGCTTGTTCGACCGGTGCGCTTCCACCTTGCCGCGCAAAATCGTCGTTTCCATCTCGCCTCCGTCAGTTGGCCGCCGGATAGCCGATCTCCGCCAGGGTTTGTCTGACGTTGCTCAGCACTGATTCGTTTTCCAGCGTGAACGTGGCCGTCTTGGCCTTCGCATCGCCCGTGACCTTGAGGACGCCGGGCAGTTCTTGCGTCTCGCGCACGATCGTGTTGACGCAGTGATGACAGGAAATGGCCGGTATGGACAACGTCACTGTAATAGACATGGCTTCCTCATTCTCTCCAGGAGTTCAGATCTTGCGTGCCTCCGGCACGTATCTTCTCAAAAAGTAGGGGCGACGGGGATCGCAGATCCCCTTTGAGCAAGCTTACAGCCGGTCTGCGACCGGCGTCCCCGGCTTGTTGAGAGGATACTCCGGCACGTCTGTAGCATATATTACACCATCCGCGCCGATTTTCTGTAATCGCGGCTTCAGAAACGCGATCTGAGCGCGAGCGGCCGGCGCGCGGATCATTCCGTCGCCGCGGCTGCGGCCTGCGGCCGCAGGTGATTGATCAGGATGCCCGCCACGCCCACCAGGAACAGGCCGATGGCGATCCACTGCGCGGTGGCGAGCGAGCCGATGCGCCAGGCGTCGGGCCGGAACATCTCGACCCAGAAGCGGCCGGCCGGATACCACATCAGGTAGAAGCAGAAGACGTCGCCGTTGCGCAGTTTGGGCGCCAGCGCGCGGGCGCCGAACCAGATCAACAGCGCGCCGATCACGTTCCAGAGGGCTTCGTAGAAGAAGGTCGGGTGGAAGCCGTTGGCCGCATACCACTGCCGCGCGGCGTCGGTCAGGCGATCGGGCAAGCCGCAGGCCATCGGCGAGCCGACCGGCTCCTGGCACGGATAGGCGGGGTTGATGTGGAAAGCCCACGGGAGGTTGGTCGGCGGGCCGTACAGCTCCTGGTTGATGAAGTTGCCGACCCGGCCGATAGCCTGGGCGAGCAGCAGGCCCGGCGTGGCGATGTCCAGCCAGCGCAGGAACTTCAGATGCTTGTACGCGCAATAGATGGCAAAGGCCAACACCCCGCCGGCCACCGCGCCGTAGATGCCCAGACCGCGGAAGCCGCCGTTCCAGAACGCGATGATCTCGATCGGATGCTCGCGATAGTAGGACCACCCCACGAAGTTGCCGGTCGGCGTAGAGAAGACATGGTAGAGCCGCGCGCCGATGATGCCCAGGAGCAGCCCCAGGGTCAACAGGTTCCACACGTGGTCGGGGTCTTCCCCGCGGCGCCGCGCCTCGATGGTGGAAAGATACGCGGCCAACACGGCCCCCGTCACGATCAGGAGGCCGTACCAGTGCACCGAGATCGGTCCGAGCTGGACGAGAACAGGATTCATAAACACTCCTCTCAACCTCCGCGGCGGGCGCGGCGGGCTGCCCGCTCATCGGTCGGTTCGCCGGCGCCCGCGGCGGCCGCGGCCTCGCGCGCGAGCTGGCGCTGGTATTTCAACCAGCGCATGCAATCTTCGTCGTGTCCCATCAACATGTCGGCCGCCAGGATCGCCTTCTTGATCTCCGGCTTGAGCGGGTTGGTGATGGCGCTCGGCATCCCGGCCGCGATCAGCATCGCCATAAAGGTGGCGTTGATCGCCTCGCGGTCGGGCAGGCCAAAGGAGACGTTGGAGGCCCCGCAGGTCGTGTTGCAGCCGAGCTCTTCCTGGATCCAGCGCACGAGCTGCACCACCGCGCCGCCCGACCCGCGCACCGCGCCCGCCGGCATCACCAGCGGATCCACCAGGATATCCTCCGGCGGGATGCCGTAGGCAGCCGCGCGCTTCACGATCTTCTTCGCGACCTCGAAGCGCACCTTCGGATCGGTGCTGATGCCGGTCTCATCGTTGGAGATCGCGATCACCGCGCATTTGTATTCGGCCACCAGCGGAAAGACCGCCTCCATGCGCTCCTCTTCGCCGGTCACCGAGTTGACCAGCGGCTTGCCGCCCGCGGCCTTCAGCCCGGCGCGCAACGCCGCCACCACCGAGGAATCCACGCTGAGCGGCACATCCACCACCGACTGCACGGCTTCGATCGCCGCAACCATCACCTCGGGTTCCAGCTCGTGGGCATTGGCCACGCCCAAACCCGCGTTTACGTCGAGCACGGTCGCGCCGGCCGCTACCTGCGCCAGCGCGTCGGCCTTCACCCGCTCATAGTTGCCCGCCAGCAGCTCGGCCGCCAGCGCCTTGCGGCCGGTGGGGTTGATCCGCTCGCCGATGATCGTGAAGGGGAGATCCGGGCTGATGATGGCTTCGACGCCGCCCTTCGAACGCAGAATGGTTTGCATAGAGTCAGGCTCCTGAAGTGAGCATTAAGAAAAACCCGGTTTCTCCCAGAAACCGGGGCGTTGTTCCTGTCTACCGCCCATTATAGTATAGGACGCGGCCTGGGCGCAAGTTGCTCGATGGCCTTTTCAACAACCCAAGGGCAAGAATAGCGCACCTGCGCAGGGTTTGGCATCTTGATACATTTGGCGTACAATCGCATCAAAGCAAGTGTGCACGATCATCGTCTGAGAGGGAGCGTCCCAACTTGACCCCAGCCTCTACTCACTCGCCGACCTGCCGGGTCGTCTTTCAGCCGTCCGGCCGCCAGGCCGAAGTGCCGGCCGGCACGACATTGCTTGACGCCGCGCGCGCCATGGGCGTCGAGATCGAAGCGATCTGCAACGGCCGCCAGACGTGCGGCAAATGTCAGGTCGTCATCGAAGAGGGATTCTTCCCCAAGTACGGCATCACCTCGGCCGCCGACCACCTGAGCCCCATAGACGGCCGCGAGCACAAGTATTGGGCCGATCATCCGCGGTTGCCCGGCCGGCGCCTGGCCTGCGCCTGCGAGGTGCTGGACGACCTGTTGGTGTACGTGCCCGAAGAGAGCCAGGCGCACAAACAGGTGGTGCGCAAGGCCGCCACCGAGCGCGCCATCGTCGTTGACCCGGCCGTCCGGCTTTATTATGTTGAGATCGAGCCGCCCACCCTGGAGCGTCAGCTCGGCGATTGGGATCGCCTGGCGGCCGAGCTGGCCGGCCGCTTCGGCCTGCGCGATCTGCGCCTCGATCCGATCCTCCTCGGCTCGTTGCAAGAGATCGTTCGACAGGACGAGTGGCGGGTGACGGTGACCGTCTGGCAGGATCGGGAAGTCATCCGGGTCCAGCCAGGCTATCACGAAGAGCTGTACGGCCTGGCGGTGGACATCGGCACGACGACGATCGCCATGCATCTGTGCGACCTGCGCACCGGCGCGGTGCTGGCGACCGTCTCGCGCATGAACCCGCAGGTGGCCTACGGCGAAGATCTGATGAGCCGCGTGAGCTACGCCGACAACCGGGAAGACGGCCTGGCGACGTTGCATGGGGCCGTGATCGCTGCGCTGAACGAGCTGGCGGCCGAAGCCGCGGCCGAGGCGGAGATCGCCACGGACGCCATCACGGATATCGTGCTGGTGGGCAACAGCGTGATGCATCACATCCTGCTCAACATCCCGCCGAAACAGCTCGGCCAATCCCCCTTCGGCCCGGCCGTGAGCGACGCGGTGGACATCAAGGCGCGCGATCTGGGGCTCAAGCTGGCGCCGGGCGCGCAGGCGCACGTGTTGCCGATCGAAGCCGGCCACGTCGGCGCGGACAACGTCGCGGTGATGCTGGCCGAGCGGCCAGATCAGGCGCCGGCCGACGAGATCTGGCTGATCGTGGACGTGGGCACGAACGGCGAGCTGCTGTTGGGCAACAGCCGGCGGCTCTGTTCGGCCTCCAGTCCCACCGGCCCGGCGTTCGAGGGCGCGCAGATCCGGCACGGCATGCGCGCCGCGCCCGGCGCCATCGAGCGCGTGCGGGTGGACCCCGAGACGCTGGAGGTCAATTTCAAGGTGATCGGCCGCGACGAGTGGAGCGCCGACTGGGGGCAGGGCCGCAACGGTTCGGGCGACAGCGAGCCCGAGACGCCGGCCGAACGCCGCGAGCGGAAGCGCAAGGCGCTGTTGGGCGAAGGGCCGATCCTGGCGACCGGCATCTGCGGCTCGGGCATCATCGAGGCGGTGGCCGAGCTCTTCATGGCCGGCGTGCTCACGCCCGATGGCCGCTTCGCGCCGGAGGTGCAAAGCCCCCGGCTGACGTGGCACGGGTCCAAGGCCGAGTTCGTGCTCGCCTGGCCGCATCAGACGAGCACCGGCCGGCCGATCGTGATCACCAGCGACGACGTGCGCGCCATCCAGCTCGGCAAGGCCGCGCTCTATTCGGGCGCGCGGCTGATGATGGAGCGGCTGGGGGTGGATCATGTGGACAAGGTATTGTTGGCCGGCGCGTTCGGCTCGTACATTGATCCCAAACATGCGATGGTCATCGGCATGATCCCCGACGCCGACCTGACGAAGGTACACACGGTGGGCAATTCGGCCGGCGACGGCGCGCGCATCGCGCTGCTCAATCGCGCGCAGCGCGAAGAGGCCCGACGGCTGGCCCGTTGGGTCGAGTACATGGCCGTGGCGCTGGAGCCGCGCTTTCAAGATGCGTTCGTGGAGGCGTTGCCGCTCCCGCACAAGCACGACGCCTTCCCCCACCTGGCCGAGATCCTGGCGACGGCCGCGGCCCGGCGCAAAGCACGCGGCGTGTCCGATGCCGTCAGCGCGCGCGACCGCCGACGCCTCAGAGTAACAGAATGAGCATCTTTTCATTTGACGTTTCACGTTTCACGTAAAGGAGCACACATGGCCGACCCATTCGAAAGCCTATCGCCCGAGCTACAAGAGCACTATCAGAACATGCAAGACGACCTGTACGACGGCCTGACCGACAAGGTCGTCGCCGCGACGAAGCAGGCGCTGGAGTGGGGCCAGTCGCCGGCCAACGTGCTGGAACATGGCCTGGTGGCCGGCATGGACATCGTCGGCCAGGACTTCGGCGCCGGCATCCTCTTTGTGCCCGAAGTGTTGCGCGCGGCCAACGCCATGAAGGCCGCCATGGAGATCTTGCGGCCGCTCCTCACCGAGACCGGCGCGCCCAAGATCGGCGTCGCGGTGATCGGCACGGTCAAGGGCGACATCCACGACATCGGCAAGAACCTGGTGGCCATGATGTGGGAGGGCGCGGGCTTCGAGGTGCACAACCTGGGCAACAACGTGGACGCGGACAAATTCATCGCCGCGATCCGCGAGCACAACGCCAACATCCTGGGCATGTCGGCGCTGCTCACCACCACCATGCCCTACATGGCCACGGTCATCGAACGCCTGAAGGCCGAGGGACTGCGCGAGCGGGTCAAGGTGCTGGTGGGCGGCGCGCCCCTCAACGAAGCATTTGCCGAGGAGATCGGCGCGGACCGCTATTGCAAGGATGCCGCGGAAGCGGTGATCGCGGCGAAGGCGATGGTGGGGGCGTGAAGCGCGAAGCGTGAAACGTAAAACGTGAAGCGTAAAGGGAGGAGAAAAATGGATAGGCTTGTTGAGTTTTTGCGGTCTCATCCGGTGACGTTGGGGGATGGGGCGATGGGGACGATGTTGCAGGCGGCCGGCCTCACTACCGGCGGCGCGCCGGAGGAGTGGAACGTGACCCGGCCGGAGGTCGTCACGGCCATCCATCGCGGCTATGTCGAGGCCGGCGCGCAGATCATCACGACCAACTCGTTCGGCGGCACCCGCTTCCGCCTGGCCCGCGAGAATCTGCAAGACCGCGTGCGCGAGTTCAACCTGGCCGCGGCCCGGCTGGCCCGCGCGGTGGCCGACGCGGCCGATCACGAGGTGCTGGTGGCGGGCGACATCGGCCCGACGGGCGAGATCATGGCGCCGCTGGGCACCCTGACGCCGGAGGACGCGCGGGCCGCCTTCGCAGAACAGGCGGCCGCCCTGGCCGAAGGCGGGGTGGACTTCTTCCTGATCGAGACGATGAGCGCGCTGGAGGAAGTGGAAGCGGCCATCGCGGGGATCCGTTCGGTCTCCGATCTGCCCATCGCGGCCACCATGACCTTCGACACCCGCTTCCGCACCATGATGGGGGTCAAGCCGGCGCAGGCGTTGGAGGCGCTCTACGGCTGGGGCATCCGGGTCATCGGCGCCAACTGCGGCAACGGCCCGGCCGAGATCGAACGGGTGATGAGCGAGATGGTGGCCGTCAAGCCGGCCGATGTCTATCTGATCGCGCAGTCGAACGCCGGCCTGCCGAAGTATCAGCAGAAGCAGATCCACTACGACGGCACGCCCGAGGTGATGGCGGCCTACGCGGTGAAGATGAAGGAGATGGGCGTCACCTACATCGGCGCGTGTTGCGGCTCGACGCCGGCGCACATCGCCGCAATGCGGGACGCGCTACGCGGATAATCCACGGGTATCCTCTCAATAACCTGAGGGACGCTGATCGCAGACCGACGGCAAGCCCGTTCAAAGGGGATGGCCTCCCACTTTGCAGGCTCGTAGGCGGTCTGCGACCGCCGTCTCCTCGGATGATTGATGAAGATACTTCGGAAGGATATTCGCGTATTCGCGTCAAAGACTTGACAGCGCTCCGAGATTCGCCGATAATCGCATCAAAGAGTCGGTCAGGAGCACGCATATGAATGACTGGCAGCTTCAAGTTGCAAAGGAAAAACTCAGCGAAGTGATCGAAGGGGCTTTGCGCGGCGAACCGCAGATCATCACACGTCATGGCGTCCCGGTCGTAGTCGTACTATCGGTAGCCGAGCATCGTCGTTTGATTGCTTCACAAGGCACGCTCTCTGAATTCTTCCAGCGGTCGCCGCTGGTAGATGCCGAACTGGACCTGAGTCGGGATCGGACCCTGCCCCGGGAAGCTCTTTCGCTATGAAATATCTCCTGGATACCTGCGTCATCTCGGAGCTGATTCGTAAGGCTCCAAATGCCAGGGTAGTGGCCTGGATAGACGGATTATACGACCCTGAAGTCTATCTGAGTGTGATCACGATTGGGGAGATCAAGCGAGGCGCCGAAAGATTGCCCGAATCTGAACGGAAATACGCCATTCTGGAGTGACTTGAAAACGACCTTTTCTTTCGATTCGAAAGACGAATCTTGCCGATCGACGCCGCGGTCATGTTGACCTGGGGGCGCCTGGTCGCAACGCTGGAGCAACGAGGTCGCCCATTGCCGGCTTTCGATTCCCTGATCGCGGCTACGGCGCTGAGTAACAAGCTGACTTTGGCAACGCGTAATGTCGAAGACTTCGCCGATACCGGCGTCCCGATTTTCAATCCCTGGACCGACGCTGACAGCAGGTAGTCGCTGAAGCATAGAGGGCGATCGTGAACAACGTGTCTGATATGTTGTTCAAGATCGCCCTCGCCCTTTACCGGCTATCCGTTCCACGCCGCGCGGAAGATGTAAGTTCCGGCCCCCACCTCATAAACGACACGCCCCTGTTCGGCCCGCACAAGGGTCACGCCGGCCATGCCCCCTTCTTCCGTCACCTGATCGGGAGCGGCCGCCGGCATGTAGACCGTGGCCGTCGTGTTGGCCGGCACGGTCGCCTCCAGCGTCAGGACGCCATCCGCGATGCGCCATCCGCTGACGATCCTCCCGCGAATCGAGTCGTACACGGCGCGGGCGTGCGTCAGGCCGCCGCCGGGATGAGGCCGGATGACGATGTGCGCATAGCCCGGCCGGTCGGGATCCAGGTCGAGCCCGGCCACCACCCGATAGAGCCACTCGCCGATGGCGCCGTAGGCGTAGTGGTTGAACGAGTTCATGCCCACGTCCTGGAACCCCTTGTCGTGCGTCCAGCCGTCCCAGCGCTCCCAGATCGTCGTCGCGCCCTGCGTCACCGCATAAAGCCACGACGGCCACGTCTTCTGGAACAGGAGCTGATACGCCACGTCGAGCCGGCCGCCTTCTGACAGGACGAACGGCAGGTAGGAGGCGCCGACGAAGCCGGTGGAGAGATGCCCCCCGCGCTTCTGGATGTCGCGCACGATCTGATCCACGGCCACGCTGCGCAGCCCGGCCGGCAACAGGTCGAAGTGCAGCGCGAGCACGTAGGAAGTCTGCGTGGCGCCGGCCACCAGCCCGGCCGGGGTGACGAAGCGCTTCTGGAACGCGGCGCGCACGTTCTCGAAGAGCTGCGCGTACTTCTCGGCATCGGCCGTCTTGCCCAGCGCGGCCGCGATCCGGCTCATCAGCCGGGCGCTGTAGGCGAAGAACGCGGTGCCGATCAGGTCTTTGCGCGTGCCGCCGTCCGTCAACCCGCTGCCGTCGAGCGCCAGCCAGTCGCCGAAGCCGGGGAAGCCCGGATAATCCTCGTAAGACCGGATGTAATCCTTGCTGTTCTTCTCCAGATAGGCGATGAAGCGGGCCAGCGAATCGTAATGCTCGGCCAGGAGCGCGGTATCGCCGTAGCACTGGTACACCGTCCACGGGCAGATGATTCCCGCATCGGCCCAGGCCGGGCCGCCGTCGGGTCCCAGCACGCTCGGCGCGACCATGGGGAACGCGCCTTCCGGCGACTGCGCATCGGCCAGGTCGCGCTGCCATTTGGTGAAGAACGCGGCCACGTCCCGGTTGAAGATGCCCGTGCGGATGAAGGCCTGCGCGTCGCCCGTCCAGCCGAGCCGCTCGTCGCGCTGCGGACAGTCGGTGGGCACCTCCAGGTAGTTGCCCTTCTGCCCCCACTGGATGTTGTGCTGCAACTGATTGACGAGCGGATCGGAGCACTCGAACGCGCCGGAGAGGGGCGCGTCGCTGTGGACGACCACCCCGGTCACGGCGTCGGCCGTCACCTCGCCGGGCAGGCCGCTCAGCTCCACGTAGCGGAAGCCGTGGAAGGTGAAGCGCGGCTCCCACACCTCTTCGCCGTCCCCGCGCAGGGTGTAGTAATCGGTGGCGCGGGCGGTGCGCAGGTTGGCGGTGTAGAGGGTGCCGTCGGGGTTGAGCATCTCGCCGAAGCGCAGGATCACGGTCGCACCGGCCGGGCCGCGCACCTTGATCCGCACCCAGCCGACCATGTTTTGCCCCATGTCGAAGACCCACTTCGAGGAGACCCAGCCGCGAAACTGCTTCGGCTCGGCGATCGGCTTCAGCTCTTCCTGCCGGCGCACCGGCTGCCCGCGCATCGGCGAGATCTCGATGCCCGGATCGGGGAAGACCTGCACCGGCCACCAGGCGCCGTCGTCGAAGCCGGCCGTGCTCCAGCCGGGGAACTCCAGCCGGGCATCGTAGCTTTCGCCCATGATCAGGTCGGCCTCCAGGATCGGCCCATAGGCCACCTTCCAGGAGTCATCGGTGGCGATGGTCAACGTCCGGCCGTCGGCCAGGGTGATCTCCAGTTGCGCCAGCAGCTTGGGCCGGTCGCCGTAGAGTTGGCGGCCGAACGCGGCCACGTTGCCGCAATACCAGCCGTCGCCCAGGATGGCGCCGAGCGCGTTCTCGCCGGCCGTCAACAGGTCGGCCACGTCGTACACCTGGTATTGCACGCGCTTCTTGTAGTCCGTCCAGCCGGGGGTGAAGATGTCGCGGCCGACGCGCCGGCCGTTGATCTCGACCTCGTAGAGACCGAGTGCGGTGACGTAGAGCCGCGCCGAACGCACCGGCTGGTCCAGGTGAAAGGCTTTGCGCAGGAACGGCGCCGGGCACGAGGTGCGCGGCCCGCCCTTCAACGGCCCGCCGATCCACCGGCCGACCCATTCCTGGCGCGCCAGCAGGCCCATCTCCCACCAGGCCGGCTCGCTCCAGGCCGATGGCTCGCCCTCGCCGTCCCAAACGCGCACCTTCCACCATACGCGCTGCCGCGATGCCAGCGTGGGCCCGGCGTAGCGCACATGACACGTCTCGGCCGATGCGACCTTGCCGCTGTCCCACACGTCGGCCTCGTCGCCGGCCAGCTTCTCCGGGCTGCTCGCGGCGATAATCTGATACGCGGTCTGCCGCTCGCCGCGGCGGCTCGATTCCAGCACC
>Ga0209227_1001975_pt1 | contig 15218 bp, 9 predicted proteins | sample YNPBryantNP2012_FD_185815 | JGI IMG/M metagenome (GOLD analysis project Ga0209227, IMG submission 185815) | Anoxygenic and chlorotrophic microbial mat microbial communities from Yellowstone National Park, USA - YNP Bryant NP 2012 (SPAdes)... ...
CCAAACAACGCAACCGGCAGCGGATAGGGTACTTTGAGGGATGATGGCTCAAAAGCATACGGATCTTTCCCCTGCATAAGCGCAGTTGCAGTATCGAGCGCCCAGTTGAAATCACCCGGACCGGGATAATACATCGGCAATGTCCTGGCGCGATAACAGAGCAACATAGCGGCGACCCCGATCATGATCGCGTACAAAAGATGCAGAGCGCATTGAGTCCGCTTTTCATCTTTCCAAAACCCGCTCAACACATGCAAAGGCTCAGATAATCGGTTCATTCTAAAGCCTCTTGATTCTGTACGCAGCGCCTTTTGTTCAACACCTGACCTTGATAACGTTGAACGTTCAACGTTGAACGTTATAACATTCAACCTTCAACCCTCAACCTTCAACCCGTCTCCCCGTCACACGTCGAACCACATACAGCGGGCGTTGTTTCACTTCTTCATAAATGCGCCCCACATATTCGCCGATAACCCCGATGGTGATCAGTTGAATGCCTGCCAGGAAGAACACAGCCACGATCAACGTCGGGAATCCAGGCGGCGTCAACCCAAGCGCCAGGCGCTGCACGGTGTAGAGAATCGCCAGTGCAATCGACACGGCGGAGATAATGAAGCCAAGGATGGTGATGATCCGCAGCGGCACAAAACTGAACGCCACGATTCCGTCGAGCGCCAGATAGGTCAATCGGCTCAACGTATACTTCGGCTTTCCGGCATAACGTCCCTGCCGATCATACGGCAACCCGATCTGCTTCATCCCCACCCAACTGCGGATGCCGCGCACAAACCGATTGCGTTCCGGCATGGCAGTCAACACATCCACCACCCGCCGGTCCATCAGACAAAAATCGCCAGCGTCGAGCGGAATGTCGATATTGGCAATCCTCCGCAGCATGCGATAGAAGAGCGCATATGCCGCACGCAGCAGCAGATTCTCCTTCCGGCTCGCGCGCACCGCGTAGACGACATCGTACCCCTCACGCCAGCGTGCAATGAACTCCGGCAGCACCTCCGGCGGATCTTGCAGATCGGAATCCATCACAATCACACCATCGCCGCGCGCATGGTCAAGACCGGCGCTGATTGCGATCTGATGCCCGAAATTGCGCGCCAGTTCGACAACGACGACGCGCGGGTCGCGTTCTGCGAGGGCGTACAACACATCACGGCTCCCGTCGCGGCTCCCATCATCGACAAACACCAGTTCATACGGGTGGTTCCCGGCATCGAGCACGCGTACCAACCGTTCGTAGAGCGCAGGCAGGTTTTCGCGCTCGTTGAAGACTGGCAAGACAACGGAGAGATGTGGACGCGACGGCGGCATGATGCCATTGTCGGAATGATCTATGAGCAACCCTGCCAGCCGGCGACAGAACGCCAGCGCCGCCTGAGGATCGTCGGTGGGAATCGCCATACGTGTATCGCGCGTATCGTGCGTGCGCGATGCCTGTCCGACGCTGACATCACCTTCGGGCATCCCCAACCCACCTCCTTGCGACGCGGTTGCCACTCTGTAGTATATGGCGATGTCAGAGTATACGATTGATCGACATGGAGTCAAATTGATAATAAGACCGATTCACTGCCTGCGCATATGCCCGTTCAGCGATTGGGGCGAGCACGTCCCAGGAGTACTGCCGGGCAGCATGCTGTGCACCAATGCCCAGGCGTTGTCGCAGGTCTGCATCGCCGATCAGGCGCAGCACCGCCTCCGCCAGCGCTCCGGGGTTCCCCGGCGGCACAAGCCAGCCACTGACCCCATGCTCCAGATACTCGGCTGCCTGCCCCACCCGACTGGCGACAATCGGAAGACCGGCGCCCATCAATTCGAGCAGTTTTGCCAGACCGCGTGCACGGTTGATCAGCGTATCCCGCATCGGCATGAGCGCGACATCGGCTTCTGTCAGCGTCGCCGGGATGTGATCCGGCATCAACCATCCACGATAATCGACGATGGGAGCGAGACCGGTACGTCGAACCAGTCGCAGCAACTCGTTCTCCTCGCCGCGTTCGCCCTTGCCGACGACAATCAGGCGCACATTCGAGCAACGGGCGGCAACCCCGACCAGCGCCGCAACGACCTCGCGCACATCGAGTTCCCAGAAACGGGTGTAGAGGAGGAGGTTGAAGGTTGAAGGTTGAAGGTTGAGGGTTGAAGGTTGAAGGTTGAAGGTTGAAGGTCTGACGCCGTTGGGGAGGTAGAAGACGCGCTCAGGCGCGATGCCCATGCTCCACACCAGCGTCTCGAGTGCGCGACTGGCAACGGTGATTGCGTCAGCGCGACGCAGCAGATCGCGCTCCTGCCAGGCAAATAGCCGCTTCGCCGCTGATGGATAGGGGAGCAGATCATTCCAGCCGCCGGGACCCTCCCAATCATCGGTATCCACCACCAGCGGCAGCGCCGGACGAAGGTGATGCAGCGCCAGCGCCGCCAGACCAGCGTACCCTTTCGGTTTGAAGAGATGCACAACATCAGGACGTTGCCGCAGCGTCTCTTGCAGCAGCGCCAGCGTCTGCTGCGCCACGCCTGGCGCTCGCGGCGCGGCAGTATGGATCACTGGCACTCCCTCATATTCGACGCACGTCGCAGCATCATCGGGGTTATGCACCGGCGGCGCAACGATGACCACCCGATGTCCGCGCCGCACAAGCGCCTGCGCCAGCGGCAACATACGCGCCGCCAGCGTCCCCTTTGGGCGGATGCCGAATGGAGCAAGCATCACAATACGCATACACCAAACCAATCACTCAGCAGACACGTCTGAATCCACAGACGGCGCAATCCTGGACAGCCTTTGCACCGCTCGCCGGGCATTATAGCCGCTGGCACTGCGTGCCGGAACAACCCTGCTGCGCGCCACACAGTTGCAACCGACGCCCATGTTCCTGGTCGCTGCGGTGCGAATCTTCATCGTATGATGTTGCGTCATACGAAGAAACCCCGTGAACGCTGTTGACGATCCCTATCCCTTCGTGTACAATGGTGCAAGCCATTGAAGTAATGGCGATTGCTAACCAGTCTTTTACTCCTGAGACCCGTAAGGAGCCGGGCAATGCCTGACGAGCGTGGCAGCGCAGATGAACTTGAGGCGCGATACTATCCTAACCTTATCGGCCGCCTGTATCTCATCAGCCTCGAAGACGTCATGGGCAGAAATGGCGTCAATGCGCTGTTGAATCTGGCCGGAACCCGGCATCTGGTCAATAACTACCCGCCGAACAATCTTAAGCGAGAATTTCCGTTCTCGGATTTGTCGGCGATCTCCAAAGCCACGGAGACGATGTACGGGCCGCGCGGCGCCCGTGGCATGGAGTTGCGCGCCGGGCGCTATGCATTCAACCTGGGGCTGAAAGAGTTCGGTCCGCTCCTCGGTATGGCTGACCTTGCGCTGAAGCTCATGCCGATGACGATGAAGATGAAGATCGTCCTCAACGCGACAGCGCAAACCTTCGACCGCTTCAGCGATCAACCGTCGCACGTCGAGGAGCGTAAAGGGCAATTCCTCTACATTATCGATAAATGTCCGATCTGCTGGGGGCGCAAATCGGATCGTCCGGTCGGGCACCTGGCGCAGGGCATCCTTGAAGAAGCGCTGACCTGGGTGACGGGCGGGCATTCCTTCCGTATTGAACAGACCGAGTGCCAGGGTATGGGATGCGAACGCTGCATCTTTGCGATTGACAAAGATCCTGTTGACTGACCATATTCCTGGCAAAAGAGTCGTAGCGTCTTTCGGAGGTGTGGCGTCTTGCGCAATGGAGAGGGGACGGGCACGCTCCGAACCTCCTGAGAAACACACGGTGCGGTTGATCGACTGTATTGCGTCGCGTCTTCCACAGCGTGTGTTTCTTGTGATTCTCCGTCCTGTACACAACTAACGCCTGGTTTTGGCGCATTTCTACGACTTCCCGGCGCGTAATTCGACTGTAATCTCATGCCCTTGAAGGGACGCTTCCCTATTCTGTATAGTACAGGGCAGAGACCGGAAGGAGGATCGTCCACTCCATGATCTCCGGCCATCGTAGCGGGGAGTCGCATCTATGAAACGCATTATTATCCGCGAGCACACGCTCATCCCCCCGTTTGGCGAGCCGGCGCGCGACCTGCGGGTGCTGAACAAGCCGCTCTGGGTGCTGCAACGCGACCTGCTCGCGCCCTACTGTCGCGGCGCACTGGAAGTCGATTCGCTCGAAGAGATTCCGCCTGGCAATGAAGAATTGTTCGTCTATCGCGACAATCTGTTCTTCAACGAGCACCTGATCGCAGCCTTCATCCGCATGGCACGTGCGTCGGGACGCGCCTGTCGTATTGCGTTTGCGCGGGACGACGCCGCAATTGTCACCCATGCGCTGCGACTGCAAGAAGGCATTCGTCTCGACGAGCGTTACGGCGTCTATGTCGCCGATATGTTCTACTTCCCGCACGGTCCCGATGCCGATCCGGAGCCGCTGGTGATCGATACGCTCCCGCGTGAGATGGGGTACTACCATATTCCAAGTTATATGGCGCGGCACGGCGACCTGGTGTTTCAGGTGCCGATGCGCGCCTTCCTGTCAATCGAGAACTGGGTGCATCTCTTCCTGGCAAATTCGCCGTTCGGCGTTTTTTCGTGGGGACGCATCCATGAACAACTGGTTGAGGAAAGCTGGAAGGAAAAGATCGCCGTTTCGCTGACGACGCTTATAGAACGTCTCAATCCCTTTGCACCGCCCTGGCGCAACCATTTTCTGTCCTGCTCGCGCCTGGTGAAAATCGGCAAGAACTGTTCAATTGACCCGACGGCAATCATTCACGGACCGACCGTGATCGGCAACAATGTCTATATCGGCGCCGGCGTAGTCATTACGAATAGTCTGATCGGCGATAATGTCAACATCATGCAGGGATCGCAGGTGATGTTGAGCGTGGTGAGCGACCGCTGCTACCTGCCGTTCAATGCCGGTCTGTTTATGACGACGCTGATGGAGAATTCGATGGTCGCCCAACTCAGCTGCCTGCAACTATGCGTGGTGGGAAGGAATACGTTCATTGGCGCTGGCAATATCTTTACCGATTTCCATCTGCTGAATCGCCCGATCCGCACCTTCCATCGCTGGAAAGGCGCCGAGAAACCGGAACTGGTTGAGGTTGGACTGCCGGTGCTGGGGTCGGCAGTCGGGCATAATGTCAAAATCGGCAGTGGTTTTGTCGTTTACCCCGCACGTATGATAGAATCAAATACCGTGCTGCTCTATTCAGCGCCGGACACCGCCATCGGGCACAACGTCGTGCATCTTGCAGGCGATGATGACGATGTGGACGAAAATGGCGAGCCGCGCCGCACCGTCTATCGCTGGCCGCACCGTTACGATCTTGCGAACCAGAACGGCGATGATGAGCCGCACGGTCCGATGCTGGTGTCTATGTCGTTTGCGCCAACTGTTCCCGCGCGACGCTAGGAGGCTATTCCGTGAGCAAAGAAAAAATCCTGGTCGTCGAAGACGCCCCCGACATCTCCAGTCTGTTGAAGATCTACTTTACGTCGCAGGGGTATGAAGTGATGACCGCGCTTCGCGGTCAGACCGCGCTCGAAATCTGTCGTAAGACGCCGCCCAATCTGGCGCTGCTCGATGTCAATCTGCCCGATATGGAAGGGTATGAGATCGGCAAGGCGCTCCGCCAGAGCGCACGAACGCGCCATATTCCAATCATCTTTCTGACGGCCCGCGGCGAGAAGCAGGATCGCCTCAAAGGGCTTGGCGAGGTGCAGGCAGAGTACTATATCGTCAAACCCTTCGATATCGAAGAGGTGCATACGATTGTCAAAGGCGCCCTCGACCGCGCACGTCAGAAGAACCTCACCCATCCGGTGACCAATCTGCCGACCGCCGAGTTGATCAATGAGCAGTACCGCGCCTTGCTGGCAACCAGCGGTTGGGCGCTGGCAATGGTGCATATCAACGGCTTCGAGGCGTTCACCCAGTCGTATGGCGCGATGGTGGGCGAAGAGGTGTTGAAATTCACCGCGCTGCTGATTAGTGAGGCAATCAATGAACTGGGGCGTCCCGAAGATTTTGCCGGGCAGATGATCGTCGGTCCGTCGTTCGTTATCACATCGGCGCCTGATACTATTCAGGCTATCTGTCAGCGCCTGTGCGATCGGTTCGATGCGGATATCGGGCTGCACTACGATTACAAGGATCGCCGCAATGGATACATCACGATCCAGGGAGAGGACGGCAGCGTGCGCCAGTTGCCGTTGATGTCGCTCTCGATCGGCATCCTGACCAGCGACGACGGTCCGTTCTACGACATCCGCGAACTCAGCGAGAGCGTCGAGGAAGTCCGGCAGCGCGCCCTCACCGAAGCCCGCGAGCAGGGACGCAAAAGCCATATGAGCATCGGACGGGCGTGAGAGATCATCGGCGCAGGCGAATAAAAACCGTGCTGTCGCCGGGAGTGCAACAGGTCCCCATCAATGGACGCCACAACTGTTACGTCACCGCAGGTCCGCGCATGGGAGATTCTCACGGGGTTGGCGGAATACGGCCGATCCGGATGCGGCAGTGCGCAGGACATGGTTCAGCGAATCGCCGAACTGGGGCAGGATCATTTACCCTGCCCGTGGGGCGTTGTTGCGGTGCAGTTCGCCGGAGCGATGGCGAGCGCCGGTTGGGGGATCAGTCCAGAGCGGCGGCAGCGCCTGATCGAGCGCACGGTTCCAATTCCTGACCAGACGATTGAACTTCCGCTCTATCATCGTGATGAACTGGCTGGCTTCCTCTGGCTCGGCATGCCCGCAGCCCACCACGAACAACTCGCGCCCGGTTTCCTCACAACGCTGCGCCATCAGATCGAACTCCTGATCATGCTGCTGCACCGCGATGCGGCAGCGCTGGCTGCCCATCGAGACGGATCGCGCGAACGCCTGTCGTTCGATCCAATTGAGACCCTGCGCGCCTTCAGTCTTCACCTGAGTTCCGGTCCTGCACCCGACGATCTTCCGGATGTGGTGGTCGAGTGGGCACAGCAACTCGTGCCCTGCACTGCCGCAGCGATCACCTGGATTGACCCTGAAACGGGACGCATCACGCAGGCGGCAGCAGTTGGCGCCGCCTTTGCGACGCCAGTGCATCCGTTCAACGACCACCAGACGTTGAGTGAGTGGGTCGCACAGTATCGGCGAGCGCTCCGTCTTGACGATATGCGCTCCGCCACCTTCGCCGATGGACGATCGATTGGGGCGTATCTGGCGCTGCCGTTGCATGCGGGCGATCAGGTCTTTGGCGTTCTCGAACTGGTGGATGTGCAACCAGGACGCTTCGGCGAACAGGAGGAGCGCCTGTTGACCATCCTCGCAGCACAGGCGGCGCAGGCGCTTGCCAGTGCGCAACGGTATGCTGCGGACGATGAACATCTTCAGACGCGCCTGGTGCAACTGCGGTCGCTGCAACGCATCAGTCGTGAATTGACATCGACGCTCTATCTCCACAACATCCTCGATTTTGCGCTGAAAGAGGCGCTGCGCGCCACCCGCGCCACCCATGGATACGTTGCACTGCGCGGTTATACGGTGGAGCGTGAAGCATTTGAGATGGAGCAGTCCGATGCGATCAGCGTCGCCATTACCCCGCAAACCTATATCGTCCTGCGTTCAGTCGGCGAAAATGGACCGGTGCGCCTGATCGTCGCCGGAGGGTACAGCATTGAAGAGGAAGGGCGACTCATCAATGTTGCACTCGATGGTGGACGAACCATTGCAGAAGAGGTGATCGCCAGCGGCGAAGCGCGGGTCATCGATCATTTGGCGCACGATGATCGTCCGGCGCTGATCGGACCGTTCCCCCTGGCAACGCTGGCAGTGCCGATCTACTACGAAGAGCAGGTGGTCGGTGTCATTAATCTGCACAGCACGCGCGCGCATGTTTTCGACCGCGACGCGCTCGATTTTATGCGCGCGGTTGCCGATCAGATTGCACTCGCCATCGGCAACGAAGAGCGATACCACGAACAGCGTCGCCAGCGCGACCTGCTTGCTCAACGCGCCACAACCCTCAACGAGGTGCTGCGCATCGGTCAGGAGATGCGCGCCGACCGTTCCCTCGACGATGTGCTGGAACAGATCGCATTCAGCGTCGCCGAAACTGCGCGGTACCGCACAGTCGCGTTCTACCTGATCGACAACGATGATCGAACAACGGCATCGCTGGTTGCTGCCGCCGGGTTGCCGTTGACCGAGATCGAGCGTCTCCGCCTGCATCGTCTGCCAATGTCCCTGATCGAGCAGTTGCTCGATCCGCAGTTCCGCGTCGGGCGAAGTTTCTTCGTACCTGGTCGGCGTATGCGCGAACTGATCGATGAAGCTGATCGGCGCCAGCTGCCAACCCTCGAAACCTCCGAGTCACGCACGCCGGATGAGTGGCAGGCGGACGATCTTCTCATCATCCCTCTCCATCGCAGTCAGTCGCGTCTGGTTGGGATTATGGTGGTGGACGAGCCGTATGACCATCATACCCCAACGCCGCGTTCGGTCGAAACGCTCGAAATCTTCGCCGATCAGGCGTCGATAGCCATCGAAAATGCCATGCTCCTGCGCGAAGCCCGATCGCAGGCGGAACAGATGGCGTCGCTCTACCGCGCCAGTACGGCAATGGTCTCGTCGCTCGACCTTGATGATCTGCTCGAACGGATCTATGCCGAGATTATCGCGCACGTCGGCGTTCCGTCGTTCTGCTTCGTTGCATCGTACAACCAGTCCCGCGATGAACTCCGCTTCGAGATGTTCAAGCGTGAGCGCGAGACGGCAACGCACCTGCATAAACGCACTCTGCCACGGAGTGGACTCAGCGGATGGGTGATCGACCATGGCGAAATGCTTTACATCAGGGACTACCTGGAAGAGCAGGATCGCCTGCCAGCGTCCCCGATCAATCTGGGGGAAGCGATCCGCTCGTGGGTCGGCATCCCGTTGATGCGTCAAAACCAGCCGATCGGCGTTCTTTCGGTGCAGAGTTTTGAGCCGCACGCCTTCAGCGAGCGCGATGTGAAGTGGTTGTCAACCATTGCAAATCAGCTTGCCGTCGCGCTGTCGAACGCCCAACTCTTCGCCGAACGCGGACAACGCATCAATGAACTGAACCTCATCAATCATATCGGGCATATTACCAGTTCAACACTCGATATCGAGCAGATGTTCACCGGGGTCTACGAGGCGCTTGCCGGGTTCCTGCCGATCGATGTCTTCGCTGCATGCGTCTATGAAGCGGAACGCAATATCATTGGCAATGCCTTCATCGTCGCCGGCAACGAGCGCTCCTATCGGTATGTCGGTCGCACTCCGTCATCGGGAAGTCTGCTCAACCGCGTTGTCGCAACCCAGCGATCGGTGCGTCTGGAAGATATGCCCCCGGCGTCAATCGAGGTCTGTCTGGACTTCATCCATTTCATCGATACTGGACAAACCCCGGCATCGTGCGTCGGCGTGCCGCTGGTGGCGGGTGACAAGGAAGTTGTCGGGGTGCTGACATTGCAGAGTTCGACGCCACGCGCCTACGGCGACCGCGAACTTGCTTTCCTGAGCACTGTCGCTGTGCAGGTGGCGCTTGGCGTGCAGAACATCCGTCTGTTCACCGAAGCGCGCGATAGCGCGACTGCGCTCCAACGCAAAGTCAGCGAACTGTCGACGCTGCTGCGCACGGCGCAGGTGCTCAGTTCGTCGCTCAAGCCAGAGGATGTGTTGCAGTCGCTGATGGCAATCGTCGCCGGTCAACTACGCGTTGATACGGTAGCGCTCTGGAAGATCGACGCCGATGGGTTCCTTACCCCGGCTGCCATGCAAGGCATTCCGCCGGAGATGGCGCGAGTTCTGCGCGTCCCGCTGGGCAGAGGATTAACCGGGCGCGTCGCTGCTGGCGGACAACCGCTGGTGGTGGCGAATGTGGATGAAGATGGCACATCGCTCTACCCGGATTTCAATCGTGAGCATCAGTACACCTCGTTTATGGGTGTGCCGGTTGTGTACCGGGAGCAGACGATTGGCGTGTTGAGCGTGATGACCGTTCAGGAGCGCGAGTTCGGCGCCGACGAAGTGGCGTTGCTTGCAGGCATCGCCGACCAGGCGGCGATTGCGCTGGAGAACGCGCGCCTCTTCGCCGAACGCGAGCGGCGCATTGCGGAACTGACCACGCTGAACCGTATCAGTCAGGCGATCAATGTGTCGCTCAGCACTGAAGAAATCCTCGAAGCGCTCCATCGCGGCATGAGCGAGGTGCTCGATACGTCGCAATCCTTCATCGCTCTGTACGACGCGAAGACACGACGCCTGACGTTCCCGCTGGTCTATGAACATGGTCGCCGCGCGCCCGACCGGGAAAAAGAAGTCATTGTGATCGACGATCTGATGGGTGGGTTGACGCCGACGGTCATTCTTGAACGCCGACCGCTGCTGCTCCGCACGCAACAGGAAGTCGAAGCTGTCGCCCTCCTCCCCTACAACTGCGACGATCCGCCGATCTGCTCCTGGCTTGGCGTGCCGATCATTCAAGGCGACGAGATCTTCGGCGTGCTGAATGTGCAGAGCTACGAGCCGGGCAAGTTCGACCAGGATGCGCAGCGCTTCCTGGTCACCGTCGCCAATCAGGCCGCGATCGCGTTGAGCAATGTCCGTCTGTTCCAGAGTGAACAGGAACGCCGTCGGGTCGCCGATACGCTGCGCGAGGTTGCGAAAATACTGACCGGCACACTGGCGCTCGATGAGATTTTCGCGCTGATCCTCGATCAGCTGGCGCGGGTGGTGCCCTACGATACGGCATCGCTCATGTTGCGTGAAGGAGATATGCTGCGGATCGTGGCTGCGCGTGGCTTCGATGAGTCGATCCGGGAGCGCGTTGAACACCTGCAACTGCCGCTTGATGATGATCCGTCACTGGCGCGGGTCGTGTACACCCGCCGTCCGCTCATCCTTGTCGATGCCCGTCAGGCGCCGTCTTCCAGCGTCGATGAGGGCACCGAACATATCCGCGGCTGGATCGGCGCACCGCTGATCGTCGGCGACGAAGTGATCGGGGTGCTCAACGTCGATAGTACCATCGTCGGCGCCTACGACGAGGAGGACGCACAGATCGCATTCGCGCTGGCAAGCCAGGCAGCCCAGGCGATCCACAATGCGCGCCTGTTCGCCGAAGTGCAGCGTGCGACCGCCGAACTCGAGCAACGGGTCCAGGAACGCACGGCAGAACTCAAGCAAACCAACGACCAGCTCGCCGCCGAGCGCGACCGGTTGCAGGCATTGCACACCATTACCCTGGAATTGACTGCCAGCCTCGACCTGCAAACCACGCTGAACCGTGCGCTGGAACTGGCTTCCAGGGCCGTTGGCGCCCGGCGCGGTTCGATCATGCTCAAGGACCTCAAAAGCGGCACCCTCATTTGCCGCGCCGTCCTCAACACCGATGGTTCGGTCGAGGCAAAGCACTTCCCTGTCTCCTTTGGGGACAAGAAGGGACTCTCCGATTGGGTTATGCGTCATAAAGAGGCGGCCTGTATCGGCGATGTGCTCCAGGACAATCGCTGGTTACAGGAAGAAGGACGCGCTGAAGATGTGCGTTCGGTCATTGCCGCCCCATTGATGGCGCAGGAAGATCCTATCGGCGTGCTGATTGTGACCAGCGCAGAGACCAATTTCTTCAAGCAGGATCAGATGCAGTTGCTGACGACGATCGCCAACGAGGTAGCCATTTTCATCAACAATGCCACGCTCTATACCATCATCAACGAAATCGCCACCGAGCGCAGCGATCTCTTGTTGCAGCAGCGCGAGGAAAACAGTAAGAACCAGGCAATCCTGCAAAGCCTGGGTGAAGGCGTCATCGTGGTTGATGGAGGGCGGAAGATTGTGCTCTACAACGCGGCATCCGAGCAAATCCTGGGGATACCGGCAACGTTCGTCGTTGATCAACCGCTGACGCGGATCGCCGAGTACCACAACGGCAGCACCGTCGTCGAACGTGCAAAACGTATCTATGAGGGCTTGCAGCAGGGATTGCAGGCGTTGACCGAGACGCCGAAGAACCATAATCGAGTGCTGGAACTTCCAGAGCCGACGCAGTCGATCATGCTCAATTTTGCACCCTGGGTCGGTCCACGCAATGCAATCTACGGCAGCGTCATCGTCTTGCACGATATTACCCGCGAAGTCGAAGCCGACCGCGCCAAGCGCGACTTTATCTCCAGCGTTTCTCATGAATTGCGTACACCGCTCACCTCGATCAAGGGGTACGTCGATCTGATGCTGCTCGGCGCCAATGGACCGCTCAATGAAGAGCAGAAGAAGTCGCTGGGCGTTGTCAAGAACAATGCCAACCGATTGATGGACCTGATCAACGATATTCTGGAGATTGGTCGGATCGATAGCGATAAAATCCAGCTCACCTTCGAGAAGGCGGTCATCGGTGATATTTTCCGGGATGTGGAACAAACGTTGCGCGCCGAGATCAAACGAAAACGCCTGTCGTTCACCGTTGAGGTTGCCGCAGACACGCCGCCTGTTTTCGCAGACAAGCGCCGTCTGACGCAGATCGTGCTGAACCTGGCGTCGAATGCGGTGAAATACACCTATCCCGAAGGGATCGTCAAACTGCGCGCCGGGTTGAACCCGGCAGGTCTGCTGCAGGTCGATGTCATTGATAATGGCGTCGGCATCTCGCCAGAGCAGCAGCAGCATTTGTTCCGCCGTTTCTACCGCGCCGACAACCCGCTGCGCGATGAAGCTGGCGGCACGGGATTGGGGCTGTCGATCGCCAAATCATTCGTCGAACTGCACGGCGGTCAGATGTGGGTCGAAAGCGATCTCGGCAAAGGAAGCACATTCAGTTTCATCATCCCGCTGAGACCATCCACATCAGAAGCATCATCGGAGATGCCAGAGCAGAGTTGGTCATGAGCGCGATCCATATCGACAACCGATTGGTGCACTATGAGGTCGTCGGTCGGCGCGGCGCACCGGTGATCTTTCTGCACAGCTGGCTTGGCTCGTGGCGCTACTGGCTGCCGACGATGGAGCATGCGTCGGAACGCTACCGAACGTTCGCTCTCGATTTCTGGGGGTTCGGCGAGTCTGACCGACGTGATGGAGCGTTTTCAATCGCCGAGTATGTCGGCATGGTGATAGACTTTATGAACCACCTTGGCATCGCAAAAGCAACCCTGGTGGGGCATGGATTGGGCGGCATGGTAGCGCTGCGCGCCGTAAGTCAGCATCCGGATCGGTTCACGCGCCTGATGATCGTCAGTACGCCAATCCAGGGTGCGCAGATTCAGAACCACGTCAAGCCGGGCGCCCTGTCACGCCTCCTCGGACGCGCCGCCCCTGGCAATGTCTGGACGCGGTTGATGCGTCAACTCAATGTCGATTATCCGCAGATCCTGAACGAGATTATCGAGGACACCGATAGCCTCTCCGAAACGGTTGTTCAGCGTGTCATCGCGTCGGTTGCCGAGACCGATCTGCGCGAAGACCTCGAACGGCTGGAGACGCCGCTGCTGGCGGTGTTCGGCGAGAAAGATGCGATCGTGTCACCTGATCAGGCGCGCTTCCTGCACGAAGACCACGCCTCAATGCAACAGGTTATCAGGTTGCCGCGATCCAACCATTTTCCCTTCCTCGATCAACCGAATGTGTTCAACCGCCTGTTGATGGATTTCCAGGCGAGTAATGGAACGCAGGTGGAGATCAAGACGGAGTGGCGGCGGCGGGTGAGTCAGCTGGAGTATATTTGATGATGACATCCACAATGGATGCGCTGGTCTGGCTTGGACCGCGCAAGATGGAACTGCGTCGCGAGCCTGCGCCAACACCCGAACCGGGTGAGGTGATCGTGGCGGTGGAAGCGGTTGGCATCTGCGGATCGGAACTGAGCGGCTATCTTGGACAGAACAGTTTGCGGAGACCGCCGCTGATCATGGGGCACGAAGCGGCGGGGCGGATCGCCTTCGACAGCGATGCCACGCTGAGCGACGGGTCGCCAGCGCGCGCTGGCGTGCGCGTAACCTTCAACCCGTTGCTGACGTGCGGCGTGTGTGATCGTTGCCGGGCGGGAAAGAGCAACCTGTGCCGCAACCGACAACTGCTCAGCGCCCATCGCCCCGGCGCATTCGCCACCTACGTGGCAGTGCCAGCACATCTCTGCATCCCTCTGCCCGATCACGTGTCGTTGACGCTGGGATCGCTCACCGAACCGCTGGCGTGCAGTGTCCGCGCTGTAGCGCACACCGGAGCGCCGGAGCGCCTGGCTATTCTTGGCGCCGGTCCGATCGGTCTGCTCTGCCTGGTGGCTGCGCGTGCTGCGGGGATCGAACATATCCTGGTGAGTGACATCTCCGACCGGCGGCTGACGGTGGCGCGCGCCTGGGGCGCCACTGCGACCATCAATGCACGTCATAATGTCCTCAACGCAGTGCAGGCATTTGCTCCCGGCGGCGTCGATGCCGTCATCGACGCAGTGGGTCTCACTGTCACCCGCGATCAGGCAGTGCGCGCCGTCACCCCTGGCGGACGCGTTGTTTTCATTGGTCTCCACGAAGAAGAATCGATGCTTCCTGCCAACTACATCGTGCGCCAGGAAATCACCGTGACCGGCAGTTTCACCTACAGCGACGCCGATTTTGCACGTGCACTCGCGCTGCTGGCAGAAGGGCGCGTTTCACTCGACGGCGACTGGCTCGAAGAACGACCGCTGGCGGCAGGACCGGCAGCGTTCGAGGAATTGCTGGCAGGCGCAACACGCGCAGCGAAGATCGTGCTGCGCGTCGCGTGATACCACTCGGGTAAGGTCGAACACTCCCTGGACAACCGCAATGAACATCGCACTTCCCACGTGGCGACCGAAATGAATTTCGGTCTACGCTCCGCCGGAAGCGGGCGCTTGGACACCCGCAATGAACATCCCGCTTCCCACGCGGTGACCGAAATGAATTTCGGTCTACGCTCCGCCGGAAGCGGGCGCTTGGACACCCGCAATGCACAGCGCGCGTCCCGCGCGGCGACCGAAATATAGCAGTTCTCACAAAGGTTGAACCTGTTGAACAAGGTTGAACGCTCCCAGAATCGCGCTCCCGACACGGTGACCGAAATAAATTGCGGTCTACGCTTTGCCGGAAACGGGCGTTTCGTGCGACACGGCAGACCTGGACAAGGGTCGACGTAACGGTGACCGAAATAAATTGCGGTCTACGCT
>Ga0209227_1001976_pt1 | contig 15217 bp, 10 predicted proteins | sample YNPBryantNP2012_FD_185815 | JGI IMG/M metagenome (GOLD analysis project Ga0209227, IMG submission 185815) | Anoxygenic and chlorotrophic microbial mat microbial communities from Yellowstone National Park, USA - YNP Bryant NP 2012 (SPAdes)... ...
AATCTGCGATTTCCGCGCAGATTATACGATTAATTGTCCAAAGGCAGCGCTGTCGTGACCGCACTGGTCGCCGCCACAGAAGCAGATACGGTGCTACGGTGCCTGGCTTGTTATTGAAATCTCCAGTTAAGTGGCTCGAATCTTCATTGCCAATGGGGTTGGGAGGATTACTATTCGAAGCAATTAGCGGGGCTTTTGGGTCCGCAGTGCCGGTCGTGTGCACATCGGGAAAAGCTACTGCGCAGGTTGGCCAAATGAGAACTTACCGGCAGTTCACAAAAGCTTGTGAAGCGGCGCCAGGCCAAGTGCTTGCACGTCTGCATCGACCTTGCACGAATCGGACTACTGCTTCGTGTGACCGCCGTTGAAATGGGTGACGAATTGAACAAACTCGAATCACTTCTGCAGGAGCGCACCGCAGAACTTGAAAATGTCAAACGCGAGCTCGACAGCCTCGGCTTTTCGATTTCGCATGATCTGAGGGCGCCGCTACGGGCAATAATCGGTTTTGCTGAACTATTGCGTGAGGGATGTGCCGACAAGCTCCCGCCGGAAAGCAAACGGCATTTGGACATTCTTTGCAACCAGGCACAACGCCTCAATGACATGATTGGGAGTTTGCTTGTCTATTCCCGGCTTGGACGTCAACCGATGCACGTCACACGCGTCGATATGAAAACCGTTGCAGCCGAAGCTTTCACAGCGCTGTCGTCGCAAGAACACAATCGCGCTTTTGAATTCAACCTCGGGGATTTGCCGCCGGCATGGGGTGATCGTGAATTGCTTGGCGTGGTTTGGAAAAACCTGATCGCCAATGCAATCAAGTTCACCCGGCAGAATCCGAAACCTGCCATCGAAGTGACCGGCGACGTTGAGACTTCAAACCTCGTCTATCACGTGCGCGACAACGGCGCGGGCTTCGATCCGAGGTACGCCGAACGATTGTTTGGGATGTTTCAACGTCTTCACCCGGAAGGCGCGTTCGAGGGTCTCGGATCGGGGCTTGCAATAGCGCAGCGCATTATCAACCGACACGCCGGACGGATTTGGGCGGAATCCAGTCCGGGACAAGGGGCTGTTTTCCACTTTTCACTTCCAGTGCGCTGCGGCGCGGAGATGACATCGGAATGAAGTTCTGGAGTCCTGGTCTGGTAAGGCGTGGGACCAGATGCGGATCAATGGCCGAACAGCTTGAGAGAAAAGTTTTGAACGATCCGGTAGTCTGCGATTTCTGCGCAGATTTTCCATCTATAGCGCTACATTGGGCTTGCAAACTTACAGGTCAGAGGCCATATATTGTTCTGCGCAATGGCTGTCACTTGGCAGTACATGAAGTTGTTCGAAAAGGTATGAACCACCTTCACCGGAGGAGGGCGCCTTGAGTCGCCCAGATCGTTCCCATTCGTCTTCGCGAGCTCCTGCTGTCAGAATCAACGGCAAGATTCGCGCTCGCGAAGTCAGAGTTATCGGGCCGGAGGGTGCCCAAGTGGGCATTCTTCCATTGCATGAGGCAATCAAAATGGCCCGCGCAAACAACATGGACCTTGTCGAGGTGGCTCCGAATGCCACCCCGCCTGTATGCCGCATTATCGACTACGGCAAGTACAGGTACGAACAGGCCAAGAAGGAAAAGGAATCGCGCAAACACCAGCACGCCAGCCGCGTCAAGGAAATCCAACTGAGCGCTTCAATTGACCCCCACGATTTCAAGGTCAAACTCAGCCATGCCATAGATTTCCTCTGTGACGACATGCGGGTGATGGTGACATTGCGGTTCCGTGGACGTGAAATGGCTCACCAGGAAATCGGCAAGCAGGTTATGGACCGGTTCGTGGCTGAATTGGCATCTTACGGCACGCCAGTGGCTCCGCCACGACTCGAGGGCAAGAGCATCAAAGCCATGCTCACACCCCTCCCGCGACACAAGCGCGCGCCGAATCCGCGCGCTTCAACCGAGGCGGTCGCCGGTGATTCTCCCAAGGCCAACCAGGACCGGGAGGCACAGCAGAGGCAGCCGCAAAAGCCACCGCAGTTCCCTGAACGTCCTGCTGAAAACCAGCCTCAATCTGGTTTCGTAAACAACCCGTTTGCGACGTTGGACGGCAGGAGCAGCGATACTGGCCATAACTAACGGGCGCGGCACTCGACCGCACTGGACAGTCCGGTTTTATTCACCCCGGCGCCTGGCGTGTTTCGGCGCCGCAGTTGGGGTTTTGGTCTGCCGTGTGTGGTGCCGGTTCCCGTGGTCCGGAAGGTTCGGCAAGTTCACTGGTGCATCAGGTGCGCAAGCGACATTGCCATTTCCAGCGCCTGTTCGTAGTTGAGGCGCGGATCAACCGATGATCGATAGTCGCGCGTGAGGTCCGCTTCGGTCAAACCGCAGGCTCCACCGATGCATTCAGTGACCTGATCTCCCGTGAGCTCGAAATGAACGCCGCCGAGGTGAGTGCCGTGTTCCTTGAGAATTTGGAATGACAATTCAAGCTCGCGCACTATGCGTTCGAACCGCCGCGTTTTAACACCTGTCGAGGTCATCTCAGTGTTTCCGTGCATGGGATCACAGCACCAGACCACAGCCAATTCGTGTTTGCGGAGAACATCGACCAATGGCGGCAGTTCGCGCTCAACCGCGTCAGCGCCGAACCTGTGAATCAAAGTGAGACGACCTGGTTCGTTTTCGGGATTCAAGATTTTGCAAAGTGCGACCAGTTCGTCTGGTGTAATCGGCTGACCGATTTTGACTCCGATTGGATTGCGGATGCCGCGGAAATACTCGACGTGGGCGCCGTCAATCGACCTTGTGCGGTTCCCAATCCATGGAAAGTGCGTTGCGAGGTTGTACCAGTAAGGCCTGCGTGGAACCTTGCGGGTCTGGGCCTGTTCATACCAGAGATGAAGCCCCTCATGACTGGTAAAGAAATCGACTCTGCTCATTTCGGCGATGGTACTGCCGGTGAGTGTCTCCATGAACCTGAGTGATTCTCCCAATGACTCGACCATTCGCATGTATTCACCGGCTCGGGGGGACTTGCCAACAAAACCGAGTTCCCAGTATTCGGGATGATGCAGGTCCGCAAAACCGCCGTCGATGAGTGCTCTGATGAAATTGATCGTCAAAGCGGCCCGCTCATAAGCGCGCAGAAGCAGGTTGGGATCCGGTCTTCGTTCTTCTTTTGTAAACCCCGGCCTGTTGATCATATCACCGCGATACACGGGTAGGGTGACCCCGTTATGGGTTTCCACGTCGGATGATCTGGGTTTTGCATATTGACCGGCAAACCGACCGATGCGGATGACACGTTTTCGCCCACCCTGAGTGAGGACAAGGCTCATCTGCAGGAGAATCTTGAGTTTCGACGTGATTGCATCGGACTGGCAATCCTCGAACCTTTCCGAACAATCACCGCCCTGAAGCAAAAACCGGTCGCCACGGACAACGTCGGCGAGCTGGCTTCTGAGCTTTTCGATCTCCCAACTGGTTACGAGTGGCGGGAGCTTCGAGAGCTGTTCCACTACCTTGCGCAAATCTTCTGCGTCAGGATAACTGGGCTGCTGGGCAGCCGGCTTGCTCTGCCATGAATCTGGCGTCCATTGTCTTGTTCCGTTTGTCATTCTTTGCTGTCGTCCAATTGTCTAACCAAGACCAAAATGTTCGTCATGGAGAAACAATTGCAAGATCATTCAGTTGGAAGAGGACTGCGGCGGGATTAGCGCGATTGCTCGGATTTCCTTTCCATGGCCTGTCTGAGGTTGTCCTCGGCAGGGGCGAACCCGGGTTGCGCTCTGAGCACCTCTCGGTACGCGCCAATTGCTTCGTCCCATTTGCCCTGGGACATGTAAATGCCCGCGAGGTTGAACCTTGCCTGCCAATAGTTCGTGTCCAGCGACGATGCTTTGAGAAAAGCCTCGGCGGCTTGTGGAATGAGCCCGAGTTCTCGCAGAGCTATCCCGAGGCTGTTGTACCCAACAGCATAATCCGGCAGGATGGCTATTGCGGCGTTGAAATGAACCAGGGCGTCGTTCAGGTTCCCCTCCCGCAACAGCAGATTTCCAAGATTATTGTGCACTTCGGCATAGTCGGGGAAGAGCTCGAGCGCGCGCTGGTAAGCTCTTATGGCGTCCTCGGTGCGCCCGAGGCGCGTTAGTACGATGCCCAGATTGTAATAGACGTCCTCGTCTTCGGGCAACAGGGTCCTGGCTTCTTCATACGCCTCGAGAGCCTCGTCATACCTGTTCTGGCGGAGCAGTTCGTTGCCCTTGTTAATGAGCTCGGCGCCCTTCTCCTTGGCGGATTTTTCCGCGGTTTGCGGACTTGGAGAATTGGTGGACGATTCATTGTGTGCCGGTGGTTTTGACGTTCTTCCGGTTGTCAGCCTGTCGAAGCTGGTCGGCAGCAACAAAACAATCGTTGCACCAATGGCAAGCAGTATGCCTATCGCCGGTCCAACCATGCTTTTCGAGTTTCTTTTAACGGGCTTTGGATTGGCGGCTCTGGCTTCCTTGGTTCTTTGTTGTGTGGGATTCTTCTTTGCTGACATTGCGGATTGGGGGTTCGCTTCCGGACTTCAGGTATTTCGGCCCGCTTTCCTCATTTCTTGCACTCCAGGTAAATGCCGTTTGTTTGGCTCGCGGTGAATGCGCCAACATGGCCGTCGAAATAGACAAGATTGGCACGGCCTCTGGGGTGTTTGCTCATGTGTTTGTACCCGATATCGTAAAATCCTTCGGATGTTTTGCCAAGATAGATGACTGCCGGATGGTTCAATTCATAAGAGACATCCACTGTACCGAGAGTTTGCGCCGGATTGGGCACGGTGGTGAGCTTGCCCGTTTTTGGGCTTGTCACATCAGGCGGAAAACCGGCGAGCGTGTACTGGCTCATGGCATAGCTGATCTTCCATGGGTTCGAGAATCCCGGGTAGTTTTTGTAACTCCGCCAGTGATTCTCGAGCATCCGCGCGGGACACCTGAACACCACCTTGGCAAAGTCGCTGCTCTCAGTCGTTGTGCCGGATTGGAACTTGTAACGAAGAACATACGGTATCAACAGGGTTTGGAAATTGTTCGAATCGGCGCTGTCGTACGGAGCATAATACCACCATGCAAACGGGAGCTGGTCGTTGTTGTCATCGGCGTACATGAAAGTTGCGATTCCGATTTGCTTCAAATTGCTCTTGCATTGGGTGGACTGGGCTTCGAGTTTTGCCCGCGACAACGCGGGCAGAAGCATCCCGGCAAGGATCGCTATGATTGCAATCACAACCAACAATTCGATGAGCGTAAAGGCAGCCCACCACAACCGCAACCGGATGAGCCCGTCGCGACAATCGCGGAGGTTGCCATCGAGCGCCGCCTTGTCGCGCCCAGCCACACGTCGCGGGTTCGCTCCCCGTCGAGAGCGGAAAGTTGGGATCGGCAACCGAGCGGCCTTACAGCAAGAATTCTGAGCGACAGGAAGGTTTGCGACAGCGCCGCAATTTCTCCCTGATGGCGGTGCAGAACATGATGTTGTAGGTTTCGCGGCAGGCCCTCGAGCTGACAGGCCCGGTTGCTGCTTCGGCGCAGGTTCAAACTTGCAGTTTTTGATGCGCATTGGAACAGATTAAAATGCTTCTGGCTGATCCAACATCAACTCCGAATTCGTTCCGGTCAAGTGCGGCTTTGCTGCGATGTGGAAAACAATGGATGTCTGACCGTTTGGTGGAGCCGAGGGGATTCGAACCCCTGACCCCCACAATGCCATTGTGGTGCTCTACCAACTGAGCTACGACCCCAATTGCAGACGGCACGTACTCTACTCCAGTCCGGACCCATGTCAAAGCGTTTCCTGCTTCGCATGCAGAGGGATGGTGAAAGACACAATCGTGCCCCCGGAGGCCTTTGACCGGATCGAGAATGTGCCGCCAACGTCTTCTATTCGACGGCGCATGTTGAAAAGGCCGTGACGGTTCTTGGCGGCGACTTCGTCCATGCCGGGAATGCCACAGCCGTTATCTTCGATCTCGATGACCAGAGACTGCTGCACGATTCCAAGGCGGAAGTGTGTTTCTGTGGCTTTGGAATGCCGAACGATGTTTGTGACAGCTTCTTTGGCTGCCATGAAGACATTGTGTCGCAGATCAGGCGGCACCGGAATTGGCTCGATAACAGAGGGCATGTCAATTCTGCATCTGACCCCGGCCACGGCGAGGTATTCCTGGGTGTGCTTGCACAGATAATTCGCAAGGCTGTCAAGTGTATCGTTGGCCGGATTCACCGCCCAAACAATCTCGTCCAGCACGCGGGTTGTTTCGCGGGCGGTCTGGGAGATTTGCTTTGCGTGCGCGCTGACTTCTTCCGGTTGGTCCCTGTCGGATTCGACCAGTTCACCCAACAAAGCCACCTGGGTGAGGCTCGCGCCGAGTTGGTCGTGAAGGTCACGAGCGATCCGGGCGCGTTCTTCTTCGAGGGCTTCTTTGTGGCGAAGAATATCGAGCTGGCGCTGGAGACGTTGTGTTGACAGGTAATGAACCGTGCCGGAGACGAGAGCCAACAGGGCGAGTGCGCTTGTGCCGATAAACCACCACGTTCGCCAGAATGGAGGGTTTACGATGACCGCCAAGGTCGCGCCGGTCTCGTTCCACAAGCCGTCTTCGTTGCAGGCTATCACGTGAAACTGATACTTACCCGGCGACAAACGCGTGTAAATGGCCGAGCGCGTGGTTGCGGGCTCAGTCCAGTTCTTGTCGTGTCCTTCCAGTCGGTATCGAAACAACGCGCGATCGGGAGCGCCAAGGTTGAGGCTGGTGAAACGGAGCTCCAGACGTTCGCTGCCCGGGGGCACGATGACCGGAGACGGAATTTTGGGGAATATTCCGGCGGTTAGCTGTGAGTGTCCATCGACCAGGACGTCCTGGATGATGACCGGAGGCGGATGCGGATTTGGCGTCAGTTCATTGGGTGCTGTGGTGGCAACGCCTTTTACGGTCGTGAACCACAGGCGCCCGTCACTGGCGAGGCATGCGCCCGGCTGAGTGCCGATTGTGCATTCGCGGGTTGGAAGTCCGTCGGGCTTGGCATAGGTGCGGCACTGAATTCTTTTCAGTCGGCCTGCGGCGAATTCATTCAATTCATGCTTCGGGATGCGCATGATTCCCGCGCTCGAGCAAAGCCAAAGATCGGCTGATTTGTCCTCGAGGATCGGGCCGATGCTGTTTGCTGCAAGCCCGTCGCGTGTTGTGTAGCGCGTGCAACGGCCTTTTTCGAACCGGCCAAGGCCGCTGCCAAACGTCCCAGTCCACAATACGTCGTCCTTGTCCACGTAGATTGATGAAATGTCGTCGCTTGGCAGGCCGTCTGTTCGTTTGAACACCTGGAAAGTTCCGTCCTTCAGCCGGTTAAGCCCGCCGCCAACGGTGCCAATCCACAGGTTCCCCATGGCATCGTCAGAAATGGCGCGCACTTCAGCCGCAGAAAGGCCGTCTTTGGTTGTGTACAGGCGCCAGCGATCGCCTTCCAGACAGCCAAGTCCGTTGTCGGTGCCGACCCAGAGTTTCCCTTGGCGGTCCTGGTGAATGGCGAGTACAGCGCGCGAGAGCAGCTCCGAACCCGGAGCGGAAATGAATTTCCCGGATTGCAGGAGGAACAGCCCGCCGCCCCATGTGCCAACCCACACTTTCTGATCACGATCCACGAATACAGACCACACATGTGAGTTGGTCAGCCCTTGAGCGTATCCAAAAAACTGCAGTTCCCCGTCGCACCACCGTGTAACACCACCGCCGTTGAACCCAATCCATATGCACCCCTGCGCGTCCTCGGCAACGGATGTGGCGGTGGGCACCGACAGATTCGCAAGAGACTCAGGCTGAACAAATGCACGCCGGCGAACGCGGTTAAGCCCGCCACCGTCGGTGCCCACCCACAGGTTCCCTTCACGGTCGCAGCAAACAGAAAGAACCACGTTTTGCGAAAGACCCTGAGCGGTCGAGATCCGAGAAAACGTGCCGTCTGATTCAAGCCAGAAAACGCCTGCCCCCAGCGTTCCGACCACAAGCCGGTTTTGGGCATCTTCGCATGCTGCCGCGATTGGCACGCGGCTCCATGGGTAGGGCCCATAATCACGATCGAGGACGCGGTTGCGCCAGAACTGGACGCGACCGTCTGCCAGCCGCCAATGGCCGCCTTCGCGGCTGGCGAGGAGCAAATCCAGCTTGGCAAGGGTTGTTTCCTGGTCAACGGTCGGCTCGAGACCGGCTGCTGTTGTTTGCGGCTGGATTGCCGCGAGCCGTGTATCAGTCCCGACCCAGATCAGGCCTTCCTTTTCAGCGGTGATTGTGCGAGCGCTGCTTGGGGTGTCGAGGCCGAACACGAACGGTATGAATCGGTCTTTTTCAGCGCGCCATAATTGGCCGTCTGCCAGATACAACCAGATCGCGCCGGTAGAATCTGCGCAAGCAGCGGCGAGTCGTTTGTCCGAACCGCCCTGGCCGAGGCCGAGGCTTTTGACCTGGCCGTCTGCGTTGATGACAACCACGCCTGCGGTTTTGGTGCCGACCCAGAGGTTGCCGACAGGATCTTCCAACAGGAACACGATCTGGCTGCTGCCAAGCTCGGGCACATTGTTCTCGTCGAAAACTTCAAATTGCAGACCATCGAATCTGACCAATCCGTTGAGCGTGCCGAACCATAGACGACCGTCTCTTGATTGAACAATTGCGGTGACTGAATTTTGCGGCAGCCCGCGATCAGTGTCCCAGCTCTCGATTTGGTAGGACATCGACGACTTCGTTTCAATCGAGGCGGCCGTGCATGGGAGCAATACCTGCATTGCGCCCATGACAATCAACAACAGCCCATGCCGCACCAGCAGTGTCATGCGCAATTCTTTTAGAGAACAGCTCATCATGTAAAGACGTTTACGTGCTGGCATTTTGTGTGGCGGCCTGTCACAATGCACTCTGATGTGCCAAGAGACCGGCTTGGCGTTGGGTGCCTGCACACGGCTCGCCGTTGCACGAGTTTCAAATACATGGCAAGCCGCGGCCGGTTGAGCAAAAACGCCGCGACTGGTCGAACAAGGCCGGGCTCGGTGTTCGAGCCGGGCAGGGGCAAACGAGCCGGTCGTCGTTTGGCAATCTGAAAACGTCGTGGCGCATTACGCGCCGTGCTTGAAAGGTGACAGAATGAGAACTGATACTAACAGAACTGGTATTTCGGGCTGCGCTCTGTGCGCAATGAACAGACGCAGGTTCATCGGGCGTTGTGCTTTGGCCGCAAGCGCCGCGGGGTTCTTGATCAATCCTGGATCGATGGTTGCCGGCGAGCCAAAGAAACGAAAACAGATTCGAATCGTTTATTCGCTTCACGCGGAAGTACAGCCGGGGCCCGACTGGCCAAACAAAGGGTTCGATTTCGGGCCGGTCATGAACCGCATAAACGAAACGCTGCGACGGCGTTGTCCGCAGTTCGATTTTCTCACTGCGATGGCCAACGGCCCGGACCAGGCCAAAAAAATCGTTGAAGAGGACAAAACAGCATCGATCGACGGTTACATCGTGTATCAGATGAACTGTTGGAACCAGGTGGTTCAGACCATCGCAACAACAGGCAAGCCGGTTTTGTACGCCGATTTCCAGTTCGCAGGCAGCGGCGGTTTCCTCGTTTACACCGCAGGGTTCCTCAGAAAAAACACCGCCAACGTCGGTTTCGTCGCTTCATCGCGAATTGGCGACCTCGTCGAAGCCGTCAAATGTTTCGAGCTGGTTGGCCCGGGCGGAAACTTCGCAGCCGCAGTGGCCGAAACACGCGCACGGCGCACCCGCAAACCCGGCAGCCTCGATTGCAAACCCGACTCCGTCAAATGTCTGGCTGCCGGTGAGTGCCTGCAAAGGCTCAAAGAAGCGAAAATACTCGCTGTCCGCGGGCAGGAATCCGGCCCTGCCGGGGAGATTCTTGGCATTCCCATTGTGCACGTGCCGTTTGCCGAGCTCAATGACGCATGGAAAGCGGCCGATAAAGACGAGGCAAAAGCCGTCGCTGACAACTGGCAGAAAACCGCACGGCGGATTGCAGATGTCTCCCGCGAAACACTGGAACAATCAGCCGCAATGTATCTGGCCGAAAAAGCCGTGCTCAAGAAATACGGCGCAAATGCAATCACGATCAACTGTCTGGGCGGGTTCTATGGCGGGCACATTCACGCTTACCCGTGCCTCGGGTTCTATGAACTTAACAATCAGGGACTCATAGGCGGCTGCGAGTGCGATGTGCGTTCGGCGGCGAGCATGGTGTTGTTCACTACGCTCACGCAGGGCCGACCGGGTTACATTTCGGATCCGGTGCTGGACACTTCCAAACGCCAGATCATTTACGCGCACTGCGTCGCATCAAATCGCGTCTTCGGACCGAACGGCCCGGCAAACCCAATCGAAATACTGACCCACTCCGAAGATCGCCAGGGCGCGAGCGTGAGGTCTTTGATGCCACAAGGCTACATGACCACCAGCATCCAATTGGAACAAAGCCGAAAGGAAATTCTCCTGCACCGCGCCAAAGCCGTCGGAAACGACCCGGACGACAGGGCCTGCCGAACCAAGCTGTGCGCCGAACCGGTCGGCGATTTCGAAAAGCTTTTCACAATGTGGGACGTCTGGGGTTGGCACCGTGTGACATGCTACGGCGACCTCAAAGACCACATACATGCAGTCGCCGACGCAGCCGGTTGGAAAGTCGTCGAAGAAGCCTAGCCCGGAAATTTCACCGGTTCGCCGGCCAAACAATCTCGATCGGTCACAGAGCCGTCGCCGATGGCGCTGAAACCTTTGGTTCGCTCGCCGTTTGCGACGGCTCATGGCGCCAGGCGCAAGACCGCAATCGCAAGAAAACAGAGTCGTTTGGCAGGCCAACACCGGAGACTCACGCGCGTTTGAGTTGTCCAAACGCACTGGCACTGAATCGGAATGAAGTCTGCCCTTTCACAACTTGGCCGGCGCACAGAGCCGCCCCCGGTGTCGTGGCTGATGAGCACTTCGTTGGCACGCCCACGGCTTATCAGCCTCGCGGCCGGGTTCACTGATAATCCCACGCTGCCTGTCGATGAGGCGCGAAACTTGTTGATCGAGTTGCTGTCCGACAGGTCAACAGGTGAAGCGGCCCTGCAGTACGGTTCAACGCAAGGCGCGCCAGCCCTCATCGAACTCACCGCAGCGCGAATTCAAAGTCTGGAACAAAAGGCCGGAAATCAAAGTGCCGACAAGGAGAGATTCGCCAGCCGGCTGGTGATTACCAACGGCTCACAGCAACTGCTATACCTTGTGACCGAGGTGCTGTGCGACCCGGGGGACATGGTGCTTTTGGAAGACCCGACCTATTTCGTTTACCTCGGAATCGTCCAAAGCCACGGGCTTCACTGCCGCGCCGTCCGGCTCGAAACCGACGGGATAGACATCTCTTCCCTGGACAAGACCTTGGTGCACCTGAAGAAAACAGGCGCGCTTCGGCGCCTCAAGCTCCTCTACCTTGTCACGTACCACCAAAACCCAACAGGCACCACAACCTCTTTCGCCAAGAAACAGGCGGCATTGGACATGCTGCGGCATTACGAAAAATGGGCCGGCCACCCGATTTATCTCGTCGAAGACGCCGCCTACCGCGAGCTCGGATTCAAGGAGGAAACCGAGCCTTCATCGCTGAAGATGATCGAGGCGGCAGAACGCGTCATTTATACCGGCACTTATAGCAAACCGTTCGCCACCGGCATTCGCGTTGGATACGGACTGTTGCCCAAGTCCGTCCGCGACGCTGTCATCAGCGTCAAAGGCAATCATGATTTTGGCACTGCGAATCTTCTTCAATACCTGCTCGCACGCGCAATCTCATCGGGCGCTTACAATGCTCACCTCGAATCGGTAAGACTTCGTTATGCCGAGAAAGCCGATTGCATGGTTTCGGCCATTCGCACTTCCTTCTCAGATGTTGTTCAATTGCAAATACCGAACGGCGGAATGTACGTGTGGGTCGCCCTGCCAAAAACAGTCAAAACCGGTTTTCGCTCGAAGTTTTTCGCCCGCGCACTTGATCATGATGTGCTGTATGTGCCCGGACAAATCTGCTACGCACCCGATCCAACGCGGCTGCGACCGAATCATGAGATGCGGCTCAGTTACGGCAACGCAACACCGGACGAAATCAAAGAAGGCATTGCAAGGCTCGGTCGAGTGATCGGAGAGTGCCTCCCCGAAAAACCAGGCCGACGACTTCGCCTGCGGCCAAAGGCCTCTAATAACCGCCCAAGTTCTCGATGAAAACCGCATGCCGGAATCGCTCGACTACGACCGCGTTGCAGTGTGTCTTATCTCTGTGCCTTTTCTGGTGCTGGTGGATCGCCATTGTTCCCCCATGCGCAGGACAGACCAATCCGGCCCCCGCCAACATTTCTGAGCTTCGGCAACATCTGGCCAGGCTTGTCGCTCAGCCCCGGTTCGCCCATGCGCGGTGGGGAGTTTGCATCGTATCCCTCGACACAGGCGCAACGCTGTTTTCGCACGATGAACACAAGCTCTTCGTTCCCGCGTCTAACGCCAAGTTGTTCACTGGCGCGCTCGCTCTCGACCGGTTTGGCGGAGATTTCCGAATTAAAACTTCGCTGTATGCCGCCAACGCGCCGGACGACGACGGAATTCTGAAAGGAGACCTTATTGTATATGGACGCGGGGATCCATCGTTTGCAGCCCGTTGGCACAACAACGACCTTGATGCGGCATTCAAATCCTTCTCCGAAATCTGCGCCCGCGCCCGCATCCGTGAGATTCAAGGAGATATTGTTGCCGACGAAAGTTTTTTCGTCGGGCCTCACCTCGGTTCGGGATGGGAATGGGACGACCTTCAGTATTATTACGGCGCAGAGATTTCAGCGCTGAGTGTGAACGACAACGCCGTCGAGGTGGTGGTGCGCCCCGCAGATTCACCAGGGGCGCCATTGAATGTCACAATTACACCGCCGGTCTATTTCGTGACCGTTTACAACCACGGCACCACGACCGGCCGTGGACAGCCGGCGAACATAATCGTAACCCGGCCTCTAATGAGCAACGTCATCCACATCGAGGGCAGCTTGCCGGCAAATCATACGGGTTATGTCGAGCGCATCTCCGTGCCCTGCCCCGCCCTTTGGTTCGGCCATTGTGTCAAAAAGAACCTCGAAGACCACGGCGTAAAAGTGACCGGTGATGTGCGGGTGGTTGACGCGACTACACGTCGCAGCGCCAAGTTCGATCCAGATTCCTTCCGTGAGCTCGGTTTTGTGTCATCACCACCCATGCGCGAGCTCGTGAAGAGAATGATGAAACCGTCTCAAAACCTGCACGCGCAATTGCTCCTGTTACAGGTCGGCGCGGCTGATACCGAGACAGAGATCGCCACCGACAGACAGTCCCGCACGGATGCGGGCCCACCGAAATCCGACGTCTCCAGGCCTGCGAGCACTCCGCCGCCGATTGAACGCACCGAAATCGCCGGGATAAAAGCACTGGAACAATTCCTCCATAAAGCCGGCATCCCAATTGACGAGGTTCACCTCATAGAAGGCAGCGGGCTTTCGCGACACAATCTGATAACGCCGGCGGCCACGGTCGCACTGCTACGTTACATGGACAAGCATCAGACTGCGGCGGATTTTCGCGAAAGCCTCCCTGTTGCCGGTGTTGACGGTACTCTGCGGAATCGAATGAAGGAAACACCAGCAGCCGGCAACGCAAGAGCCAAAACCGGGAGCTTGAGTCTGGTTGATACGCTGTCGGGTTACGTCACAACCGCAGTGGGCGAACGATTGGCTTTTTCCCTGATGATCAACAACTACAGCCCAGGCCCGTCCGACAGGAGTGCCCGGGCTGAGCTGGACGAAATAGTCGCACTTTTGGCGGGGCTGCGGCAGTTTTCAAACCAGGGCCAACATGCCGCGGCTTTCAAACCTTAATAGCACCGGGCGCTTTGTCATTATACATCCGGACTTCAACGTCCGGGTTACTGCCCAAATGAAACCTCGTGACTCCTGATCCCACGCAGCCGATTGCTGCGGGTGGTGGATTCCGTAGAAAAGCTATGCCCAATTGCGCCGTATGAGCAGTTCTGAAACCGTTGTCCGCTTGAGTGTGGGCTTTGCGCATGCTCCGGCTGCAGGGGAGAATTGGCTGTTCGGACTGCCAGCGGCGGATTTTGTGCCAGACTCGGTGTCCGCGCGAGCTGAACTGGCTGCCGCCTGCGCACCGGTCCGCGCCGTGTCCAACAAGGTCACGCCTTGAGCTCGGACGGTGCCTCAACGCAACGAAGGCCTTGAGCGTTTGCGCATCGCCCATGCCAAAGCCGGCAGCCCGGCCAGCGCCAGCGTAACGGTTGAAGGTTCGGGAACGTCGGGGACAACCATCATCCAGCCTTCCCTGAAGAATATGTCCCAACCTTGAAAGGGCGTTGTTCCAAGGAACGCTGTGCCGGCGGTGTATCGAGTGTTGAAGTAGGCCGCTACAGACGCGCTGCCATCAATGATTACCGGCTGGAAATAGTAAGTGCGGTCTGGCATCAACGTGATACGAGAAGGGAAGAAGAACCGAGTCCACTCAGCCGGTCCTGGTGGCGATACAATGGCAATCGGGTCTGTTGAAGCGATTAGGGGGCCGGTAATGGAGTCAGACCTCAGGAGTATATGGAGAGAGCCGCTGCCGTAAACCTTCAAGTCGATAAAATCGATTGCATTGTTCCATGGTGTAAAGGATTGCGCAGCGAAAAAGCTCTCTCCGGGATGGCCGACGGCTATCCCCCCTTGGGAAGCCCCTGGTTTGCCAACAAGGGAATCTGGCATCGGGCACACTTGGTCATAGAATACGTAAGTTGTTTGTGACTGTAGATGACCGGCGTATAGGGTGCCGAAAAGCCACAACCATTTCAAGGGACTTTGCATAAAACAGCTTCGTGTTTCTTGGGTTTCAAAGATCGATTGGCGCAAAGCTCGCATGTTCCATGTTTGACACGAACAAAGGAGGGAAAATCACCTTCTGCAGAAACCGTCCCTCCTCAGCGTCCCAGTGGATAATGACGAGCAACACTTGGCCACCCTCGAGTATTGGTGGCAACGGCGGCTGTCTCAACGTGTTCGGATTGCTCTGGACTTCATCGGACAGTGGTTGTCCTGAGATCGGTAGCGAATCGGATGCGTTGTTCTGCGTCACCATTGTCATGCTGATCG